>Ga0157378_10002464_pt1 | contig 16451 bp, 13 predicted proteins | sample M65metaG_FD_115309 | JGI IMG/M metagenome (GOLD analysis project Ga0157378, IMG submission 115309) | Miscanthus rhizosphere microbial communities from Kellogg Biological Station, Michigan, USA - M6-5 metaG | ecosystem: Host-associated > Plants > Roots > Rhizosphere > Soil | place: USA: Michigan...
TCAACAAGGATGGCGCCACCGGCTACACCACCATCCTCAAACTCCTCCAGATCATGACCGAGAAAGGGCTGGTCGTCCGCGACGAGACCGAGCGCGCGCACGTCTATGAGTCGCGCTACGGCGAGCAGAAGACGCAGCGGCAGTTGCTGGCCGACCTTGCCGAGCGCGCCTTCGGCGGCTCGGCCACCAAGCTGGTCATGCAGGCTCTCTCCGGAAGAAAAGCAAACGCCGCCGAGCTGAACGCCATCCGCGAGCTGCTCGACACCCTTGAAGGAGAATCGCGATGAACGGAATCGGCACACTCCTCGGCTCCCCAATCGGTCAGGCCATCGGCTGGGCCCTTCTGCACCTCCTCTGGCAGGGACTGCTCGTGGCCGCGATCCTGGCCGCCACTCTGGCGCTTCTCTCGAAGCAGAGCGCCAACGCCCGCTATCTGGCTTCCTGCGGCGCCCTGCTGCTGCTGGTCGTCCTCGGCGCGGCTACCGCGTATCGCGTTTATGACGGGGGTGGGGAGTTGGGTGTGGGGAGTGGGAACATCGTTGCCGCTCCTGTCGCCGCCCCCGATGTCAGCTCCGAATCCGCCATCTCCCAGACCCCACTCTCCACACCCAACTCCCCGCTCACCACGCTGGCCGCCTTCACCAGATCGCATCTCCCGCAGATCGTCCTGGTCTGGCTGACCGGCGTGTTGCTGCTGTCCGTCCGTCTGCTGTTCGGATGGCTGCGGGCGCATGCGATCGCCAGAAAGAACGCTGTCGACGCCGCGCCGGAATGGCAGCGCGCGGCCGGACGTCTGGCGCACGCGCTCAAACTGCGGCGCGCCGTGCAGCTTCTGGAATCGGCAGCGGTTGAAGTTCCCACCGTCATCGGCTGGCTTCGTCCGGTCGTTCTCCTGCCGGCGGCGACGCTGACCGGGCTCTCCACCGAACAGATGGAGATGATCCTGGCCCACGAGCTGGCCCACATCCGGCGGAACGACTTCTTCGTCAACCTGATGCAGGCCGTGGTGGAAACGCTGCTCTTCTACCATCCGGCCGTCTGGTGGATCTCGCACCGCATCCGCGTCGAGCGCGAGCACTGCTGCGATGACGTCGCCGTCTCCGTCTCCGGCAAGCCCCTGGTCTACGCCCGCGCCCTCACCCGCCTCGAGGAGCTGCGCATCGAAGACGCTCAGGCCTTCGTGGCCGCCAACGGCGGCTCGCTCATCGGCCGCATCCGCCGCTTGGCCGGGACCCGCGTCGAATCGCCCAACGCCCCCTCGCGCTTCGTCGCCGGTGCGGCGCTCCTCACCGTCCTCCTGGCGCTGGTGATCGCGCCGTCGCTGCCGCTCCGTGGACAACAGCAGAAAGCGGAAACGCCGGCTCCCAAGCCGCAGGTTTCGCAGACCACGGTCGAAGTGAAAGCCGGTAACACCGTCGATGAAGAGACCGACAGCGAAGAAGCTGACTCCGAATCGGATGCCGAGCCCGCGGAAGCCGCACCGCCGGCTCCTCCGATGCCTCCGCGTCCGGCAATGGCCGGTGTTCCGGCCGGAATCGCTGGCGGCATCGCCGGTGGAATCGCCGGCGGCGTGGCCGGCGGGATCGCCGACGGAATTGCAGATGGTGTCGCCGTCAATGTCGCTCCGGCCATCGCCAGCACACGGAGAATCCGGCCGATGGTCACCGTTGCGCCGAGGATTGCCTATGCCGCCGATTCGGATGGAGAACATCACAAACGCCGTCACATCGGTGAAGGCGGCAAGCTCACGGTCGATGACCTGATCGAGCTGCGCGCCGCCGGCGTGACGCCGGCCTACATCGACGCCATGCGCGCCGTAGGCCTCGGCGAGCTCTCGCTCGACGAGATCGCCGAGATGAAAGCGGTCGGCGTGACTCCCGACTACATCGCTGCCCTTCGCAATGCCGGAATCAAATTCGACAGCGCCCGCAACGTCACCGAGCTGCGCGCCCTCGGGGTCACCGGCGAATACGCCGCGAAAATGCGGGCCGCCGGCTACGCCAACCTCACCACCAGACAGCTCGCGGAGATGCGGGCCATGGGCGTTTCGCCCGAGTACGTCAAGCAGCTCAACGACGCCGGATATCGCAACCTGACGCCGAACGAGCTCGTCGAGCTCCGCGCGCAGGGCGTCAACCCGGAGTTCATCAAATCGCTCAACGACGCCGGCTACACCAACCTCTCCGTCAAGGACCTGGTCCGCATGGCGGCGATGGGCGTGAACGCCGAGTTCATTCGCGATCTGGCGAAGTACAAAGTGAAATAGGAAACGTAGGTCGGACTCTCAGTCCGACCTATTTCTAACGACCGCTGACGCCGCACGTCCTACGTGCGAAGGAGATCAACCATGCGCCGTTCCCTCGCCCTCGCTCTCTTCTTTTTCCTGGCCGCCTTCACCGCCCGCGCCGCACAGCACGGCGCCTGGCGCCTGACCGCCCGCGACGACGGACGGATGCAGATCGATCTCGTCAGCGATCACAACAACAACAGCCATCCCATCGAGCGCTCGGCCTTCACCGGACTGACCGCGGCGCAGATCGACGCCCGCAACGACACGCCGGTCGACTTCCGCCTCGTGCGCGATGCCGGCTCGATCCACTTCACCGGCAGCTTCGTCAACGGCGACGGCGTCGGCCGCTTCGTCTTCGAGCCGAACGCCTCGTACGCCGCCACCCTGCGCGGACTCGGCGTCGCCGCAAGCGATCTCGATGACGACCGGCTCTATGCCCTGGCCATGCACGACGTCTCCGCCTCGTTCATCCGCGAGATGCAGTCGCTCGGCTACCGCGAGGATCTGGACCAGTACATCGCCTTCCGCATTCACGGCGCCACGCCGCAGTACGTCCGCGAGATCAACGCTCTCGGATACAAGCCCGACGCCGACAAGCTGGTGGCCTTCCGCATCCACGGCGCAACCACACAGTTCATCCGCGACATCCGCGACCTCGGCTACCAACCCGATGCCGATGACTTGGTTGCCTTCCGCATCCACGGCGTCTCCACGGAGTTCATCAAAGGGATGAAAGAGCTCGGCGTACGCGACCTCAACTCCGACAACGTGGTTGCCCTGCGTATCCACGGCGCCTCGGTCGATTACGTCCGCGACCTCCGCGACCTCGGCTACACGAACCTCAGCGCCGACCAGCTGGTATCGATGAAAATCCACGGCGTCTCCATCAGTTTCATCCGCGATCTCAGAAGTGCCGGCTACGCGAACATCCCGGTTGAGAAGCTGGTGTCGATGCGGATCCACGGGATCGACGCGGATTTCGTGAGGAAGACAAAGTAGGAAGCGATAACGGACGGAGCATCACCACCGGCTACACTGCGCAGCGTGTCCTCGCCTCACTCCCGTCCGCGCCTTGCCGGCGCGATTGCGCTGCTGGCGCTGCTGCTTGCCGTCGCCCTGATCCTGGCCTCCTCGGCAGGCGCGACCGACGTCTCCTGGCGCGCGGCGTTGTCCGGCGACACGACCGCGCGCGCGATCCTCGTCGGCATCCGTTTGCCACGGGCGCTGCTGGCGGCGCTGGTCGGCGCGACGCTGGCAGTGGCCGGCGTGACGTTTCAAACGCTGCTGCGCAATCCGCTCGCCGATCCGTTCATCCTTGGCGTCTCCGGCGGCGCCGCCTGCGGCGCATCGATCGCCACGGCGGCCGGGCTGGCCAGGCTTCCCGGCGTCGTGCCAGCCATCGCCTTCGCCGGCGCGTGCGGCGCCACCGCGGCAGTGTTCCTGCTGGCGCGGCGTCGCGAGTACACCGATCCGACCCGCCTGCTCCTCTCCGGCCTCGTGCTCAACGCGTTTTTCTCGGCGGTGATCCTCATCTCCTTCGGCATCTCGCGGCAGAGCGATCTGACGGCGGCGCTCCGCTGGATGATGGGAACGCTCTTCGGAGCCACATGGAATGACGTGCTGCTGCTGACGGTCCTGCTGATCATCGCCATGGCCCTGCTGGCGACGATCGGCAACGACCTGCGCATGCTGGCCTTCGGCGAAGACGACGCGAAATCGCGCGGCGTCAACGTGGAGCGGGTGAAGGTGATCGGCTTCATCACCGCATCGATCGTCACCGGCGCGGCGGTGTCGGTCAGCGGCATCATCGGCTTTGTCGGACTGCTGGTGCCTCATCTCATCCGCATGATGTGGCGCCGCGACTTCCGCTTCCTCCTACCGCTCTGCGCGCTCGGCGGCGGCGTGCTAGTGGTTCTGGCCGATCTCCTTTCGCGCATCGTGGTCACCTCGTCCGAGCTCCCCATCGGCGCATTCACAGCCGTCCTCGGCGTGCCGTTCTTCCTCTCGTTGCTGCGGAGGAATCGCTGATGCTGGAGTTGCGCAATGTCTCCTTCGCCTACGAAGGCGCGCAGGCGGTCGACGCCATCACCGCGGCATTCGATCGCACGCAGCTCATCGCCCTGACCGGCCCGAACGGATCGGGCAAGTCGACCCTGCTCAAGCTCATCGCGCGAGTTCTGAGTCCCCACGCGGGCGAGATCGCCTTCGACGGCAAGCGCCTGCGCGACTGGGCGGCGAAGGAGTACGCCAAGCAGGTGGCCTACCTCCCGCAGGATCCCGATCCCACCTTCTCCATGCTGGCCATCGACGTGGTCGTCTCGGGCCGCGCCCCATTCCTCGGCCGCTTCGCCTGGGAGCGCGATGCCGACTACGACGAAGCCGAGCGCGCCCTCGCCGTCTGCGACGCCGCGCACCTCGCCAGCCGCTATCTCGACGAGATGAGCGGCGGCGAGCGCAAACGCGTCTTCCTGGCCCGCGTCCTTGCCGCGCGCCCACGCCTGATCTTGCTCGACGAGCCGCTGGCCTCGCTCGACATCTCCCACGTCCAGCAGTTCTCCGCACTGCTCCGTGACATCGTCGACCGCACCGGCGTCACCGTCGTCTACGCCACGCACGATTTGAACTGGGCCGCCGCCTACAGCGATCGCATGCTGGTCATGCAGCGCGGCGCGCTGGCGCGCGATGCCGCGCCGTCCGAGGTGATGCGGCCGGAGGTGGTGCGGGAGCTGTTTGGGTTCGATTCGGAGGCGGTGGCGATGGGGGGGCGGAGTTGGCTCGTGCCGCGAGTGTCGTAGCGCAGCGCCGCCGAGCCGGCGGCGGTACAGCCGGCCAGGCGGCCAGCGCTACGAAAAGCTCACTTCTCAAACTCCCAAGCCACCTTCTTGAGCGCCCGATCCGCCCTCTCGATCAGCTGCAGGATGTCCTTCTTCGCATGCGCCGCGGAGAAGAACGCGGCCTCGAGTTGCGAGGGAGGGAGATAGACACCCTCGGCGAGCATGAGGTGGAAGAAGCGGGCGAACTTGTCGCGGTTGGATTTGTTTGCGCTCTCGTAGTCGGTGACGGGGCCCTCGGTGAAGAAAATCGTCCACATCGAACCGGCGCGATTGATCGTCAGCGGGACGCCGTGCTTTTCGGCGGCTTTGCGGACGCCGGTCTCGAACTCGTTCGAGCGCTCCTCAAGATCGGCGTAAATCGACGAGTTCTTCAGCACGCCGAGCGTGGCTTTCCCCGCGGCGACGGCGACGGGATTGCCGGACAGCGTTCCGGCCTGGTACATCGGGCCGAGGGGCGAGACGAGTTGCATCAGCTCGCGCTTGCCGCCGTACGCGCCGATGGGCATGCCGCCGCCGATGATTTTGCCGAGGGTGGTGATGTCGGGCTTGATGTTGTAGACCGACTGCGCGCCGCTGTAGGCCACGCGGAAACCGGTCATCACCTCGTCGAGGATGAGCAGCGCGCCGCGCTCGGTGCAGAGATCGCGCAGCCCTTGCAGAAAGCCGTCCGCGGGCGGGATGCAGCCCATGTTTCCCGCAACCGGCTCGACGATGATCGCCGCGATATCGTCATCCATCGCCGCGCGCACCGCTTCGAGATCGTTGTAGGCGACACTGACCGTCAGCTCGGTCACTTCCTTCGGCACGCCGGCGGAGTCGGGCACATTGAACGTTGCGCCGCCGCTGCCGGCTTTGACCAGCAGCGAGTCGACATGGCCGTGATACCCGCCATCGAACTTGATGATCTTCTTCCTACCGGTGGCCGCCCTCGCCAGCCGCAGCGCGCTCATGGTGGCCTCGGTGCCGGAATTGACCAGCCGGACCATTTCGATTGAGGGGATGGCCTGCACGATCATCTCGGCCAGCTCGATCTCGCCGAGCGTCGGCGCGCCGAAGGAGAAGCCGCGCGTGGCCGCCTTCTTCACCGCCTCGACCACGTAGCGGTGGCCATGCCCGAGGATCATCGGCCCCCACGAGCCGACGCAATCGATGTACTGCACGTTGTCGGCGTCGAAGATGCGCGAGCCGAGCGCCTGGTCGATGAACAGCGGAGAGCCGCCCACGCCTTTGAATGCACGAACGGGTGAATTGACGCCGCCGGGGATGATTTCCTGCGCGCGCTGGAAGAGAGTTTCAGAGTTTTTGCCCATGTCAGGGCGCGGATTATAGGAGCGCTGGCGTCCCGCTGGCTGGCTCGGCGGCGTCTCGGCGCTGAGTTACAGCAAATGTATCGAGTCTATCGGCGGCGGGACGCCGCCGAGCCAGCCGGCGAGGACGCCAGCGCTCCTCTTTCTAATACGCGTTCTCATGCTTCAGCCCGTGAATCACGGTCATGAAGAGGATCTTCAAGTCCAGCAGGAGCGACCAGTTTTCGATGTAGTAGAGGTCGTGCTCGATGCGGATGCGGATGGAGGTGTTGCCGCGCCAGCCGTGGACCTGGGCCCAGCCGGTGATGCCGGCGCGGACTTTGTGGCGGAGCATGTAGTGCGGAAACTCGGCGCGGAATTGTTCGACGAACTGCGGGCGCTCGGGGCGCGGACCGACCACGCTCATGTCGCCGAGGAGTACGTTGAACAGCTGCGGCAACTCGTCGAGCGACGTCTCGCGGATGAAGCGGCCCACGCGCGTGCGGCGCGGATCATCCTTCTCCGCCCACTTCGCACCGGTCTCCTGCTCCGCGCCGACGCGCATGGAGCGGAACTTGAAAATGTCAAACGGCTTGCCGTCGAGGCCCATCCGTTCCTGGCGATAGAACACCGGGCCGCGGTCGCCGAGCTTGATGGCGATGGCCACGATCAGCATCACCGGCGAGAAGACGATCAGCGCGACGGTGGCCACGACCAGATCGAAGCCGCGCTTCAGAAAGCGGCTCCAGCCTTCCAGCGGCGTTTCGGAAAGGTTGATGGTGGGCAAGCCGTCGAGATCTTCGACGCGCGAGCGCAGCGCCATGAACTGCAGAAGATCGGGAACGACGTGGATGGCCACCACGCTGCGCACGAGGCGGTCGAGAAGGCTCATCATCGCTTCCGATGACGCGTGCGGCAGCGCTACGAAGACGTGATCGATGTTCTGTTCATCGATCACGCGCTCGGCATCATCGATCGTTCCGAGGCATTCCAGCGCGCCGAGCTTCGACTCCTCGCCGTTGCGGAGATAGCCGACCACGTGGAAGCCGAGCTCCCGATGTCCGTTCACCCGCTCGACGACCGCGCTGGCCAGCTCGCCGCTTCCGGCAATGAGCACGCGATCGAGCCGCTTGCCCGCGCGATGCGCGCGCTCCACAATCGCCCGCACGATGGCGCGGCCGATGATCACGAAGACAATCGCGCAGACGAGAAAAATCAGGAGCGTGGCGCGGGAGTAGAGAATGTCCGGCCGGCCGGGGCGCACCCACAACAGCACGCCGGAGAAGACCACCGTGGCAACGACCGAGCCGATGGCCACCGACAGCCACTCCTCCGCTTTCGAGCGCGTTGGGCGGATGCGATACAGCCCCTGCACGGCGAAGGCGAGCGGAAAGACGATGGTCACGATCGGCAGGAGTTGAAGGTACGTCTCCACCTCCTGCTGCCCCTTCGTCACCGGGATGACTTTCAGGCTGAAGCGGAGAAACCAGGCGCAGAGCATGGCCAGATTCGATGCCACGGCATCGTTGATCAGGTAGATGGAAGACAGCGTCCGATGTCGTTTCTCGATCACGCGATGACCTGCTCAACCTCGGCCAGCATCTCTCGCTGGAACCGCTCACGCGAAAACGTTGCCGCGTGTGCGCGGATGGCCGCGCGATCCCAGGCGCGGCTCTCCGCCTCGCTGAGAGCCTGGCGAAGCGAGTGTACCGCCGCGTTCTCGAAAAAAATCCCCGTGACGCCGTCGACCACCGAGTCGCGCACGCCGCCGGTGCCGAGGGCCACGACCGGCGTGCCGAGGGCCATGGCCTCGAGCGGCGTGATGCCGAAGTCTTCGACGCCGGGAAGGATCAAACTCTGTGCGCGGCCGAGGTGATCGATGATCACGTCCCTCGATACGTGCCCGAGGAACTGAACGTTGGGGCCGCTGCGGGCGCGAAGGGTTTCCAGAAGAGTCCCGCCGCCGATGACGATCAGCCGCCGTTTGCTGTCGTTGATGGCGTCGATGGCCAGCTCGACGTGCTTGTACGGAACGAGCGCGGAGACGACGACGTGAAAGTCGTCGCGGCGCTCGTTCAGCGGCATGGCCAGAAAAGCGTCGTCGACGAATGGATGGACGATGGCGGCGTCGCGGTCGTAGTAGGCCCGGATGCGATCGCGCACGAAGTGCGAGTTGGCTACGAAGCGGGTCACGCCCTTCGACGATGCGACGTCCCATCGACGCAGCCGCTTCGCCAGCGGCCGCGCCAATGCACGCTTCACGCCGCGCGGGAAGTAGTCATCGAAGCGGTCCCAGATGTAGCGCATCGGCGTGTGGCAGTAGCAGAGGTGCGGTTTGCCGTTGCTCCTGACTCCTTTGGCCACGGCGTGGCTGGAGCTGATGACGAGATCGAATCCGCTGAGGTCCCACCGCGTCACCGCGCGCGGAAAGAACGGCAGCAGCGTGCGGTAGTTGGAGATTCGGGTCGCGATCGTCTGCAGTGACGAGGTGTGGATGATGCGCGACTCGATGGCCGGGGAGACGCTGCCGGGAAAATGGAAGAGCGTGAAGAGCTCCGCCTCCGGCACCAGGTCGAGGATCGCTTCGAGCACATGCTCCCCGCCGCGCATTCCGGTCAGCCAGTCGTGGATGACGGCGACCTTACCGAACATTCTTCTTCCGCTTCGGGTCCGGCGTCGATGCCAGCGGGTAATCGCCTTCCGCAGCACATTTGTCGCAGAGATGGTCGTTGCGAAAGTACTCCTCCGCATCGACCTCGCGCAGACAGCGGACGCAGACGTGCTTCCCGGTCCGTTCGCTCAGATTTCGCCGCCCAAGGTCCTCGAGCATCCGGCGATGCTATCCGAAGACCTCCCCGATCGGACCGTAGGTTCCGTCTTTGGCGAAGGGGACGTACTCGAAGCCGCGGCCGAGCGGGTCGTCGTGGCGTACGGTGGTGTAGTCAATCCCTAACGCTGAGTAGATCGTGGCCGCGACATCCTCGGGACGGGCATCGCGGCCGAGCAGGCCAAACTCAGTGGCCGCGGCGCCGGTCGGATCGGTGGCGCCGACGACGCGTCCGCCGCTCACACCGCCGCCGGCGAAGGCGATGGACATGCGCTGGAAATGGTCGCGTCCTCCCTGCGAGTTGAGGGCGCCAACCGTGCGGCCGAATTCGCCGATGACCACGACCAGCGTCTCATCGAGAAGCGTCTTGCCGCTTTCGGTGCCCGGCGCCGTCGAGAGATCGGACAGCAGCGCGCCGAAGGCCGGATCGAAGCTCTTCATCGGCTTGTAGATGCCGGCGACGTCGGAGTAAATATTGGAGTGATTGTCCCAGCCGCCGAGCGTGACCTGCACGAAGCGCGTACCGCGCTGGGCGCCGATGAGGTTGCGCGCCACCACCAGCGAGCCGCCGAAGCTGCTGCTGCCGTAGCGCACGTATTCGTCGGCGGTATAGGCGAACGTTTTGGCGATGCCGGGAGTGTCGAACAGGTCCTTGGCCTGATCGTAGAACGTGCCCATGTCCGAGGCGTTGCGTCCCAGGCTGCCGGTGGCGCGATCGTCATCGATCTTCTGGATCAGGTTCCAGCGGTCGGCGAAACGGGCCACGCCATCGGGATGCGTCAGCGTGGGAAGGCCGTCCTGCGACGGCGTGACCGGGAGCGGCGCATAACGAGCGGGCAGATAGCCCGCACCGGCCATCAGCTGATTGATCGAGACGAAGCCGGGAAGCACATCGCCCGGCTTCTTCTGGAGCTGCGATTCCAGCGCCACCACCGCGCCGATGTGCGGCGAGATCGCGCCCGCCAGACCGCTCGGATTGCGCGAGATCTGCACCCATGCCTGTGCCAGCGGGTGAACCGCCGCCCAGGCCAGACCACTGCGAACGACACACAGCTTGTTCAGATGATTGGCCGTATTCGGCATCAATCCCTGCGGAAAGCGGAACGAGCCGTAGGTGGTGGGATTGAAATTCGACGGCGTCCAGGTCCCCTCTTTCAGATCCCAGGTGTCGATGTGACTGGGCGCGCCGGCGAGGAAGATGAGGATGCAATTCTTCGCCGAGTTGCGCAGCGACGGCTTGACCGACTTGGCGTCTTCCAGGAGCCGCGCGCTCAGCACGGGCGCGAAGTACGACGCCACCAGGCCGGTGCCAGCCAGGCGCAGGAACCGGCGGCGCGAGAATCCGTCACCGAAGAGGAGAAACGACCCGCCGCGCGCGCATTCACAATCGTCATGTTTTTTCATGTCGTCGTCCTACTTGAACAGGAACTCCAGTTTGTTCAGCAGTGCGAACTGCAGGTCTTCCGTGTTCTTGGAGAGGTCACCATTGCCGAGCTGCGCGATGGCCGCGGCCCGTTCGGAGGGAGTGGGAAAGCGCGAGAGCGTGGCCAGGTAGAGCGTGTCGGCGATCGTGCCGGCGTCCTTCGTCGCCGCGAGCGTGGTCTGGACGGTGGTGCCGGGCGCGTTGTGCACGCTGAAGACGACCACGGCATGATTGAGCATCGTCAGTGCCTGAATCGGATTTCCATCCTCGCTTCTCGGAATGTCATCGCGATTTCCTCGGCCGAAGGAATCGAGGAACACGGAGTACTGCGCGCTGGTGCCGGTGTCCGGCAACATCATCGCCTTCGGAACCTGGCCGAACGTTCCGCCGATCATGGTGGCGGTTCCGGTCGCGCGCCGGATGGCGTCGAAGAGCGCCTCGGCCATGAGCCGGCGTGGATAGTGGCGGGCAAAGTACGGCGTCCAGCTCTCGTTCCAGTAGCCCGGCGTGTACCGCGACGCCAGCTGGTAGGCGTTCGACATCACCATCAGTTTCAGCGTGGCGCGAAGGTCATAACCATTCGCCGTGAAGGCGTTGGCCAGCTTCGTCAGGAGAACGGGATGCGTCGGCTGCAGCACGGCTCCCTTTGCCAGCGTGGCCGGATCCTGCCGCAGCAGATCGTGATTGTCGGCCGGCTCCACGATGCCGAGGCCGAACAACTCCTTCCAGAGGTAATTGACCGTCGCGCGCGCGAACTGCGGATGTGCCGTCAGCATGCGGGCGTAGGCAGCGCGGCGCGTTTCACCCGGCCCCGGCTTCTCGCCGGTGAGGATGAAGGAAGGTTGAACGATGCTGACGCCATCGACCGGCTGGCGCGGCGTCTTGTTCCCCGAGGTCGTGTTCAGACGGTACTCGCCGGTGGTGTTGTCGGTGTAGACGCCGATCCGCGTTTTCGAGCCGGCCGGATACGCCATCGAATCGGCGGTGACCTGCGCAAAGAAGGCGGAGTTCTGCCAGAAGTCCATCCGGTTCTTCTTCGCCAGCGACGAATTGACCTGCTCGAGATGAGCGAATCCACCGTGGCAGGAAAGGCATTGAAGGTTCAGGCCGAGGAAGCGGGAGCCGGTGAAGGCGGAAAGATTGTCGAGCGTGTCCTGACTGGGACCATTCTGCTGCGACTGGCGGCTGTAGAAAACGACCTCGCCGCGCGAGACCACATCGCCCGTACCGGAGATCAGTTGCCGGACGATCCAGTCGTACGGCTTGTTGGCCTGGATCGAACCGTGGAGAAAACGATAGTACGAGTCGCGGGCGAGGTCGCCGATGGTCGTATTTGTGGCCGGCGTTACGTTCTGCACCAGGTCGCCCAGCCACATCGTCCAGCGGTCGGCGAAGGCGTCGGAGGCGAGGAGCTGATCGATCACCTTCTCCCGCTTGTTCGCACTGGTGTCGGCGAGGAAGGCCTTGACCGCATCGGGCGTGGGAATCTCGCCGGTCAGGTCGAGCGTGACCCGGCGCAGGAACTCGACGTCGCCGGAAGCGGCGGTCCAGTTGATCCCATCGCGCACCATCGTCCCGAAGATCTCGTCATCGATGAAATTGACCGGCGTGAACTTCGGCGCCGGCGGTCCGCTGGGCGGAAGGGCCGCGCGGCCGCGGCCGGGTGCAGGCGCCGCGGCGCTCGGCGCCACTCCTTCGGCCTGCAGCGAGAGCGTGCGCCAGACCTCGCGCTCGTGGCCGTGCAATTGCTGCAACTGCAGCGTGCAGTCGGGCGACGCAGGTGACACACTCTCCTGGGCCATGCCGATCGCCGGCGCGGCGAACGCGGTGAATACGACGAGGAACAGCCGTCCGAGACGCATGCGCGACTCCTTCGCGTTGTGGGGCGCTCAGTCTAGGACGGAATGCGTTTTTGTTCCGGTGAACGAGGAGAAAACATGATCCGAGTGCGCAAGTCTGACGAGCGCGGCCATTTCGACCACGGATGGCTCAACACCTACCACACCTTCTCATTCGCCGATTATCACGACCCCGATTTCATGGGCTTCCGCGACCTGCGCGTGATCAACGAGGATCGCGTCGCGCCGTCGCAGGGATTCGGAACGCACGGCCACCGGGACATGGAGATCATCTCCTACGTGCTCGAAGGAGAACTCGGTCACGCCGATTCGATGGGCACCGGTTCGGTGATCCGTCCCGGCGAAGTGCAGCGCATGAGCGCCGGCACCGGCGTGCGCCACAGCGAGAAAAACGCATCGGACCAGCCGGTGCACTTTCTCCAGATCTGGATCCTGCCGGAGCGGCACGGGATTACGCCGGGATACGAGCAGAAGGCGTTTCCGGCGTCGGAGCGCGATGGCCGCTTTCGACTGGTCGCCTCGCACGACGGACGCGATGGCTCGCTGACCATTCACCAGGATGTCGATCTCTACACGACGACACTGCACGACGGAGCGAGCGTGTCGTTCGACTTTCGTCCCGATCGATATGGGTGGGTGCAGGTGGCGCGAGGCTCCGTTTCGCTCAACGGGCAGAGTCTCGTGGCGGGGGATGGGGCCGCGATCGAAAAGGAGTCACACATCACCATTGCGGGGGATGGAGAGGTGCTGTTGTTTGATTTGAATTGAGAACTACAGGGCGAAGAGGGCCAATTACGAGGACCGATGTGGCACAGACACTCCTGTCTGTGCTCTTGCAACTCCAGGGATTCAACGACCATTCAGGAAATGAGAAAAAGCACAGACAAGAGTGTCTGTGCCACATCGGTCCTGCCGTTTGCACGGGCACTATCGACTAACCTACTGCTCCCCAATGGTCGTCCTCATCCGCTTCCTCTTGGCCATCTTCAAGAGCCGCTTCCGGCGGCCGCTCGGGGTGCTCGACGAATGCGTCATCGCCATGCGGGTCTGGCCGAACGATCTCGATCTGAACATGCACATGAACAGCGGCCGCTACCTGAGCATGATGGACATCGGACGGGTGGAGATCCTGGCGCGCACGCGGATGCTGCGAAAGGTGCTGAAGCTTGGATGGCGGCCGATGGTCGGGGCGACGTTCATCCGTTACCGCAAGTCGCTCCTGCCGTTCGAGCGCTTCACCATCCGATCGCGCATCGTCTGCTGGGATGAGAAGTGGCTCTATTTCGAGCACATCCTGGAGCGTCGCGGCGAGGTGGTGGCGCAGGCGTACGTTCGTGGGCTTCTTCGCGGGAAATCGGGAAACGTCAAGCCGCGGGAGCTGCTGGAACTGGCGGGTAAGCCGGAGTTGGAATCGCCGCCGATGCCGGACGCGATCACCGCATGGCGTGACATCATCGAGCGTGGATGAAGAAACAGGAAAAAGCAGACCGCATCGGCGCGATCCTCGACGACCTCTACCCTCTCCCGCCCATCCCGCTTCAGCACCGCGATCCCTTCACCCTGCTCGTGGCCGTGGTTCTCTCCGCGCAGACGACCGATGCGCAGGTCAACAAGGTCACCCCGGCGCTGTTCGCGCGCGCATCGACGCCAGAGCAGATCGCGGCGCTGAGCGAGGGCGAGATTCTGGAGTTCATCAAAAGCTGCGGCCTCGCGCCTGGAAAAGCGCGCAACATCCGCAAGCTGGCGCAGACGATCGTCGACGAGCATGGTGGAGAGGTTCCGAAAGACATGGCCGCGCTGGAGCGGCTCCCCGGCGTCGGGCACAAGACCGCCAGCGTGGTGATGTCGCAGGCGTTCGGCGAGCCGGCCTTCGCGGTCGACACACACATCCATCGGTTGGCCTATCGCTGGGGATTGTCGTCAGGGAAGAATGTCGAGACGACCGAGCGCGATCTGAAGAAGCTCTTCCCGCGTCAGGATTGGGCGAAGCGGCATCTGCAGATCATCTACTTCGGCCGCGAGTACTGCCCGGCGCGCAATCACGATTTCGCGAAGTGCCCCATCTGCTCGTGGGCCGCGCCGCGTAGCCGCCGGTAGCGTAGCGCCGTCGGCTCGACGGCTGGACCGCCGGCGGCTCGCCGGCAATACGTTACGAACCGCCGCCGAGCCGGCGGCGGTACAGCCAGCGCGCCGCTGGCGCTACGCTGGCTACACCCGTAAATAAACTCGCATCCGCCGCATGTTCACCAACCGGCTCCCTCGAATGCGCCGATTCCTCCTACTGCTCCTGTTCGCCACGTCCGCAAACGCCGCCGTCCGCGCGGATGATGCCGGCCAGTTCGAAGTCCATCCCGCACCCGCCTGGATCGACGCCGTCACCGTCGACACGCGCGCCACAAACGGCAGCGCCCGCTCCGGGATCGATGGGTTACTCGAAGATCACCAGGTCCGCGTTTCCGGCGCCAACGTCGACGAGTACTTTCGCCGCGTGCGCCGCGTGGTCACTTCAGCCGGGGTGCAGAATGCCTCGGAGCTGAGCATCGACTTCGATCCGTCGTACCAGCGGCTGGTCCTGCACGACGTGGCCATCCTCCGCGACGGAAAACGGATCGATGAAATGTCCCGCGATGAGGTGCGCATCATCGAGAAGGAGTCCGACGCCAAGGACAGCATTTACGACGGCCAGCTGACGGCGCTGCTGTTTTTGAAGGACGTTCGCCCCGGCGACGTGATCGATTACTCCTGGTCGCTCGACGGCTCCAACCCGCTCCTCGGCGGACGCTACGCCGACGAATTCGATTTCGACGCGCGTGTGCCGACGCGCCTGATGCGCCACCGCGTGGTCTGGCCGGCCAATCGTCCGCTCCACCTCAGCAAGCCGGCCAAGATCGAACATCGCGGCGCGGAGGACGTCTACAGCTGGGAACGGCGCGACGTCGGATCGACCGATGCCGAAGACTCCACCCCCGACTGGTACGACCCGTGGGAAACGGTGCAGGTGACCGAGTACGCCTCATGGAGCGAGGTGGCGCAGTGGGCCGAAGCGCTCTTCCGCCTCGACGACACGTCGCACGCCGCCGTGTCCAAACTGGCGGATGAGATCCGCGAGGCGCATCACGATCGCGATGCCCAGCTCGTCGCTGCCATCCGCTTCGTGCAGGACGATATCCGCTACCTCGGCATCGAGATGGGCCGCGGCTCGCACGAGCCCCGCCAGCCCGCGGCCGTCCTGGCCCAGCGCTACGGCGACTGTAAGGACAAGGCGCTGCTGCTGGCCGCGCTCCTGCGCCAGCTCGGCATCGAGGCCTATCCGGCGCTGGTCAACACCAAGCTGCGGGCGCACCTCGACAGCTATCTGCCTTCGCCCTTTCTCTTCGACCACGTCATCACGCAGGTCCTCGACGGCGGCAAGACCTACTGGATCGACGGCACGCTCGCCGATCAGGGCGGCACGCTGGCCACCATCGAAACGCCCAGCGATGAGCGCACGCTGATCGTCCGGCCGGAGACGAAGTCGCTGACGCCGATCGTGGTTCACAGCCACGGCAAGGTCGTGGTCGAGGAAGTGATCAATGCCGGCATCGATCCGATGACGCTCGAGGTCACCTCCACCTACAGCGGACACGACGCCGACGACATCCGCGCCCGGCTGGCCAGCGAGTCGATCGCCGATGTAGCCAAGTCGCACCTCAACCGCTACGCCGCCGACCATCCCCGCATCGAAGCGCTCGGCCAGCCGGCCATCAGCGACGACCGGCTGCACAACGTCGTCGTCCTGCGCGAGCGCTACACCATCCACGATCTCTGGAAGAACGGCTCCTGGACCTACTACCCGCGCGCCGTCGAGCAGCATCTGACGCGCCCCGACACGCTCGTCCGCTCGATGCCGCTGGCCATCGACTATCCGCTCGACGTAACCGAACGGCTGATCA
>Ga0157378_10002465_pt1 | contig 16445 bp, 19 predicted proteins | sample M65metaG_FD_115309 | JGI IMG/M metagenome (GOLD analysis project Ga0157378, IMG submission 115309) | Miscanthus rhizosphere microbial communities from Kellogg Biological Station, Michigan, USA - M6-5 metaG | ecosystem: Host-associated > Plants > Roots > Rhizosphere > Soil | place: USA: Michigan...
ACTGCGCGCGGGCTGCCCGCGTCGGCGGCGAGCTCGGCATACGTCACGGTCCTGCCGTAGGGGATGCGCATAATGGCCTGGCAGCAGGAGCGGTGAAAGCCGTGCGCGAGCGTCCAGTCGAGCTCGACGTCGAATTCCTGGAGCTCGCCGGCGAAGTAGCGGTGGAGCTGATCGCGCACGTCGGCGAGCGCGGCGTCGTTCTCGGTGACCCTCACGTGCAGCCGCTTCCTGAGGTCATCGGCCAGGCCCTGCGTCGTCTCGCCCGCGAGAGCCAGGCGCAGCAGTCCCTTGGGCCCGCGCGCGAGTGTCAGCAGGCCGATCGGGGAGTCGACGGCGGACACCGAGAGCATGTCCGGAGGGTAGATGATCGCCCCGTGCGCAGCCCGGAAAACGCACGAGGGCGGGGCGAGGTTGCGCCTCGTCCCGCCCTCGGCTGCGCAGGGCCGAAAAGCGTCTTCAGGCGACTGCGAGCTCGGCCTGGGCCGTGCGGGCAGCCAGCGCTCCGATCGACCTCACCGCCGCATGCAGCGCCGGCACCGCATCGGCGCTGGTCGACCACCAGCCGGCCAGTGCACCGTCGGGACGGGCGAGCAGGGCGCCCCCGATCCGGATGCCGAGCGCGCGAGCCGTGATGGTATCGAGCCGCCGGACGGCCACGGGCAGGGAGCCCGGTGCGGAGGCGGCACCGCTCTCCCAGCGACCGCTCTGCGGCCCGGTGAAGAGGGTCAGCCCGTCGCCCAGCAGGTCGAGCGTCGAGACGCGGCCGGCAGGCGCTGGAACCCACACGTGCGCCACGCGATCTCCCAGGTCGGCGCGCAGCTCCCGGCCGACATCCCGGACCGAGCCGTTGGGATCTGCCGAGCGGGCGAGGTTGTGCTCGGCCACCGGACGGCGCTCCCGCTCGTAGGAATCGAGCAGCTCGGGCCCCGCCCAGCCGCGCAGCACCCAGGCGAGCTTCCAGCCGAGGTCGAATCCGTCGTGGATCGCCGTGTTCATTCCCGTGCCGCCGCGTGGCGAGACGCGGTGGGCGGCATCGCCCACGAGGAACGAGCTGCCGCTGCGGAAGCGCTCCGCCAGCTGCGCGGCGAAGGAGAAGCCTCCGATCCGCTCGATTCGCGGCTGCAGGTCTGCGACGCCCGTGGCGAGCCGGAGCAGGCCGGCGAACTGCTGCTCCGTGAACTCCTCGAGCTTCCGTGTTCCCGGCTCCCAGCGCACGCCGTAGACCCAGCGGTCGCCTCGTCCGGCCGGCAGGAGCGCCCCGGGGGCCTCGGGGTGGCCGATGTCGTAGATGCCGTAGCGGTGCGCTCCGACGACGTCCCACAGCGGCGCGCGGAAGAGCACCGATGCGGCGTCCATGAATCGCCCGGGACCGTGCACGGCGATTCCGAGCGCGTCGCGCACCGCGCTGTGGGCTCCGTCAGCGGCGATCAGATAGCGAGCGCCGACGACCCGCGACGCGCCGCCCGCGGCGTCGCGCAGGACGAGGCATGCGCCCTCGTTGTCGCTCTCGGCGCCCGCCACCTCGGTGCCGAGCTCCACGCGCACGGAGCCGAGCGAGCGGGCGTGATCCAGCAGCACGCGCTCGGTGTGGTCCTGCGGTACGCACTCGGGCGCCGCAGGGCTCACCACGGCGCTCTGCTCGCGTGTCGGCAGGCCGACCGGAACCGGCGAGCCGGCAGAGGCCAGCGCGAGCGACTCGCACCTCCACATCTGCCATGCGACGTCGACCGCTCCGGCCAGGATGTCCTGCTCGAGCCCCCACGAGCGCAGCAGCTCCATGGAGCGCGTGCTGATGACCGTGGCGCGCGGCAGGCTCGAAAGCTCGCGCTTGCGGTCCACGACCAGCGTGTCGATGCCCTGGCGCCCGAGCGCGATGGCCGCGGTCAGCCCGGCCGGGCCGGCCCCTGCGATCAGCACCTGTGTGGTGCGTTGTTCGTCGTGCATCATCGTCGTGATCCTCCATCGGACAGTGTGTATTCTATCGGACAGAGTGTCTTACGATGGACAATATGTCAAGCGAATACTAGGATCGGGTCGATGAGCCCCCGCCGTTACGACCAGCGCCTGCGCGCGGAAGCGGCCGAGGAGACACGGCGGCGCGTCCTCGACGCGCTCTACGAGCGATTGAAGGCCGAGCCGTCCCGGCCCGTCAGCGTCGACGAGATCGCGCAGATCGCGCGGGTCGCCCGCTCCACGATCTACCTGGTGTTCGGCTCGCGGGCAGGCCTCTTCGACGCGCTCGCCGCAGAGCTCTTCACGAGCGGCGAATTCGCGCTCGTCGAGGCCGCTGCCGCCAATCCGGACGCGCGCGAGAGCATGCGCGACGGCCTCCTGGGCGGCGCGCGGATGTTCGCGGCGCACCGCGACGTCTTCCGCGTGCTCACCTCGATGGCCCAGCTCGACGCGAATGCCGTGGGCGGGGCGGTTCAGCGACTGGATGCGGCGCGGGCCGCCGGTATGGCCCGGCTGGCCGAGCGGCTCGCCGCGGCCGGCCTGCTGCGCCCGGACGTCAGCGAAGAGGACGCCGCCCACGTGCTCTGGCTGCTCACCAGCTTCGACAGCTTCGACCTTCTCTACACGGGTCGGAATCTGTCGGTCGACGAGACCGTCGAGGTGCTGACGACGACGGCGGAGCGGAGCCTCTACCGCTGAGGGCGCAGGCGCACCATGAGGGTGCGCAGGATCAGGAAGCGGCGCCGCCGGCCGCGCTGTGCGCGGTTGGCGCGGATGAGGCCGTGGTCGACGGGGTAGCCCCGGAGTGCCTGCGGTGCGATCGGTTGCGTGTTCATGCTCCGACGGTACGGCGCATCGGCCCGTGGCGAAATAGGCTGGACCGGCTGGCATTGACCGGCCAGGTCCGCGAGGGAACCCGCCGGTCTAGTGATCCTCGAAGTGCTTGATCAGCTCGGCGCGCGAGCGGATGCCGAGCTTGCGGTAGATCTTGGAGACGTTCCACTGCACGGTCTTCGGGCTCACGAAGAGGGCGTCGGCTGCCTGCTGATAGGTGAGGCCCGAGGCGAGCAGCTCGGCAACGCGCTCCTCGGTCGCCGTCAATCCCGGTGTGCTGGCCCGGCCTCCGACGCGCGCGAGCTCGCCCCGGGCGCGCTCCGCCCAGAGCACGGCTCCGAGCGTCCGGAAGATGTCGAGCGCGGCCTCCAGGGACTCGCGCGCCGGGCGCTTCTGGCGTTCCCGCCGCTGAACGGTTCCCAGCACGAGCAGCGTGCGCGCGTACTCGAATGGCTCGCCCACGCGCTCGTGCAGCGCGAGCGCCTCCGACAGCGCGCCGAATGCCGCCTCCGGCTCGCCGACGGCCGAGCAGAGCATTCCCCGGCAGCGGGCGGCGATGGCCAGCGGCCAGGCTCGCCGGAGCCTCGCACCGAGCCGCTCCAGGTCGGCGACGAGCTGCTCCGCCTCCTCGCGATGGCCGAGGGCGATCTTGGCCTCGATGTGGTCGCCGTGGTAGCGGAAGAGCGCGGGCTCGAGGAACCCGGTGGCCTGCGCCCGCTCGGCTACGGCGTCGAGCGTGCTCTCGGCGGCTGCAGCGTCGGCGAGCGAGAGCTCGAGGAAGCCGCGAGTGGCAAGCAGCTCGAGCGCGGCCGGCTCGACGCCGATGCCCTCGGCCATGCGCATGCCCTGCTCGATCTTCGCCCGGGCGGCTTCGACATGGCCAAGGTGCGCCTCCACGATCGCGTCGATCGCGATCGAGAACGGCCGCTCACCGACTTGCCCGTTACGCACGCTGGCGTCCTGGCATTGACGAGCGTGCTCCAGCGCGAGTGCCCAGTCGCCCGTGAGGAACTCGAAGCGCGCGAGCGCGAAGAGCACGAATGGCAGCGAATGCTCGTCACCCCGATCGAGCGCCTCGCGATGCAGGACCACGAACGCGTCCCGTGCCGCCTCGAGCGCCCCCGACCAGCCGAGCAGGAGGCCGTGGATCCAATCCGGCCGTCCGAGCACCTGAGACCACGGCGGCGAGTGCTCCAGTGCGAGCGCTCGCTCGATCGTTGCCATGGCGACTCCCTCGCCTCCCAGCGTGTCCAGGAACGCGACGAGCGCCAGGGCCCCGGCAAGCACCGTGGGATCGCCCAGTTGCTCGGCCAGCTCGAGCGCCGAGCGGGCATACCCAAGCGCATCGGGAACCCCGCGGTTCGAATGGAGGCACCATCCGAGCCCCTCGAGGATCTCGATCCGCAGCCTCACGTCATCCGTCGGCTCGGCCAGCGCCGCGAAGAAGACGTCGGCCCCCGCGCTGAAGCCCTCCTCGTGCGCGCACACCCAGCCGAGCCGGACGAGTGCCAGCGCACGGCGCTCGCCGGGAGGCGATTCGGCGACGACCTGCTCGAGCAGCGCGCGGGCGTGCCCGACCTCGCCGGCCTCGAAATGCCGTTCGGCGGCCTCGATGCCACGCCGGCCTCGCGCGTCGCCGTCGCCTGCCGGCGTCAGCCGGCGTGCCTGCTCCAGCAGATCGGCGGCGGCGTCCGGCGCGCCGCGCGCCGCGGAGCGCCTGGCCGCCTCGTCCAGTGCGGACGCGACCGCCTCGTCCGGTTCGTCTGCGGCGAGGGCGAGATGCCGCGCCCGTTCCTCGGGGTCGTCGAGCAGCTCGGCCAGGCCCGCGTGCAGGGCGCGTCGCTCCGTCGGCGCGAGCAGCTGGTACGCGACCGTCGCGAGCAGGGGGTGCGCAAACGCCAGGCGCTCGCCGTTGCGCTCGAGGACGCCAGCTGCGACCGCCTCGTTCGCGGCCGGCGGCTCGCCGCGTTCGGCGAGTGCGGCGTCGACGATCCCGACCGTAGGGCGGGAGAGCGCGGATGCGACCTGCGCTGCGTCGCGCGCGCCTGGGGGCAGCAGCTCGAGCCGATCCCGCACGAGCTCCAGCAGGTTTGCGGGGATCGGCAGCTCCTCGGCGGGATCCAGGGACCCGCCCCGGGCGGCCAGCGCCCTGCCGATCTCGAGCGCGAAGAAGAGGTTTCCCCCGGCTGCGCGGCGGACGCGCTCGAGCGTGCGCCGCGAGAGCGGCGCACCGAGGTCGGTGCGCAGCAGGAGCTCGAGCTCGCCGGCGTCGAGGTCGCCGAGCGTGAGTCGGCCGAAGCGCGCAGCGGAGAGGGCTCGGTCGAGCTCGAGCGGTACGTCGGCGCCCGCGCCCCGGCGGACGCAGAAGAAGCCGAGGCGCTCATCCGCGAGGCGCCGCGCCACGAAGGCGAGAGCACTCTCCGACGGGGTGTCGAGCCACTGCGCGTCGTCGATCGCAAGCAGCGTCGGCGCACCGGCGGCCAGCGAGCGGAGCACCCCGAGCAGGCCCAGCCCGACGGCGCGCTGGAGCGATTGCTCTCCCTCCGGCTCGGCGCGCAGCAAGGCCACCTCCAGTGCCCGCCGCTGCGGGGCCGGCAGGTCGGCCATGGCGGCATCGGGCACCTCGGCCAGCAGATCGCCGAGCGCTGCGTAGGCCAGTTGCGTCTCGCGCTCGCCCGGGCGGCAGCGCAGGACGTGGTGCCCGCGGGCCGCGGACGACGCGAGGCCCGTGCTCCAGAGCGTCGTCTTGCCGATGCCGGCCTCGCCTTCCAGCAGCAGCGCGACCGGGCCCGAGGCGATCGTCTCGAGAAACTCCTCGACGCGATCGAGCTCGGCGTCGCGGCCTATGAGCGTGCGCGTCTGCACTGCGTTCGCCACTGCCCCCTCCCCAGGGAGGTGCATCCTACGCCTGCGCGACGCCCTGCCGGGTCGACGGGCTCGTCGGGGTGCTCGGAATCGGACACCGTGGCGATGCTCGACTCTCCGCGCTCGGCGGGAACACGCCGGCCTTCAGCTCAGCCCTTGACCTGGCGTGCGTCGATGCCGTAGCTGTTGTGCTTGCTGATTCGGCTTTCGCGGTCTGTTTGAGAAAACACAGTGTGGGCACCTGCGGTGGTCAGAGTTGCCCGATTGTCCGCCGCCGCAGACGGAGCGCTCAATCAAGAGGCACGTAGTGCCGGAATGCGGAGGCGTAGATGAGTTACCCCAGTAGTAGCCCTGCCCCGACTGCGGGAGAACGTTCCGTGGGGGATCAGGCGAAGGAGCAGGTTCAGCAAGTGACTGAGCGCGCGCACGATGTTGCGGGCAACGCCCAGCTCAAGATCCGTGATCAGATCGACACGCGGTCGACGCAGGCCGGGGAGCAGGTAGTTGCCACGGCGATGGCGCTCCGCTCGGGCGCCGATGAGCTGTACCGGCAGGGCAATGAGTCTGCGGGCGATGCGGCCAAGCGAGCGGCGGCGCAGGCGGAGCGCCTCGGCTCGTATCTGAAGTCCGCCGACGCCGATCAGATCCTCGCCGACGTCGAGGACGTCGCGCGTCGTAACTCGTGGGCGGTGGTCGTCGGCGGGGTCGTCGCGGGCGCCGCTGCGGCCAGGTTCCTGAAGGCATCGAGTTCGCGCCGCTATGCGAGCTCCCCGTATCCCACCGTCTCTCGGTCGTCCCCGAACGGTGGCGTCGCGCAATGAACAACGAGGAGCTGCGCGACCAATCGATCGGCGAGCTGCTCAAGCACCTCTCCGACCAGACCGCGACACTCGTCCGCCAGGAACTCGACCTCGCCAAGGCCGAGATGCAGCTCAAGGGCAAGCGAGCCGGAGTTGGCATTGGGATGATCGGTGCCGGTGGCGTGCTGGCGCTCGCCGCCGTCGGTGCACTGACCGCGATGCTGATTCTCGTACTGGCCGAGTGGATGGACGCACGGATCGCCGCGCTGATCGTCACCCTCGTCTACGCGGCAGGCGCGGCAGTGCTCGCGCAGCGGGGCAAGGAGAAAGTGGGCGAGGCGAATCCGCCCGTCCCCGAACAGACCATCGAGACCATCAAGGAGGACGCGCAATGGGCCAAGAGCCAAGTGAAATCCGACAGCAGATAGCGCAGACCCGCGAGGAGATGGGCGAGACCATCGACGCCCTCGGCTACAAGGCAGACGTCCCCGCGCGCGCAAAGGACAAGGTCACGGGAACCGTCGACCGTGCACGCGAGTCAGTCGCTGGCACCATGGACTCGCTCAAGGGCGCGGTAACCGGCAGCGCAGGATCGCTCAAGGATGAGACACCGGACCGCGGCGAGGTCGCTCACAAGGCTCACACCGCCGTGGGCGTCGCGCAGTCGAACCCATTGGGACTCGCTATCGGCTCGGTCGCCGCTGGATTCCTCGTCGGCATGATGCTGCCGACCACACGCGTCGAAGACGAGCGAATCGGCTCGATCGCCGACGACGTCAAGGCACACGCAGCCGAGGTGGGCCAGGAGGCGATCGAGCACAGCAAGGAGGTCGCGAGAGAGGTGGCGCAGTCTGCTGCCGAGACAGTCGGCGAAAGCGTCCCCCAGCACGGCGGAGAACTGCGCGACACCGCCCAAGCACACATCGAAGCCGTGGCGGGGGATCAGCCCGGGTCCGCTTAGCCACGTCGGCGGCGCCGCGCCGACCGCGGTACCTAGCGTAGCCGCGGTGCGTATCGCGGATGATGATTGGTGGGGCCGCTCATGCAAGCGGCCCCACGAGCCAGCATCTATCGCCTCATGTCGCGCAACGATTCCTTCCACACACCGACGACAGAAGAGTTGCTCGGCCTGCCGATCGATCGCTTGCCCGAGGGGATCGTCGCGGTGGCGGAGCGACTGGCTGGTTCCCCCGTCGGGCTGTACGTGGTCGACCTCGAAGGCGTGGCGTTGCGGCGATTGGCCGGTGGCTTCTCGATGCCGGAGGAGGTTCCGATTCCGCAGATGGCGGGTTCCGAGATTCCCGCCGGCCATCTGGAAGAACTCGAACGCTCATTCGCCTCGCGCGGTCTGGGTACGGTCGTACCCCTCTGGTTGCGGCATCGAGCGATCGCGGTCTTCCTTGTGGAAGGCCCTTCCGCGCCTGCGCTGGAGGAATTCGCGGCGAGTGCTGCTGTGGCACTGGAGTTGTCCCTCCGGTATAGCGATCGCGTTGCTCGCGCACGCCATCGGCAGCGGGCGACGCCCGGTGCAGAACTTCAGCAATTGCTGCTGCCGCCGCGCATCGCCGGATTCCGTGGAGCCGAGATCGCGGCATCGGTGCTGCCGGCCTACGATGTCGGCGGAGACTGGTTCGAGCATTCCGCCGACCAACAGGGGGCATGGCTGGCGGTCGCCGACGCCGCGGGGAAAGGCCCCCGAGCATCCGCGCTCTCCGCTCTGACCGTGGCGGCGCTTCGCGCCGCGCGACAGGGCAATGGTTCGCTTGCCGACGCCGCCATCCTCATGGATCAAGCGATTGTCGGCTTCGGAGACTCGTCGATGTTCGTAACTGCGCTCCTCGCACGCTGGGAGTACGCGACCCGCACACTCGAGTGGCTCACGTTCGGCCACCCAAAACCATGCCGCCTGGCTGCCGACGGCAGTCTCGAGGAGTTGCGTGCCTCTGTCCGGCCGCCGCTGGGACTGCTCGCTGATCAACAGCTCGTACCGGCGCGGACTGTCTTGCGCTCGGGCGACCGTGTCGTCTTCTACTCCGACGGCGTGATCGAGCGCAAGTGCGCGGAAGGCCGCTTCGGCGCCGCCGCGCTCTTCCGGCACCTCGCAGCAAAGACCGAGCCCTCGGCAGCGTCCCTGCTGACGCATGTGCTGAGCCATGTGGCGGGTCTGCACGAGACACCGCTGGACGACGACGCGACAGTCATGGTGCTCGCCGTACTCGGCGATCGCACGCACGAGCCGTCGCCCAGTCCCCCCGATGGGACCACGCCCGAGTCAGGTGACTAACCACGTTCGTTTCTCGAATTGACCGGAGGGTTTCAATCACTGCCGAGCATCCCCTCACATGTCTCCGCCTCTAAGGCTCGAGTTGACTTCGGATCCGCTGTCGTTGCCGGCTGCGCGATCGGCAGTCACTGACTACAGCAGTCAGAATGGTTTTGGCCAAGAGGTGATTGAGCGAGTGCGGCTGGCGGTCACCGAGGCGTGCACGAACGTTGTCCTGCACGCGTATGACGGTGGCGTGAGTGATGCAAGGTACGAGCTGGAGGCGCGTGTTGAGGACGCTGAGCTCGTCGTTCGCATCCGCGATTCCGGGGTCGGTATGCCGAGCGAAGGCGCGGCCCGGCCGACGCAGAACTTTGGCTTCGGCTTTCCGGTGATGCGCGCGACGGCGTCGAGCGTCGATGTCGTGGCACGTCCCGGCGGTGGCACTGAAATCGTCTTGCGATTCGCGACGCCCTGAGCTCTCACGCGAGGGGCACGGTTGCCACTATGGCGCGAGCGTTCGGGATCGTGCCCGCGGTCTCGGCTTGCAAGCTCTCTAGGGCCGCTGCGACCGAGGGGTAGGTGAGTATTTGCTGAGAGAAGTGCACGAACTCGGCGATGCGGGTCACGGCGTTTGGCTCCGCCGGCAGCACCGCGCCAAAGCGACCTTCGTCGCGACCGACGACGCTCTGTGCGTCGAGAAGCAGGCTGATCACGGTGCAGTCGATGAAGTTGCAGTGCGAGAGGTCGACGATCACGTCCGGTGCTCGGATCGACGCTCTCGCCAACGCGGCCTTGAGCGATTCGTACCTGCTCAGATCGTGCTCACCAGTTAGCGGAACGATCGCAACCGAGGGCGATGCGGTCCAGGTATCGGCGGTGGTATCCATATAGCTGGACTCCCTTCAACTCGGTTCAAGGAGCTCCGGCGCGGAAGGCCAGCTGGTCATGCTGATCGGCCGAGCCGGGATTTCAGCGAGCGGCGCGCGCCGTCAGCAACGCACCGCCTTTCTCGATTCGTAGGAGCACTCCCGGTCCGCGTTCTCCCAGTCGGGGTCGTCGTCGACCGCGAGCGGCTCAGAGACCGCGAGCCAGCGATCCATCGGATCGTGACGGCTCGCGGTCTCCTCACGCTCACGCATCTCGTTCAGCACGCTCATGGCGATCAGCTCGAAGGAGTACCGGCGCTCTCGTCCGCGCGAGGTACGTCGATGACATTGCGCTCGCCGGCGATCGTGATGCGGCGCGGTTTCGCTTGCTCGGGCTTCGGGACGCGTAGCCTGAGCACGCCGGCGCCGTACTCTGCCTTGATGCTCGCGTTGTCGACACCCGGCGGTACGATGAACGTACGCACGAAGCGCCCATGCCAACGTTCGGAGCGGTAGCGGCGTGCGGCGGTCTCGGTGAGCGTTCGCTCGCCGCTCACCACCAGCTGGTTGTCGACTACTTCGGCTGCGAGATCCTGCGGATCGCAGCCTGGCGCGTCGATCTCGATCACCAGCTCGTCCTGCGTCTCCCAGATGTCGACGGGGGGCAACCAGCCGCGAGAACCGCCGTTGGTCGCCGCTCGCAAGCCGAGCGCGCGGCTCATCTGCTCGCTGATCGCGTCCAGGTCGTCCAGCAGACCGTCTGCTCGTACACGCGAGGCCATGGCATCCACCTCCGTCAATTGATTGGTCGCGTGTTCACCCTTACCAATACTCGGCCTGCGACGGCTGTCTACCCTGAACTCGATTTTCGGGCAATGATCTGCTCGCATGGATGACGACGCGCGCATCCAGAGCGCGGCCAATGCCGCCTCCGCAGGCAATCACGACGCGAGAGCACGCTGCGTCGAGCTCGCGTATCCCCGCCTGCGTGGCCTCGCGCGCCGGTACGAGGGTCGCGGCGTAAGTCGTGACGATCTCGAGCAGGAGGTTGCGCTCGGGGTCATGCGTGCGGTCGAGCGCTATGACCCCTTGCGCGGCACACCATTCCTGGCCTGGGCGCATACGTGGGTAAGGCAGGCCTTGCAGCAGGCGATCGCCGAACAGAGCCGGCCGTTCCGGCTTCCGCGACACGCACTCTGGGATCTTCACGAAGCAAAGTCCGCCCAGGAGCAGCTCTGGCAGCGACATCGCGCCGAGCCGAGCCTCGGCCGGTTGGCGGATGAGCTCGGATGGCCTCAGGAACGCGTCTCTCACGTGCTTCGCGCTGGGCAGACGGTGGAGCATCCTGATGCGATCGACCTCGTCGATGATCCCATCAGCAACGAGGCTTACGAGGACGTGATCACGCGAGTCACCGCGACTCAGATGCGTCCCTTACTCCTCGCGCTGCCCGAGCGCGAGCGGCAGATCCTCGATCGTCGAGCGAACGACGAGACGCTACGAGACGTGGCCCGTTCGCTCGGTCTCTCGCACCAGCGCGTCGCCGCGCTGGAGGAGCGCGCGTTCGCGAGAGTGAGAGTCGCGGCCGATGCGACCAGCAGGGCCGGACGCGAGTAGGGACGGCCATCGTGTCTCTCCTTCGTCGCTCCACCTCTACGGGCCAACTCAGCCGACGGGCACGCGCGCGCTGCTGCGCACGCGCGCATACGATTCAGCGGTATCGCTACTTATTGCGCTTTGTGATCCGACAGCTCGTCGTTGCTCACCTTTCCCGCGTTCGCAACGTCGCCTGTAGCTCGCGGCGCGTCCGGGAGAAAGGACGTGCCGAGGTGCGCGCGGAGTTCGATCAGAGATTCGAAAACGGCCTCCGCTCCCGCTCCGAGGAGTTCCCTCTCGGAGTAGCCGCCCGTGAGCAGAGATACGCATGACATTCCAGCACGGCCGGCCGATTGGATGTCCCACGGCGAATCGCCGATCACCATGAGAGCATGCTGGCGCGCCTTGGCCTTGGCGGTCTCGATGATGTCCGGCGCGGGCTTGGTCGCTTCAACGTCCTGCGCAGTCGTCGCGGCGGCGACCAGGTCGCGCGCATCGAGCAGATCCAAGTATCGATCGAGATATTCCTCGGGAGACGAGCTTGCGAGGATCAGTTCGTAGCCGCGCGTATGGAGGTCGACCAATAGCTGGTGCGCGCCCGCGAGCGGCTCGATCTCGTCGAGCATCTCCTCGAAGCGGACTTTCTCTGCGGCGCGCAGTTCATCGCCGAGTTCTCTGTCTTTCGCATCACCGATCAGGGCCGGCACCATCTGGTCGCCGCCCATGCCAATGCACCGGTGAATACGCCACAGCGGCAGCACGATCCCGCCGTCTCTAAACGCTCTGTACCAGGCGAGTGCGTGCTGGTAATTCGAATCAACGAGCGTGCCGTCCAGATCGAAGAGCACCGCTCCAGGCGTGTTGTTGCTCATCGTCCTGCGGCCTCTCGGCGCGCATCCTCCGTTGCCGGTTGCTCGTTCCGGGGCGAGTGGTGAGAGTCGGGCATGCGTTGCTGTGTCCCAGGACTGCCAACTCAAACCTGTCAACCACTCGGAGCGTGCAAAGGAAGAGGACGCAGAGCTCGTCGCGGCGCTCGAGAAGATGCGCGAGGAAGCCGCCGAGACGGAGCGCCGCTGCGCCGACCTCGCAGGCACGTTCGAGGGTAAGAAGACGGCCATTCTCGATGAGCCGCGGACGACCAAGAGCAAGGGCGCCGAGATGCTCAAGACCTACCTCGACCAGGACTCCGACGCCCTGGACGGCTTCGAGTTCCTGACCATGGCAGAAGCCGGTGAGATCGGAAACTGGGAAGTCCTGTAACAGCTGAACGCGAGCGCAGGCCACGCAGGTGTCGAGGAGCTCGCAGCGTGGGCGTTGCCTATTCAACAGCGCCATCTCCAGGGCGCACGCGCCGGCTCGAAGACTCTCGCCGCGAACGAAGATCCGAACGAGACGGCGTAGGTCGACCCTACCCTCGCCGCCTCAAGCGCTCTGGATTCACGCACGCGCCCGGCAACAAACACGCACACGGGGCCCGGCGCGGCCGGGCTCCGTGTGGCCAGTTGAGCCCTGGGCTGCGCCTGAACTGAGCGCCCTGATCGGAGCGCCTCGTGTCGCGCTGCCTCGCGGGGTCATGACTTCTTCGGGATGAACCCTGATCTGGCCGCTGGTCTCGAGCACCGCCCACCTCACTAGTCGAGGGAGGCGAGGCTCTGCAATCGAGCCTGGGCGGCGAGGTCGTCGATCGTGACGCGGTCGCGCGCTAGGCCTGGACCATGCCGCCGCGCGGCGCGTGCCTCGAGGTCGCTCATGCGAAAGCTCTTCAGATGGTCGGCCGCTGGGCGGCGCTGGCGTCGTCTCGGCCGGACACGGCTCCGTCCTGCCCCCGCAGCGCGAGTCAAGCGCCCCCGGTTGTCGATGACGCGGATCGGCTAGGCACGGATGGCGTCCCGATCTAGATCCAGCGCATTCGCCGCGCTGCTACCAGGGTGGCGCAGATGAGCAGTCCCATGAGCCCGATCGCCGCCCAGAAGAGATTCGGTGAATCGAAAAACGCCGGGTGGAAGTTCATCCCGAGCACGCCGGCGATGAGAGTCGAGGGCAGGATCACGACTGAGGCGATCGTGAGGACTTTCATGACGTCGTTCGTCCGCTGCCCCGTGCGCGACATCAAGATGTCAAACGAGCCGAGGAGCATCTCGCGCGTGTCCTCGATGGTGGCGATGACGTCGGCGACCTGACGTGAGAGCGCACGGAAAGCCTCGGACGATTGCGCGCTCGAGACATGGTCGAGTTCGGGACTCGCGAGCCGAGCGAACACCTCGCGATGAGGTGCCAGTTGCATCCTCAGCTGGGCGATGCGACGCCGCAGCGCGACTAGTTGCGGAAGGAGATCCGTGTGGCGCTTGAGGCTGACCAGCAGTCCCTGGTCGAGCTCATCGATGCGCTCGACGATCGCCTCGATCGCGGCGTTGTAGGTCGTCAGCTGCCATTCGAGGACCCGCGCCAGGAACGAGGGCGCGTCCAGCACGCCGAGCTCGCTTCCGCCCGAAGCACGCTCGCGAAAGTCGTCGAGGAAAGGCACCGCGTCCGTGTGCGAGGTGACCACCCAGGCGTTGCCGACGAGGCACACGATCGAGACGGGCTCGCAATCGTCAGGGCGCACGAGAGCGGCAACCTCGACGCGGAGGGTGCCCGCGTGATCGTCGGCAGATGGCTCACCGGTGGCCTGTAACAGGTAGGGCTGCGCGTCGCGCGGGACGCCCAGCCTATCGAGCACCGCCGCGACGTCCACGTCCGCTGTCCCTACGAGGTCGATCCAGAGCAGTTGATGCTCGCCGAGCGCAGCGGCGTCAACCTCCCGGACGTCGAGATCCCGATCCTCGCCCTCTGCATCGAACAACGTGACCTGCACGCGCGCTTCTCCCGCGGTGGCTCTGACGCCACCATCGGTCACGGATGCTTCGCCGTTGCCATCGCCGTGCTGGTGAACGCCGGGAGGTTCCATGTTGTCTCCAGCCTCCCACGGCGGCTTCGCTCGAAACATCGCGCTCGGCGGCGAAAAGGCGCCACGCGTGAGAACACGCACTGCTGGGTACGTTCGCCGGTGCAGTCCCGCCCGTTCACGCGATTCCGCCTAGGCGACCACATTCGCTCGAGCCTCTGGTTCGTGCCGGTCGCCTGCGTGCTAGCCGGCGTCGCCGTCTCCTTTGCGACGCTCTGGATCGACGACGCCTTCGACCACGGGCTCATCCCGCAGGCATTCACCGGCGGACCCGATGCCGCGCTGACCATCCTCTCGGCCATCGCGACGTCGATGGTGAGCCTAGCCGCCCTCGTCCTGACGATCACAATGGTCGTAGTCCAGCTCGCGATGGGCCAGTTCTCGCCGCGCATCGTGCAGCGCATCTTGCGCGACAAGCCGAGCCAGTTCGCGATCGGCATCTTCGTCGCGACGTTCGCCCACGCCATGCTTGCGATGCGTGACGTACGCGTCGGCGGAGACGGCGACAGCGGCACGGTGCCAGGACTCGCTGTCGTGGTGGCGTTCCTCCTCGTCCTGATTTCGATTGCCGTGCTCGTTCTCTACGTCCACCACATCGGCCGCTCGCTGCGCGTGTCCGCATTGATCGAGCTGGTCGGAAAGGACACGCGCAAGCAGCTCGACGTCTTCTATCCTCAGCCTGCGAACCCGCACCCGGCGCCCGACGACGCAGCGGTCGTTCTCGCACCGATGTCCGGCGTCGTCTGCCACGTCGACTTCGATCGGCTGGTCGCGCGGGCCCGTGAAGCCGGCTGCTCGCTCGAGCTCGTGCCGGCTCTGGGCGAGTTCACGCCCTCCGGGGCACCGCTCCTGCTCGTGCGCGACGGCGATCCCTCACGCCTCGCCGAGGATGTCACCGACCACGTCGTCCTGGGTCTCGAACGAACGCTCGAGCAGGACGTGGCGTACGGCCTGCGCATGCTCGTCGACATTGCCGAGCGATCGCTCGCGGACTCGCCGTTCCTCGATCCGACGACCGCCGTGCAGGCGATCGACCGGCTCCACGACTGCCTGCGCCAACTCGCGCGCCGGCCATTTCCGGATGGCCTCCATCGAGACGATGAGGGCGTCGTTCGACTCACGGTACCGGTGATGTCGTGGGAGGCGTACGTCCATCTCGCGTTCGACGAGATCCGCCAGGCCGGGGCGAGCTCGCCGCAGGTCGCTCGGCGGCTGCGTGCCTCGCTCGACGATCTCCGCGGGCGCGCGCCTGCCGAGCGTATCCCTGTCCTGGACGAACAGATCGCGTTGCTCGAGGAGGAGGTGCGACGCGTCGTGCCCGAAGCCGAGCTCGCATTCTCGCTCATGCCGGATCGGCAGGGAATCGGCGTTCGCTCCGGGGAGCCGCGCGCTGCGCTGCGCGAGACCGCACACGGCAGGTGACGACTCAGCTGTACGCGTCATCATGCCCGGCGACGCGCCCTAGGGGTGCCAGTGCGCTAGCCGCCGTCAGCGCACGCGAACGGCGTATCTGCGCGTGTTGGACTCCTCTACCTGGCCGCGTACCGTCAGGTGCACCTCGGCCGTCAGGGTCGCCGGGCCGTTCGGGAACCAGCGCGGCACGGCTGACACGTACTGCCAGGTCGTCGCACCGGTCTGCGTGACGCGCGCCGAGCGGAAGCGCCAGCGTGTCGCGCCGTGCTGCAGCGTGACGCGTGCGTAGCTCGCCAGCGCGCGTTTCGTCTGCCCGGTCACGATGTAGGTGACGCGCCAGCGCGTGGGCGTGGAGTGACGCAGCACCTGCGGCACTCCGCCGATCCTCGGCATGGGCTGCGCACTCACCGAGAGCAGCGCGACATGCGCCTCGGAAAGGCGTTCGGGGTGGGCAGCGCCCGTCAGGACCGCACCGGCGAGGATCGCCACGATGAGGCCTGCTGGCCGCAACCGCGGCTGTCGCATCGGCTCATTCAATCAGGGGCAGAGGATGCCGTATGTGCGATCGGTGGCGTGGGGTGATCGATCCGATAGCCTCCGCGCATGGGGTTGCTGGACGGGAAGATCGCGCTTGTCGCCGGGGTTGCGAACAAGCGCTCGCTGGCCTGGGCGATCGCGCGCCGTCTGGCCGAGCAGGGCGCGCAGGTGGCGTTCACCTACCAGGGCGAGCGCATCGAGTCGAGCGTGCGCGAGCTCGCTGCGTCCGTCGGCTCCGACATCTGCATCGAGTGCGACGTCTCCAGTGACGAGAGCATCGACAGGGCGTTCGCCGAGCTGGTCGAGCGCGCCGGCGGGCTCGACCTCATGGCCCATTCGATCGCATTCGCGCAGGCCCACGACCTCGCCGG
>Ga0157378_10002469_pt1 | contig 16440 bp, 12 predicted proteins | sample M65metaG_FD_115309 | JGI IMG/M metagenome (GOLD analysis project Ga0157378, IMG submission 115309) | Miscanthus rhizosphere microbial communities from Kellogg Biological Station, Michigan, USA - M6-5 metaG | ecosystem: Host-associated > Plants > Roots > Rhizosphere > Soil | place: USA: Michigan...
CTTCGGTCCGCGCGGCCGCGGCTGCTTGCTGAGAATTTCCGCCATGTAAAACAAATCGGAAACGCTGGACACGCGCAGTGCTCCGCAGCGCCGCAGTGCCGCGTCAAACACTTCATCGCTGCCGGTCAGCGCGCCCGTGTGCGAACTGGCCGCCTTGGATGCCGCCGGCGTGCGTCCCGCCTTGATCACGATGATCGGTTTTCGCAATGCGACTTCGCGGGCCGCCGAAAGGAATGATCGCGCATCGCCCACCGATTCCATGTACAACAAAATGCTTTCGGTGGCCGGATCGTCTCCAAAATAGTCGATCAAGTCGCCCCAACCGACGTCCAGCATCGATCCAGTCGAAACGATGGCGCTGAAACCGACCTGTTCTTCAAAACTCCAGTCCAGAATCGCGGTGAGCAGTGCACCGCTCTGGCTGAGAAAGGCGACGTTCCCGGGACGCGCAATGTCCTGCGCAAAAGTCGCATTGAATCCCGCCCGTGGGTTCATGACACCCAGGCAGTTGGGACCGAGCACCCTCATTTTTCCCCGCCGCAATTGTCTTTGAATTTCAAGTTCGAGCGCCGCGCCTTCTGGCCCGTGCTCCTTGAAACCGGCGGAGATCACCACCGCAGAGCGAACCCCCGCATCGACGCATTCGCCCACGATTCCGGGGACGGTCATCGCGGGCGTCACGATCACGGCAAGTTCCACTTTCTCCGGAACGTCGCCGATCCGTGGGTACGAAGGCAGCCCCAGCACGTTCGTGTGTTTCGGGTTGACGGGATAAATATGAGTGCGGAACGCCGGATTGCGCAGCCGCTCGAGCACCGTGCGGCCTACGCTGTCTTCTCGCTCGGTCGCTCCGATCACTGCAACGGATTTGGGAGAAAACATACTGTCGAGCGCGGATCGCGCTTCGCCTGCGTGCGTGTAGGAATCAGTCATGGCGGCGCGCCTTATTCACGAAGGAGAAATCGTGTTCCAGCATCGGTTACGGGTGGAATCATACGAAAGGTGCGACACACATGCACGCTCAGAAATCCGTCATGCGGCCAAACGGCAGAGCGGTGCGAACCGCGTTCAGAACAGCGGCCAGATCGATAATTTCCTGCGCGATCGCCCCCTCGACGGGTGGCAAGTATCCAAACGATGCGGCCAGCATGCCAATCACGCTCAGGCCCATGCCCCCGACGGCGCTCATCAGGGCGATAGAGCGCATGCGCCGCCCGATGTGCAATAGTTCATCGATCTTCTCGAGAGACGCGTCCAGAACAACGACGTCCGCCGCCTCCGCCGTAATATCGCTGCTCATCCCAAACGCCACACCCACCGTCGCAGCCTGCATTGCCGGCGCGTCATTGATTCCATCGCCCACGAACAGGGTCTTCGCCGCAGCAGTTTCTTGCTGGACAATCGAAACCTTTTCTTCCGGACTTTTCGAGAAATGGACTTCACGAATTCCCATCAAATCGGCCAGGTAACTGACTTCGGATTCACGGTCACCCGAAACGAGAAGAACGCGATTGACCTTATGTCGTGGTCGCAGATGCTCGATAAAACTGCGGCCTCGTGCGCGCGGAACATCACGGAAGCGAAATGTGGCTGCGTATAGTCCGTCCAACAAAATTACACATTCAAGGCCAACGGCGACTTCCGGCAGAGCCACTCCCAAGTCCGCAACTTTCTTGCGTCCGGTGATCCACACCTGGTGACCGTCGACCACGCCCGACAATCCTTCGCCCTGGCGTTCACTCATTTTCAAAACGGGATCGAGCGGAAGATTCGCCTGCGCGGCCGCGTCGCGTATCGCGCGCGCCAGTGGATGTTTGGAGTATCGCTCCAAGCTGGCCGCCGCTCGCAGTACTTCATTTTGACGGAAACCCACAGCGCAAAGTACTCGTGTCAGTGCCGGACGGCCGTAGGTCAGCGTACCGGTCTTATCAAAAATAAGTGTGGTGCAATTTCCGGCCTGCTCCAGAACCGCCTGATTCTTGATGATGATGCTGCGCCGCGCCGAAAGCGAAATCGCCCCGATGATCGCAACAGGAATCGCCAGCAGCAGGGGGCACGGCGTGGCAATCACGAGCACGGCCAGAAATCGCTGGGAATCTCCGCTGACGATCCAGGAGCTGATTGCGATGGAAACCGCGAGTGGCGTATACCACGCGCCTAGCATGTCCCCTAGGCGTCGCAGTTGGGGACGGTGCGCTTGGGTCTCTTCCATCACGCGCATGATTCGCGCATACCGTGAATCAACCGGAAGATTGCCGGCTCGAACGGAAAGCGCGCTTTCGCCGTTGATCGCTCCGGAAATTACTTCAGCGCCAATCGCTTTGGACGCCTCATACGGTTCTCCGGTCAGGTACGCTTCATTCATCGTTCCCTGGCCTTCGACAACCACGCCGTCCACCGGACAAATTTCGTGAGGGAATACGACCAGAATGTCACCGACAGCAATCTTTTCCGCCTTTATGTCGGTGACACCGGTTTCCATTTTGAGGTGAGCCGATTGCGGCATCCGCCTGGAAAGCGCTTCCAGCACGGAGGACGCTCGCCGAGTCGCGAATTCTTCAAGCACTGTCCCGCCCGAGAGCATCAGAACAACGATCGACCCGACCAGATACTGCCCCATCACGGCGGAAGCGATGATCGAAATCCCGGCCAGCAAGTCAGAACCGAACTCACGAGCCAGACTTTTCTGAATGAGACGGAAAACCAGAGGCAGGCCGCCGAAAACGAGGACCACATACAGCGGAATATTTTGTAACGGGCCGGTGATACTAAGACCGAACCGCAGGATCAAGTGCGCCGAAATTCCTGCGACCGCAACAACCGCGATCAGTAGATCGCGGCGAAATTGTGCGTCCGAAGCCCACGCGAAAGAAAGCCGGGGCTGAGGAGAACCACTCGGGTCAACTTTACTGCCAAGCTCCTCAGCCCCGGGTATTTCCGCCGTCATGGGCTCTCGAGTCACAGATCACCTCGATCGTCAGTCCCTCATGCGCGGACTGTCAGCACCGGGCACTCGGCTCGTACCACGACATCGTGCGCAATCGAGCGCAGCAAATGAGTCGCCGCTCCGACGCCTTCCGGCGTGCGCACGCCCAGGACAATCAGGTCCGCGCCTAAAGCAACCGCAACTTCGATGATCTTCTCGGCTTCGGGCCCTTGTTCCACCTTGCATTGCGGCTCGCACCACAGCTCGGCTTCTGCTGGCACCAGGCTTCGTAGACGCCGCAGCGTCGACTCGACATACTGGCCCGCGTGAACTAGTTCGCCCACTTCCGCTTTGCCCGTAACGTTAAGGATCGTGAGGTTCGATTGATGCTCCTGCGCGAGCGATACGGCGAACGGCAGGGCGGCCATGGATTCCGGTGAAAAGTCCGTCGCAAACAAGATTTGCTTCATGGCCAGGCGCCGTTCCGTATTCGTCGAGACGTGTGGCCCCACCGTAAGCACGGGGCAAGTGGCTTTCCGGAAAGTTTCTTCGGCAGCTGATCCGAGCAAAGCGCGGGTCACACCCTTCCGCCCGTGCGTACCCATCACGATCAAATCGGTTTTCTGCTGGTTTACGATCTCATTAAGGGCAGGCCATAGTTCTCCTTCAATAATCGTCACTTCATGCGGAACACCGGCCAGCATTTCGTGCAATTGCTTGGCTTCAAACTTGGCCTGTTCTTCGGCGGCTTCGATCACCTGCGGCATTGCTTCGGGGCCGACGATCGGATACGTGGCGGGAAAGCGGACATGCAAGCCATGCACCCTGGCGCCATATTGTTTTGCCAAGCCAATCGCGTATGGCAATGCAGCCTCGGCGGCGGGAGAAAAGTCCGTAGCAAACAAGATGTTCTTTAGAGCGATTCGGGTTTGGGCTGCAACAGCGGTCATAAGTCACCTCCTCATAAGTTATGTATATGTCGAATCAGAAATGCTGAATGTGATCTCCGTCACTCTGGTCGGTGAGTCGGGTCACTTCCATAAGACCGGCGACAAGCGATGCTGTTTGTGGGGCCATTCGGACTCCGGAAGGAGGGGCGGATGCAAGTCTCCTGGATGTGCCAGGAATCGGCTCGGAGGCGCCCCTCTCCACGTTTCAATGCGGGACATCTCCGCACACAGGAATGGAGCTTGGCCATGACGCTTTCATTCAACCGAGCAGGAGCAGGCAAATTGGAGCACGTCACTAAAGAAAACCGGGCAGATGAATTCTTGAATGAGGGTCGTGCCCTTTTTCAGGAAGTATTTTTCTTTTGCACGGTCAAGAACCTCGGTGACATCCCTGGCCCGGGCTGCATTTACGTCGAAACAGTTGTGGACCGCGACTCGGGTATCGCGTTCGCCAAAGTTTATTCCGCCAAGCATCCGATCAATGCGGTCGACATCCTCGCCAGCCGCGTCGTGCCGTTTTTTGAACGTCAGGGCCAGACGATCGAAGAAATCCACACCCGGAAGACCAGTGAATATTGCGGATTGCTTCCTATACACCCGTACGAGAATTTTCTGGCCACATCTCACATTCGGCATCTTCCGAAGAACCAGCCCGGTCACCCCGATACTCATTTGTGCGAAGAGTTTTACCGCTTTCTGCTGAAAGAATTTTTTCTGCCGGCCCTGAGAAGGAAGTTTCAAATCACGCTGGATAGCCTGCAGAAGGACCTGGACATTTTTGTTCAAGCGTATAACAAAGCCCGCGGGACGTCGAACTTCGCCCCTCAAATACTTCCAGTGAATTTCCCTGTTCATCCATGATCTGGTTGTGATATTGGTTTGCCCTGACTTTTTAAGCAAAAAAACTGTCTTGGGATAATGACAGGGCGAACCTTGCATACGGCCGGGTGCGCCCTTGATAAGCCCTGCGCAAGCGCCGTGTCACGAGTGAAAGGAAAATTGCATGTTTGAGCAGGTACTCGATCCGACCGGGCACGTCTGGCTCAGCGTCCTGGTCTCGCTGGTTCCGCTGATCGCACTTCTATTCATGCTTGCGGTGTTGCGCATGACAGCATGGCAGGCGTCGATCCTGGTGGGTTTTATCACGATTCCGATCGGCGTTCTGGTATGGCACGCGCCGCTCGCCGGACCGATGAGATCGTATCTATATGGCGGCTTGACGGGTTTCTGGGTGATCGACTGGATCACGTTCTGGGGCTTGATCATTTTCAACACACTGGTGCTGACCGGCAATTTCGAACGGTTCAAGACCTGGATGATCCATCACGCCACCGCCGACATTCGAATTCAGACGATTATGCTGGCATGGGCATTCGGAGCGCTGCTCGAGGGCCTCGTGGGATTTGGCTTCCCGTGGGCCGTGGTCGTGCCAATTCTCGTGGGACTGGGTATTGCGGACCTCGATGCAATTCGCGTTGCGGCCCTTGCCAATAACGCTCCCGTTTCTTACGGAGCGCTGGGGGCGCCGATCCTCGGACTGGCCCTGGTAACGGGCCTGCCTCTGTTCGCATTGTCCGCGTCGATTGGAAATGTTGTCGCAGTACTGGCGCTGCTTCCCCCATGGATACTTATTTATCTGGTGAGCGGGCGAAAAGGGATGTTCGAGGCGTGGCCGCTGGCAATCGTTGGCTCTTTTTCCTATATTTTGGGGCAGTGGCCGGTGGCTCATTACCTGGGGCCCTATCTTCCGGACTTGAGCGGCGCGCTGGTGTCCTTCTGGGTTCTGTTCGTGTTCGTAAAGATCTGGCGGCCTAAGACAATTCGGGGATTTGGCGGCGAGCCCCTCGCTTCCCAAGCGGTAAGGCCTGCGAACTCCGACGCCGGCTCCGTGCGCGAGGCCCTTTATGCATGGTTTCCGTACATCGTGCTGATTCTGATCGTAGTCGGGTGGACGAATCCCTGGTCCCCGCTTCCCTCGATCAGCTTGTTCAAGTGGGTTGTTTCCGCAAAATCGTCCGTGACACAAGGAATGGTTTCATCGACATTTAACTTTGCTCCCCTCGGGGGAGGCACATCCACGCTGGCCGCATGGCTCGTGATCCTGGCGATTCTGCGCCCGAGTCGCCAGCAAATCGGGCTGGTTTTTTCGCGCACATTCAAGCAAATGTGGGGCGCGCTGCTCGTGGCGTTTTTTATTTTCGCGATCGCCTACACTTTTGTGTACACCGGGATGGCCAACTCACTGGCCTTCGGCCTTTCCAAGATCGGACTATTTTTCGTGGTGCTCGCGCCGGTTCTCGGATGGATTGGAGTGGCTCTTTCCGGCAGCAATACTTCCACGAATGCCATGTTCGGTCCCGTGCAGGCGATGACCGGACGCTTGCTGCATTTGCCGGTCTTGATGCTGCCAACGTTCAATTCCGTCGGATCGGAAGTGGGTAAACCGATTGCACCGCAAACCGCCAGCGTGGGCGTCTCCACCAGCAAGCTCGTACGCAGCGAAGGCCAGGTGATCCGGCACAACATGGGCTGGACGCTTGTGCTGCTCGCATACCTGATCCTGATCAGCGTAGTCTTCTATCTATTCTTCCCGAATTCGATGGCGATCTAGCCCGAATTTCAAATTCGGGCTAACTACGATGGGGCTCGGGCCATATAGCGCTCGCCTTTCAGGCGAGCATGTGCTTGAGTTAAACGTGCCCGCCTTTCGGGCGGGCGCTACAAGAGCTCTAAGGAATGACGGGCGGGACGTAGGTGAAGGTTCGCGCGAAGAACCACATCAGGAAAAGTACGACCGCAAAATTCACCATAAAATACAGCATCCCGTAGCCGATCAGATCGCGTGCCTTTACTTTCAGCAGCCCCAATAGCGGGAGCATCCAGAATGGATTGATCAGATTCGGCAGCGCCTCCGAAGTATTGTAAATCTGCACTACCCAACCCAGGTTCACTTGCAGATCTTTCGCGGCCTGCAGCACATACGGTGCTTCGATAATCCATTTACTGCCGCCGGACGGCACGAACATCCCCAGAAGCGCCGAATAAATTGAAACCACGATCGGATACGTGTTTGCGGATGAAACGCTGACAAAAAAATGAGCCAGTTTCGCGGCCAGCGTCGAGTACGTGATAATCCCGAAAATGCCGCCGTAAAACGGAAACTGAATGAGGACTCCCGCCGTGGCCGGCACCGCATCATTCACCGCGCGGACGAAGGCTCGCGGCCGCCAGTGCAGCAGCAATCCCAGCATCAGAAATAACAGGTTGTACGTGTTCAGATCGAGCGCTCCGAGCGGCCCCTTCACGCTCAGAACCTGCGCGATATAAGCGAGTCCGAGAATTGCGATCAGAATCGAAAGAGCGGGAGCATATTCCAGCCATTCCGCCGGCGTCTTGCGCTCCTCAAGCGACTTGATTTCGAGTCCATCCGCCACGCCGAAAGATTCCGCATCTTTCCTGGAGTTTGCAGGCGCGGATAGATAGCCCACTGTGACCGAGGAAACGATAAGAATCGCCGCGGTCGCTGCGCTTTGCCAGGTATAAATCGTCAGGCTCAGGGGAATTACCCCGCTGATTTTCACAAGAGCGGCGGGAATCGATCCGGGTGTGGCCATTACCAGCGCGGCCGACGAAGACAGCCCCAACGCCCATACGCTGCCGTTCCCTACAAAGGAGGCTGCGCCAATCGCGCGGTAATCGATCCCGCGCACATTTTTTACGATTTCGCGAACGAGGATGCCGCCGAAGATCAGGCCCAAGCCCCAGCTCAAAAGCGACGTCATCATCGAAAAGAAAACAACGAACGCAACAGCCCCGCGCGGCGTTTTCGGAATTTTTGCGAGTGTCTTAATGAACTTGTGCACCGGGGGCGAAGTGGCAACCACGAATCCCCCGATGATGATCATGGCCATCTGCATGGTGAACGGAATCAGTCCCCAGAATCCGTCCCCGAAATATTTGATCAGATTGCGAACACCCACTCCTGCCAGCAATCCAGCGGCGAAAACGATCAACAACCCAACCAGCGCAAACACAAATGCGTCGGGAAACCACTTCTGAGACCAGTCGGCCAGCCCCATACCCAACCGCGCAAAAAAGCCTGCGGAATCTTGGGCTTTTGGTTCCTGCATCGCGTTTCGTGTTGGAATCGATCCCATGCGTCCTTTCAACAGCCGCCACGGGCAGCTTCCGATTGCCCAACTTCTTTTTTTCACCGACTAATCAGTATCGAGCACATCTACCAGATCGGAGGCGCAAATCACCTTTGTAGCGTCGGCGTCCCGCCGGCATTTTTAGGGCTGTACGGAGAAACGAAAAGATGCCGGCGGAACGCCTGCGCTACATTTGCGCTCAGTCGTTAGCCGAATAAATGCGTGTCGTATGACGCTTAACTGGTCAGCGCCGGCGCAAGCTTACTCATGTCGGAAACGCTTTCAAGCGTTTTGACGGCGGAAATGACCGCTTCCGTCTTGGCCGGCGGCCACTTCGCGAATTCGGCGCAGCCACGGAATTTGTCAGCCACTTCTTCATAAGTCATGGGATTGGACGGGCTGCCTTTGGCGAATTCCGCGCGGCCCGTGTAAACTTTCCCGTCTTTCATGGTGATTTTCATGATGCTGGTCATCTTGTCCAGGCCGGCATTTTCCGCAACTGGATCGATGTAGAAGTTTACGCGCTTGACCATCTCCTGCACGTCCGGCCGGTTCACAACCTTGTCCTGAAATTCCACGAGGCCGGCCTTGCGGTCGAGCAGCAGAATACTCATGCAGAATTCCATGCTGAATTTTCCCTGCAGTCCGGTGGTGGGACGATGATGCAAGAGCGACGTGGTCATGGCGTGATTCGCTCCAACATCCACTTTTTCCACGTCAGCGGCCTTAATGTCGTACTGGTGTATCAAACGCAGCATCTCGCCCATCGCGGGATGGGACAGCGATCCGGACGGATGCGGCTTAATGGAAACTCCGGGCGAAACGAGCGTCCACGGCTTTCCGAAGCGGCCCACGATTGCGTCGGGATCGAATCCGCCCCCGGCCGCCTGAAAGAAACCCAGTGGCGCTTCCAGAATATCGACAGCGGCCGTCCATCCGAGCGCGGCCAAATCCGCCGCTACCGTACCGTTTTCCGCAGCGTGCCCCGCTTGAAACGGCTTGGTCATGGATCCGAAATTGTCACGGAATCCTCCGCCTTCCGTGGCTCCGATGCCAAGAGCATAGATCGTTTGCTTCACATCGAGGCCGCGAAGCCGTGCGCATGCCGCGGTACTGCCGAAGGTGCCACACGTGCCGGTAGAATGAAATCCTTCGTCATAGTGCCGCGGAGAAATCGCCTCGTTGATCTTGGTCTCGACTTCCACGCCCATGTGGTACGCCACCATGAAATCCTTTCCAGAGCGACGTCCCAGTTCGCAAATCGCAAACGCCGGCGGAAGCACACTGACCGTCGGATGTGTGAGCAGGCCGTAAATGCGATCCTTAGCCGCGGAGAGTTGCGTGTCATCGTAGTCGTCGGCGTGAATCGAAACTCCATTCACGAACGAGGCCAGGCGCGGATGCGCCTTTATCCCGGTGCCGATCACGCTGGCACGCATCTCGCTCGATCCAAAAGATTCCGCGTATTTTCGCGCGATCGGTCCCATCACCGATGCCGATCCCGCGAGCGCCAATCCAAATCCATCTAGAATCGATTTTTTGCCGAGGTCGATCACTTCGGCCGGAATGTCTTCATACTTTGTATTGACGATAAATTCCGCGACGGATTTGGTCAGGCCGGGAGCCTTGGGAAATTCGGCTGCGGGCTTGGGCGCTGCTTCCACGCGGCCGCTGGTCAGAGCTAAAGCCGAAGCGGCCAGCGAAGTCTTGAAAAGATCACGGCGATTCATGAGCGAGGTCCTCGATTCCTTCCAGGATTCAATTTTTTGCGGCGCGCAAAAACGGCGCCACCGAGTTTCCATAGAGATGCGCCACGTTTTCAGTCCCGATTTTCTTGCGCACTTCCGCGGGCAGCTGATTGAACAGGAGAATCGTCTCCTGCCATCGCTTGTCCGCATCTTTCGGCTCCGGGTAGTGCTGATCGCTCCCAATCACGAAACGATCGGGAAAATCCGTAAACATTTTCAGCCAGTCCGTCTTGATCTTACCATCGTTGCCGAGCGGGTAATTCTTACCCGGGGCTCGCGGATCGGTTTTGATTTCCATATACAGGTTTGGATGCGCCTGCAGCAGGCGACGGTCGAGTTCCACCGTTCGAAATCCCGTGAAATCCGATCCGAGGTGCGCCCAGATAACATTCGCGCGCGGATTGTGCGCCAGAAGCCGTTCGAAAGCCGCGATATTGGCATGCAAGCGGGCCGCATTCGGGGGAGATTTGAGGTCCGATGGAAGCGCCATATCTTGCGGCACAGCTTCCATGTGGATGTCGATGGGTACGCTGTGTTCAGCGGCAAGATCGGACAGCAGCAGGAACAAGGGGTGGTCCGGGGGCGCGGACTGGTACGGCGTGAAGCCATCGAAATGCTCGGCGGTCATTTCGCCAAATCCGATCACGCCTTTCCGCAACAGTTCCTCGGCGCGGGCCTTGAATTTCTTCTGAACTTCCGGGCCCGCATCGCCTGTCGATACGGCTTGCATAATCATGGCGTTCAGCGACCCGCCGCCACCGGTAAGCGCGAGCTTGCCATTATGCTTTTTAACCTCGGCGAGGATAATTTCGGAATCATAGCGACCGGGATGATCGAATGTATCCGGTGAGATTTGAAACAGGATCATGGCCGCATTCTCGCGGCCGAGCGCAGCCACCGCGGCGCGTACTGACCCGGCCGGATCTTTTTCGTCAAAGTGCGCGTGCTCTTCGACGAATGGAGTGGCGGCCGGAACGGGCTCCACAGCAGCAATTTTTTTTGCGGCTGGCGAGGAAGACTGTCCGAGGAGCGAACCGTGCGTGGCGAAAACCAGCGTGGCGACGGCCAGGACCGGAATCGACAAAATTCCCACGCGCCTACCCGGCATTCGCATCATCGCGGAACTCCTGTTTTCTCTTTCACTTGCTGGATGGATCGCGTTCGAACACGCATTTCGTTCATGAGATTCTGTGCGTTGAGAGCGCTCTGACGCAAGCGATTTCTTCCGGATTCCCCTCAATGTTAAGATGCTTTGGCGAGGATCCAATGAGCGAAAAAATCCGCAAGAGCGAAGCGGAGTGGCGCAAACTTCTGACTCCGCAGCAGTATCACGTAACCCGCCAAAAAGGCACCGAGCCTCCTGGCACCGGCGAATATGAGGACACCGAAGATCCCGGCACCTACGTCTGCATCTGTTGCGGGCAGCCGCTGTTCAGCTCGGACACCAAGTTTCATTCCGGTTCCGGATGGCCCAGTTTTTTCGCGCCGGTCGATGAGAATAAAGTCGAGATTGAGCGCGACATCAGCCACGGAATGACGCGTGAGGAAGTGTTGTGCAGCCGCTGCGATGCGCACCTCGGCCACGTCTTTCCCGACGGCCCGAATCCTACCGGCCAGCGCTACTGCATCAACTCGGCCTCCATCAAACTGGTCGACAAGGACGAAGGATGAAGAGCCCCAGGCCGGCTCTCTCCTCCGCTTTCCCGGTGCGCCGCGTTTCATTGTTGCGAAAACTCTTGCGCGCCACAACTTTTCTGGGCCTTCCGCTCTTCGCAATTTTGAATTTGCCCGCGCCTGTGCAGGCTTGGGGATGCGAAGGTCACCAGGTCATCGCATTGCTCGCCGAAAAACACCTCACTCCGCACGCGCTGGCCATGGCCAATCAAGTCCTGGCCGCCGATCCGATTGCCCCCAACCTCAGCCGCTATTGCAAAGAGGGTGGGATCGACGCGATTGCCGACGCCTCCACCTGGGCCGATGACGTCCGCTCGTTGCGCCCGCACACCTCGCCATGGCACTACGTTGATATCCATCTCGGCACAACCCGCCGGGAGGTCGAGAAATTCTGTGATCCAAAAGAAGGCTGCGTGACCCGCGCCATCACCGATGAACTGGCGATCCTGCGTTCCGCGGGCGCCGACGATCAAAAACGCGCAGACGCACTGCGCTTTCTGATCCACTTTGTGGGCGATTTGCACCAACCCCTGCACGCCGCCTCGAACAACGATCAGGGTGGCAATTGCGTTCCCGTGGCGTTCTTTGACTTAAAACCTCAATTAAGAAACCCGCAAACCGAAAGCTATGCCCCCAACCTACATGGCGTCTGGGATACCAACATCCTCGCAAAAGCGACACCCGGAATGACGGTCGACCAAGCCGCGTCCGATCTCGATCACTCGTTCCAAGGCAAAATCGCTCACTGGAAGCGCGATAAACTGAATGTGAATGGATGGGCATGGGAAAGCCATCAGATCGCAGTTAAAACCGTCTACGGCAAGCTACCTGCGCGCGTTCCTGTTGAAACCCCGCAGGAGATCAAGTCCTGCGCGGATGACAATCACGTTTCGGCACGCATGTTGAAGCTCGATGAGCGGATTGAGGCACCATACCAGGACAAAGCCGCGCCCATCGTTAGGCAACAGGTAGCCAAGGCTGGAGCACATTTGGCTCTAATTCTCAACCAATTGTGGCCCTGATGCTGAACTGTGAGAAGCTGATCGTGAGCCAGCCGAATTTTCGGCCTATGTAGCGCCCGCCTTCAGGCGAGCATTTTTCGTACTCAACCAATCAAGACCTGCTCCACAAGCAGCCGGCCCGCACATTTCATTTTGGTCACAGAATCCAACAATTACACAACTATTACAAAGCCATTTCTTCACTCATGCTACTTTCGATCCAGCGGCAATAAGTAAACAACGACAGAGGCACCGCCGCTGACAAAGGGGACCGGGCCATGGCCAGCAACGGAAGAGGCGACAGGACATTTACCCAGCCTGTGAATTGGATCACCACGTTCTTCATGGGCGCGTTCCACATCGGAGCAGTGGCGGCATTTTTCTTTTTTGGTTGGAAGCCGCTCTTGATGGCAATTTTTCTATGGTGGGTTGCGGGAAGCCTCGGAGTCGGCATGGGGTATCACAGGCTGCTCACCCATCGCGGCTACAAAACGCCGAAATGGGTTGAATATTTCCTGACCACCTGCGCCACGCTCGCCCTCGAAGGCGGACCGATCTTCTGGGTCGCCACGCACCGCAAGCATCATCAGAATACGGATAAGGAAGGCGACCCGCACTCACCCCGCGACGGCGGATTCTGGTCCCACATGGGATGGATCATGACCGGCAAGGCCATGCACAATAAGCTTGATTCCCTCCTGCCCTATGTTCCCGATCTCCGCAAAGACAAATTTCACGTATGGATCAGCGAATGGCACTGGATTCCACAGGTTGTCGTGGGCGTCCTTCTGTTCGCCCTCGGAGGGCTGCCCTACTTGCTGTGGGGCACATTTGTCCGCACCGTGTTTGGACTGCACTCCACCTGGCTCGTGAATTCCGCGACGCACATGTGGGGTTCACAGCGCTTCATCACCGGAGACGATTCCACCAACAGTTTCTGGGTCGCCGTCCTGACATTCGGCGAGGGCTGGCACAACAACCACCACGCATTCCCCCAAGTAGCACGACACGGCTTGACTTGGTACGAGATTGATCTGAACTGGTACGGCATAAGCGCGCTGCGCATGCTTGGCCTGGCCTGGGACATTTCCTTGCCGAAGCTGGGACGTGAGAAGGAAATCCGCCCGGCCGTTGCCACCGAATCTCCGGTAGGCATCGCGCCCCCGGTCCCAGTCGTTGTGCCGCAAGAGGCTGAGGGGGATTAGTTCGGCCTGTAACGCACGTCTTTCGGAAATGCGCACTTCGCCGCGGGGCTTTTGCCCCGCGGTTTTTTTTCGCCCTGGTCTCGATTACTATGGTCAGATAGAGACCTGTGATGCGCTTCACCAGACGTGCCAAGAAAATCGCGTTTTTCGTGACGCTGGGCTCCTGCCTCGTTGGCTTGGCGCTGGCGCTGAACGTTACATGGATCGTTCTCAACTGGCGGGAAGTAGTCCCGCTGGTCCTGGGCATCGTTTTCTTCGGACTGATCATTGCCGGACTTGTGGTCTATACCGTTTTCCTGGTTCGCGAGATTCACAAGAACGAGCAGCAGGACAGTTTCCTCAACGCGGTAACGCACGAACTCAAGACTCCCATTGCCTCTCTGCGCCTGTATCTGGAAACGTTGCAGACGCGCCAACTCAACGAAGCCCAACAGAAGGATTTCTATCGCATCATGCTCGAGGACACCGACCGGCTGCTCGGGACGGTCGAGCAAATCCTCAAAGCGGGTGAAGCACGCCACGCCAGCAGCAAAAAGAACTGGGAAAGCGTGGATTTCTCCGCGATTGTCGCGGAAACGGTGGACCTCACGCGACTGCGCCATCATTTGCCCTCCGAAGTCCTGCGATTCGCGGGACCTGCGGGAGAGCAAATTTATCTGCGCGGCAATCCGCAGGAATTGCGCACCGCCGTATTTAACCTCGTGGAAAACGCCGTGAAATATTCCGGCGAGAAGAAAGAAATCGAAGTCGATTTGCTGACGCCCGATATCGACACGATTTTGCTCCGCGTGCGCGATAAGGGAGTCGGAATTCCCAACCCGGAATTGAAACGCATCTTCAAGCGTTTCTACCGCGTGGCCAGCTCCGCCACCGGCCGTGTAAAAGGCACCGGTCTTGGACTGTTCATCGTACGCTCAATCGCGCGGAGGCACGGAGGCGATGCGTTCGCCGAAAGTGAAGGAACTGGGCACGGAAGCACGTTCACGCTGCGGCTTCCAAGGGCTTATCCCGTATGAACCGCATTCTGGTGGTTGAAGACGAAGCTCACCTCGCCGAGGGATTGCGCTTCAATCTGGAGCAGGAAGGTTACTCCGTCAATGTGGTGGGCACGGGCGAAGATGCGCTAGACCTCCTTTTGAAACGCAAAGAGGAATTCGACGCGCTGGTGTTGGACGTCATGCTTCCGGGCAAAGACGGTTTCACCGTTGCGCGCACGTTGCGCGACACCAAGAATTACATTCCGCTACTGATGCTGACGGCACGCTCCCGCCCCGAGGATGTTCTGCAAGGGTTTGAATCGGGGGCCGACGATTATCTACCCAAGCCGTTTATGCTCTCCATTCTCATCGCGCGCGTCGGAAGCCTGCTGCGGCGCAAGACCTGGGAACATCGGGCTCCGGGCGCCTCGGTCAAAAGTTCAGCGCGTGAAACGGGTTCTCCGGACACATTTCGTTTTGGCGACAAAGTGGTCGATTTCAGGAATCTGCTGTTGCAAACCGGCCGCGAAACCGTGCACCTGACCCTCATGGAGTCGGAATTGCTTCGCTATTTGGTGCAAAACGCTGGCCATCCCGTATCCCGAAAAGCGATTCTCGAAAATGTTTGGGACCTGCAAGAAGACACAGACACGCGCGCCATCGATAATTTCGTCGTGCGCCTGCGGAAATACATCGAAGAAGAACCGTCCAGTCCGCGGCACCTCCTGACGGTGCGAGGCTTGGGCTACAAACTCATTCCCTTTCCGGAAAAGAAACCAAAAAAATAGCTCCCCGCGCCGGTCAAAGCGAGCCTGGAGCCGGACAAGATGGTTTCGTAGCGGCGGCGTCCCGCCGGCAGTTTTTCTGCAAGTGACACTCAATAAAACGACTTGCAATGCCGCCACCGCAGCAAAGTTTCACAATCCTTCGGCTTCGGCAGGATCCACGGCGGAGACCGTCGCAACGGGTAGTTTGGATTTAGTGCTGGTGATGACCACGACGCTGGTTAATACAAAAAGCGTCCCCAGAATTGTTCGAACGCCTAGCGGTTCCCCACCCAGAAAATATCCCACCAGCACAGCCACCACAGGATTTACGTAGGCATAGGTCCCGACTTTCGTCGGCGATTCATGATGAATGAGCCACACGTAAGCCGTGAACGCGATAATCGATCCCGCCACGATCAGGTAAAGCAAAGCCAGCCACGCCACGCGCGACACAGCTAGTGGATGAAAATCTTGAAATTCGCCGAGAGCGGCGGCGGTCAGGGCCAGAAAAAATCCACCGGCCAGCATTTGTGCGCCGGAACTCATGACTTTTGACGAGGGTAGCGTCACTCTGCGCGTAAAAGTCGACCCCAGCGACCAACTGATCGACGCCACGATCAAAGCCATTGCTCCCAGTTTGTCGATCGGAGCGCCCGCTAAATTGAGCGATCGGCTCACCAGCACGGCCACACCGCCGAGCCCGATCAAAAGCGCCATAGCCAAACGCGCCGTCAGTTTCTGCGTGCGCAGAAAAATAATTTCCATGATCGCGATAAACACCGGGATCGTTGCCAGCATCACCGCCGCAACGCCGGATGGCACTCTCTGCTCAGCCCAGAACAACAGGCCGTAATCGCACACAAAGATAAGGAAGGCAATGGACGAGGCCGCCAACCATTGACGAACAGTCGGCGAGGGTTCTCCTCTCGCGATCATCCACCCGTAAAGGACGCCGCCTGCAATCAGGAAACGAATGGCCGCCAGAAGAAATGGGGGGACTTCTCGGACGCCGACACGAATCGCCAGAAACGTCGTTCCCCA
>Ga0157378_10002470_pt1 | contig 16439 bp, 10 predicted proteins | sample M65metaG_FD_115309 | JGI IMG/M metagenome (GOLD analysis project Ga0157378, IMG submission 115309) | Miscanthus rhizosphere microbial communities from Kellogg Biological Station, Michigan, USA - M6-5 metaG | ecosystem: Host-associated > Plants > Roots > Rhizosphere > Soil | place: USA: Michigan...
CGCCAGATCCGGGTGTGGTGCAATTGTTTCGCGCGCAGTATTACATGCGTCAGGCATCCGCGGGGCCTGAGGCCGATCGAGCGACGATGACCGCGAAAGCTCGGGCGGCGTTTGCTGCGCTGGCCGCGGCTAAACGCGGTACCGCTTCTCGTCTGGCGCTCGTGTACGCGGCGGCATTTGACTACTACCAGCGCGACTACGCGCGCGCTCTGCCCGAGTATCAGCAGTTTGTCACGATGTATCCGTCGAGCTCGTACGCGCCGATTGCGGCGCTGCGCATCGGTGAGTGTTATGAGCAGGCGAACGATTGGCCGAAAGCCGCCGCGGCCTATGCTCGTGCAGCGGCCAACTATCCGAATGATCCGTACGCCCGGGTGCTCGGCGACGCGTTTGCTTCGCGCGCGCTTGATGCGCAGGATCGATTCGAGGATTCCCTTGCGGCGGCGACGCGTGCGTTGAATGGCTGGGACGCAGACTACGGCTTCGAGTATTCGATCCAGTCTTCACAGGCGACGCTGCCGCGGGTCACAACCGGGCCAGCTGCCGATCGGCTAAGCGTCACCCGTGACGCTCTGAGGCTGCGTGTCAGCGCACTCGAACGCGACCTCAGTCATCCCGGCGGCCGGCTGCTGGCACGCGCGCGATGGCAACTTGAACAGAACCAGTTCGATGAAGCGAGCAAGACGCTGGCAACGTTCCTGCACCAGCAACCAAAGTCGCCGGCGCTGGCGGAAGCGCAAACGCTGCGGCACCGGGCCCAACTCGAATCAGCCCTCGATCTGGCCGCGGTCGAAGGCGCGCACTATGACCGGACGAAGGCCGTCGCTGCGCTGGACTCGATCACCAAAGAACCATTTGATTCCTTCGTCGCGACTGCGGCGCTGGCAAAGGCCGCGCTGTTAGTGACGGAGGGCCATTCTGATGACGCCGAAAAACTGATGGCGAAAACGCTGGACTCGTGGGTCGCGAGTCAGCGCGAGCTCACCGCGCGTCCGCCGGCGACGACGTTCGACGCCGACATCGCTGAAATTCGGCAGGTGGTATTTCGGCCGCTTGGCGACCTACCGGTCTACAGTGGCAAGGGGTGGAATGCCTTCAGGTTTCCCGACGCGCTACCTCGCTTCATCGTCGTTCGCTCAGATCTGGCAGTGAAGACGCCGGACGGCCAGGTTGCCAGCCACAGGGTGTATCAGAGATTTCCCGATTTCGATCAAGTGTTGATGCTCACTTCCGAGGAGCTGTCGCTGGTGGCGCGGCTGCTGCATACGATTGGGGGAACGAAGAGTCGCGCACCGCGGCAAATCATGGAAACGCCAAATCAACCGGTCGGCGATTCGATGCAAATCCTTTCACTGTTTGGACGGTTCTTCCCGGCGATACCTGGGCACTGGGGCGGCTGGGAACTCGAGACGTTTCCGCAAGTGACACAAATCGAGTTCGTCGACGCCGAACGGACTAAGGCCAACGCGCACGTAACAGTCGGCTATTCGGGGGCCACAGTCGTGCTCGAAAAGATCGATGGGAAGTGGCGCGCGGTTCGGCTGACGAATCAATGGATAACCTGAGAAGACTGGCCTCTTACTACTTTCGCAGCTTCACCGTCACCAACTTTCCGCACGCGAGCTTGTACCACTCCTACCCTTTTGCTTATGCCTGGAGGGACGAAACCACTAAAAGGCGCCGACAGTCGTAGGATATGGCTCTGCCACTCCGATGCGCGGTAAGTCTTTGACTTACCGGAATGTGCCTTCAAGAAGCGGCGGTCTTAGACCGCCGGATGAATAAATGGAATCTGGCCGGCAAGTCAAAGACTTGCCGCGCATCAGCGTGGCAGAGCCAAGTGCCCCAAGGTCAAAGAATCTTTTTCGGGCACACAATGATGCGCGAAAGAATCGCAGAATCGCAGGCCAGACCCCGATCGCCTGTTGTTACCGGCGACTTTTTTTGTCATAACATTCAACTAACGGAGAGTTTGGAATTGGTCACCAATAAACAAAACCATCGATTTCAGAAGCTCACTAAGAGACTTGAAGCCTTGCAGTATGGTCAAACCGTCATCAACCGCCTAAGAGACCTAAATTCACTCGAGGATTCGATTGCAAGGTTAATTGACATACGCATCGCTTTGGAGAAGTTCCTTGAGGATAGCGCTCGTCTTTCACCGCGTTATGGGGGACCACGATTTAACGGTGACTTCAGTCGCCCTCCGGTTGTGCGAGATTACTTAGAGCGGGGGTCTTGGATCACAAAAGAAGAATTGCAATTCATCAGCGCCTTCTATGGGCTATTGTCGAACGCCGATGGACATGCAGGCGACTCCATGTTGGACCCCTTAACCGCCAAACATACGTTGTGGTCGGTCGTAGATACGATTTCTCACAGAATTTTGAATCGACCGAAGCGCTATGGGGTTACGCGACAGGGCAAGATTGAGCAAGCCCTGGCGAATGAATTTGTTGAAGCACTGCGAGCGGGGGAATCTGAGGGCCGTGCTTTTGAACCAACATTTACTGAGTCAACAATGAAAAAGGTGCGGCAGCGACTGACAAAGAATGACACAGAAGCTTTATGGAAATTGATGGAGAATTCCTTTGCCCACCCCGAACTAAGAAACCGTTCGGCATCGCTTCTTCTCGGTGAGAGACTAGCCGAAGACCCTGAGGAGCAGGGACGAATCGCAGAAGCAATGAGACGATACTACGCAGATAACAGAAGTGCACCATGGCAACTCAGGCGAGCCATTGCACTCGCTCTGGCTAATCAAACGGGAGATGCAGAACCGTTGAGATCTTATCTCTCGGAAATTAAGACCGACAGCGAACTTTTGGAATTGAATCTCCGGACAACGGATACATGGTATCGAAGTACGGAAAACGCTATTAGCATATTCCTGCAGAGAATCGGGAACCGTCGCCTGTCGACGGCCAATTGTGTTTGGGAGTTGTTCTACGTTAGTCGGCGAATAAGCACAGAGAAAGACCGAGCCATAGGGGTCATTAGAAACCGCGCTGAGAAAACTCATGACTCCGAGCTCAAGGCGCTTTGCTTGGACTGTTTAGGTTATTTGAAACGCGGGAGCAGGGACACACCGCACGCCTGATGCCGCACTGGGTTTTAGGTTTATGCAACTAACAGCTCGGGTCAGACGTGCTTTCATATCAACGGTTTCCCACGCCTAACCTCCTGCGTCGCAATCGCTGACTCGAATGAGGCGGAACGAAATCGGGGTCAGGCTCGCGATTTTTGCGATTCGCGTTTGACAGCAGGTTAACCTACCAAAAACGATCGAGAATCCGCAGAAATCGAAGGCCTGACCCCAATTCAAGTTTCAGTTCTCCCAGTCTCACAGGCTTTGCTAGAAATTGAGTCGCAAGGACCGAGGCCTGACGCTCCTTTTGCTTTCACCATCAGAGTGTCTTGCCAAAAAAAGCGATAAGATGAGTCTATGATTTCCAAACCGTTTTCTTTGGATCACCTCAGTGATACTCAATTTGAGGAATTTTGTTACGACTTACTAATTGAATTGGGCGTGGCAAATATCTCGTGGAGAAAAGGAACCGGCCTATCAACAAGCCCATCGGATCGAGGCAGGGACATTCAGTGTCAATTTACCGTGCGCGAGTTTGACGGTCGGACAAAACTTGAGACTTGGTTTGTGGAATGCAAGCATTATGTTCAAGGCGTTCCGCCCGCAAAAATTGAAGCCGCACTGACTTGGGCAAAGGCTGAGCGTCCCCACAAGCTATTGTTCGTAATATCGAATTTTCTCTCGAACCCTGCAAAAGATTTCATTGAAAACTACCAACGCAACGAGCGACCTTACTTCGAGATAAGGGTTTGGGAGAAGCCGGATTTGGAAAAGCTGACCGTAGACAAAACAAAAATACGGCGCAAATATGACATCGGCGGTGACTTCCCGCATATCGAGCTGTTGCATTCGATCCACATCATGTATTCGAAAACGTTGCATGTTAACTCGCTCGATTATCTTTTTGAGATACTCGACTCCATTGATGCAGTTCGCCGAGACAAAGTGTTCGCATTAACTTATGACATGGTCATTAATCCGCGGTACCGCGAGTCTGAACACGAAAACCAGACGCTTCGGGAGCTTATGATCGATGAAGTCTCATATGATGCATTCAAAAAGAAATGTTTTGAGTTGACTCAGGTTATCCTTGAATCCTTTCTTGTGGAAGCAATCATCGAGGTCACCTTAAAATATGCTTTTCACATGGCAGACATGACAAATCTCGATAAGTGGGTCGACTCGCATAGATTCTTCATTCAAGACTTTCAAGATCGGATTAATGAAGGCCAAAATAAGGAACTTTATGAGAACCTAATTAAGATGTCTGAAGACAAAATTCGAACTATGAAAGATGACATTAGGGAATCTTACGACTTGTACGAATTCTTCTGTCGCGAAGTCGTCGCCCCGCTCTTGGTGGAAACAATTAAGATCGGAGATTTCGGAATCAAATCAAGCAAAAACGAACATTCCTGACCAAAGTAGTCACGTGATCAGAATTCGAAATTCTGTTTGCAACGGCATCCAGAGGATTTATACCCTTCTTTAGGCGGACATTATGCAAACTTAACCCAATTAGCCATGAAATCTGAATCTCTTTTGGATCATAAGCGCATGGGAGGGCTAAATGGCTCAAAGGGATTTCGCTTTGAGACTTCATATATTCTCACGCGGATTCAGCAGTGGCTTAGATCTAATGTGGAATCTTTTCAGCAAGAAGGGTGGTCGGACGTCGAACTTTTCTTCACATCAGGTAATCGCCGCTTGATACAAATTAAGGATCACAATTTGACCCGAACCGAACTGGTTGGAATTCTGAATGACTTTAGCTTGCGAAACCGCGCCTTTGATTATGAACAATTTGTAATCGCAAGTGCTGGTTTGGCTCCGATTGTTGAGAAACTCTCGAAGCAGCTAAGAAGGTACCGAGATTTAGTACGACATTCGGAGACGGAACGCGAACCGGTCGGCGAGAGAATCGTGAGCACATTGAAAAATCTTGGAATCGAGCAGCATAAGGGCTTAGTACTTGAAAAACTGTTCTTTGATGCCGATCTGGCATCAATTCGAGATGCCGAGTTCTGTCGAAATGCCTTTCTTGGCGGCATGCTTTCCGACTATCGCGTTAGTGTGGCAAGTGGTGACCAACTCTTTTTACGCACCGCCGCCATGCTCGCTCAACGGCATGGCAAACTGATTCGTATGTCAGAACTTCGCCGCTCCTTAGTGCAAGCACAACTCGAGAATTTGGAAAGTTCTTTGTCACATTTTAGATTGATACGAAAAGAGTTCCTACAATCACTTCAGAACCATTCTTCAGGCACGTTCTTTTATTCCGGTGCAGCACCAACTTGGGCAGACCTACTGAATCGACTCGATATACCGCGAGACATAACGGCCCTCATCATGCCGGTTCTCGACGAACAACAGCAGGAAAAAGCCTTTTTACCAATCGTAGCTGAGGCTGGCGAAGGGAAATCAACCGTGCTTAGGCGATTGGCAATTGAGTTAGTGAACAAGAATAAGCCCGTGCTTTTCTTAGAGGGGAGCTCGACTGTCGCGGACTTCAAAGAAGTTCAGCGTGTCTCACGAATCGTGGGAGAAAGGGTTTTCGTTTTTTTGGATGAAGCAGGCCGAATTCAAAACCTTACGAACTTCTTGCAATCGGTATCGGAATTGCCGATTTCAGTAACAATCATAGGTGCCGCTCGGCCGTACGAGATGGCAGCGGTCAGGGCTGCATACAGTGTCAACATTTACGTTGCTCTTAACGCTGATCAGACCGAATATTCTATAGAAGGTTTGTCGGATGGTGAGATTGACGAATTAGTTCGTCGTTTAATGGACGCAGATATTTTATGTCTTCCTCCTGGAGTAGGCGCGAGCGTAGCCGCTGATGCGATTAAACAGCGTACGGACAGAAAGTTCTTGGTTCTGGCTATCGAACTCACTCAAGGGGCCAAGGTTCAGAACATTGTTCGGGATGAGATTCAGCGTATCAGGGCGAAAGGCGAAAGATTGTTCTCCATTTATAGATACGTATGTCTGATGGCAAGCATCGATTCTCACATTACGATCGACTTGATTGAAGATTTGGCGGCAACAAATAATGTTAGGTTAGACGCACAGACGGAACTGAAAGGGCTTGTAACGATCGCAGGAGACAAGCTCTACCCCCGCCACAATCGCATTGGCGAAATAGCAACGGAGATATTCTTTGAAGAACTGGACGACGAACGTGGTAACGTTTTGTGTAGAATCATCAACGCTGCATTTCGGCGGCAAGAGCTTGATATCATTAGATCCGCGGTCCGAATCTCACACGACGTTCCCTCGTCCCAAGTCAAAAAGGTAGTAAATCTACTAATTGACGAGGCTTATCGCTTTGGGGAAATCAAACTTATTGAAAACGTGATCGAGGAGTTCCAGTGGGGTCACGAGCTAACTGAACAGTTCCTTGAGTTTCTGACCGCCAAAACTCCCTTCCTCTGGGACTGTTTAATTTTCCCGAGTGGCCCTTCTTTAAATTGGCGTCAAATCGAGAAAACTCTTAACGTCTCATTTGACTCTATAGCGACTAATCACCTTGATGCTCGTTTGGATGTGGTTGATGAATCTTTCGAGCAAGGGATGAAGTGGGCGCAGCTTTATTCCCTAGCAGCCTGGCATTGGAGGGATCAGACATCGTTTTTAGTCGCCATCACAAGACACATCTACGACGTACTGCGAGAGCGATATCCGGATAAAGAGTTTGAGATTTGCTTTGCGCACGCGGAGTTTCTTAGCGACAAATGGCGAGAAGTAGAAGCTATTGAACTTTATAAGAACGCTCTTGAGCTGCAACCTCAAAATGCTGCCGCGCATGCTGGCATTGCCCTAGCCTTTTACATGGCTCATGATTATGCCCTCGCGCTGAATCATTACCGGATAGCTATGCGATCTGATCCGCAGTCGTTGTTTCGCGTATCGAATGAGAGTCTTTTTGAGGAACTGACTGAACGCCTGCTCGAACTAGAAGAATTTGTGGAATACAGAAAGGCAAAACTCAAAAATGACTTCCGAGTGGGACGAGGATTTCAAAATATGGCATCCCGGTTTCCCACTATGTTGGTGAACCTGAAGGGCAAGCCAGAAGACGCGAATGCTGGTCTCGGCCATTTTAACCAAATGGATTATAGCAAGGAGGAGGAACGGCGCGTTCTAGAGGAGCTTGATAGTTTATTGAGGTACCTGCCAAGCACAAGCGCAGATGAACGACGACATCTTGAGAAGTTGGTCTCGGATACGTTTGGAGATTTAAGAACTGACGTAGCGCCGCGACGGTCATCAAATAAAAAGACGACGAAAAAACAAACAAGAAAAAGGGTCGTTTTCCGTAAGTCTTCCTAATGCTGACGAAAAAACGCCTGCCTCAGATCGATGCCTTGGAAAGGAACCTGGGTCAGGCTTGCAATTCTGCATTTCTCATTCTGCGCGGTGATAAGTTGGTCTTGAATAGAGAAGGTTCGCGTGGGACTTGAATTGCAAAATTGCAGGCCTGACCCCAGTCCTACCTTCGGTTTCGGGTTTCCAGGTTCGAGTTTTTACCTCGCCTTCAAAGTCAAACTTCCTCGGTAGAATCCGATTTCACAAATGACCGAACGGCAACCAATAATACGTTTGAGTATTCCGGTAATCGCTTCTGAAGATCGTCGCGGAATGCTTTAGCAAGTTTGGATAGTTCGTTATTGCGATCCTGATTGTTATTCCGTTCGCGTACGACGAAGAAAGCTATAGGGCTTTCACGTGTACCTTGAACCATTATCTGAAGGTCGCCTGCCTCTAGTGCAGATTTACTTGACAGTCGATATTCGTCCAGCCGCGCCCAACCCGCAGGCGAGCGATCCCAGCGTTGCAGCTCGTCGCAAAGAACACCAAGAAACGTGATCGGTTCGTTATCAAGCGTAAGTGTGGGGATAATCAGTTTACTCGCGCGCGTCTTCGGTTGGATGTTATGGAAAGCCACCGCTTTACATGCGGCGACAAAGTCAGTGACTAAATTCTCCGGTTCATAATTAAGCCCCGATGTGATTTCGTTGTAGATTTCGATTGAAGCGTCGGCCTTGACTGTATTCACAATCCAATACCAAAACGAGGTGTACTGAAACAGAAACAAGCCAGACGCCACTGCATGATCAACACAATGTCCGTCTCCTCCGTAGCCTTCGCGCGCCACTTCGAATGCGTAGTTTCTAATAGATGAGGTGCTATCTAAGACATCAAATATATCCTTTCCTTGAAACTCCGGCAGCAGATCGGCGAGCCATGGCGCTTGAGCAAGTCGTTGAAGGACTTCGGTGTATGACCCCGGCCCGCACGAACCTGTTCCTGGTAGCATTAAGACGCCGAACTTAGACATCCAAGCACCGTGGGCGGCAGCTAGTGCAGCTTCCGCTGCTGCGGAGATTCCTGAGCACTGCCCCTTGATCCAATCCAAAGAAAAGACACTGTCGATCTTCTGTCGGTCCTTTTGCGTTTCCGCATCGAGGTTATGGAAAGCGTAGCCCACATCATGCAGAAGGCTTGCATAAGCCCATTGAAGAAGGAAATACCTGTCACGTTCCACCGGCTCCTGGGCGTGACATTCCTTCCCTATGGCAGCCGGAAGTTCCGGCAGATGGTCGTACAACCACAGCCCTAGAAAATAAAGATAGACAGTATGGGCAGTGTGGTCCTGCTGATTACCATATTTGATTTGTCTGCGAAGTTCCTGCTTAGCGACGATATCGCGTATCTCGATGAGATCATGTAAATCATTTCGAGAAAGGATCAATTGCGCCACTTCTTGAGCGGCGTCTAGACGCCGGATATCGGTTCTGGCTTCAAAAAAGGACTGAGTCACGGATATCAGTTCTGGCCGATCTTGCCTCAGTAGTGACGCAGCACCAGCACCCGTTGCCAAGTGTACTAGCAATGTGCTGTTGATATCCGTTTTCATACTTTCGAGTGAAACCTTCGGGTAGTTATTCTTGTCAACGCTAGTTCGCCACTCTAGCATCCCGTTGGTAGTCACGCCATGAATAATCAAACCGACACGCCCTTGCTTAAGTGCGGGCCTGACCCGTAGCGGAGCGATCGTTCCTTAACCCTCAGTTACCTTAATCAACTCGCACGTGTAGACATCGTTCCAACGCCATCTCTCCATCTGTCGCGTCTTCTTTCGAAGTCAGTCGGAAGGTTAGGTATTTGCGGCCGCTGCGTTTCAATGCCGGAAATTTGTCTGCGTTCGTCCACTCGATCAGTTGGGCGTGATGAAATATCCGGTTTAAGGGTGAGCTGAGTTTGAGGGGGGCGTGCCTTTTAGGTGGTCGATGGCGTCCGAGTAGGTCCAGCTTGTCGTCAGCTCGCCAACATAGGGCGCCACGATCTCGCCGACACTTAAGAAACGCTCGATGATGAAGACGTAAGGATAATTGTGTATCGTCCTGTCCAGCGGCGCCTCTGGATCATCCGCTTACGCGGATGGTACTGACGTGTCGTCTCTACGCGCGCAGCGTGCCCTCGATCATCACCCTCACGCGTGGAATATGAGCGTCGAAGCCCCTCTTCCGAAGTATGTCGAACGCCGGAAACTGGGGTCAGGAGCGCGCCTCCGAATCTCTGGCTAATAATGAAGCGTTTGCCTGATACAATGCCGCGACCAGGACGGACGGATAAGATGCTTCACAAAACTCCAGCCCGATTGTTTCGACTCGGCCTCATCTTTACCCTGGCGGCATATGCCCTGACCGTAAACGCGCAAAACCCACGGGCGCCCGACAAGGAGATGGACCATGTCCAGGCGATGATTGCGCAGAGTAAGAAAGATGCCGAACAGTTCTCGAAGTCGGGCGGCAAACCAGGTGACGCGAACGATCCAAACTTAAAATGGTCGGCGGCGCTTTGGAAGTATCGCGAAAAACATCCGGGCACGCCGGCAACAGTCACGGCGACGATTGAAGCCCTGCGTCAGCTGAACCGCGCCGATCGCCTCAGCGAGCTGCAGGAAAAAACAGACACGTTAAAGCCGGATGATGCTGCCTGGAAGCAGGTCTTCTATGTGCTGATGAGCGCCGCCTCAAAGAGTAAGGACTACACCTATCTGATCGGCAAGGCCGAGGCCCTGGCTCAGACTGCCGTTGACCGGGACATTAAAGCTCAGGCCCGGTTCAATATTGCCGCCGCTTATTGGCGAACCAAAGATACCGAGCGAGCCCGCAAAGCTTTTCAAACCGTCGTCACTGATTTTCCTGGGACACCCTTTGCGGAAGACGCTGCCGGCAATCTGCATGAAATTGAGTTTCTCAATCTCGGACAGCCGGCGCCCCAGTTTGAGCGAACCGACATCAACGGAGATCCGATTTCACTCGCCGGCTTCAAGGGAAAAGTGTTGGTGCTGAAGTTCTGGGGCACTTATTGAGCGCAGTGCGTGGGGGAGGTTCCCCTGCTCAGAGAACTTTACGCGAAGTATCTCGATCAAGGCGTGGCCGTGGTCGGCATCTCACTTGACGAAGAGGTGAAGCCGGTTCAGGAGATGGTGAAAAGCAAAGACATGCGGTGGCCGCAGATCCACGATGCGGACGAGAGTCTGGTGAAGCTGTTCAATGTGAAGGGCACGCCCACTTACTATCTGATCGACCGCGAGGGGAAGATCGCCGCCAAAGACATCCCGATGAAAAAACTGAGTGGTGCGATTGACGAGCTTCTGAAGAAGTAGGTGGATCAATCCGCAGAACAAGAAGCAGAAGGCAGGTGGCAGGAGGCAACTGAAAAACATTGCAAACTGAAAACTGAAAACTGAAAATTGCAAACCGCGAACTCCAAAGGAGGCAGACGGCGGGCGGCAGGACACAAGGCAAAAGGTAAAAGGAAAAAGGCGAAAGACGAAAGGCGAAAGACGAAAGGCGAAAGACGAAAGACAGGCCAGCCTAGGGTACATGAATAACGCCCGTCGCAATCAATCTGACAGCGCCGATCGCAACTAATAGAATAGCGACATCAGCCCAGCTCAAACTAAGGGTTTGACGGTTGCCATGCTGCTGATGGTTAGTCTCACTACCGTGCTTGCGTTTGAGCAGAATCCCCACGATGGCGAAGATCCAAAAGAAAGATTCTCCGATGCGGCCCACCGCGAAACGGAACGGCATCGGCGAATACACCAGAAGCGTGAGAGCTGTCCCGGCAATTACCGGAATTGCAATCATCCCAATCAACGCTTTGACTCCACTAACGCCCGCAGGCGCCCAATTCCGCAATTCCTTTCCCATCAGAAACGCGAAGGCGCAAAGCGATAACGCGCCGAACAACGTCACAAAGTAGCGCACCGGCATTGGCACGTCGAACAACTGGGCGATGGCGCTGAAATCGCCGACGAACGCGGTCGACATGAGATTTCCCAGCAGCGTCGCAATCCCAAACCATCCGAGATAAAGCAGCCAGAGTCCGGCGCGGGTGTTGCGGATTCTGTGGTACGCAAGCCAGCAAACGAGACCGACCGCCAGACAAAACAGAGGACCGGAAACGTCGATGATTGCACGCTGGTTGAGAGTGCGGGCAGTGGGATCGATTCGAACGTACAAGTGATACAGAACGAATGGAACCTTAAGTACGTACGCTGCTACTGCATGGGCCGACTCGTGCAGGATGCCGATTATCGTGTAAGCGGCGACGAAGATCACAACCGGTCGTAAGGTCACAACGTTGTCCATGCGGGCGAAAGGGTATCACGGGAGGCGGAAGGCGAAACCTTCAAGGGTATTGGGGTCAGGCCTTCGATTCTGCGATTCTAATCTCCGACATCAACTCACGGCGGGACCATTCTTGTCTGCGGCAGTTCGTCCCTGTAGCATTGGCGCTTATTCACAGCCGTTTGTGACCACGCCGTGATTAATCCGGAACAGCGGAGTTCTGACAGCGATGCGTAAACATAAATTAGCAATACTCGCGATTGCAGTACTTCTACAGGTGCACATCGCCGCCGGTTATCTTCTTGCCCAAAACTCTCGAATTGCTTTAGGCCCGCAAGACGCGAAGACCGAGCCTGTCACCCGCCAGGAAACACTGCGCGGCTCGATAACGCCGGAACGCGAATAGTGGGACGTGCTGCGAGCAGTAAGCAGCACGAGGGCGGAAGGCAGGAGGCGTCGTTCGCGAGTGCAACTCTGTTGACGAACCGACCATCCTGTCTTATCGTCGCGCTGCTGGAGCGTTAATTCGTCATAAGAACCATTATTCACACTCGAAAAGACTCCCGATCGTTGGAAATCATGAAGAGCTGTTGTTGTTCTAAGTCGAGCGCCGGCTGCCGTACTGCAATTTCGCAAAGGCGCAAGGCAATGCGCTTTGTTGCATGGTCGATCCTCTTCACCGTGTCCTGGTTTATTGCCGGCTCTGCCAGCCTCGTTTGGGCGCAGAGTCCGCCGACAGGCTTGATAAGCGTCAACAGATTAGGCACGGGGAGTGGAAATCAAGCTGCGCTGAATAATGCTCTGAGCTTCAGCGCGGATGGACGTTTTGTCGCATTTGTTAGCGAGGCGACTGACATGACTGCAAACGACACCAATAACACCAGTGATGTCTTTGTTCGTGATCGAAAAACGGGGCAAACGATCCTCGTGAGTATAAACGCCGCCGGAACCGGACCTGGCGATCAAACCTCACGCGCGCCAACAATCACCCCGGACGGGCGGTACGTTGCTTTTGTTAGTTTTGCCGGCAACCTGGTCACAGATGATGCCGCGACCCAGTTATCCGAGGCTGTTTTTGTGCGCGATTTACAACTCGGCATCACGAAATTGGTCAGCAGAAATTTGGCCGGGACTGCGCGTGGCAATCAGGCTTCGGGCTGGTTCGATCCCCTGGGCATCAGCGATGACGGGCGATACATAGTATTCACGAGCACCTCCACTAACCTGGTCGCTAATGATAACAACAATCAGATGGATGTGTTCGTGCGGGATATGCAGACGAGCACTACCAAACTCGTGAGCATCAACAAAGATGGAACGGGCACCGGCAATAATGCCTCACTTGAAGGAGTCATAACTCCGGACGGCCGGTATGTTGCTTTTCTGAGCCAGGCAAGAGACCTGATCACGATGGACACCGGATTTCGCCGGCAGGTCTACCTTCGCGATTTGCAAACCGGGACTACTCAACTTGTCTCAATCGATCGCACCGGAACCACAGGCGGCAACGGTGACACAGATTCTCGGAGCTTGGAAAAAACTCTTTCCATTAGTAGCGATGGGCGTTTCATCGCATTTGTCACCGATGCTTCTAATTTGGTGAATGGCGATAACAACTTCACGCAGGATGTCTACGTTCGTGACATGCAACAGGCGTTTGTGCAACTGGTCAGCATCAATCAGAGCGGCTTGGCGGGTGGCAATTCCGGGCAGATCTCCATGACGCCGGATGCACACTTTATCGCCTTCATTAGCGGCGACGACGATCTCGTGCCGAATGATACCAATCAACAGCAAGACGTATTTATCAGAAACCTGCAAACGAATGCGACGGAGTTGGTGAGCGTAAACCTTAATGGGATAGCTGCGGGCACTGGAGACGCTAGCAATTTCATCTCGCTCTCAAACGTTCGGCCTTCGTTAAGTGATGATGGAAGGTTTGTAAGTTTCGCCAGCAGGTCTTCCGGTTTCACAAATGGTAACGAGACGAACGGAGGCGTCGGGGCCGCCAGCGACGTTTTTGTGCGGGACAGACAAGCGGCGGCGACCAGACTCGTCAGCATTAATCATACCGGAAGTGATAGCGGAGCTGGTTCGTCAGCCTACTCAAAAATCACGCATGACGGTAAATCAGTCATCTATTTCAGCGGGGCATCCGATCTCGTTGGTTACGATAGCAACGGCGGCGTTCAGGATCTCTTTGTGTTTCTCAACCTGGAGCAGCCGGGCCATGTGCGTTTCAAAACTGCAGTCACAACTGCCGCAGAAAATGGCGGGCCGGCCCTGGTTACCATCAGTCTTACCAGCCCGCTGAGCACCGCCGCCTCAATTAACTTCACCACCGCCAATGGAACGGCTACCAGCGGCGTCGACTACGCCTCGGCATCGGGGACGGTGAACTTTGCGGCCGGCGAAACTGAAAAGACCTTCAGCGTGCAGTTGATAGACGATGCGCTCAACGAGGAGGACGAAACTGTTGTTCTGACGCTTTCGTCTCCGACCAGCAATCTAACTCTCGGCGATCCAAACATCGCAGCCCTCAAAATCGTGAACGATGATCCGCTGCCAACATTGTCGATTAACGACGTCACAGTCGGCGAAGGTGACTCGGGAACGACCAGCGCGGTCTTTACTATCAGCTTGTCCGCCGTCAGTGGGCGCAATGTTACTGTGCCGGTGGCGACGCAATCACTGACGGCAACGGCCCCAAGTGATTATCAGTCCGGTTCGGCGCAAATAACCTTCCTTCCGGGGCAGACAACTCGCCTAGTTGCAGTCCTCGTTAGCGGCGATACCAACATTGAAACCACGGAAACCTTCGCACTCAATCTCGGTGTTCCAGTGGGTGCTTCGATAGCACGCGGACAGGGGGTCGGGACGATTATCGATGACGACTCGCTTGTTCTGGTGACCGAGCAGAACTCTCAAAGAGCATTAGCGCTGGATTCGGTGTTGTTTACCAGGGATCCTTTTCCGGTGAGCAATCCAGTTAACTTCAGCGGCGATCAACGAACCCGGATTATGCTCTTTGCCACTGGTCTGAAACTATTGCCCGGCGAGGACGCCTCAGCGGTCACCGCGACGGCTGAGGACTCTGTGGGAAACGTGCAGCCGGTGTCGGTCGAATTTGTCGGCGCGGTTCCGTCGTTCAGTTGGCTAAGACAAGTCGTTTTGAAGCTGAATGCTCAGCCCACTTCCGGAGATCTCAAAATAAAGATTATTTTGCACGGCGCCTCGAGTAACACCGTGCTCGTGGGTGTTCGCCCCTAGCGTTGGTTGATCGGACGTCCTTGGAGGAATCCTGACAATCGTTGCAGGTAAGGCCGGGTGACGCAGGAGGCAATCGGCAGATATTCCACGGTCGCTGACTCAACGTTACCGCAGGTATTTATTGAACCATTCGAGAGTGCGCGTCCAAGCCAGCTGGGCGGCGGCTTCGTCGTAACGCGGCGCCGTGTCGCCGTCGAAGCCGTGCTGTTTGCCCCAACAACGGGGTGAAAAGCATCTCTCAAGTTTTTTTACGGGGCCGGACTATTCTTGTCTACGACAGTTCGCCACGGTAGCATCGATACTTGTTCACAGCCGGCCATGACCACGCCATGATTAATCAAACAAACACGCCCTTGAGTGACATCCCGCCTACGCGCGGGCTACTGCCCCGCAGCGGAGTGTTGAAGACCATGCGTAAATTCAAATTAGCAATACTCGCGATTGCAGTGCTTCTACAGGTGCACATCGGCGCCGCGTATCTTTTTGCCCAAAACTCTCGAATTGCTCTAGGCCCGCAAGAGGCTAAGACAGAACCAATCACGCGCCAGGAAACACTTCGCGGGTCGATCACGCCGGAACGCGAATGGTGGGACGTGCTGCATTACCACTTGCAGGTCGAGTTCTTACTGGAAACGAGAAGGTTGAAAGGGTCGAACACGATCATTTTCAAGACGCTCAAACCGGGAAACAAAATGCAGATTGATTTGCAGCCGCCTTTGGCAATTACCAAGATCACCCACGGTGACGCGCAACTCAAATTTGAACGAGAAGGAAATGTCTACTGGGTAATGTTTGAAAAGGAGCTTCCTAAAGGAGTCGAGGACAAGATCGAAATATTTTATGAAGGCGTTCCCACCGTGAGCAGGAATCCTCCCTGGGTGGGCGGGATAACCTGGGGCAGAGATGACCTGGGAGAGCCTTTTATCGTGACCACTTGTCAGGGCATCGGCGCGAGCATCTGGTGGCCCAACAAAGATCATGGCGCCGATGAACCAGATCGCGGCATGCAAATTAGTGTCACGGTGCCGGAGAACCTGACGGCGGTTTCAAACGGGCGATTAAAGAAAACCGATCATGACACCACGGCTAAGAAGAAAACTTTCCATTGGGAAGTTGTGAACCCGATCAATAACTACGGCGTCAACGTCAATATCGGTAACTACATAAATCTCTCTGACAAGTACAAGGGGGAAGGTGGAGTCCTGGATATTGAGTATTGGGTCCTGCCTCATCAGAAAGAAGCAGCGCTCAGGCACTTCAAAGAAGTTGCGCGGATGCTCGCAGCGTTTGAACACTGGTTTGGGAAATATCCTTTTTATGAAGATGGTTACAAGCTGGTGACGGTTCAATATCCAGGCATGGAGCATCAGAGCTCGGTTACCTACGGCAATTGGTTTAGGAATGGCTATTGGGACCGAGACCCTTGTGCCTGC
>Ga0157378_10002472_pt1 | contig 16437 bp, 12 predicted proteins | sample M65metaG_FD_115309 | JGI IMG/M metagenome (GOLD analysis project Ga0157378, IMG submission 115309) | Miscanthus rhizosphere microbial communities from Kellogg Biological Station, Michigan, USA - M6-5 metaG | ecosystem: Host-associated > Plants > Roots > Rhizosphere > Soil | place: USA: Michigan...
TGCTATTCCGCGGCGACCGTGGTTTCACTGCCGCGCTTGCGCATTACCTGGTGCGCGATGGCCAGGACGTCCCGATTGCTCACGTTTTTAGACTCATCCGCAAGCGCCACCACGCGCTTGTAGCATTCATCCAGCTCTTCGCGTGTGGGCTGGTAGCCCAGATCGACAAGTGTCGAACGCAGAGCATTGCGGCCGGAATGTTTGCCCAAGACGAGTTGCCGCTTGGGGACGCCAACCGATTCGGGGGACATGATTTCGTAGGTGAGAGGATTTTTGAGGATGCCGTCCTGGTGAATGCCGGCTTCATGCGCGAACGCATTCGCCCCCACTATTGCTTTGTTGGGCGCTACCACAGCACCGGTGATTTCGGTCAGCAGGCGGCTGCACGCATAGAGCTGGTCGAGATGCACATTCGTGCTTACGCCGAGAGTTGCCTGCCGGACGTTCAACAGGACTACGACTTCTTCCAGAGCGGCATTTCCGGCACGCTCGCCGATGCCGTTGATGGTCAGCTCCAGTTGGCGCACACCGGCTTGCACCGCAGCCAGGGAATTGGCGACGCCCAAGCCGAGGTCGTCGTGGCAGTGCGCGCTGAGCGTGATGCCATTGGCGCCGTCCAGATATTCGATCACGCGGCGGAACATGGCCGCATATTCTTCGGGTACCGCGTAGCCAACTGTGTCCGGCAGATTAATGATCGTTGCGCCCGCATGAACAGCCTTGCCAACGGCTTCGCAAAGAAAACCGATTTCCGTGCGGCTGGCGTCCTCGGCGGAAAATTCAACTTCCGCGCAACGCTCGCGCGCATAGCGCACGTTATTGGCGATCGCCTCGAGGCACTCTTCGCGCGTCAGACGCAACTTGTAGTGCAGATGAAGGTCAGAGGTTGCCAGAAATGTATGCAGCCGGGGATGAGCCGCTCGGGCCAGTCCTTCGAGAGCGGCATCAATATCATCGCGCCGCGCGCGCGCCAAGGCCGCCACCGTGCATCCGCGGATTTCGCGCGAAACCGCGCGCGTACCTTCGAGATCGCCCGCCGAAGCGATCGGAAACCCGCTTTCAATCACGTCCACGCCCAGCGATTCCAGCTGGTGAGCCATGCGGACCTTTTCCGGCACCGACATGGAAAAACCCGGGGACTGCTCCCCGTCCCTGAGCGTCGTGTCAAAAATGCGTACGATGTCCATGGCACTCTCCCACTTCATCCATTCGACACGGGAACAGCAAACAGATCAAATTTATAATACTTGTTAGTTCTATAAAGGAGAATTATACAAGAAGTAGGTTACACAGGCTTCAGCCTGTCTGGTTATTGGCCATCGACGCAGAGCAATGACGAAGCTCGCAAGGCGGCCCGCGGCAAGGACAAGACCCGACAGGCTTTACAGGGCTGCGGAAAAACTCAAAAAGCTGTCATTCTGAGCGAAGCGAAGAATCTCTCTTCGATTTGAAGTTAATAGACTAATGCAAGAGGGATTCTTCGTTTTGCTCAGAATGACGGAACAAGACATTTTTTCCGCAGCCTGTGAAGTTTGTCCTACTTGGGGATGATTGGTATCAGGTGGTTTTGAATCGCTCGTCGATCTCGACCTGGTAGCCCGCTGCGAGGCGATTCGACTCATTGGCCATGCCGACGACAGCCATGAGTTCATGAAACATTTCGTCGCTCATGCCTTTCGCTCGGGCGGCCGCGCTGTGCGAGGCGATGCAATAGGGACACTGGTTGCTGACGCTGACGGCGACGTAGATCATTTCCTTGGTAAGCGCGTCCAGCGAGCCGGGCGCCATGATCTGCTTTACGGATTCCCAGGTGCGTTTCAGCGTGGAGGGATCGTTGGCCAGCGCCTTCCAGAAATTGTTGATGTAGTCGGTCTTGCGAGTGGCCAGAATATCGTCATAGACGGCTCGGACTTCCGTGCTTGCAGCGTCATATTCGATCAAATGTTCCGTAGCCATGCCGCCTCTCTCCAGGATGGAGACATCCGGTAGCATTCTCGATCGATCTAGTTCTGAGTGGCCACTATCTCAATTCAGATCGCGCGACACCATCAGCTTGAACGTCAATTTGTCAGCTCCATGGGACACGCCAACACCCACGCCGGTTTCGATATCCACATACTTGCTGCTGCTGTGATTCAAGACTGCCCAGACTTCGTGGAACTCGTCACGTTTCGGAAGGAATTTGTGCAGGGGACCGTAATCGGCATATTCTTCGAGCGCGACTGCCCATTTGTCGTTCAAGTTGTAGGCCACTCGCGTCGATGGAACAAATTCCAGATTCTTAAAGCCGCCGGTATAGTCGGTATCCACGATCGGATTGAAAATGAGGTCCACGGGCTTCAGATGCAACCCGACGATCGGCCGAACCTCGGAAGTAATCCGCTTGGACTCCCAGTACGAATAATTGACGCTGAACTCGAAATTTACGCCATAGAAAAACGTGTGATCGTCCGCATGCGGCCTGACAAAGAGTTCGCGCAACTTAAACCCGTTAATCGAACCGCCGCGTCCCTTGGAATAAATCGTATATACGGGGAGATACAAGCCCTGCTCAAACCAGTCGGTAACACCCCAGGCCCATTCGGCTGTGCCGTTGACCGAGCGGTCTGGAATGATGCCGCCCGGAAATGCCGGAGTTTTCTGCCCTATGGCGATGAAGTTGCTATGAATCATCAGATTGAACTTGCCTTTTTCGGCGATCGCAGCGTCATACACCTGAATTTCATCGGTCTGTGCGAACGTTACCGCGGGGGCGGCAAACAGCGCGAAAGCAATCGATCCAATTGCCAAGCATAGGGTTTTCTGAAAAAGATTCATTTGAGCCAGTTTTCTCCCTGTGATCTTATTTCCCACAACTTGTGTCTCTAATTACGGATCTGCGGCGCTGGAGATTCCAGCTCGCCAAACTGCCGCTGCAGGAGACGATTTTCGATCCGCTTTCCCTGCAAGCGGGCGTCCTTCCATCAGCTGTGATTCCTCCGAGGCGGCGTCCGGTAAGGGTAACCCGGCTCAGGGTTTACGGCAATCGGCCGTTTAATATTTTTATTTTTTGCGCTATTATCGCGTCGCGATATATCTGGATATATGGCCAGGACGCACGCAATTTCATTTTGGGTTGGACGGCGACAGTGTCCGCTCTGTGGGAGCGACGATGTTCTGCGTTCTCACCGGCGCGGAGTTCTGGAGTGGACGATTCTGCTGCTTCTTTTCATGAGGCCGTTCCGCTGCCGGCAATGCAGCGCCCGGCATGTGACTTTCTTTTTTCGCCGGCGGCGATCAAATCATGGCACGTCCACGATCGCCGAAACTGCCGAAGAGTGATTCGTTCTCCTGCGAAAAATTCAAGCGCGAGGGTGTGCTTTGTCGTAAACCTCCAGCAGTTGCCGGATCGTGGCATGCGTGTAACGTTGCGTGGTGGAGAGCGAAGAGTGTCCCAATAATTCCTGAATCGCTCGAAGATCCGCCCCATCCGCCAGCAAGTGCGTGGCAAACGCATGCCGCAACGAATGTGGATGCAGGTCCCAGTTCACATTCGCGAGGCGCGCATATTTTTTTACGATTCGTGCCACGGACCTCTGCGTCAGCCGCGTCCCCAGGTGGTTGAGAAACACGGCCTGCCGGTCGCCGCGTCCTCCGGCCTTACGCAACATTTCCATGCGCACGGGTTGATAGGCGTCAAGCGCCTGTTCTGCTTTGCCTCCGTAGGGAACGATGCGCTCTTTATTGCCCTTTCCCCGAACGCGCAGCATCAGTTCTTTGCGGTCCATGTCGCCCAGGTTCAGTCCCGTAAGTTCGCTGACGCGCAACCCGGACGCGTAAAGCAATTCCAGAATTGCTCGGTCGCGTTTGACCATCAGCCTGCTGTCATCGCTCGCGGATGTTTGGCGGCGCTCCGAATTGCGTTCGGGCGCTGACACCACGCCGTCCAAAAACGCGTTCAGATCTTCAGCGCTCAACACGGACGGGATGCGCTTGGGCAGCTTGGGAGTGGCCACCATCCGCGCAGGGTTGCGCAGCACGATACCTTCCCGCACCGCAAATTTGAAAAACGATCGAATTGCCGCCAGCTTCCGGGCGATGGACGATTTTTCCAGTTTGAGGTCGTGCAGGTGCGCAACGAATTCGCGGATCATCAGGTGCGTGACATCCCTCGGCGACGGCATTGCCGTGCCAGGAGGTGTCAGGAAGGTGAGAAACTGCCCGAGATCGTTTTCATAGCTGCGAATCGTGTGCGGGGAGGAATTGCGCACCGAGAGCAAGTAATTCAGAAATTGCTTTACTGCGGAGTCCATTGCTCCCCTGCCGAACGCCGATTTTGCCGCCGCGTTCTCAGGCCTAAGGCCCGTGTTCATTCCTAGAATACACGAAGGGAGTGGTTATGAGCCGAAACTCATGACTGGGCGGTGCCAACGGGTTCGGGAACGGCTGCGGCGGGAACTTCCGGCACTTCCATCTCCCAGTCGCAACCTTCTTTGATGCAGGTTCGCACCACGCCCAGCTTGCCGCGCTTCTCGACGATGAATGCCGCGCCGCATTTCGGGCACGGCTCGGGAATTGGCAGGTGTGGCGTCGTGAAATCGCAATCGGGATATTTGTTGCATCCGTAGAAGGTGCGCCGCTTGCCCTTTCGCGCAACTCGTTCGGTCAATTCACCGGTCTCGCACTTCGGGCACTTGATGCCCAGCGTCTTGGCGCGAATAAACTTGCACTTCGGATAGGCGGTACATCCCGTGAATTCGCCGTACTGCCCGTGTTTTTTCACGAGCTGCGAAGCGCATTCCGGGCACTTCTCATCCAGCAGTTCGTCCGGTTGCAGCGCGCGCCGCGTACCGGCTTTCAGGCGGCGCGTCGTCTTACAATCCGGGTAGCCTGTGCAGGCCAGGAACATTCCCCAGCGGCCGCGCTTGATGATCATTTCGCGTCCGCAATTGTCGCAGGCTTCGATTTTTCCTTCTTCTTCCGGCGGCATTTCCGGCGAGAGGTCGCGAATGAAATCGCAATCCGGATAGCGCGAGCATCCCAGGAAAAATCCGTGACGGCTGATGCGCTCCAGCAGATCGCCCTCGCCGCACTTTTCGCATTTCTGTCCAGTGGGAATCCCCGCTTTATAGGATTCCATCTCGTCCTGGGCCTGCTCGAGATCGGCCGCAAAACGGCCGTAAAATTCCTTCACGGCTCTCTTCCAGGGAAGCTTCCCCTCCTCGATTTCGTCGAGTTCTTCTTCCATGCGGGCGGTAAAGCCCACATCGAAAATATCCTCGAAGCTTTTCACCAGCAGAACGCTCACCTTTTCGCCCAGCATGGTCGGTGCGAATCGTCCCTGATCCTTGGTGACGTATTCGCGATCGACAATGGTAGAAATGATGGAAGCATACGTCGATGGGCGGCCAATGCCTTTTTCTTCCAGTTCTTTGACGAGCGTCGCTTCCGTGTAGCGAGGAGGCGGTTCGGTAAAATGCTGATCCGGGCGCAATGCTTCCAAACGCAACGACTCGCCTTCCGTCAGCGGAGGCAGCAGGGCCTTGCCTGCTTCTGAATCGGCATCCTCGTCATCGTCCACCGAAACCTGGTATACGGCAAGGTAACCATCGAATTTCTGCACCGAGCCGCTGGCGCGAAACGTGTAATTTCCGGCCGCCACATCCACCGTGGTCTGGTCGAAAACAGCCGGCACCATTTGCGAGGCCACAAATCGCTGCCAGATTAGCTGGTACAGCTTGAACATGTCTTCACTCAAGAACGGTTTCACATCATCGGGCGTCCGAGCCGCATCTGTGGGACGGATGGCTTCGTGCGCGTCCTGCGCATCTTTCTTGGACTTGAAGAAATTGGCCTTTTCCGGCAAGTAGGGCTGGCCGAACTTGGAGCCAATCAAACCACGAACCTGGTCCAGCGCGTCGTTGGAAACGCGCACCGAATCCGTGCGCATATAAGTGATCAGCGCAATCGAGCCTTCCTGGCCGAGTTCCACTCCCTCGTATAGCCGTTGCGCGAGGCCCATGGTGCGCTTCGCTGTATAGCGCAATCGATTGTAGGCGGCTTGCTGCACCTTGGAGGTCGTGAAGGGAGGCGGCGCGAATCGACGCTTTTCTTTTTGCGTGACGCCGGCCACTTTCCATTGCGCTTCGCGGGCCGCGGTCACGATTGCATCCGCTTCGGCCTGCGTGTGAACCTCAATGTCTTCGCCCTTAAATTTCGTCAGCTTGGCTTCAAAGGCGGGCGGCTCGCCGGCGGCTAGATTGGCGTGGATGGTCCAGTACTCCACCGGAATGAATGCGCGAATATCCAGCTCCCGATCCACGATCAGGCGCAGCGCGACGGTTTGTACCCGTCCGGCGGAAAGTCCGCGGCGCACCTTGTCCCATAGCAATGGCGAAATCTTGTAGCCCACCAGGCGATCCAGCACGCGGCGGGCCTGCTGCGCATCCACCAGATTTTCATTGATCTCGCCGGGATGCTCAAACGCAGCCTTGATCGCCTTTGAGGTGATCTCGTTGAACATCACGCGAAAAATGTTTTTCCGGGCGATGACCGGCTTGCCCTTACCGATCGCTTTCCTGACCATCTTGGGCGGCTTCTTGGATTTCTTCTTTTTCTTCTTGCCGTTCCCGTTCGTTTCTTCGGGCTTTTGTTCTTCGGTAACAAATTCCAGCTTCGGTCCGCTTAACACTTCGGCCAGGTGGGCGCAAATTGCTTCGCCTTCGCGATCCGGATCGCCCGCCAGATACACGGCATCGGCTGTGGAGGCAGCTTTCTGCAGCTGCGTTACAACCTTCTCCTTATCCAGATTCACTTCGTAGGTCGGCGCAAACCCGTGCTTTACGTCAATGCCCAGCACCTTTTTGGGCAGATCCATGATGTGCCCATAGGAGGCCTTGACGGAGTAATTGCGGCCTAGATATTTATTAATCGTCTTCGCTTTTGCGGGCGATTCGACGATAACCAGCGATTTTCCCATGTCTGATTTTTAGTCCTGAACGCTTCGTGTTGGAGGCGCGTTTCCCTTTCCTGCTCCTAGCGTGGCCCTCATTCCCGCCATTTGTCAACGCTTGATAGATGCGCCGTGTGTCCTTCTCGATTCTAATGTTACTTTTAGAGCTACGTAAACATGTGTTATTTCAATGAGTTAGAGAGGTTAAGACCCATTTTAGCTTTCGCCGCATGGCGCGGGGCGGGGCGCTGCTATAGCAGAATCTTGATGAACTGCTTTCCCGGCATCTGCCTTACGGTCCCTTTCATCTCCATTTCGCACAGCGCTGCCAGGACTTCCGAAGAGTTCAGTTCCGTCTTCTCCACCAGTTCATCAACGTGGATGGATTCGTCCGTATCCAACAGGCTGAAGATTTTCTTCTCCGCTGGAGAGAGCCCCTCCTCAAAGAGGGATGCGCGCTCTGCCTTGGTGGTAGCCTCGACTGGGAAAAGTTCAACTCGAATCTCGGTCGGCAGTTCCTCGATGACATCTTCCCAGGAGGTAACGAGTTTAGCCCCCTGCTTGATCATCTGGTTCGGCGCGAAGCTGACGTCTACCGTGACATTTCCCGGCACTCCATAGACTTCGCGGCCAAATTCCATCCCCAGCCTTGCCGTGATCAGGGACCCGGAATACTGGGCTCCCTGGACCACCACAATGCCGAGAGACATCCCGGCAACCACCCGATTTCGCACCGGGAAATTCTCAGGCGCTGGATGAGTACCCAGGGGGAATTCGCTGATCAGCGCGCCACGCTTTTCTACTTCCGCGAAAAGTTTCTTATTTTCTTTCGGATAGATCACGTCGACTCCGGTACCAAGCACTCCCACAGGCGAACCCCGCGGAGCCCGGCAAGCGCCCTGATGCGCGAGGCTATCGATGCCCCGAGCCATGCCGCTGACAATCGTCAGGCCACGCGCGGCGAGGTCGTGCCCCAGCCGCTCCGCCACCTGATTGCCATACGGGGTGGGCCGGCGCGTCCCTACCATCGAAATGGAATGGCGGTTTAACACTGCCGCGTCTCCGCGCACGTAAAGCAGCGGCGGCGGATCGTAGATTTCCAGGAGTCGCTGGGGATATTCCGGCTCGTCCCAGTTCAACAAGCGACAGCCGAGGGTGCGGACGCGCGAAAGTTCTTCCTCGGCATCCTTGTGGGCTCGCTTCGCCTGGATGGCCCGCGCCGGAACAGAGGGAAGATGGCACGCCTCCAATTCCGTCAGCGAGGCGCGGAACACATTTGTGGGCGATCCGAATTGACGCAGTAATTTTCCTGTAAGGCGTGAGCCGAGACCCGGCGTCAGCGACAACGATAGCCAGTCGAGGGAAGCATCCAGTTCCACAGTGGCACAGACGGTACCCTGTTGTCATCAATCGTGTCAAGCTTCTGGGGTGTGGTGAAGGCTTCAGTCGACGCGTAGCGCGACGGCGATTGCCGGGGGTTTCGCCATTACATTGAATTTGTTGTCATTCTGAGCGAAGCGAAGAATCTCTCTTTGTTTACCGCAATCGAAGAGAGATTCTTCGCTTCGCTCAGAATGACAATACGAAGCTGTGATTTTCCTGTGGCGGTCGCCGGAAACCGGGATTACGCCAGGCCCTCTATTATCCGGATATCCCGTTCCGCGGAGCCCTCAAGCAGGCGGCAGGCAGCCTGGTAGGCCTGACTCTCAAACGTAGTGGTCGCCTGCTGCACGCTCTCGAACTCGATGACCACGGTGCGCATATTTTTCCCTGCCTCGTAGGTCTTTGAAGGCAGGCCCCGGCCAAGAAAGCGGCCTCCGCCGCCCTGAATTGCCGGCCCGGCCAGCTTCGCATATTCGGCAACCGCGTCGGGGTTAGAAATCGATCGGTAAAAACAAATCCAATATCCTTTGGCCATGGCGTTCTCCTTAGCAGTCTCACGATTTTAGACGCGAAAAGTCTAACGTGTCTCTTCCGCGGTCGCAAGAATTCAGTGCCGCGGTGCGGTCGATTTTGGCCCGTGGGAATTTTGCGAATGAGCAAAACCTGCCGTATCAGGTTTCAGTCACAAAAGCGCACAGCCAGGGGTGCCTGCGCCACACCTCAACTCCCGCGCATCGCGGCTATCGCCTTAGGGAAACTCCCAGAAAAATCTGGCTGGCAACCGGCTGGCCGGCGCTGAATGCGGGAATAAACTTCCAGTTTGCCGTGGACCGCATGAGCCCTTCGTCGACCGTTTGACTTCCGTTCATTTGTTCGACCGACCGGACCTTCCCGGCGGAATCGATCACCAGTTTCAACAGCGATTCCGTTTGCGCTAATTCGGCCTCCGCGGCCGTTACCGGAGGCGGCCGCTCCATCAACATGGCCCGGGGAGGGATTATTTCGGGTTTGAGTTTTACGTCCTTGGGTGTCACTCCCGGTGTGGCAGAGATGGTGGTGGTTCCGTCGTAGATTTTTGCGCGCCTGTCGTGACCTGGAGACACGGCAGTGGACACGCCGTCCACTTGGGAGCGGATTCCGTGCGCATGTGCGTTCGCGATCGCCGCGCGGATTCGATCCAGATCCGCGGCGGGCCACATCTCCGCGAGCGTATGCCAGGCTTCCTTCTCACGCCCGCTGTAGAGGTACGACCAGACAATTTCCAGAATCTTGATTTTCACATTTCTCAGGCGCAACATCCGGTCCGCTGTAAGGTCGGCGGCGGGTTTCAGCCTGCCGTCGCTGCTTTTGAAATTGGCCAGGGCCTGCGAGTCAACCTTGGCGCGCACTTCGGCAATCCTATGATCGAAAGCCGGCCGGAATTCAGAACTGACGTCCAGCAAACGCCCGCGCACGAAGCGAAGAACCAGAAGTGGCGGGAAATCAAGATCGTTCAAGCGCAAATTCTCGAAGCCTTCGACTGACGCGGCATCGTCCGTCCAGATCTCCACCCGTCCATCGAGGTCCGTGTCCGCGGCGCTGAAAAATTGGCCTCCCGAAATGCTGCGCAGCAATTCAGGAGGCGTCCGCAGGGAATAAATGTTGTAGACCATGCAGCACTCCGTTTTGGATTTCCTCACCTGCGCCGTTACCACCAGTGGCCCCAGTCCCAGGTCCACGGCGAACGCATCAATATCCAGGTCCGCGGCCGCGGGGGAAATCACCAGGCTTTCATTTCCCCAACTGAGCGCCGCTTCACATACTCGCGCGGCGAGTGCCCCGTTCCTCGCCGCCCCCACGTGCACGCGGACTCCCGCGTTGGGTCCCGCTTCAAATTCGCCACCGCCATCGCGGCAGATTACGTCATGGCTTTGCGCGTGGCAGACACTATTCGTAAGGCAAGTAATCGAAAATAGCAGGAGCGCAACAACACGGAATCGAAAGCGTGCGGGCAAGTAGGGTCCGAGATCGGAAGGAGAAAAGGATGAACTCCGCGGATTGTTAGATGCACCGCGGGTTTGGAAAATCTTCGCCATGGGTTCGAATTTCCGGCCTCTGCGCGTTCAGCGAAGCATTTCTCGCCACGCCTTTTCCTAGGGCTGCGCCACGAAATTTAGAGTCGCAGGAGCTTGACCAGGGTGCCGCCGAGGACAGCCTCTTTTTGTGCGTCGCTGAGGGATGGTGAATTCAGTACCAGGTCCACGTTGGAGTGCCAATTAAAGGGCATGTCCGTGCCGAAGACAACCTGGCCCGCTCCAACTTCCGCCGCTAGATGCCGCAAACCTTCCTCCGAAAGAACAATCGTATCCACCAGAACCTGGCTCTTCAAATATTCGCTGGGATGTTTCTTGTTTGAGCAGTCGGCGTTGGGCCGCACTTCACAGGTGACCTCGGTGCGACCCAGGTAGGAAGGCAGATAGCCGCCTCCGTGGGCGGCGCACAGTTTCAAGTTTGGAAAGCGGTCAAACGTCCCGTTGAAAATCATGCGCGAAAGGAAAATGGTGGTCTCCAGGGGATTGCCGATCACGTTGCCCAGATCCCCTTTTCCTTTCCAGGCATCCTGCTTGATCACATTTTCGGCACCCTGGGGATGCATGAAAACCATCACGCCAAGTTCCTGCGCCTTGGCCCAGAACGGATCGTATTTGGGCAAAGAAATATCTTCGCCCTGCACGTGCCCGCCAATCGCCGCGCCGCGCGCTCCCAATTTCTTTACGGCATACTCGAGCTGTTCGGCTGCCAGATCGGGATGCTGCAGCGCGGGCGAACTGAGCGCGACGTAGCGGTCTGCGTGCGCGGCGCACCATTCCGCCAGCTTTTCATCGTGAAGCTTGATGATCTTGGCGGCGAGTTCCCGGTCTGCTGCGTAAAACCAGTAGCCGTTGATGCTCAACACCTGGACGTCGATTCCTAATTGATCAATCGCGCGCACCCGGTCCGGCCCCATCACGTTTGATCCGCGCGCTCGTGGTCCGGCGTTCGGAGCAAGCGGCGTGTCCTTTACGATGTCCCACACTTCCGGGATCACGCAGTGTGCGTGCACATCGACGACTTTCACGCGCCGCCCAGCGATCGTTACTTCACGGCGCTTTACGGAAGCCGGCGGTGCCGCTGAGCCGTCCTGGAGAACGGAGCCGCCAAAGGCGCGGCCCGTCAAGAGCATTCCGGTGGTTGCGCCCGCGACGGTCTTCAAGAAATTTCGGCGATCTCGCATGCGTTGCTCCATTCCAGTTCCCCGGCGACGGCGGAAAGCTGCCGTGTTCCACCGACGGGGAGCACCAAAAAATAATGTTAATCACCTTATATGTCTAGCTCACTGAATTGCCGTAAGTAAACCCTTTGGCGGGTTGGAAGTCAAGAAGCCGGCTGACCGGAATTTGGCAGCGATAGGAGTCCCAAAACAGAAGGGAGACGCTACCGGCAACCGTTCCTGACCAGTTGCGCGAGCTCTTCGGAAGCCGTCTGGTTGCCTTTTTTCGCGGCGGCCGATAGCAGCACCCGCGCCTGTCCGCAATTTTTCGGCACGCCCTCGCCACGGATGTAAAGTTCCGCCAGCGCTAGCTCTGCTTCCACGCTGCCTTTTTTCACCGCGGCCCAAAGGTAGCCTGCCGCCGTCGCGCTACCGCTCGGCCCTGGTTGGTCATTTAGATAGCGTTCCGCGATGGCTAAATCCTCCGCGCCAGGTTCCGCGGTTTGCGGACTGGGTGTCGCCGCGTTACTGGGGACTTCTTTGCTTGTAGCGGGCAGCGGCGCCGAGGTTCCACGGGCGCCGGTTCCCTGGAAATCGCTCTTGGATTCTTCCGTTGGCGTCGGCAATGGTGCAGAAGGAGCGGTTGCCTCCGAGCTGCCAGCATATGGAGGTCTTGAGGGATCTGGGTTCGATGGCATCGCGGCGGGCGGAGCCGAATCCGGCGGTGGAGATGGCGCCGCCGTGGGAACTGAGTTCGTCCCGATCGCTGGGGCTGCCAAGGCCGCTGACGATCGAGCCGGCATGATGGAACCGCCGTAGGTAAAAAATAAAATAGCCGCAACAATCGCTGCGAAAATCGCGCCCGTGAGGAACCCGACAAAAAAACTCGAATGCTCACGTGGGACGCTTCCCGCCTCATCCCAGGCGTAGCCCGGCCCTCTTGGAATATCTTCGAACAACGCGAATCCTCCTTGGGCCGGATTCGTCTGAGGCGTGACGGGCGGGGCAGGGGCGCCGCCGAATGAAGAAGTCTGTGCGGCCCGCCCCGGATTTTGTGACGCCGCGCTCGCGCCGGGGGAACGGGATACTGTCACGGGCGGAACGGTCTGCTCAGGCGCGGACGGTTCCTCCGGATAAGTTTCGCCGCGGTCTATCCATTTGCGGAATCGCTCGCGATTTGCTTTTGGCACGGAGGCGAAGCTCAATCCGCCGGTCATCTTTGCCTCATCCATCCACACGAGTTCGCCGGTCGCCGCGACGGCCCGGCCATTTTCAACGAATGAAAAGCGTATCGCGCCCGATTGCGTGATGGGGCTGATTGCACGGAATCCCATCCCTCCGTCGGACACATTTAATACGATGGCGTAGTTGTCCGGCTCGATCTGGATGCCCAGGATTCGATCCGCAAGTTTGCGATGTGACTGACGGTGAGGTGGTGGTGTCGTGGCGGACATTTTTTGGGCCCCGGAGCCCGCTGGAAAGTCAGGTTCGACCAATAGGACGAACAGGGGCTGACCTGTAAATTATACCGAAATCACGCTGCATCGGCATAGGCCGGAATCCAGATGCTGAAGGGCCGCCCGCGATGAAGGGTGCGCGCCGGCAGTCCAAACGACCAGCCGGGCTGTGCTATATTCGGGTTGCATCCTGGCACAGCGAACATGGCCAAACTTCGCATCTCCATTGTGGAATTCCTGAACACCGCACCTCTGGTATGGGGTTTCACGGACGGCCCGCTCGCGGGAAAGTATGAGCTCCTGTTTGCCGTGCCCTCCCAGTGTGCGGAAGACTTGCGGGCCGGACGCGCTGACGTGGGAATCATTCCCTCAATCGAATACCAGCGCATGGACGATGTTGTGGCCTTGCCGGGAATGTCAATCGCGTCCAAGCAGGAAGTCCGTAGCCTTCTCGTTGTGTCCAAGATGCCGGTCGAGATGGCGAAAAGTTTCGCGCTGGACACGAATTCGCGCAGTTCGGTAGCCCTTGCGCGTATTCTTAGCCGGCGCCGCTGGAACATCGAACCAGAATTTATCGACATGCAGCCCGATGCGGATAAAATGCTGAAATGCGCTGATGCCGCGCTCCTGATTGGCGATCCCGCGTTGCGGCTGCGCTTGAAAGTCGATGCGCTTCAGGCCAAAGTCCCGAAACCCGGAGGTTGTTGCGGCTGCGGTGGCGATGACGAACACCCGGTCAAGGGCGTCGAATCGCTGTTTGTGTATGATATCGCCCAGCAGTGGCGCGAAATGACTGGTCTTCCCGCCGTGCTGGCAATCTGGGTGGCGCGCCGCGGCGTGATCACTCCTGAACTCGCCGCGGATTTTCAGGCTTCGCGCGAATATGGCCTGGCGCACATTGGCGAAATCGCCGAGGCGGCCGCACTGAAGCTGGAGCTTCCGCCGCGAGAGCTCGAACGCTATCTGACCGAGAATATTGATTTCTCGCTGGACGAAGAAAATCTGGCGGGCCTTCGGCGATACTATGAAGAGTGCGCGAGAGCTGGATTGATTGCGCGTGCGCGCGAGCTGGAATTTGTAGGCGGATCGAAGACCGCCAGCCCAATTTCAGTGCCACGGTAGTGATGCTACGCATTTGTGGCGCATGGTAACTCGCCTCTTAGAGGCGAGGGATTAGTTGCCAGTGTCAAAGAAAAACCCGCGTCTGCAGACGCGGGCTACAAAGCCCGCGACCCCCTGCAATCGGGGTCGCACTTAGAAAGTAAGGACGATCGCAATGGGACTTACACAACAGGAAGCGCTGGACCTTTTCCGCTCGGATGATCTGGTGGGCATTGGCATGGCCGCGATGGACATGCGCCGCAAGAAAACCGATCCGCGCGTAGTCACCTACCAGATCGACCGCAACATCAATTACACGAATTTCTGCACGGAATACTGCTCTTTCTGCGCATTTTACCGCCCGCTCGGATCCAAGGAAGGCTACCTGCTCTCGTTCGAGTCCATCTACGAAAAAATCGAGGAGATGATCGAGCTGGGTGGCACGGGCATTCTGCTGCAGGGTGGACTGCATCCGGACCTGCGCGTCGAATATTACGAGAACCTTTTGCGTTCGCTGAAGACCCGCTTCCCGCAGGTGCATCTGCATTGTTTCTCCGCGCCGGAAATCGGTTGCATTGCGGAAGTTTCAGGCTTGAGCATAAAGGAAACAATCGCTCGCCTTATGGCTGCGGGGCTCGACTCGATCCCCGGAGGCGGCGCGGAAATCCTGGACGACGAAATTCGCGCGCGTATCTCACGTCTGAAATGCACCTCCGATGAATGGGAAAACATGCACCGCGATGCGCACTCGCTCGGCATGCGCACCACCGCCACAATGATGTTCGGGTGCGGCGAGGAATTTCGCCACCGCGTAAACCATCTCGAACGCCTTCGCCGCATTCAGGAAGATACGGGAGGCTTCACCGCGTTCATCCCCTGGATGTTTGCGCCGGACAATACGCCGCTCGGAAAGAAAATCCCGCAAGCCACCGCTGTTGATTATCTGAAGACGCTGGCCATCAGCCGCCTCTATCTCGACAACATCGATCACATCCAATCAAGCTGGCTCACACCGGGCATCAAAGTTTGCCAGGTGGGACTGCAATTCGGCGCCGACGATGTCGGAAGCATCCTGATCGAGGAAAATGTGGTCTTCGCCGCCGGTGTTCGCAATCGAACGAACGAAGGCGAGCTTCGCCGTATCATTCAAGACGCCGGTTACATGCCCGCGCAGCGCGACACGCTGTACCGCTCGTACATCTTGAAAAAAGCGTCCTGAAATTTAGCCGCCGTTTAGAACTGCTGTCATTCTGAACGAAGCGAAGAACCTCTCTTCGATTGCCGCACCAAGGAGAGATTCTTCGCTGCGCTCAGAATGACAATACGTATCTGGTTGGGATCAATCGGAGTTTGAGAAACGATCCGGCCGTTTAAAGAGAAGTATTTTGGTCGTCAACACCTGCACGTCCTCGCCATTCTGGTTCAAAGTAACGTTCCGCACGACCACAACCCCCTGATTCGGCTTGGAGCGCGACGGCACAATCGAAATGATCTCGCTCTCCACATGCAGCACATCGCCAGGGCGTGTGGGACGAGGCCACGAAATTTCGCCGCCGAGTCCGACAAGGCCGCCGGCAAAAGGCAGTCCACTGGTTACCAGCAGGCGCATCGTCGCGGCCGCCGTGTGCCAGCCGCTCGCGGCTAACCCGCGGAAGACGCTTTTTTGCCCGGCCTCATCGTCAAGATGAAAATGCTGCGGATCGAATTCCGCAGCGAATGACTTGATTCGGCTTTCCTCCATGCGGTATGTGCCGGAAGTGAATTTCTGTCCGACGTGCAGATCATCCAGATATAAAGCGTTCTCCGAGAGCGGTGCAGACTTGGCCGTGTCCACGGAGACCAGGGGAATCGAGGGCTTTGCGCCTGCGGCCCCATACGCGGGCTTCACGCCGCCGGTGTTGTCCAGCGCAGCGTTGGCCAGGTCGTCCGCGTCGCGGTTCTGTTCGCGCGGCACATACTGAATCGTGAAAATTTCAAGAGTCGCGGCTTGTTTCTTCGCGCGTTCGTGCAACGGCCGCAAATCCGGATGCTTCACTTTGTACAGGCCCTTGATCTGGTTCACGATCAATTGCGAGTCGCTGTAGACGCGCAGCCGTTTGATGCCGCTGGCCGCGGCGTAATCGAGCGCAGCGATCAGCGCGTAATATTCAGCAACATTGTTGGTGGCACGGCCGATATATTTTCCGAGCGACTCGTGCCGGGCGCCGTCTGGCCTGCGTACGATTACGCCGTAGGCGGCGGGGCCGGGGTTCCCGCGCGCCGCGCCGTCGATATTTGCCGTGTACGCACCCTCAGCTCGCGCCGTCGGCGTTTCCGGATCAGCGAATAGTTTTCCA
>Ga0157378_10002476_pt1 | contig 16431 bp, 9 predicted proteins | sample M65metaG_FD_115309 | JGI IMG/M metagenome (GOLD analysis project Ga0157378, IMG submission 115309) | Miscanthus rhizosphere microbial communities from Kellogg Biological Station, Michigan, USA - M6-5 metaG | ecosystem: Host-associated > Plants > Roots > Rhizosphere > Soil | place: USA: Michigan...
ATGCCGGATGTGCCGCTGTTAATCAATAGCCCACTGCCATTCACAAAGGAGTTAACGCCGCTGTTGTTGGGATAGTTCCAGTTGGTAAACCATGGACTAAGGTTTTGTGCCGCTCCGCCGCTGGCTCCTCCGCCCACTGCATAGTATCCGTATTTGGGATCCAACACATGGTCGCTTACGAACATGGTTTCTTTTCCGTAATCGTTGGCCGGAACAAACGCATCCCCGAAGTCCTGCCATAAATCCAGGCCATAGGTTGATTTATTGGCAATAATGCTTGCACAAATACTCGCGGCCTGCGTAAAATCTGAAGCCGTGTTGGTCAACCATCCCCTTGTCAGGTAAGCCTTGGCCAGCAACAACAGCGCTGTAGACTTGGTGGCCGCCTTACCCAGAAAGGGCGCTGTAACAGTATTAGGAAGGTCTGCAGCGGCCTCGGTAAAGTCCTGTATAACCTGCTTGTAAACATCGGCTACTGGTTGGCGTGAGTCTGACAAAGTGGGAACAGTAATAAAAGTAGTGTGCAGGGGAACATCGCCATAAGTCTGCACCAGGTAGAAATACCAGAATCCTCTCAGGAATTTTGCCTGTGCCAGGTATTGCTTCCGAACGATAGAGTCAAGGCTGGCTGCAGCAGCGTACTGCAAAACACCGTTTATCGTATTAATATCCTGGAATGCAATTCCCCATGCTGCACCAAAATTGCTGCCATTGAGACCGTTGTACGAAGTGATAATGCTGTTGCCACTTACGCCCATCAAAAATTCATCAGTGCCAGCCATCATTTCATTGGTGAAGCCTTCCGTGCCCCACTGGCCGCGTATATCATTGTATACACCGGAAATACCTCCCAGTATGCCCGATGGTGTGCTGAAATAAGATGGCACTACAATCGCCTGTGGCTTTTCCTGCAGAATTTTTTTACATCCGATAACAGGCAATGCAGCTATTGCGATGCAAATGATATGTTTTATATTAAGTTTCATAATGAACAATTGAAATGAGTTAGAATTTCATGTTAAAACCAATGGTATATTGTCTTACGGGCGGATTGTTAAGGTTCACAGTAATCTGGCGTCCGGGTGTTCCGGATTCGCCGGCACCTGTTGGGGCTACTGTATTGCTGGAACCATCGCCATTCACTGTGTATCCGTTACCTTCCGGATCAGGGCCATAACCGGCTTTAACAAAAGGCGAGTATATAATGAACGGGTTAGTAGCGTTGATATAAACTCTTACAGAAGTGAGTCCTGTTCTTTTTAATAATTTCTGTGGCAACTCGTATCCAAGATTAATGCTGCGGCATTTGATAAAAGATCCATCCTGGTAACCCAATGTAGAAGCAAAATAGGCCACGGCATTGCTGGCATCAGGAGCCGGGAAATCATTGGTCGGATTACTGCGTGTCCAATAATTTGTTTTTACCTGGTTCTGGCGGCCCTGGTTAAAAAATCCGAATCCGCCGCCGCCTGTAGAATTGCCGGTAATATAGGGTACCACCATTTTCATACCCATGCGCGCATAAAACACCGTCGAAAGGTCGAAGTTTTTAAAGTAAAACCGATTGGTGATGCCGCCCTCCCAGCTAGGCTGGAAATTGCCTAATACCTGGCGATCCGAAGGAGTGATTTTTCCATTGCCATCTACATCCTGTATACGTATCTGACCGGGATATTGAACCGGCGATGTCTGTGCTGCAATAAGGCCTTTTACGGAATCTTCCGTTTGCCAGATGCCGATTTTTTTGTAATCGTAAATAACCGTCAGCGGCTGACCTACAAACCAACCATTACCGATATTGGATTTTTCCTGCGGTGTGCTGAGCTGGGTTATCTTCTCCCTGTTAAAGAAATATACAAGATCGGTGCTCCAGCCAAAGTCTCCTGTTTTCTTGCTCCGGATAATATCCACGCTCAAAGAAACTTCAAGGCCTTTGCCCTCGGTTTTACCAAGGTTGGCAAAAGTAGAATTGGCGCCGTTACTGGGTGGCAGGTTCACCGAAAGAAGGATATCCTTGGTTTTCTGCTTGTACCAGTCAACGCTACCCGTGATCCTGTTATTTAAAAAACCAAACTCAATGCCGATATCAGTTTGCGAGGTGGATTGCCAGCCCAGGTTCAGCGCGGGCAGGTTGGTTACGGTGTAAGCCAGTTGCTGTCCTGCAGTACCCGTTCCGAAATTATAATAACCTGCGCTCAAAGCTCCCAGGGTTGAATATGGACTTACATTGCGATTTCCCGAAACACCCCATCCGCCACGCAGTTTCAGGTTTGAAACAAAACTGATTGTTTTCATGAATGTTTCTTCGCTGACATTCCAGCCCAGGCCGATAGCCGGGTAATTAAAATACTGGTGACCCGGCGCAAGGGTGGAAGAACCGTCCCTTCTTAATGTTGCAGTAAGCAGGTAGCGGTTATTATACGCATAATTCAGGCGACCCATAAATGAAAGCAAGCCCTGTTCAGTAAAAGAACCGTTGGCAGTAGGTGTACCGGAAGCCAGCGCAAAATTAGATGAACTAATATAGTCGGCCGGCACACCGGTCACAGCCATGCTGCTACCCTGCGAATGGTTTTTTACTACTTCAAAAAGCCCGGTGAACCCAATCTTATGTTTTTCTGCAATTGTTTTATCGTAATACAGCAGGTTCTGGAAATTATAATCCCAATATTCTGTGTTGCTCACATTTGCACTGGAAGACGACTGTACTGTAGCGCTGTTTACATAAGTGAGCGGCCCCCCGTAGCCATTAAATGAATTTTGGCTGAAGTTGAGACCGGCATTAAACCGGTAACGGAGACCTTCAATAATTTTTACTTCGGCATAGAGGCTATTGAAAGTTCTCAGGTTGCGGCTTCGTGATAATATGGAACTGGCTTTAGTGATTAGCGTGAGTGCACTTATCTGGGCAGCATCAATTGAGCCAATACGTGGAAACAAGTTCACGCTACCATCAGAATTATAGGGAGAAGCCAGGGGCGTAGTACTTACCAGTCCGCCAGGTACGCCGCTGCCGCCAGGTGTATTCTGATAGGAAAGTGTATTTAAAGTGTTCAAACCTATTTTGATGCGGTTGCCGATTCGCTGGTCGATGGTTGCACGCAGGTTAAACCGGTCGAAACGCTGATTGGGTATAATGCCCTTTTCACGAAAGAACCCGGCGCCTAATCCATATTGGGTAGTTTCTGTACCACCTTGCAAAGCCAGTTGATGACTTTCTGAATAGCCTTTCCGGTAGATTAAATCCTGCCAGTCGGTAGAAACACCAGCAGCCAGCGCTGCCGCTTCAGCGGTAGACAGGGGGTAGCCGGTGGTACCGGGAGCAGCACGGTTATAGGTGGCCGCATCCTGTTTAAACTGTGCGTATTCTATTCCGTTATAAACATGGTATTTACCCATGATAGAGGTAACACCATAATAACCATCGTAGCTCATTACCGGTTTACCGGTTCGTCCGCGTTTGGTAGTTATAAGAATAACACCACCCGAACCACGTGAACCATAGATGGCCGTAGCAGATGCATCTTTCAGTATTTCCATGTTGGCAATATCACTGGGATTAAGATCCAAAGTACCTCCATAAGGTATACCGTCTACCACATACAACGGACCGTCGAGGTTATCGCTGGCAGATATGCTGGTGGTAAGAGTGCGGTTTCCACGCACGCGAATTTGCGGAACAGACCCTGGCAGTGCTCCATTGCTTACAATGGAGACACCGGCAGCACGGCCCTTTAACTGGTCGACCATATTAGACGAAGGCACTTCTTTTAAAGTAGCCGCACTTAGCGAGACCACTGCGCCGGTTACATCTTTTTTTCGCTGCGATCCATAACCCACCACCACTACCTGGTCGAGGTCAGAAACCCTCCGCGATAGTGTCAAATTGATCGTTGACCTTCCATCAATTTTCATTTCTCTTGTTAATGTGCCGCTACCGGAAAATACCAGTACCGCATTAGGAGCTACAGTAATAGAATAGTTACCGCTATTGTCGGTGGTAGTACCCCGGGTTGTGCCCTTCACAGTAACGGATATTCCGGGAATACCGGCGCCAGTACTGTCGGTTACCCGCCCCTTTACGGGTGTTTGGCCTCTCGATACGATGGAGAAGCCCAGTACCATAAAAACCAGCCATAGGCCACGCATGATACGGTAGGAAAGCAGTCGTTTTAGTTCATTCATAATTAACAGTTTAACAGTCTAAAAAATATAGGTCAAAAACATTCGCATGGGTGGGCAGTCGCCAACCGGCGCTAACAGGCCAGGTTTTTATTGATATTGTATAGCATGGTAAATCGGCATCGGTCATTGCACTAAGGAAGGATAGACAAGCTGGGCTGATTACGGCTCCGGCAGGAGCTGCGCGTTCTGGTAAATTACTCATAAGCATTTCGTCAGTTGTTAATCGCCCGGGTGGTATCGTTTGCGTTCATAAAACTCCTAAAAACAAACTCTTTAGGATGGCACATTTGTGCAATTCTATGTCCGGAATGTTCAAATTTTAAGCGTGGGCTGGTGCAATCATGGAGCCGGAGGGGCCGGCGATGCACAAAGAAATTTATGCGCTGTTAGTATGGTTTGAAATGACGACGAAGAACAGGTTTCACACAAAGCTGTAAAACGCTGCGCGCCCTTGTCACGAGGGTTAAAATCCGGCTAAGTGGTAGCCTGCCTTTTTTGCTGCAGGTATTCTGAAGGCAGCACATTGAATTTAGCTTTAAAAGCACGGGCAAAGTAATTAGGGGTGGTAAAACCTACGGCATATCCAATTTGTGCAATTTTCATATCACTGTTTTCCAAAAGCGCAGCCGCCTTATTTAATTTTACCGACCTTATAAATTCAACAGGCGTTTCGCCGGTGAGGGTAACAATCTTATTGTAAAAGGATCCCCTGCTCATACAAACATGCCGGCTTAGTTCTTCCACGGATAATTTCGGGCTATTCAGGTTCGCCTCTATGTACTGAGATACCGCTAACATTAATTTATCGTCTTCCGATTGTACTTCAACAGCCGGTGTAACAATTTTCAACTGCCGGGTGTAGGTATTCTTTAAACTTTGATTGAGGTCGAACAGATTTCTGATCCGCGCGTTCAGTATCTGGAAGTTAAAAGGCTTGGTGAGGTAATCGTTGGCGCCTGTTTCCAACCCCTTCAATTGATTGGCATCGCCTGTTAAAGCCGTTAAAAGAATAATGGGTATATGCCCTGTTCGTTTATCCGATTTTATTTTACGACAAAGCTCAATCCCATCCATATAGGGCATACTGATATCACTTACAATAACCTGCGGATGCGATGAAAGCGCTTTTTGCCATCCTTCTTCTCCGTCTGAAGCCTCAATAATTTTATAATAGTGTTTCAGATTGTCCTTCAGGTAATAACGGAAGTCTTCATTGTCTTCTACCAGCAGCAGGGTCAGCATTTCAGACGGCGGGTGTGCGTTTGCTGTTTTTGCAAAGGGAAGTGCTAAAACGGGTTTTGCCGATTCGGCGCAGGATTCAATATCATGTACCGGTTCGGGAATGCAATGAAGCGGAAGCTGAACGGTAAAAACGCTTCCTTTACCGGGTATGCTTTCTGCCCGAATGCTGCCACCATGCAATTTTACGAACTCTTTAGTGATAGAAAGCCCAATGCCGCTGCCCTGGTTAAGTATACCCGGCTTTGCGCTGGCCTGAAAAAAACGGTCGAAAATTCTTTCCGCCGACTCCGGTTCTATGCCAATCCCAGTATCAGCAATAATGAATTCCAGGCCTGTGGATGCAGCGGGTTCAATCTTAAACAATATATCGCCGTCTTTCGGAGTAAATTTAAATGCGTTTGACAAAAGATTGAAAAGTATCCGTTCTATTTTATCGGCGTCAAATGCAGTGTAATACCGGCTAAGCGCACTGGAAAATGTAAAATTAATATGCTTGCGTTCCGAAACATCTTTAAAAGATGCCAACACGTCTTTCACAAAGAAAATAATATCGCCTTCGGCCAGATTCAGCTTAGTTTCCTGTTCTTCCAGGTTACGAAACTCCAATACCTGGTTAACCAGGTTCAAAAGCCGTTTGGCATATCGCCTGATCAGGGATAGCTGATTTTGTTTTTCCTGGCTGGTCTCCTGTTGCAGCAGTTTTTCTACCGGGCCCATGATAAGCGATACCGGCGTCCGGAATTCATGGCTCACGTTCATGAGGTATTTTATCCTGGCTTGCTCAAATGCATGCTGCTGCGCTGCCTCCCGGTTCTTTTGCTCAATCATTTGTTTCACCTGCAGCCTTTCCTGTTCAAGCGCAAATTTATTTTTTAGCTTACTGATGCCGCGGTAGCGCAGTCCCCACAAAAGAAATGCAGCAACCACTACATAAAAGAAATAGGCATAAGGAGTAAGATAGAAAGGAGGTCGTACAAAGATTTTTACACTGGTAGGTGGGGTGGTCCATGAACCATCATCACTGGTTGCTTTTACCCGGAAAGTATAAGTGCCGGGATCCAGGTTTGAAAAAACCGCTGTCCTGGTATTGCCGGCCTGGTTCCATGATTTATCAAAGCCTTCTAACATGTACGAGTACCTGCTTTCTCCGGGTGCCGAATAATTGAGTGCCACAAAGTCAATAGAGAAATTTTGTTTGTAATCGAGCCTGATTTCCCTGGCAATGGATATATGCTCCTTTATAGGCGCGTTTGTTGCAGGTATTACACTTGCGTTAGATACTTTTAAATCTGTGAGCACAATATTGGGAATATTCCGGTTGCAATTAAACCTGGCAGGATTGAAATAATTGAAGCCATCAAGGCCACCAAAAAATAAGTCGCCCGAGGAAGTTTTAAGACCCGCGCCAAGTATATAGGTGCTTCGCTGAACACCGTTATCAGAGGAATAATTTTTGAATTTGGCGGTTTTAGGATCAAAACTGCTGATACCTTTATTGGTGCTCACCCACAGTTTACCGGAAGTGTCTTCCAGTATTTTATAGATAACTGCATTGGCCACTCCTTCCGGTTCTGCATACGAAACGAACTTATTTGTGAGCTTATCGAGCCGGCTCAACCCGCCGCCATGGGTACCAGCCCATATAGTATCACCCGGATCGATATAAATTGTTTGTACTTCATCGGTAGGCAGGTTGCTGTTACTGCGATTGAATACCCGGAATGAACCGGTGGATTTATTAAATTCAAACAAGCCGCCACCTGTAGCACCGATCCAGACATTACCTGATTTATCTAATTCAATGGACCTGATATATCCTTTAACCGGCAGCGTTCCTGCTTCGCCGTAGGTACCATTTGCATCAAACTTGCGAAACACACCCGATTCTTTATCATATACGTTTATTCCACAGCCGTTGGTACCCACCCACATATTCCCTTCCCTGTCTTTCCTTATACAAAAGATTTCATTGCTCGATAAATCTTTCGGCCCGTTTCCCTGTGTATATTGTTTTACAGCGCCATTTTTCATATTCAGCACATACAGACCGTGCAGGAAGGTTCCAACCCAAAGCTCATTGCCACGCCTTTCCATAGTCAGCACAGCGAGTGTTTTACCCTCCGTGCCACCTGTTAATTTAATATGATCGAATAAACCGGTTTTCCTGTGGTAAAGATTAACTCCTCCTCCATCGGTTCCTATATAAACATCTCCATTATCATCCTCTACGAAAGAAGTTACAATAGCATTGCTAAGCCCGGACGGATCAAATGGATTGCTTTGCCTGAGATTAAAAAAAGCCAGGTTCTTATCATATTTATTTACACCGCCCCGGAAGGTGCCCACCCAGTACACCCCATTATTATCTATAAAGATGCTGCGGATAGATTTACCGCTGAGACCATACCGGTTGCGGCCATCGCTTACAACCTTAAGCACCTTCCCTGTTTGCGGGTTTAAAATATCAAGGCCATCCTCCGTGCCAATTAAAAGCCGGTCGTTGGTTTCAGGCGCTATGGCATAAATACGATTGCTGCTAAGCGTGTTTCCGGTGAAGTTGCTGTGTCTATAGTTAATAAAACTTTTACTGTCAGCCTGAAGCATACTTAAGCCCCCGTCACTGGTGCCAAACCATACGTTCCCGCTGCGATCTTCAGCGATTGTTTTAACAACATTATCGGCAATGGACAATGTATCTGTACCCGAATGCTGGAAACGTTGAAAGCTGTTGTTCTTAAGGAAAAGATGCAGCCCAAAAGCGGTGCCTACCCAAAGGCGTTTATAGCTGTCTTCGAAGATTGCAAGAATTTTAGCAGATGCCAGTTGGCCTGGATTGCCGGGATCCGACATATAGCTCCGTATCCTTCGGGTGCGCGGATCCAGCATGTATAAGCCGTTGAAACTGCCCACCCAAAGATTACCTAAATGATCTGTACAGAGCGATCGTACGATGGTTTTTCCGGCGAAATCATAATTTATAAAAGCATCTCTTTTCCGATCGTAAAGAGAGAGTGTTGCATTGGTGCCAACCCATAGGTTCCCGGACGAATCTTCATGAAGCGCAAATATGGTGTTTGCCCCAATGCTGCTTTTGTCTGCAGAATTGTGCCTATATACGGTAAAATTAACGCCATCAAATTTATTTAACCCGTCATCTGTTGCAAACCACATATAACCAAACCTATCCTTCAAAATAGCGTTTACGATATTAGATGATAATCCATCTTTACTACTGAAGTTTATGAAATTAAAATCAGCTTGCTGGGCAAAAGCAAACCCAGAAAAAAGAATGAATATAAGGGTGAGCGTAACGTATTTCACATTTAATGTGCTGCTGATTTAATTACAATATAATAACAGGGCAACTTTTTTAATGATTGCACCAGGCAATAGAATCCGGATCGAAAATCTAGTTTGATTGATTTGATTGATACACCGTTGAAGGGCAGCAACAAAGGGCGACGATGATGCTTACGGCATAGCAGGTTAGCTTGCTGAAACTGGTTCGCTGGATAGTTATGATGAAGCATAGCTGGCACTACAACGTTTATAAATAAGAAGCCCGGTTCTGTTCTTTCTACCCAAAAGTAACAAAAAATGCAATCGGTTGCATATTCTCCTGCAGCAGGATTTTTTGTGGTATGCCGGCCTGTCGCTTTGCGCTTTGTTTTGAAAACTTATTATGGTACCCCGGCTTATAATAAAGGAGCCCGTTACGAAAACGAGCTCCTTTATTTACGCTGTATCAAAAATTATAACTTGGCCTTCTTCTCTTCTTTTTCGGCTTTGATCTTGTGCTTTGCCTTATATACCGGGTGCTTAACGCCTTGCGCTTTTAGTCTTTTCTCATCCGATTTTATATCTCTTTTTTCAGCACGCACCTCTTTTCTTTCGGCTAATCCCTTTTTAAATTTTGCGTGCGTGAAATCCTTGCCCATTTCTTTTCTTTCTTCTCTTTTTTCAACTACGTCTTTCTTGAGATCTTTCATTTCTTCCTTTTTTTTCTGCTCAGGCGTCTGCCCTATTGCGGAAGAAGTAAGGATGATTCCCGCTACAATTGAAACGATTGCTTTCATAATGTATAATTTTTATAAATGATAATAATCCCGTCAGCATTTTATGGTAATAGCAATAAATTTAAGTTGTCAGTGTATTCTATGTTGCCTTGTCTTTTGTATTCTTTACCAGGCTGATACCCGCAAAAAAGAAAATGGCGCCAATGACTGCAGCAATAATAATTGTCTTTACGCTCCGGGTGCCGGTACCGCCGTTAATAAAAGCAACACCTGCATAAATAAGGCCCACTATTCCGAGTATCGACAAAAAGATTCCAAGTACGCGTTTTTCCATTGTGTATATTTTTTCTGGCAGCAGCGAACAACAAAGCCTGCTCACGCCGTGGCGAAACTTTGAGAAATAAGGATCTGATGTTGGGTAAATTTCAAAGGTGGGCCCGGAATAGGTTTGGAACCAAGACCTGCCGGCGGATAGGTAATATGGCAAATACGCACCATCCTCAAACCGCCGACTGTTGTCTTAAAGAAGTTTAAAAAAGAGAGGGATTGGATAGAAATCCGATCCCGTTTAATCCAATATCCTATGAAAAACCAAAACTCATCCACTGAGTTTCTTATGTACTATTAAATCCAAATTAAAGGCCAGAATTTTTTAAACCGCTTCCAAGCTTAAATTCCCATTATAGGAAAAATCAATAATGGGGAATGTAGAACTCGTTACACAAAAGCAGTGCGATCATCCGGGATATTGTTGACTGTTTTTTATCAAATCAATTTTTATAAGTACGGTATAAGTTTTGCATTAGCATATCTGCTAAACAACACTCAATGAAAACAACACTGCCCAGCGATGTATTCATCGTTATCTGCCTTTCCATCACCATTGTTTTTGCGGTTATCCTTGTCAGCAACCTGATCAAGCGCTTTTCGAGGTAAGCCCAATTTGAACGCGCCTGCCTCCATTGCGTAACACTATCCTGGCTAATCAGTAATAGCCGGGCAGCTACCGCATTTTTTTGACTGTGCCGGCAAACAACAATCCTGGCCGGGGCTGGTGCAGAATACCAACGGCATGCCGCCTGCTAATAACCTGCTTTCCAAAATAAGGCAGCAAGAAAACGCTGGCATACGGTGGATATATTCAGCTTTCGCTAAGTACTTACAACTATTTATTGCAACTTTATACAACGCGGCAACTGATTTTAATATAGCGGCAATAACCTCTTTATCTTCAGCGTTTATTAACGGTCAGGGCTGTGATCATATACGACTTATTTACTAACCAGTTTAAAACAGGCGATGCTTACTAAGTTTAATGCAAATATATTTTTGGTAGATGATGATGTTCTTTGCCTGAACTTGTATAAACAGTTCCTCAAGCAACTCGGCTATAACAATGTGCAGTTGTTCGATAACGGAAATGACTGCCTTCAAAGCCTTGCTTCGCAACAGCCCGATATTATTTTCCTCGATTACAATATGGATGACCTGAACGGGCTTGATGTACTCAGGCAAATCAAACAGTTTAATCCATCCATTATCGTATTGTTTATTTCGGGCCAGGAAGATATCCTGATAGCTGTAAAAACCATTCAGCAGGGCGCGCTTGATTATATTGTGAAATCGTCGCTCAACCCCGATAAACTGAAAACCATTATGGAACGTGTTGAATCACTGCTTCCCGACAAAGCTGCCAGCAAGCAGGAGCCCCCCTCGTTTTTCAAAAGACTTTTTTCATGATATAGGTCAACCTCAAAATAAAAGAGGCTGTCTCATAAATCTGAGACAGCCTCTTTTTTATTCCGGTACCTGCTGAGAAAGTTTATTAAGCTGCCAGGCACTTTATGGTGTTGAGAAATCTCTTATTATCTGTCTCACATTGTCGGCAACACAGAATTGTTTTAGCGAACTTGTATTTTTTGTACAAAATTGAAACCCGCTTTTCCTACCTGTAATATATAAACGCCTTTATGTACGGAAGCCGCAAGCGGTATTGAACCCCCGGCCGTGGACAGCCTTAGTTCTCCTTCCTGCAGGGTTTGGCCAGTCAGCGTGGTTATCCTGAACCCATACACTGCATCAGCGCCTGTGTAAGTGATACGGATATTGTTGTGAACCGGATTTACAACACCCATGCCCCTGCTATTGCCGGAGGTAATCGTTACTATTTTCGAAAGACTGCTCTTACCATCCAAATCAACACTCTTCAAACGGTAATAGGCAGTGCCCGTTAATGCACTGTTATCGGTGCAGGTATACTGCTGCTGAGCAGTCAGGTTGCGCGCCGATAGCTTTGCCACTTCATAAAATTGCAGGCCATCGTTGCTGCGCTGCGCTGAATAATGACTCAGGTTGATTTCATTTTCTGCAGTCCAGCTCAGCATTGTTTTATCGTTACTCCTTGCAGCGTTGAAATCGATAAGATGAACAGGCAACACAGCCGATATACTGCCAAATGTAAACGCACCAAAAGAAGACAATGCGGTTGACGAAATGTTTCCCGTAGCAGATGTGCTTCCTGAAGCGCTGCCGCCTTCGCTGGTCCAGTTTGCGGCGAGGTAATTGGCTACCCGAATGCTGGCAAGCGGATACGACGGCATCGCAATTTTACTATTGTCCCAATTCATATCAATGGTGGCTGTACCGCCGCTAACCCTGTTAACAATCCAGTATTCGTTGGGGTCTACCGATACCAATGGCGCGGCCAGGTTGCCGGTATTGGTGGTGGCGCCCGCATAATTTGCATTAAAGACAGAAGAAGCAGAAAGATTACCGGTACCAATGGTTCGCTCTACTGTTCCATTGCCCAACGGGTATACAAATGCTGTGCTACCGGTTTTTTGAATCCATCCCTTTACATGTTTGGAGTCGCCATCCCCTGTGTAGGATGAGCCCGCTTCGTACTTAAGGTAATTGGGCGTTGCAGAAGAAAAGATGATACCCGCTGAAAAAGTATGCAAGCCGGTTACGCTAATATCATTATTAAGTGTGATACCGGACGCGTTATTGGTTACCAGGTTGTAGGTTTTAAATAACTGGGATCCGTTCACTGTTTGCGCTATCGATCCATTTAAGAACAATGTACCCGTGCCTGCTGCCATAGCAGATTGTGCATTGCTGAGATTTTGCAGCACATACAAATTTCCGTTATTGGTAAGCGTTGCGGCGGAAGTATTGGTAAATGAACCGCTGATATACAGAATGTCCGAGCCACTGCTTACATATAAAACGCCTGTATTCTGCAGATCCGATTGTGCGAAGGCAGCAAGCGAAATAAATAAGTTTACCAGCAGCAATGATTTTCTTTTTTTCATGACACTATTTATGTAATGAGCAGACTAGCGTTTCGTTTTTAAATCAGCCACCTGTTTTTTCAGATCGTTAATTTGCTGTTGCTGGTCTTTTATCGCGTTTATGAGAACAGGCACTAATTCGGCATAATTCATTCCGATATTCTCTTTGGTTTCATCGCCTACCACCACTTCCGGAATAATCTTTCTGACCTCCTGGGCAACCAATCCAATTTTATTATCCGAATCCGGACTGGTTTTCCAGTTATAGCTTACTGGTTTCATTGCCAGCACTTCTCTCAGGCCGTATTTCAGGGGTTGAATATTTGTTTTAAGCCTTATATCTGAAGTTTGAATGGTTCCGTTGCTGGCATATACTGCTGTCCATTTAAGGGTAGCGCTTCCCAGTGAAAAATTGTTGTTCGATTCCGGAAGCAAATCATTCTTCACCGTCATTTGCGTATTGGTGATACGCATCCTTTCTGTACCATCTGCACCAGTGCCCCCTGCATTCGTAAAAAAAATCAAATCTTTGTTCTGCGCGCCGTTTCCAATATAAAAATCTGAGCCGGTTGCATACAGGTAAGCCGTATTGGATCCGTTCAGGATGCTGCTGGAGCCGGTGCTGTAACCCTGGCTGTTAATGCCCATGTCGATATACACTGAACCCGATGTACCATTGTTGGCAGTTGCCACGATATCTGAGCTCGCAAAATTTCCATTGTTGATATTCTGGAGGTTGAATTGCAGGAAGTCGTTAATATTTCCGGTTGAATAAATCGCGGTATTAGTAGTGGTACCGGAGTTTATTTTTAATTTTTCGGGATTGGACGAATTGAATGTTGAAGTGCCGATTCCAATATTTCCGGTGCTTGAAATACGCATAGCCTCGGAATTATTGGTGACGAACGGCAGATCGTAATTACTGGTAGTGCCAATGGTTTGCAGGGAACTTACATTATTGCCTCCATTTATCCATGGTGTACCGCTGCTATTGCCCGGTAAGCTTTCCGACGCTATGAGCCAGCCGGCGCCGTTGCTAACCACCCGCAACGCCTTATTGGTCTGCGTTAACGCCCAGGTTGCAAGCCCATCAATGGTCTGGGCAGAAGTGGTGGCTATAGTTAGTACAGATGAATTGGAACTGGTGTTCTTTACCCAGTAAAGCCTGCCCGTGCAGGCAATTGCATCGGGCAATGTTAAAGTGGCAGCGGAAGTACCGGTAAATACAAGCATATTATCTGAAACAGCAGCGGTTGTATTTGCGGCGAATGCGCGGTAACTAACAGACAGGGATCCACGCACATCCAGTGTTGAGTTGGGTGTGGTTGTTCCGATGCCTATCTGCGCGTTGCCTGCCAACGCGGAAAATGTCAACAGCATGCAGGTTATGATTTTGTTTCTCATATTTTGGTTTGCGGTTTTTGACTTGGATAATGTATAAGCTTAGATGGTTTACTTTATCGTGCCGGGTGAGGACTGATGCCTTTGTTCGTTGAATAACGCTCAATGCAGCCTCGAAGTATAACGCATCTTTTTAACTTTAATTAGTATTCTATGCCGCAATTTCAAAAAATGAAGTAATTGTTTACAGGCTATTAGGTGCTTACTATTAGAAGTGTAAGTTGTATTTATTTGTTTTCGCCGCTTGCCAAAACAATGGGGGCTTGTTTGGGAACCTGGGTTTTGCTGTGCTTCCACTCCCAATTGATGCCAAGCACATAATACTTTTCGCCGCTGAACGTATTGAAACTGTATAATGGAACTGTCCATTGGCCAACAGAAAAAGCCAGCAGCAAACCGGGATCGGCCACGGTATTTGTTGCATACATACGCGTATGCTGCACCGCTATGCCTGTATAAAACCACGCTGTGGGCTGATAACAAAATTCTGCCCAGTTGTAAAAAAAGTTTTCGTACCGGTTTTCAGCAGACACGCTGTATTGGGCCTGCGATGAAAAATTGAATTTATGATAGCTGCATGCAGAGTTCAACCCAAAGGATCCGCCATTCATTTTACCTGCAATGGCGCCAAGAACGGGGGTTAATGACCATGAAAACTCTTTATCGCGCGAGAAAGTTCTTCCTGCATACACAGAGAAAGTGCGTCTGTCTTCATAATTATAACGTGCTTCTGCATACCATTTGCCGCTGCTTTGGTAATGAGCCACCGGTGCCAGCAGGCTGTTTTGACCTGCCCCCACAAATGAGTATTGTTCGAAACTGAATGTCTGCTGGCCGCAGGCATCGCAACACCGGGCAATAAAGAAAAATATGGTTAAACAATTACGCATATTTCAAATCAGGCACGGTTAATTCTGCAGACTGTCTTTCACTAATGACAATCTCTGCGTTCATCAACCGGTCGAAGATGGAAATTTCTTTGAGGTAAGGGTTCCAGTAAAAAATCAGTTTATCAATGGGCTTCCACAGTATAACCCAGCTAAATACATCCACTGCGTTTCCTACTACCGAGTGAAGGCTTTCATTGCTTTTCAATGCCGCCTGCAATAATTGACACAGCATTACAATAGCTAGGCTTACCGTCAGGAGTTTATAGGAGCTTTTTTTAAATTTCAGGAACTCTGATTCTTTGATTGATTTCTGGATTGAGAAATGCCGCCTGATAGCATGTATCAGCGGCTCTACGTATTGTTTATCGCTTTCACGGTTGTAAACAATTTTATACCTGACAGCCGAATATCGTTTGATGGCGACAATGGAAGACATGATATACGCCTCAAAATCCTGGTTGAGTTGCCGCTTATAGATGAGTGACGGGTCGTGAACATTGAAATAGGTATCAATAGTTCTCTCATCTACAGTTAAAAAAATCGTAATCTTTTTAAGCAACATGTTGTTCATAGGTAGAGATTATTACTATAGCCCTTATATCTTAAAAATGAAGATCTTTATAAAGACAAACAGTTTTTGATTTAATATCAAACGGCTGGTTGACGTATGTATTATCGTTTAAAGCCAAATTTTGGCTAACTAAGAGAAAATATCCAGTCCTGTAAGTATTCGTACGTAAGCAGTGGAGGCAAACCTGATGCACCTGTTTTTCAGCAGTAAAAAGATATTACAGGGTAATAGTCCGGTGTGTTACCGGCAATGTGTAAGTGGTGGACACTACATCATTGTTGGATTTTATACCGAAATGAATCAATAAAAAAGCATCCAACAATTATTTTAAAATCTTTCCTGTTTCTTTCTAAAATAGATGCGGAGATTTTTTGTTCTTGTGTGGCTGTTGCTAATTCTTTGCGGCATTGCTGTTTTTTTTGGCACAACGAACGGGTGTACAGCCTTCCTACTCCCGTCCCCAAAAATTATGCAGCCCTTGTATTATTCTGCAACGCCATTAGCACCTGTTGACAAGACTTCACTCATGTAATCAAAAAACGGCCGCATGTTTTTGAAAGTGCGGCTTGTTTCTTCCAGGAAAGTTTCGTTCAGCACAGCCGCGTCGCTAAAGTGCCTGATTAATAAAAACTGTTTGAACCGCAACAAATCAATGCCGGCATTGGTTGCGTCAAAACCGCGGGGTGTTGTTTTCACCTGCTCGCCCTGTAAGTTCCCAAAAGTTACTATAAAGGATTTGCGATTGAGGATTGTACGCAGGGGCTTGTCATCAAAAGCAATCTCATCCCGGATGCGTTTCAAATCGGCCGGGTTAGGTCCCCAGAATCCGCCCG
>Ga0157378_10002477_pt1 | contig 16431 bp, 11 predicted proteins | sample M65metaG_FD_115309 | JGI IMG/M metagenome (GOLD analysis project Ga0157378, IMG submission 115309) | Miscanthus rhizosphere microbial communities from Kellogg Biological Station, Michigan, USA - M6-5 metaG | ecosystem: Host-associated > Plants > Roots > Rhizosphere > Soil | place: USA: Michigan...
GCGTCAGGACCTGGCGTTGCGCTACCTTCAAATTCAGTCTGGGTTGCAACAGCGCCATACGAGCAACTCGATTCCCTTTAGGACTACCACCTAGTGTAATCGGGTAGCAGGAAAGAATGCACTTGATGGTGACAAACGCATCCGCCGACAACCCAGGAAATCTCGACAGTCTCTGGGACATCAGTGCCCGCTAACTTGCTGACTCGCTTGACGCGAGCCGCCCACAACTCTCTAAACGAGAGAGACCAGCTGACTTATCTGTTCGGCCGCTCTCGCCGAATGAGCGAGCTTACAGCCAGATCGTCGCGTCGGGTTCGTTTTCGGGCCACAAGATCAAGGTTAGTAGGAGAAAACTGACTACCTGCAGCTAATTCAGGGAGAACCCCTCACCCAGGTAGATCCTCCGCACCTCGACATCGTTCCCTAGCTCGTGCGGTGTCCCCGCCCTGAAGATCAGTCCTTCCGAGATGATGTATGCGCGGTCCGTCACGCTCAGCGTCTCCCGCACATTGTGATCGGTGATCAGAATTCCGATTCCGGCCGACTTCAGATCGAAAATGATCTTCTGCAGCTCCGCCACCGCGATCGGATCGATCCCGCTGAACGGCTCGTCCAGCAGAATGAAATTCGGCTGCATACAGAGCGACCGCGCAATCTCCACCCGTCGCCGCTCGCCGCCCGACAACGCATACCCTCTCGTTCCTCGAATATGCCCCAGGTTGAGTTGCCCAATCAGTCGTTCTGCTCGCGACTTGCGCTCGCGCGTATCCAGCGCCTGGGCCTCAAGCACCGCCAGGATGTTTTCCTCCACGGTGAGCTTGCGAAAGACCGACGGCTCCTGCGGCAGGTAGCTGATGCCAAAATTGCGCGCCCGAAGGTACATCGGCACATGGGTGATGTCTTTGTCATCAACGAGGATTCGTCCCGTCTCCGGTGCCACCAGCCCGACGATCATGTAGAAGCTCGTTGTCTTGCCTGCGCCGTTCGGCCCCAGCAGACCAACAACCTCTCCGCGCGAAATCTTCAGCGTGACTCCACGTACGACCTGGCGTCCCTTGTATGTCTTGCCGATTCCCTCAGCGATCAGTGTGTTCATCGAACTCTCAGGCAAATCATTGCCACGCCTTCAATCGTGCACTACTTCGGCGCCTTCGTCGTCGTAGTCGTCTTCTGGCCTTGCCCATCGACTCTGACGCTATCATTGCGACTATTGAAAATCAAAGCCTGCCCCGTCACGGTCCCGTGCGCAGGATCCATTAACCGCGGCGGCGCGGCAGCAGTCCCCGTCAGCACAAAATCACCCGTCTCATTCGAATAAACAAGCTGTTCGCCCAGCCCTCGCCTGCCGGCCGAGGAAACTTCCACATGACCTCGCGAAGTCATGCGATCGATCTGTCCCCCGGCCCCGCTTTTCCGCGCATGATCTCCTGCAGGAAGCAACACCAGCTCAACCTCATTCGACGTCGTCTTCGCATCCGCCGTAGTTGCCACCACGCTTTCCGAAACACCCGCATGCATCACGGCATTCCGCTCCACGCCCGAATACTTCAGATCGCCGCCGCTCACCCTGATCACGGACGGCTCGTTCTGCTTCGCCTTCGCCTGTTCACCAGGCATCACCGCCATCGCGCTCACCAGTACGACCTGTACCGGCGTCTTCGCACTCGCCGTTTGCGCCGTCAGCGTCTGCTTTGCCCGGTCCAGAACGACCACCGGCGCGGCAATCGAATTTCCCTCCTGCCACAACCGCACGCTCCCTCTAAAGGTCGCCGCCCCTCCTGCACGCTTCAGTTCCGCCTCCTGCGCCACCACATGCACTGGCCCCTGCGCTCCGAAACCTACACTCGAATCACTCCCGGCACGCTTCGAATTCCCTGTCAACGTGCACTTCACGTTTCCCTGCGCCACTGCGTCGCCGGACTCCTGTGACACATTCAATTTGTCTGCTGCGATCTCCAGAGCGCCATCACTCACCCTCGGGTTCCGCGTCAGATGCAGCCACGCACCACCATCACCGTACTCTGCATGGCCCGCCGTCGCTCGTACCGCCGCCTGCGCGACGCCATTTTTCGGCGCGGGCTGCTGCACCAGCACCACATGCCCATCCACTGTTGCCGAACTGACTTGCAGGCCGCTCTCCGTCTTCCCGCTTGCACCCTGCTGCAGAGGAGCCAGGTGAGCGATCAGCGCATCGCCACTGGTCGATTGCTGCACCCCGGCCGGAGTTGTCTGGGTAATCGTCGTATGCCCGTGGCCTGTGAATGCGGTCAAAGCTCCATGTGGACCAAACTCTCCCGTCACATCATCCGCAATCAGCTTCTCAGGCGCGACCGGTCCGCTTCCGCGCTGCGTGGACGCAGCCACCACCACGCCGCCTGTCCCATGCATCGACGCAGGCTCCACCTGTCCTTTTCCGGAATCCCTGAACGCTATATCCAGCACCGGCGACGTCCACTCTCGACGCATTTTCACTGCGCCCTGCGCCTCTTCGCTGGTAACCCGCACTCCTCGTTCCAGGTGAGCACTCCGTAAAACGCCCTTTCCCGAGAACAACAAGTCCATCGACGGAGCGCTGCCATGAATCTTCCTGCCGTCTCGATTCGAATCGACCGACGCTCCACCCTCCAGTCTTCCGTGCTGCGGTTCGTTGTGCTCGCCGAACGCCAATGTTCCCTTTGGCGCCGCAAGCCGGCCTCCAGTCAGCGTCGTCACCACAATGCCTCCCGTCGCATCCAGCCGCTGGGCCGACCCGTCATCGCGAAAATAAATATTGGCAGTCTCTGCGCTCGAAGCATTGTTGCCGTACCGCAGCGTCGCTGCCTGCAACGTAACTGCCTGGTCATCCCGCTTGAATTCCGCATGGCGCGCAAACATCTTCAATGGCTGCGAACCGCGGTTCACACCCGAGGCCCCCGCGGGCATGTCCTTGTTCGTGGAGTGGACGCTAAGTTCCACATCGCGATCCAGTACCAGTACGCCGTCGTGCGCATCGTACTTCGCGCCTACCGCGCTGCCATTCCCCTGCTTCAGCGAGAACTCCACCTTCGATTCAGTGGATGCCTCTCCATTATTGCGGTCGAAAACCAACCCGCTCGTCTTCACATGAATTTCGCCACTTGCCGCCGTCTCTGCCGTGGTTGCCAGCTTGTCCGGCAACTGCTTTGGCCCTAGTGCCTTGGCCGTCGCGTTCGGCGCAATGGCTGGAGCCACCGTGGGCTTCATCAACGTGATCTCCACAGGACCCGACGCCTTCGCAATCCCAACACCCGGGTTGTACTCGAACTCGCCGCCTTCAATTCGATCCACCCGACTGCCATCCTCGGCATACAACTCGATCGAAACATCGTGCAATTGCAGAAAGGTCTTTCCATCCTTCTTCAACTGCACCTGCTTTGAAGCGCGAATTCTGTAAAGCGTGTGCCCCCGCACCTCGTGCGTATACACGAATCCGTTTGCCTCTTCCTGAATACCGAGTCCAAGGGCATGCGGCAGATCTTTATGGATGAATCGATTTCTGTACTTGGCCAGCCCCAGAAACACCCCGAGCGCAATCACCAGCAGCACTCCAGCTACCAGGACCAACGTACGCAGCCGCTCGATTGTGAAGCGCACCGTTCTCCTTAGTTCGCCATGCCCAGCCGCGTCGCCAGCCTCTGCGCCAGGCTTTCACCCAGTTCGCTCCACAACAGCCGCGCCGTGGCGCCAGACTCCTTCTCCACCGCTGTCGTCAACTCCACCAGCTGCCGCACGTTCTCTTCCACGTGTTTCGCGGTGTCGGAATCGAGTTCAAGCTCCTCATCCAGAAACGGCGCATCGCTCCCGAAATCGATCCGGATATGCCCCTCCTGCTCATAGGCGCCCTCATCAAACAGCGGGCCATATCCCGTCACCCGCACCATCCGCGGCTCTTTCACCCAGCGCGCATCCAGCCCTGCGGATGCCGGTTCGAATTCCCACAGCGACCACCCGATCTGGATCTCGTAGGCATAGTCCTCATGCAACAGTTCCAGCGCGTCCTCCACGGCCAGCCGCGGATCAGCGCCGCGCTCGCCGTGTCCATAAACCCGCTGAAGAACCGGCGACTCGCGCCAACTCACGGGCCATACGGTCGCTGAATACACCCGCGACTCGCCCCCATGTTTCGCAAACGCGCCCAGCACCTCAATCAGCTTCTCTGCCAGACCTGCCAGCCGCAGGTTGGGGTACCACAAACTCAAATAAAGCGTATCTGCCATCTCTATTAATTCTAGACGTGCCACCGCCCCGCCAGATTCCACCAGTATTCCGCCTCCTCTCGTCCTTCGCGAGCCGGGACTTAGCAGCTACTTTCCCCTTGCCATGCCCTCCCGCCCCCGCACATCCTAGTCATGCAAGGAGTCGCCCGTTCATGCCCTCATCTCCGCATCCCGTTACCGCTTCCGCCGCAGGAACCGTCTCCCTCGGCAAACTCACCGTGAACCGTCTCGGCTACGGAGCCATGCGTATCACCGGAAAAGGCATCTGGGGACCGCCGGCCGACCACGACGCCGCCATCGCTACTCTTCGCCGAGCCGTCGAACTGGGAGTCAATTTCATCGATACCGCCGACTCCTACGGCCCCAACGTCTCAGAGGAACTCATCGCCGAAGCGCTCCACCCCTATCCCGCGGATCTCGTCATCGCCACCAAGGGCGGATGGCAGCGCGTTGGCCCTGCTCAGTGGATCCACAATGCCAGCCCCAATCACCTCCGCGAAGCCGTTGATGGCAGCCTTAAACGCCTTCGCCTCGACCGGCTCCCCGTCTACCAACTCCACATCCCCGACCCCGCCGTCTCCTTCGACGCTTCAATGGAGTGCCTGGCCGACCTGCGCTCAAAAGGCAAGATCCAGTATGTCGCCCTCTCCAATGTCACCCTTGAACACCTCGAGCGCGCTCGCAAGATCGTCCCCATCGTCTCCGTTCAGAATCGCTACAGCTTCGCCGACCGCGAATGGGACTACCTCCTCGACCACTGCGAAAGACTCGGCGTCGCCTTCATCCCCTGGGCTCCCCTCGGACAGAACAGACAGGCCAACGACCTTCTCATCCGCATCGCCGGCGAAATCGGCGCAACTCCCATGCAGGTCGGCCTCGCCTGGCTCCTCTCCCGCTCCCGCATGATGCTTCCCATTCCCGGCACCTCGTCCGTCGAGCACATCGAAGAAAATGTCGCCTCCGCTTCCCTCAAGCTACCCGACAATCTCTTCGAAGAACTCTCCTGCTTCGAAGCCCCACCCGCCGTCCTGCGCTGATCGATCACAACAAGATCCGCTTCGCCGGCAGGAACCCAACTGTGCACTCAAACAAAAGTTGCACACTGAAATCTGCAGCATGCTGCTATAAGCGAGGGAAGTCTAAGATTGCGGCAGACTCATCTTACTTCGCGCTCCGACCTGGAACGCGTTCGGATTCTTCCCTATGCCAGTACGGGCCTCGAATATCCATGAGCCGAGTCACAATCTGCTTCATAGTGTCTTCTTCATCGAACAAATCTGCCTGATCACTTCCGCTCAGATCGCGCTACTCAATGTCTTATCGAATCTATTTACCCCGATCGAATACTACCTTCCCACAACATTGCTCCACATGCGTGCGACTTCGGCATCGGCCGCCCTGTGTGCGTCTATCGCGCTCTTCTTACTTGAGAGCGGAAGATCCGAACAAGTCCGTCACGCCGGTCAGTTTCTCGGCGCAATCACAGGTATCATCGCGATTGTCGCTCTCTGGCAGGACGCTTTAAACTCTGGACCGCCCGGTGCTGCAGATCATCTCGGCCTGCATATCGGCCACTTATTTCTGGCTCCATGCGCTTTTTTTTTCCTTGGCCTCGTCATCCTGTTCCTGCGATCGCGTGACTCTTTGCCGAGCCACATCGCAGACGGTCTGACCAGTCTGCTTTCCTTCACCGTCTTGGTGCTGCTTTCCGAGTGTATTTATGGACTGCTGAAGATTCCCGGATCCTCTGTAATTGGGCCGATCAAGATTCCAACGCTTGCCTGCCTCGCGCTCCTCACTTTTACCGCAATTCTTCGCCGCGCTGAATCCGGCATCTTCTCGTTTCTTCTCGCCGGCGGAATTGATGGTCAGTTTGCTCGGATTCTTGCGCCGCTTTTGCTCTCGCTTCCGATCCTCCGCGAAATCAGCAGATCTCGCCTGCTCGACTCCCATCTCGTTCCTGCGCGGTACGCTACTGCGATCCTGTCCTCTTTCGCGACGCTCATTTCATTCGTTCTGCTTTTCGTCCTCTCCCGGTTGGTCCTTCGCATGCAGTCAGAAGTCCAGCAGCTGAATCTGCGAGACGAACTCACCGGGCTCTACAATTTCAGGGGCTTCAATCTCTTTGCCGAACAGGCCTATCGGCTGGCAGCCCGTTCCCAACAGCCCTTCGGGATCCTCTTCATTGATCTGGACAATTTAAAAGTCATCAACGACACGCTCGGGCACAGTGCCGGATCAGTCTTCCTCATCGAAACCGCTAAACTGCTGAACTCCACCTTTCGCGAAACGGATGTCATTGGACGTCTCGGCGGTGACGAATTTGTCATAGCCGGATCTTTCGAGCCGCATGAGATCACTGTCGCGATCCAGCGGCTCCGCTCTGCGGCTGCCGCGAGAAACGTCATGGATGGCCAGAGCATCTCGCTCAGCTTGGGTTATGCATCGAATGATCACGGTCCCGCAGAGTCATTAAAAGTCATAGTCGCCCGCGCCGACAAAGCGATGTACAAAGAAAAGAGAGAGAAGAAGAGATCCCACGCGCTCTGACAGGATCTAGCTGAGAACTGGCACTCAGGGTCGGCGTTCCTGCTATTCTTCCCCCCATGAAGCCCGCGGCCTTCACCGTCACACTCGCGCTCCTCCTCTCATTCACCGGCTGCAAATCCTCCGCGCCAACCAGCGCCGCCAACTCTGCTTCCTCTCAGCGCGCCTCCCTCCCCATCGGCTCCGGCTTCGACTACTACCTGCTCAACCTCTCATGGTCGCCCGAGTTCTGTCACTCGCACCCAGACGCCCCCGAGTGCGCCTCCCATTCCACTTTCGTCCTTCACGGCCTCTGGCCCCAGAACTACGACGGCACCTACCCCGAAAATTGCTCGCCCGCCCCCGGCCCGTCCGATCCTGCTGCATACAAAGACATCTACCCCGATCAGGGTCTCCTCCAGCATGAGTGGCGCACCCATGGCACCTGCTCCGGTCTCTCCGCCGATGCTTTCCTTGCCACCGCCCGCTCCGCCTATAAATCCGTCACCGTCCCGCAGAAACTTCAGACCCTCACGCAACAAACTTCAATGTCCCCCAACCAGATCATGGATCTCTTCATGGTCGACAACCCCAGAATCCCCCGCGAGAGCCTTGCCGTCAGCTGCGGCAACAACTACCTCACCGCCATCGAGATTTGTCTCGACAAAAGTCTCAAGCCCATCCAGTGCGGGCCCATTCGCTCCTGCCGCGCAGTGATCGTGCGAATCCCGCCTCCACGTTAGTCGATACGACAGACGACCAAACGCTAAAAACCTGCATCTTATTTCTCCAGCAAGATCTTGCCTCGCGCCACTAATCAGACCGTAAGTTCTCCTAAACTCTTATAAAAGTAGTTCGTCTCCACGCCTCGCAATCACTGGGTTCATTGCTGCTACTCTGCCTTGGCGCTCCACAAATCAAACTGCATCGGGACCCCTCATGAAGTCGATTCTTGTTCGTATCGCTACGTTCGTACTCCTGGCCTCTGCCGCTTACCTCAACGCTCAGAACGTTCCTAGATCCTCACATGTTTGGATCATCACTGAAGAAAACCATAGCTACGAATCTGTAGTTGGCAATAAGGAAATGCCTTACTACAACCAGCTAATCAACCAGTACGGACTAGCGACACAGTTCTATGCCAACCAGCACAGTTCACTGCCCGCATTGATGTGGCTTGTGGCCGGCGCCGCCGTCGAACTCAACAACAACACCACTTCCTGCGCGCACGATGATGACAACGTAGTTCGCGAACTTCTCAAGCAGGGCTACACCTGGAAGAGCTATCAGGAGAGCATGCCCTACGCCGGATACCAGGGCCTGAAAAGCGGTCTGACCAACGCCTACTACCGCCGTCATAATCCGCTCATCGACTTCACAGACGTCTGCCCGGGCACCGACCAAGATACCAACAGCGTTCCCTACTCCCAGTTGGCCGACGACATCGCAAACGGTGCTACCCCCAACTTCGCCTACATCACTCCCAACGGAGACGAAGACGCCCACGACGGCTCTCTGCAGGCCGCCGATCAGTGGCTTCAGGACAATGTCCCCGCGATCCTCGCTCTTCCCGAATTTGGCGCCGGCGGCGATGGCATCCTCTTCATCGTTTGGGATGAAGGCAGCCTTTCAATCGACAATCGCTGCTCCGCAAGCGACGCAACGGGATGCGGCGGCCGAATCGCTAATCTGATCATCGGTCCGCAAGTTACGCCCGGCTATCAATCCACGATCACCTATCACAGTGAAAACGTGTTGAAGACTATATGTGCCGCTATGGGCTTGTCCCCGTGCCCTGGCGCAGCGCAGGACGCGGCACCCATGTCCGATTTCTTCAACACGGACCCCTCGTCCGGAACTCCGTCCAACAGCGTCATCATTTCAACACCCGGCAACGGGTCCACGATCGCCGGCTCGGTGCATCTCCTGGCGACTGCTTCTGAAAGCCAGCCAGTCAGCGAAACGGACGTTTGGGACAATGGGCAGCAGCTCGGTATCTACGGGACACAGATCGACGCCATCTACAACTTGTATCCCGGAATACACCTCACCACCGTCCGCGATTTCGACGCATCTCACAACCTCCTACACCAGTCTTCGGTCACTTACACCGTGCAGACCCCCGTCAACGGCGTCCAGGTCACATCACCCGCTCCAGGGCAGATCTTCAATATGACAACAGTGCAGGTCGTAGCTCACGCAAACGAGTCCGTTCCCGTCAGCCAGGTTCAGGTCTGGGACAATGGCAGCAAACTAGGCCGCTATCTAGGCACTGACGTCAACCAGTACTACAACCTGAAGGCCGGCTCGCACACCATCACCGTCCTCGATCTCGACAAGAACTACAACGTGCTTCACCGCACTCGCGTCTCCTACTCCGTTCAATAGGTCGATGAAGTCGCATCGATCAGGGTCCGTCGGGCCCTGATCATACTTATCGACTGCGAATCGCCCTTTAGGCCAGGACGCTGCACACTTTCGTATAACCCTGCAGCGTGATCGCATCCTCCCAGTCGCAATTCCGCCCATCGTCTCGCGATTCATTCCATGGCGCTACGGACGAATTCGTGGTAACCCCCTTCTACACACACTCCCCGCGACCTTCGTCACCCGTAAACCCATTAGTAACGGGTTCGCCGCTACAACTTCCGTTGTATATCTAAGCCAGATCGATAACTCAACTACATTGGGGCCCTCATATATGCGGTCGAATGCTCTACGTGTGTCTGTACTCTTCTTCCTAGTCCTCACCGGATTCATCCGTGCGCAAACCGTCCCGCGATCCTCGCACGTCTGGATCATCACTGAAGAAAACCATAGCTACGAAAACATCGTCGGCAACACGGCGATGCCCTATTACAACGAACTCATCAATAAGTACGGGCTCGCCACTCAGTTCTATGCCAATCAGCACAGTTCTCTTCCCGCACTGATGTGGTTCGTCGCGGGCGCGCCCGTTGAACTCAACAACAACACCATCTCCTGCGCGCATACTCACGACAACGTTGTCCGCGAACTGCTCAATCGCGGGTACACCTGGAAGACCTATCAGGAAAACTTGCCCTATGCCGGCTACCAGGGCTTGAAGTACGGCGACACCAACGCCTATTATCGTCGCCACAATCCGCTCATCGACTTCACAGACGTCTGTCCCGGAACCGGGCAGGACAAAAAGAGCGTCCCCTTCTCTCAACTGGCAACGGACATTGCCAACAACAAAACTCCCAACTTCGCCTACGTCACTCCCGATGGCGATGAGGATGCGCACGACGGCTCGCTCTCTTCCGCGGATCAATGGCTGCAGGACCACGTTCCCGCGATCCTCGCCCTTCCAGAGTTCGCGCCGGGAGGCGACGGCCTTCTCTTCATCGTCTGGGATGAAGGCACCCTCTCAACCGACAACCGCTGCTCTGCCAGCGACTCTACCGGCTGCGGCGGACGCACCGCTAACCTCGTCATCGGCCCGCAGATAAAGGCCGGATATAAATCGACCATCACTTATCACAACGAGAATGTGCTCAAGACCATTTGTGCTGCGATGGGCCTCTCGCCATGCCCGGGCGCCGCACAGAACGCGGTTCCGATGGCCGACTTCTTCAAAACATCCAGCTCGGGCTCGCCATCCAACAGCATCATCATCTCGACACCCGGCAATGGCTCCGTCGAAACCGGTCCCGTCCGTCTCATCGCCGCTGCTTCAGAATCGAAGCCTGTAAGCCAGACCCAAGTCTGGGACAACGGAAAGAAACTCGGAGTCTACGGAACGCAGATCGATGCGGTTTACTCTCTGGAACCGGGCACGCATACGACGACTGTGGTCGACTATGACTCTTCCTACCAGATCATCCACCAGGCATCCGTCACGCACAATGTTGAGGCTGCGGTCGACGGCGTGCAGGTAACTTCACCTACTCCGGGCGAAGTCTTCAACATGACCACAGTGCACGTTGTCGCGAGTGCCACCGAGCCGGTCCCCGTCAGCCAAATGCAGGTCTGGGACAACGGCATCAAGCTGGGCCGCTATTACGGCTCCGACGTCAATCAATATTTCAACCTGTCTCCGGGATCGCACAACATCACCGTTCTCGACCTCGACTACAAATACAACGTACTTCACCGCACCCATGTATCCTACACAGTTCAATAACGTGGAATGTGGTGAAGGCAAGGGCCCTTCAGGCGGGAATCAGTTCATACATACATAAGCCCAGGGTGCCCACCCAGGCGACGCAGTTTGTCGCCTGGGTAGGATACGAAAGTCATCCAAGATGGGCTGACGGTCAAAAGATCAGAGCTGGTAGCTCGTAGCTACCCAACAACAATCTCCGAGAAGTCCGCAATCCCCGAGAAACCCTTCAACACTCCGTCGATAAGAACCAGGTGTGCCCCACGAATCCTCTCATCGGGATCGAGCACCATTACCTTGTCGAAGAATGCATCCACGACCGGCCGCAGAGTCGCGATCTTTCCCAGCGCTTCACCGTACTTGCGTTCCTGCCTTAGCTTCGCCACCTCCGGAGCCAGCGTCGCCGCAGCAACCTTCAGCTTCTGTGCCTCAGGCGTCAGATTCACCGCATCCGGGGAACCGACCGCAAACCCCTTCTCCGCCGCTTGCCGAAGAATATTGTTGATCCGCTTGAACGCCGCGGACACAGCTTCAAAGTCCGCCGATGCCCGCGCCGCGGTCAACGCCTCAGCACGCGCAATCGCATCGCGAACATCATCCGCATCCGCCGCCAGCACTGCGCTCACCACGTCATACGAGAATCCGCGCACATCCTTCAGGTAGAAATTCAGCCGCTCCGTCAGGAACTCCAGCACCTTGCGCTCATTCACTTCATCCGCCAGAGCTGAATGCGCCACTTCGCTTAGCTTCAGTGGCAGCTCCGACTCCGCCAGAATCTTCACGATCGCATTTGCCGCACGCCGCAACGCAAACGGATCCTTCGACCCGGTCGGCTGCAAACCAATTCCGAACATCGCAGCAATCGTCTGGATTCGATCCGCCAATCCCAGCAACTGTCCTTCCACGGAAACCGGGATGTTGCTTTCAGTCGAAGCCGGCGTGTACTGCTCATAGATCGCCAGCGCCACGCGCTCGCCCAATCCCTGCGCCCGCGTATACAGGCCGCCCACCACGCCCTGCAGTTCCGTGAACTCCTTCACCAGCTCTGTCGTCAGATCCGTCTTCGCCAGCCGCACCGCACTCGTCAGCGCATTAGCATCGAACTGCACTCCTGCCTTCGCTGCCAGCTCCGCGAGAAAGCTTGCCGTCTCCAGATTTTCTTCCGTCTTCCAGTGATACGACCCCAGCTCCTTCTGGAAGGTCACCGCCTTCAGGCTCTCCACTCGCTCAGCCAGCGGAGTCTTCTGATCCACATCCCAGAAGAACCGAGCATCCTTGAACCGCGCCCGCAGCACCTTCTGGTTCCCATGCCGGATGATCGCCTCGCCGTCCTCATCGGCCTTCGTATTCAATACCGCCAGAAAATGTGGCGCCAGTTTCCCGTTCGCATCTTCCACGGCGAAATACTTCTGGTGATCGCGCATCACCGTCACCAGCACTTCTTCCGGCAACGCCAAGTACTCCTGCTCGAAGTTCCCCAGGATCACCGTCGGAAACTCTGTCAAGTGCACCACCGTTTCAACCAGCGGCTCGTCCTCGCGCCACCGCGCGCCGGCAACCGTGCGCGTTGCCTTGTCCAGCGCCTTCCGAATCACCTGCCTTCGCTCGGCCACATCCACCACAACACTCGCGGCGCGCAGCGCCTCGGCGTATTCCTTCGCCAACTCGATCGCTACCGGAGCATCCCCATTAAGAATCCGATGTCCGCGGCTCGCATTACCCGCCGCAATCCCCGCAATCTCCAGCGGCACTACGGTGGAATCAAGCATCGCCACAACCCAGCGCACCGGTCGCACAAACCGCTCCGGCTTCGCCGCGCGCCAGTACATGTTCTTTGCCCAATAGATCGCCAGCACTTCCTTCGACAACTCTGACGTGAGAATCTCCGGCGTAGCTTTTCCTGCCCGCTTCACCGTCACTCCCACGTACTCGCCCTTCGCCGTCGTCACACTCTCGATAGCCGACACTTCCACGCCCGCCTTCTTTGCGAACGCCTCAGCCGCCTTTGTCGGGTTTCCATCCTTGAATGCAACGTTCCACGACGGCCCTGTGAGCTTTTCTTCCACATCGGCCTGCGACGCACGCACACCACTGACCAGCACAGCCAGCCGCCGCGGCGTCGAATACGTCTTGACAGTCGCGCCATCATCCAGCAGTCGTTCGCGGGTCAGCAATTCCTGCACGCGCTTGCCGAGTTCAGCCTCGGCTCCCGCAATCATCCGCGCCGGAATCTCCTCCAGCCCGATTTCAAGTAAGAATTCCGCCATGATGAATCTTTCTTTGAGCCGGTAGCCCGTAGCCTGAAGCCCGTGGCTCAGCTCTCGTCAAATTCCTATTCAATGTGGACACGCCTACGCAAAGTGCAAGCTACAGGGCTACTGACTCCGCAGCCGCCTGCTGCTGCGCGTACGCCTTCGCCACACCCACCGCCAGCGCCCGAATCCTGCCAATCACACCCACCCGCTCCGTCACGCTGATCGCACCGCGCGCATCCAGAATGTTGAACAGGTTCGAACACTTCAGCGCCAGTTCATACGTCGGCAGCAGCGGAAACCGCTTCTTCTCCGCCACCGTCGCATCTCCTTTTTCAAACAGCGCTCCAGCCCGCGTCAGCAATCCGTGCGCCTCGGCCTCGTACGAGTTGAAGTGTTCCCATAGCCGCTGCACATCCGCATCCTCGAAGTTGTAAACCGAAAACTGCAGTTCCTCCGCCAGTCTCACCTCGCCGTAGGTCGTCTCCGCGCCGGTCTCTGGATCGCGCGCCCACACGATGTCATAAATCGAGTCCACATCCTGCAGAAATGCCGCGATGCGTTCCAGCCCGTACGTGAGCTCCGCGCAGATCGGATCCAGGTCCATCCCGCCGCACTGCTGGAAGTACGTGAACTGCGTAATCTCCAGCCCATCCAGCATTACCTGCCAGCCCACGCCCCATGCACCGCCCGCCGGCCATTCCCAGTTGTCCTCTTCGAACTTCAGATCGTGCTTCTTGAGGTCGATCCCCATCGCTTCGAGCGACTCGAGATATTGTTCCTGCACGTTCACCGGCGGCGGCTTCAGAATCAGCTGAAACTGCGTGTGCTTGAATAGACGGTTGGGATTCTCGCCATACCGTCCATCCGCTGGCCTGCGCGACGGCTGCGCATACCCCACCCGATACGGCTTTGGCCCCAGCACCCGCAAAAACGTCTCCGGAGCCATTGTGCCCGCGCCTACTTCTACGTCATAGGGCTGCTGCAGCACACACCCGCGCTCCGCCCAGAAGCCTTGCAGCCGAAAAAGCAGCTCCTGGAACGTCAACGCTGTTTTTGGAGAGGAAGATCCTACAGAAGGCACAATCAATTCTCTTTCACAGGGACTAAACGCCAGTTTACCAGTCGGCTCGGATTAGCCGCCTCCGGCGGTCTTGCTTTCGGCACCCCGCTGAAATTAATTGACAGCCGCCATAAGCCATTTAAGATCAACGTTCAGCCGTGATCCAAAAGTACCACCCAACTACCACGTTGTGCCTCTGTCTCCTCTACCCTTAATTGCCGATAATAGTGCTTAGAGAAGTGAGGGCACGTGCGTAAGTCCACGAAATCCTGGATTGCTATTGCAATTGCACTGACTCTCGTCCAGTTTGTTGCCTCCCCGCTGCTGCCTCGTGGCGTTGCCCTTAGCGCCGTCAGCGACATTGCTTCCTCACTCCTCCTCCTCGCCCTCGTCGTTGCCTTCTTTCGCAACGCCATCCCCACGCGCGGACGTCTTCGCGTCTTCTGGATTATGCAATCCATCGGCTGGTCCGTCGCCCTCATCAACCAGCTCTGGTGGATGTACTACGACGTCTTCCTAAGGAAGCAGGTTCCCATGCTCTTCGCCGGAGACGTCCTGCTCTTCGTCCCCGGCCTTCTCATGCTCTCCGGCTTCCTGTTGCGCCCGCACCTCCAGCAGTCCCGCCGCAGCGCCCGCCTCGGCGCCGTGGACTTCCTCCTCCTCGTCCTGTGGTGGGTGTTTCTCTACGCCTACCTCGTAAGTTGCTGGCAATACGTCTCGCCTAACGAGAACCTCTACAACCGCAATTACGACAATCTCTACCTCGGTGAGGTTGTCATCATCCTCGGAGTGCTGACGCAGCTCATCCGCCAAAGTTCGAGCTATTGGCGTCGCTTCTACCTTCTTTACGCTGGTGCAATCCTCTTCAACTACCTCTGGTTTGCAATCGAAAACCGCGCCATCGAAAAGTACGCCTACTTCGTCGGCAGCTGGTATGACGGACCGTATCTCGCCTCATGGGCTTTCTTCATGCCGCTTGCCGTCATCGGAACCAGTCTTCGCCTCGATCGCGAATCCGATGACAACCCGAATGACCGCTCGTGGATGACAGTCCTTTCCATCGTTGCAGTGCTCTCGCTTCCCGTCATGGTGATCCTCGCCATCCTCGAGCCCGGGCTGTCCGTTCAGATCATGCACTTCCGCGTCCTCGTCACTGCTCTTGTCATGTTCGCCATGGCCGGCCTCGTCTTCCTCAAGCAGCAGTTACTTCATCTCGAACTGAAGCACTCCAACCTCGTCCTCCAATGGTCCTCCACCACTGACCCACTCACCGGCACCCGCAACCGCCGCTTCTTCTTTGAAAACATTCAGCGCGACATCGCTCAATCCGTCCGCGCTCACCTTGAAGGCGGCGACCGCGCCGAACGCGACATCGTCTTCTACCTGATCGACCTCGACAACTTCAAAAAAGTGAACGATCGTTTCGGCCATGACGGAGGCGACCGCATCCTCATCGAATCTGCACGCCGCATCTCCTCCGCCATCCGCAACTCCGATCTCCTGGTCCGTTGGGGCGGTGAAGAATTCCTCGTCGTCTCTCGCTGCACGGATCGCAACCAGGCCGGCATCCTCGCCAACCGCATCCTCGACGCCTTCCGAAAGAGTTCATTCCAGATCGATGCTTTAGAACAATCAGCCCAGACCTGCTCCATTGGCTGGGCCGCCTTTCCCTGGTATGAAGACGATGTCCAAGCCCTCAGTTACGAAGGCGTACTCAAATACGCCGATCGTGCCCTCTACCGCGCCAAAAAGGCCGGCAAAAACCAGGCCGTCGGCATGATCCATTCCGAGCAAGGCGCAAACCCGGTCACCATCTCCGAATCACTTTCCGAAGCGCTCATCCAATCGGCGAATCTCGATCGCGATGAACTGCTCGAGTCCTCCAAGTAGCCCCCGTCTGAACCGGCAACCCGCACAACCCCAACGACTGTCATCCCAAGCGAGTCTAGAGACCCGCAGTTGCTCCTCAGTCGTACGCTCACCAGTCGTGCCGCTTTCTTCGCTACGTTCTATCCACGCACCGTTCCTTGCTATACTTCCCCCATTTCGCTGAGGTTATTTCATGCCATCTGCTGACGACATCATCATCCGTCAAGCCGCGCCCGAGGACGCCGCCGCGTGCGGGAAGATCTGCTATGACGCATTCTCCGCCATCAACGCTGCCCATAACTTCCCCTGCGACTTTCCCAATCCCGAATACGCTGACCATCTCATCCACAGCATGTTCAA
>Ga0157378_10002479_pt1 | contig 16428 bp, 14 predicted proteins | sample M65metaG_FD_115309 | JGI IMG/M metagenome (GOLD analysis project Ga0157378, IMG submission 115309) | Miscanthus rhizosphere microbial communities from Kellogg Biological Station, Michigan, USA - M6-5 metaG | ecosystem: Host-associated > Plants > Roots > Rhizosphere > Soil | place: USA: Michigan...
AGCCGACCATTGGTGCAGTAAAGGACATTTCATTTTTTGCATCGAAGGAGAGATGGTCACTGAACTGCAGGACGGGAGAAAAATGGAATTGAAAACGGGGATGACCTACCAGGTTGGCGACAATATGGAAGCACATCGCTCCACCACAAAAAACGGTTGTAAACTTTTTATTATCGACTAAATGACGCTTATGAAACGAATCCTTTCGCTAATCACTTTGATTTTCTTTCTAATCGGTTGCAAACAAAAAGAAGAATTCGATGTAATCATTCGAAACGGATTGATATACGATGGTAATGGTGGGGAACCGTACAAGAATGATATCGGAATTAAAGCAGATACTATTGCTTTTATCGGAGACCTCAGCAACGCAAATGCTAAACAAGAAATCGATGCAAAAGGAATGGCAGTTGCACCCGGTTTTATCAATATGTTGAGTTGGGCAACAGTTTCACTGATCTATGACGGTCGTTCACAAGGGGACATCCGGCAAGGCGTTACACTTGAAGTGATGGGAGAAGGAGAAAGTATGGGACCACTGAATCCAAGAATGAAAATGCAGTTAAAGCAAGGTCAGAAAGATATTAAGTATGATGTATCATGGAACACATTGGGTGAGTATTTGAATTTTCTTGAGAAGAACGGTATTAGTTGTAATGTGGCCTCTTTTGTAGGTGCCACATCAGTGCGCGACTATGTAATTGGTGAAGATGATAAACAACCTACGCCAGCACAAGTTGACAGCATGCGGTTGCTGGTTCGTCAGGCTATGGAAGAAGGCGCATTAGGTGTAGGATCTTCTCTCATTTACCCGCCAGCTTTTTTTGCAAAGACTGACGAATTAATCGCGCTTTGCCAGGAAGCTTCGAAATACAACGGAACTTATATTTCACACATGAGAAGCGAAGGCAACCAATTGCTACAGGGAGTTGATGAGTTGATCCGGATTGCAAAAGAAGCGAAGATCCATGCGGAGATCTATCATTTAAAAGCAAATGGTAAAGACAACTGGCGCAAAATGGACAGCGTGATTGCAAGAGTGGAACAAGCGAGAAAGGAAGGAATAGATGTTACTGCCGACATGTATACTTACATCGCCAGCGCAACGGGCCTTACTGCTTCCCTTCCACCTTCCTTGCAGGATGGCGGATTCGACAAGCTACGCATGCGATTACAGGATCCGAAAATTCGGGCGCAGATGAAGATGGCGATGAACACAAACGCGATGGATTGGGAAAATTCTTATTATGGCGCCGGAGGTGCACAAGGAGTTTTGTTGCTGGGCTTTCGGCAAGATTCTTTAAGAAAATTTAATGGGAAGCGACTTTCTGAAGTTGCAGCAATCAGGGGAACACCGCCTGAAGAAACTGCAATGGATCTCATTGTACAGGATAGTAGTCGTGTTGATGTTTCTTACTTTTCCATGAGCGAGGATAACATCAAAAAGGAAATTGCATTACCATGGGTAAGTTTCGGATCTGATGCAGGATCATTTACTAACGAGGGGGTGTTCACAAAAACAAATGCGCATCCACGGGCATACGGAAATTTCGCACGAGTGATCGGAAAATATTCGCGCGATGAAAAAGTGATTTCATTGCAGGATGCGATCCGAAAATTATCCAAGTTACCCGCAACCAATCTCCGCATTCAAAAACGCGGCGAATTAAAAGTTGGCAATTATGCTGATGTGGTGATCTTTGATCCGGCGAAAGTAAAGGACAATGCTACTTTTGAAAAACCGCATCAGTATTCAGAAGGGGTAATTGATGTATTTGTAAATGGTGTAGCGGTTCTATTGAACGGCGAACACACCGGAGCAAAGCCGGGGAGATTTGTGAAGGGACCGGGGTTCAATAAGCAATAGGAAACATGGGTCCGACCTTTCAAAAAGGTCGGACCCATAAAAAAATGCAAATGCTTTCTGAAAAAAATTCCATGTTGAACACAACTGTAAATATCAGGCGAGCAGTGAAAGAAGATTGCGGGCGGTTGCTAGAACTTGTTCAGGAACTCGCGGAATATGAACGTGCACCAAATGAAGTGACAGTTACCCTGGAACATTTTCAGGAAAGCGGATTCGGAAAAAGTCCAGTGTGGTGGGCATTTGTAGCTGAAGTGGATGGAAAGATTGTTGGCTTTGCGTTGTATTATATTCGTTACTCGACGTGGAAAGGACAGAGAATGTATTTGGAAGATATTCTAGTGACTAATGAAATGCGCGGAAAAGGAATTGGAAAATTATTGATGGATCGCCTGATTGAGGAAGCAAAGGAAAAAGGATGGAAAGCCATTATTTGGCAAGTGCTTGAATGGAATGAACCGGCTATTAATTTCTATAAAAAGTATAATGCGAATTTTGATCCCGAGTGGGTGAACGTAACAATATCATGGTAACTCACGTGAACTTTCGTCTAGAGTAATTTAAACCCTTCTAAAAATTTAGTATTAAAATCTCCTTTCCTGAATCGATCGTCCTTCATGAGTTGAAGATGGAATGGAATTGTAGTTTTCACTCCTTCGATTACATATTCACTGAGTGCGCGATGCATGGTTTGAATGGCCTCCTCACGCGTGCGGGCAACGGCAATGATCTTTCCGATCATTGAGTCATAGTAGGGAGGAATTGTATAGCCGGCATAAACGTGGCTATCGATGCGAATACCGTGGCCGCCGGGATGGTGGAGTGTAGTTATTCTGCCTGGGCTGGGTCGAAAATCATTGTATGGGTCTTCGGCGTTGATCCTGCATTCTATCGCGTGCATTTCAGGTTCGTAGTTCATTCCTGAAATAGATTCTCCCATCGCGATCTTGATCTGTTCTTTAATAAGATCATAATTCACCACCTCCTCTGTCACGCAATGTTCAACCTGGATACGCGTGTTCATTTCCATGAAATAGAAATTGCGATGTTTATCCACGAGGAACTCAATGGTACCAACGCTTTCATAATTGATAGCTGACGCGGCTTTAATTGCGGCTTCACCCATTTTATGTCGCAACTCAGGAGTCATGAATGGAGAGGGTGATTCCTCGACTAATTTTTGGTGACGACGTTGAATGGAACAATCGCGCTCACTCAGGTGACAAACATTTCCATATTGGTCGCCTGCTACCTGGATCTCGATGTGCCTGGGTTCTTCAACAAATTTCTCCATATACACACCATCGTTCTTAAACGCCGCAGCTGCTTCAGCTTTTGCAGTGTTATAAGCTCTCTCCATTTCGTCTTCACTCCAAACTACGCGCATTCCTTTTCCACCACCGCCCGCGGTTGCTTTAAGAATGATAGGATATCCAACATCTTTTGCAAGTGACTTCGCTTGATCGATGCTATCCAGCAAACCTTCTCCACCGGGAACAACGGGAACTCCAGCCTTGATCATGGTTTCTTTTGCAGTGATCTTATCTCCCATTGATCTAATCATATCGGGAGTGGGCCCTATGAATTTGATATTGTGTTCCTGGCATATCTCCGCGAATCTTGCATTCTCCGCAAGAAATCCATAGCCGGGATGAATGGCGTCAGCATTGGTGATTTCTGCTGCAGCCATCAGGTGCGGGATATTCAAATATGATTCGCTACTCTGTGGCCTTCCAATACAAACCGCTTCATCTGCAAATCGAACATGCAGGCTATCCTTGTCGGCAGTAGAATAAACAGCAACGGTTTTAATACCCATCTCGCGACAAGTCCTGATTACTCTCAACGCTATCTCACCACGATTTGCAATTAGTATTTTGTTGAACATTCAATCATTTTTTAGTCAGCGATATCCGATTTACGGTTGTACATGACCGAGGCAGGCGATGGTTGTTTGTCGTTTATTGTTTCTCGTTTACAAACGTGATTCGACTAGGGCTCAACTAAGAACAGCGGTTGGTCATATTCTACAGGAGAAGCGTCATCAACGAGGATCTTTACGATTCTTCCTTTAACCTCGCTTTCAATTTCATTAAATAGTTTCATTGCTTCGATGATACAAACAGGTTTACCTTGCTCAATTTCAGAACCGATTTCCACGAAAGGTGGTTTGCCTGGTGAGGGACTGCGATAGAAAGTACCAATCATGGGACTCTTGATGGTAATCGTGTTTGCCGATGCTGCTTCCTGCGCTTTCGGTTTCTCCTGCGAAGCTGCGGGGGCTGCGGCACTTTGAACAGGCGCCATCGCTGCGGCGGTGGGCAACATCACTGGGGCAGCCGCGGGAGCTGCGGCAATAATTTGTTGGGCGGGTTCTTGCTTCTGTTTTATCGTTATACTAAATCCTTTCTCTTCAACTATCAATTCACCGATGTTGGATTTGTTGACCAAACGGATCAACTCCTGAATTTGTTTGAAATCCATTGCCATTGTTTTTGGGTTTTTTCCCGACATACGGGGACAAACTGAGGTGGCTAAGATAAATGAAAATCACATAATTGTTTCGAGTTTCGCGTTTCGGGTTTAGGGTTTCGCGTTCCTCTATTCGAAAAACTTACCCGAAATTCTAACAACCCAAAATTCGAATTCCCGATAAACCTTCAAATTTCAAAATGATGCGATTTAGGAATCAATCTTCGAATGAATAAACGCGAAACGCAAAACGCGAAACTATTCCTTGACTCGCTCAACGTACTCACCCGTTTTGGTATTAATCCGGATGAGCTCACCTTCGTTCACAAATAATGGAACCATAACGGTAGCACCGGTTTCAATGGTAGCTGGTTTCAAAGTACGAGTAGCAGTGTCCCCTTTTACACCGGGCTCACTGTAGGTTACCTGCATCACGATTTTATCGGGTAATTCAACGCCCATCGGCAGTTCCGTTTCTGTATTGATCAATACGCCAACTTCCTGGCCTTCCTTCAAAAATTGAGGTGCATCGATCAGGTTTTCATTAACAGCGATCTGTTCAAAAGTTTCATTGTCCATGAAATTGTAACCCGTATCGTCCTTATAGAGGTATTGATAGTTCTTTCTTTCAACCCTTACTGGGAAAATGTTTTCGCCACTGTTCCAGGTTTTTTCTATCGTGCGGTTATTATCCACGCCTTTAAGCCGCGCCCACACTTTAGCAGCAGCACGCGCAGTCTTATTTTCCCCAAACTCTACCACGGTATATAAACTACCGTCAAGTTTAAGGATCATTCCACGACTAATATCAGATGTTGAAGCCATTCAATTAACGATTTTTGATTCTTATTGCGGGCGGCAAAACTAAGAAGAAATGGGCAATTGGCAACAGGCAATTAGCAACCAGCATAAAGGCTGCGCTCCGAAGACTAAAGACGCCTCATGAAATTTGAAAGTCACTGGTATGTTCCAACACCCGAAGTATCGAGTACTTAGACAGAAGCCCTCATTTCGATGCTCCGAAATGAAATTGAAGAAGTAGGCGATATATACTATAAGAGATACCGAAGTTTAGTGACTTCAAATTTGGAAGGCTTGCGTCTAAGTACTCGAAATTATTACTGTTCAAAAAAAATGAATGATCTCCGACCTTCCGGTTGCGTCTCCTGTCTTCGAAGCACAATTCCGGTACGTCGCTACTGCTTCTTCAAAAGCTGCAACTGCTTATTGATCTGCGCCTGGCGGGATTTCATTTCATCAATCACCTTGGTTACGTCTTTCTTTTGTTCTTCAAGCTGTGAGATAGCTTCTTTCTTTTGCTCAGGCGTCATGTTCTTTTGATTCACGTTGATTTGTTTCTGCAATAACAAATTCTTTTCCTGCAACTCCATCGCGTGTTTCTCCATGTCCTCCATTTGCGATTCCAATTGGAGCGCTTTTTGTTTATTGTTCAAGCGTTGATCTAATTCCATTTTGTTCTCTAGCAGCTCCAATTCCATTTTGCTTTGTTGTGATGCTCTTTCGAGTTCCAGTTTTCTCATAGCCATTTCATGTTCTGTCTCGAGTTCGAATTTGCGGCGTAGTTTTTCAACGTCAACATTCTTATCACGCGCAGCATTCTTTAAGGCTAATTCGCGCTCTCTTTGGTTGTTTGCTGCGTCTTCTTCGAACTGTTTTTGCATCATTTCAAATTGTCGCTGCCTTTCTTTAGAAACTCTCCTCATTTCTTCGTCACGCATCCCTTTTTCATTGATCACGTCCCTTTCGTAATTCTCCCGCAACCTATCCAGTTGTTCTGCTCTTTCTTGTTTTATCTTCCTCATCTCATTTTCCTGCGTCTTCATTTCCATTTCCATTAGCTCCCTTTTCATTTTTTCCACTTCCGCGGGATGCCTGAATGAACCGTATTTGGACTCAAAAGCTTTTTGATCGTCCGGCTTTGATAGGTCATACTCTTCCTTTTTGCCATCAGCAAGTTCCACTGTTGCATTTGATTCATTAATATGAATTGACTTTACATCTTTTGGTAATGGAGCAGGCGGCGGAGGTGGAGGTGGAGGCGCGGGCAACACGGGCAATTCTCCATATTTCTTTTCAGCAACGTTCATCCTTTCTTTGTCGGATAGCGCGTATGTCTCGGTACTACCTGATTTCAGGTCAATAACTAATTCATTGTTTTTAATGGAAGCGCCCTTGACACCAGGATTGCGTCTAAGGAAATCGTCATATGGTTTTCCTTTATATAATACAACCGGAGGCTTCGGCGGGGATGGCACTGTATCCTGCGGATGATAATGATAACTCACACCTGAAGTCTTCCACGGCATATTCCTTCCCACATTTCTAAAGGCAAGGAGAATGACCACTAACACTGGTAATATTAATACCAGTTTCCAGAGTTGTGTTTTCGCACTTTGTTTCTTATTCATCATGGCTATACGTTTTTTTAAAGAAGAAAAATTGAACGGAGTAATGATGTTGAATTGAGAGATGCCAATTACTTTTAATAGTAAACATTGATATTCTTTCCTATCGATTCCTGTTTCCAACACCTTACTATCCGCGATAAATTCCAGGTTAACCTTGATGGCCCTACGAATGAACCAGGCAAACGGATTGTACCAATTCAAAACACACAATAACTCACTCAGAAAAATATCAACGCTATGGCGTTGTTTCACATGAACGAATTCATGCCGAATGATATCCTTTAACTCCTCTTCATTGTGAAGGTGGCGGTTTATGAAGATTGAATTGCCAATTGAAAATGGAATAATAGGCTCATTCACCTGGAAGATCCTGATGGGTTCAGAAGAAAGAAGGCTGCTGGACCGTTTCACTTTGAGATAAGAGAAATACTGAAAGGCCAATCGAATCAACATTAATATAATGCCCAACAACAAAAGTGTGAGTAAACAAGACCCGAATATTTTCGCGGATTCATAAGAACCTGCCTGCTTCCATCCTGTTTCATATATGGACGAACGATCAGGAAGCACCGGGATATAGTTGACGATTCCTGTATTTCGCCATTCGCTTTTCTCGAGCACCGGCGAAATATTTATCAAGGGAATCAAAAAAGAACAAAATGAATATAATAAGAGATACCAACGATTGGCAGTGTAGAAAGTGAGTTTCCTTAATAGGAAATGGTAAAATAAATAAACAACCGCCAGGCTGACCGAAACCTTTAACAGGTATTCAAAAATCTGACTCATGCAATAACTTTTGAGTTAAAGAATTTAGTTTCACTTTCCTTTCTCGATCATTTCTATGATTTCCTTCAATTCTTTAGGACTTAATTTTTTTTGCTCCACGAAAAAGTTCACCAGTTCTTTGTAAGAGTTGGCGAAATAATTTTTCACGACCCCGCTCAAAAAAGTTTTTTTGTATTCATCCTCACTAACCGCAGGAGTATAGATGTACACATTCCCAACCAGCTTGCTGTCCAGGTAACCTTTTCTTTCCAGGTTCCTGATCGTGGACGCAAGTGTGGTGTATGGCGGTGCATCATCCATATTGTCAACGAACGATTTTACATTTCCCTCCCCTACTTTCCACACTACGCGCATGGCCTGTTCTTCAGCAATGGTGAGTTTTTCCATTTCTACGAAATTTTCGTAAATCTACGAACTTTTCGTAATCCTCCAAGGCTTTGGGAAAAATTTATGGCTGAATGACTGAAGAATTACCCATTTTGCGTGAGCAAATACAACAGCCAACCCTAACCGTACATTGGCAAGGTTTTTACCTGCTCCCTTTTAATATCATATGAATTGGGAGTGGTCAAAGAATATGAATCGGTTCACCTCGACAATCAGGTTATCAATCGCATTTCTCCTGCTCTGCCCGTTTATTGCAAGTGGGCAGTCACGCGATTCCATTAAAGTAGTAGCAGGAAAACAATACGACAGAAGTTGGATAAACGAATGGCTTTGGGGGAAACACTATCGCAAGGAATGGGCAACTCCAGTCACCATGCCTTTGTTTTTCCTGGATACGGCGGCTGGCGGATTGCGTCCTTATGAGGCTGGCGGAGGCAGACAAACAAAAACATTGCACCTGCGTAACACCAACGATAAAGAGTATGTGTTGCGCAGCATCGATAAAAGATTTGGCAAAGCGCTTCCCGATATCTACCGCGGAAGTTTCGTTGAAAAAATATTGAATGACCAGGTGTCTATCGGACATCCATATTCTGCTATAACCATTTCTCCGATGGCCGAAGCAGCAGGAATATTTCATACTAATCCAACTATTGGATATGTACCACGGCAGCAACGTCTAGACAGTTTCAATGTCGAATTCGGCAATACACTTTATTTGTTTGAGCAACTGCCGGACGAAAACTGGCAAGAGGCGCCAAATTTCGCAAACGCGAAAAACATTATTGGTACTGAAAAAATGTTGCAGAAGATTTTTGAAGACAACGATAACGTAGTAAATCAACGCGCTTTTGTGCGTGCACGCTTGTTCGACATGTTCATTGGCGATTGGGGACGACACGAAGATCAGTGGAGATGGGGATTGGCTGAGGAGGGAAAGCCGAATATTTATGAGCCTATTCCGCGAGACAGGGATCAGGCATATACAAAGTTTGATGGCTTCTTATTAAAGTCGATGATGAAATTAGCTGGCATCAATCACCTTCAAAGTTTCGGGCCGAAAATAAGAGACATAAAACGTTTCAACTATCCTGCGCGAAATCTGGATCGAAAATTTGCAAATGAACCTACACTTGACGATTGGGTAACCACCGCAAAAGATCTTCAAAATCGTTTGACCGACCAGGTAATTGAAAATGCTGTTCACCGTTTGCCACCCGAAGTTTATCCAATTTCCGGTGAAGAAATTATTACTAAACTAAAATCACGCAGGGACCGATTAGTTGAAATTGCAAAAAAATACTATTACTTTCTCGCCAAAAAAGTAGACGTTGTTGGGTCTGATAAAAATGAATTTTTCCAGGTAAGAAGAATGGATGGGGATAAAACAGAAGTCAACGTTTACAAGATCACAAAAGATGGCGAAGTGAAGTCGACGCCGATTTATTCTCGGGTATTTGATAATACGCAAACGAAGGAAATACGTTTATTTGGATTAAAAGGAAACGACGTGTTTCGTGTGGATGGTGATGTGTTTCGCGGAACGAAGGTTAGAATTATAGGAGGACCTGATAATGACTCCATCATTAATACCGCAAAAGTTCAGAAAGGCAGGCATAGAACGGAGATTTATGATTCGCGACGAAATGTAATAACCACAACTGGAAATACTGAGCTTCACTACACACGTGATACTGCGTTGTACGGATATCACTATGATACTTACACACCTGACAAGTCTGGCTTAAAGCCATCAATTCTCTATAGCAATGAGGATAGGTTCTATGTAAGTTTAGGATACATGGTGCGCAAAAACCAATGGCGCAAATACCCGTTTGCATACGAACACGGTGTATACCTGCATTACTCCATTTCACAGGCTGCGTTTAGTCTCACTTATAAAGGAATCATCAACCAACTTATTGGCAAATGGAGCCTTTCACTTAACGCCAATTGGGACGCCATTCGCTGGACGAATTTTTATGGCCTGGGAAATGAAACGAAGTTTGAAACCACCGATCGTAATTTTTACAGGATGCGTTCTAAAGAATACAGCGCGGGCGTTGGTCTCTTTAGAAACCTTGGCAAATTTCAATTCTTAAGTTTCAGCACCTTTTATCAAAACATAAAAGTGATTGATGATCCGGAAAGGTTTATTGCTCAAAAAATTAATCCCCCGAAGAATCTATACGGTGCGAAAGACTTTATAGGGCTGCAGGCTGATTACAACTATACAAAGTTGAATGACCCTGTAGTTCCTACAAATGGAGTTGACTTTTTTGCAACGGCAGTGGCTGTCCAGAATTTGAGGGCAGATAGTTCGTTTGCAAACGTTTCCGCCAATTTCGATAAATACTTTCAATTATCCCGCAAGTTTGTATTAGTCATCAGAGGCGGTGCTGCCACACTTACCGGGCGGCCGGAGTTCTATCAATACAATTGGATCGGTGGAAGCCAGCGCCTTCGTGGATATAAGAGAAATCGCTTCTTTGGCAAGAGCGCCGTTAATAACAATAACGAGCTGCAATGGATAAATAATTTCCGCAGTAGAATATTTAACGGTAAGGCCGGACTGGTGGCATTCTATGATATTGGACGGGTATGGATGCCCGATGAACAATCCAGCAAATGGCATCCCGGGTGGGGAGGTGGAATTCTTTTGGCGCCATTCAATAAATTTTCGCTTTCGTTCACTTACGGTATGTCACCTGAGTTGAATCTCTTCCACATCCGATTCAACCGCATATTCTTGTGATTTCTTCCTATTTTGAACCAAAATTCAACTTGTGAAAAAGTCGTTCTTCCCAGTAATAATACAGACCACATTTGTTATAATGCTAATCAGTTGTACGCATTCAAAACAAGTGCAAAGCCAGCCGACAGTTCAAACGCAGCCACAGCAAGGAGCAGACTCATTGAAGGCCGCGTATCTGCGATTTCCTACTGTGCCGCCTTTTGAAATCCTGCAGGTAGATAGCGTTACTACATTTTCCAAAGCCGACCTGAAAAAAAATCAGGACGTCCTCCTAATGTATTTTAGTCCAGATTGTGAGCATTGCCAACACCAAACGGAAGACATTCTTCACGATATACAAGCGTTTAAAAAGATTCAAATTGTAATGGCCACCTACCAGCCATTTGAATCGATGAAACAATTCTATCAACGCTACAAGCTGGACCAATACAATAGCAATATTCACGTTGGGCGTGATTCAAAGTTTATACTGCCTCCTTTTTATCGCATGGGCAGTTTACCATACCTGGCATTATATGACAAAAAGGGAAACCTGATTACTATTTTCGAAGGCAATCAAAAAGTGGATAAAATTTTAAATGCTTTTGGAAAAGTGGAACGGTAAGTGTGCAAAACTTTTTATCAAAATTTAAAATTGGGGAAATAGGGTTTGAAATAAAATGCTGTAACTTCTCTGTGCTGAATCAGCCATAAAAAAATGGAGGTCCCCATGAGCCAGCATCTCTCTCCTTTTATCAATAGCCGCAAAAAGACAATCGAGTTTCATATTCAACATGAATGTGCGTCCCGGATTCACCTTTCCGGGTCATTCAATCATTGGGCAAAGGATATGTATGTTCTTCACCAGGGAAAACACGGCGTGTGGAAGATCGAGATTCCGATGTTACCTAAGGGAAAGTATTATTATAAATTCTACATTGATGATCGCATGTGGGTGGAGGACGTGGACAATCCATATCGCGAACCCGATGGCATTGTTGGATGGAACAGCATTCTCAACGTCATGTGATTCGTGTAATTCATGTATAAAAAGAGGCCGCAAGGCCTCTCATTCGTGTTAATTCGAATATCTGATGGTTTCGAAATAATCGCGAGCGTGCAAACGAACAAAGCAGAATGTCAGGCGCTTGTTCACTTCTTAATTTGTGTAATTCGTGCAATTCGTGTATCAAAAAAGGATCGGTAGAAACCGATCCCTCCAACTGAAAACTCACTCTGCATGAGTTCTAAAAAACAAAATTCCACCCGTAAGGGTCTGCTATTTTTCCAAGTCGTATTTCTTCAAGGGTTGTTTTTATTTTGAACATCAGGTTTTCAGGGCTATACTCTGGTAAATGATAATTCACACCATCAATATGAATTGTTTCGATTGGCGCAACCCCCGCGGCTGTTCCGGCACCAAACGCTTCACTAATAGTTCTGTTTCTAAACGCGAATACTAATTCATCAACAGTGATCGGACGCTCCTCACATTCGATACCCTTATCAGCTGCAATTGTCAATAGTGAATCCCTTGTGACGCCATCCAGGATAGTGTCACCTAATGGAGGCGTGATCAATTTGCCATCTATAACAAACATCACATTCATCATTCCCGATTCTTCAATGTGCTCGTGATTTTTTCCATCAGTCCACAACACCTGATCAAAGCCTTCTTCTCTTGCCAGTTTCGTTGGATAATAGGAAGCACCATAGTTGCCACCACATTTTGCATATCCTGTTCCGCCGTGCGAAGCGCGCGTAAATTGTCGCTCAACTTTCACCTTAATGGGTTTGGTATAGAATTCTGAAACAGGTCCGCTGAAAATCACGAAGCGAAATTGTTCAGAAATCTTCACCCCAAACTTCGCTTCACTTGCATACATGAATGGCCGGAGGTACAAGGCACTTCCTTCTTTTGTGGGAATCCATTCTTTGTCCAGTTGTACCAATTGCAGCAATCCTTCAACAAAAATCTCTTTTGGAACAACTGCCATGCACATGCGGTCAAGAGAGCGTTGAAGACGTTCATAATGTTTGTCGATCCTGAAAATATTGACACCACCATCCTTCATTTTAAATGCTTTCATTCCTTCAAACACTGTTTGGCCGTAATGCAGGGCCAGAGATGCAGGACTGAGCGAAAGGTTTGCAAACGGTACCACTTTCGGCGTTTCCCATTCTCCTCGATCGTAATCACAAACGAGCATGTGATCAGAAATGTAATTGCCGAAGCCGAGATAGTTGAAGTCTACTTCGGGCAACCTGGAACTCCTGGTTTTGTGAACAGTAATCGTTAAAACGTCTTCCATATAGAGTGTATTAGTATGTATTCACTGCAACAGGTATCGCCATCAAATAATAATCGAAAGTTTGAGTCCCGATCGTAAACTGATGCGTACCCGAAATCTTAAATCCATGCTTCTGGTAAAACCGAATGCCTCTTTCGTTTTTAATATGAGTATCAAGCCACAAACATTCCAAATCCAGTGGTTTAATAAAGCTGATCACTTTCTTCATTAATGCATCTCCTATTCCTTGGCCCTGAAATTTATCCAGCACATATAATTTTTGTAGTTCGGCCTGAAAGAAAGAATCTATTTGCTCATTAAGAGAATCCTTCTTGACTTTCGCAAAACCTGCAGGCATTCCGTTAACGGACGCGAGGAAATACTGATTATTATTTTTAACCAGGCTGCCGGCTATTTTGTCGACGCTGTATGTATAATCAAGATAATTCTCCAGTTCGCAATGTTTGTTGAACAAATCGCCAAATGCATTTCTGAAGGCATTTCTTCCTATAAAAGAAATTGGAGGTGCATGTTCTGGTGTGCCCACTTCAATATCGATGCGCATAACTTTCATTTAAAAAATGAAAACTAAAATTCGAACTTTCTATCATTAGTTTTCCTGTTGTCTGTTGACGCCCAACTGACGTTCATTGACACTTTCTTTCTTGTGCCTTGTTCCTTGTGCCTTGTTCCTTGTGCCTTGTTCCTTGTGCCTTGCGCTAAGCCCGTTGTTTTCTGAATTCCCGATTTACGAGAAATACGCCACCCAGGGTGATCATCGTTCCCAGTACTATGCTACTATTCATTTTTTCGTTTAGTAATACCCATCCGAGTAACACTGCAACGATGGGATTGATGTATGCATAAATGGATACGAGCGTTGGTGGCAACTTTGAAATTGCAAATACATAAGCCGAATAAGCAATGAGCGAACCGAATACCACGAGGTATAACAATGCATACCACGTAGCCCATCCAGCATGAACCGGATTCACAAATTTGCCTGAGAAAGCACAGATCACGAGCGTCACCACCCCTGCAATCAGCATTTGCAAACCCACATTGAACATTATATCCACCGGTAATTTTTTTCTTGCGCTGTAAACAGAACCGAAAGCCCAACTAATTGTAGATAGTACTGCCAGCCCAACACCAAATGCAAATGATGAATTCTTTAATTGATGCAGATAATCATAGAAGATCACGATCACGCCCGTCAATCCAACGAGCATTCCCGCGAACATCAGCTTAGTAAATTTGGCTTGCTTGAGTAACCAAATGCTAAACAGCGTTATGAGCAATGGGACTAGCGCAGCGATGATTGCTGCAAGCCCGCCACTGATGTATTCGAGCGACCAGGTAAGTCCTCCGTTGGCGAGACACAATAAGAGAATGCCTTGAATAGAAATTGATTTCAATGATTGGAGATCTGGTAATTTATATCCTCTGATTAGGAAGAAGCTCACCATGATCATTCCTGCGGTGAATTGTCGTAGGCCGGCGATAAACAAACCGGGCATGTGTTGCGCCCCAATTTTGGAAGCGATGTAAGTGGTGCCCCAAAGGAAACTTACTATACCTAATGCGATGTATGCTGTTCGTAGCTTTTTCATGACTTAACTGTTGCTGGTTACTGGTTGCTGCTTATCCTTTCGAAAACCAGAATTAAAATGAAACTAGAGTACTTCTAATGGTTACTAGTTTTTTGAACTACTTGCGCATATCCAGCCAAGATTCATATTGAAACATCGAATTACTTGACAGGTATCGACCACAAAAATTAGCGACCAGTAACCATCAATTAGTAACCGAAATAATTCACAAATTTTCTAATAAAACAGTTGGAAAAACAGATTCAGTTTTTGTAATTTTGACTGTATCAGATTTTTTAACAATGCGCAAATCGAAATTTACCGCCGATGATCACCTGTATCTGCAGGTGGCAGATGGCATAGAAAAAATGATTGCCGAGGAGATTCTTAAGATCGGCGACAAGTTGCCCTCAGTACGAGTGTTGAGTGAAGAATATGGGATCAGCATGGGCACTGCATTCCAGGCATATTATCATTTAGAAGGAAAGGGATTGGTTGAATCGCGTCCTAAATCGGGCTACTATGTGCGGTTCAATCATCGGCGCTTTCGCGATCTGCCACAAATGCGCGTACCTGAACCCATCAGTACAGAAGTGAGTGTGAAAGAAATGATCGCTACGGTTTACCGCAATGTAAACGCAAAGCTCGTAATGAATTTCGCAGTTGCCGTTCCTGATTTCAGTTTACTGCCCGCGGCAAAATTGAATAAATCGGTTGTACACGCATTACGCAATTCAAAAGACCACGGAATTAATTATGAAAACACGCAGGGCAATGAGGAGTTGCGAAAGCAGATCGCCAAATTGTGTTTCAATTGGGGCGGAAAATTTACATCCGATGACATCATCATCACTGCAGGATGCATGGAGGCGTTGATACTTTCACTGCGCACGGTAACTAAACATGGTGATACGGTTGCGGTAGAATCGCCTGCATATTTTGGAATTTATCAGGCCATGGAAAGTTTGGGACTAAAAGCAGTAGAGATTTCTTCTGATCCAATTACAGGTCCGGATTTAAGTTGCCTCGAAAAAACGATCCGGCGATGCAACATCAGCGCGTGTTTGTTTGTTCCAAATTTCAATAATCCATTGGGGAGTTGCATGCCGGATGAAAAGAAGAAGCAATTGGTTGATTTAATTACGAAGCATAATATCCCATTGATTGAGGATGATATCTATGGCGAAATGTATTTTGGTAAACATCGTCCGCGTACTTGCAAATCATACGACACAAAAGGACTGGTGATACATTGTTCTTCGCTATCAAAATCGCTTGCTCCTGGTTACCGCGTTGGTTGGGTAATACCGGGCAAATTCACCGAAAGAGTGAAACAATTAAAAATGATGTACACCATCACGAGTCCAACGTTGACGCAGGCAGCCATGGCACATTTCCTGAGTATCGGCAGGTATGAATATCATTTAAAAAATCTTCGCAAAGCGTTACATACGCAATGCCTGAAATATATCCAGGGAATCATGGAATATTTTCCGGAGGATACAAAGATTTCAAGACCACAAGGTGGATTTGTTTTGTGGGTTGAATTAAATCAAAATGTCAATGCCTACAAAGTGAGCGTGGAAGCCTTGAAGCATGGAATATCCGTTGCGCCCGGACAAATTTTTTCAGCGAATTGTAATTATTCAAATTGTCTTCGAATCAGCTACGGCAAACCGTGGAATGAGGATGTGGATTATGCGCTGATGATGTTGGGGAAGGTGATTGGGAAGATGCTTTTAGGTATTCAAGATACCTGATACGAGATGCCGGATGCCAGATGCAAGCAGATTTTGCAAGTTGGGAATTCCGCATTGGCTGTCGGTAGGTACTTTGTAATTGCAGGCCATTTTTGAATCTTGTTCTCTTG
>Ga0157378_10002481_pt1 | contig 16404 bp, 16 predicted proteins | sample M65metaG_FD_115309 | JGI IMG/M metagenome (GOLD analysis project Ga0157378, IMG submission 115309) | Miscanthus rhizosphere microbial communities from Kellogg Biological Station, Michigan, USA - M6-5 metaG | ecosystem: Host-associated > Plants > Roots > Rhizosphere > Soil | place: USA: Michigan...
CGCGCTGTTGATCGAGCACGCGCGCCGTAGCCTCGAAGTGACGGTCGCCAAGCCGCACCCGCACGCGGGTAAGACCGCCAACGCCGCCACCGGCGAGGCCCACCACGCCGGGCAGGCCGTCACCGACGCCGCTGGCGTGCACGTGCAAACGCCCGGGAAGGTGACCCTCGGGCAGGCTGTCAAGCAGATCAAGGCGACCGACGCGACGCCGGAGAAGGGGCCGAAGGGCAAGAAGCCGACGGTTGCCTCGAAGGGCATCGCCGCGGTCATCGCGCAGGAGAAGGTCACCCCGCAGTACAAGCTCGACAAGGCCGCGAAGATCACCCCGGAGCAGTGGAACGCCCTGTCCGGCGACGAGAAGTCGATCATCCGGGGCGAGCTGGCGAAGATCCAGACTGAAGGCTTCGGTCCGCAGCAGAAGAAGGCCACCGAGCTGCTGGACGTCCTACCTGTCAACGGCCTCAAGGGCGGCGGCACCGACACCGTCACCACCCCCAAGGGTCAGGTAATCCAGAAAGTCACGCTCAAGGACCTGGAGAACCCGCCTGCTTCGCATCCATCGCCGGTCCAGGCCGCTAAGCCGGAGTCGCTGAACGACAAGGTCACCAAGGTCAAGGACGAGATCGCTAAGGGCGCGTCGCTGAGCGAAATTCCGAAGACGGCGTCACCGCTGGGCACCCAAAAGCTGCTCAAGAAGGTCGGCGCGCTCGACATCACGTATGCCAAGGGAACCGACTACGAGAAGCACTTCAACGATGTCGGCCTGACCGGCGACCATCAGCACCTCCTCGTGAATGAGGGGGAAGGCAACTGGTACATCACCGACAAGAGCGGCAACAAGCTTCAATTCCTGTCCAAGTCGGGCGGCGTGCACCTCAGTAAGACCGGCAACGAACCGGTCGTCAAGACGGCGAAGGAGGTCGGCACCCCCACGCCGTCTACGGTCGCCGGGCCATCCAGTGCCGCGCAAGCCGGTGCCATCGCGACGATCTCCGACGCCATCCCCGGCATCAAGTCGATGCCCGAGGGGGCCTCGGAAAAGCTGGTCCAGGCGTTCGACAAGCTCAAGGAGAAGGGCAACCTCGAAGACACGCCGCAGTTCAAGACCGCCGTCAACGCCCTCGCCAACAAGGCGCTCAAGGTCGCCACCGAGGACAAGATGCCGGGCCTCGGTCACGGCGACAATGACGCGCACATCGGCACCTTCCACAAGGAGATCACCGACCACATCAAGGAAGGTAAGCCTGGCCTGCCGCCGCTGGTCGCCAAGATGGCCGCCCACCACAAGGCCAAGCAGGGGCACGAGGCTAAGGCCGCCGAGTCGCAGGCGCACGTCAAGGTCGCCACACCTGCGGAGCCGACTCCCCCCAAGATCGAAAACGCTGCCCCGGCCGCGCCCGAGAAGACCACCGAACTGCCCAAGCACGTCCAGAACGCCATCGACATGGCCAACGGCACCGCCCCTGGCGCGTCCTGGTCGAAGAACCACCTCGCCGCCTACGAGAAGCTGACCCCCGAGGAGTTCCAGGCACTGCCCTCCGACGTCCAGGGCAAGGTCGTCCAGGAGCTGAAGAAGGGCGTTACCAAGTTCCTCGACCCGAAGAAGATCGCCGCCACCAAGGAGCTGCTGGCCAAGTTCGACACCGGCAAGCCGACCCCGAACGTCCCGTCCGGCGACGTCGACTTCTACGCCCACATGAAGGACCACAACGTCACCGAGGCGCAGGCCAAGAAGGCCGCCGCCGGGCAGCCGGTCGCCGCGCACGCGGCCGTCGCCAAGGAGTACGCGGGCCTGAGCCTCGGTGACCAGCCCGACGTGATGGCGCACCACAACGAAGCGAAGCAGTACGCCAGCGACCTGGTCGCCACCTTCGTCAAGAACGAGCCCGCCGACGCGCTCAAGGACTCGGCCGTCCAGCAGGAGATGGAGAACGTCGCCGCCGCCGGGTACGCGCTCAAGCAGGCGCAGCTCGTGGGAAAGGCGAAGCAGAACGCCTACAACAAGATCGACATGCTGCTCAAGGGCGACCAGGGCAAGCTCTCCCCGATCCAGAAGGCGTCCCTCGCCGAGTACCAGAAGTACCTGCTCGCCCACCCGTCCAAGACCGAGCCCGAGCAGATCGTCCAGCTCCAGCAGGACGTTTTGGCGGCCACTGACGCCCTCACAGCCAAGCTGAAGGACGCCAAGGCACCCAAGGCCGCCGACATGACCCCGGCGCAGCTCGACTCCAAGGTGGCCGAACTGCTCGGCCCTGAGGCCGTCAAGCCGCAGGTCAACCTCAGCCTGGCCGAGGTGAAGGAAGCCAACGCCACCGGCAAGAACATGGCGCACCTGGGCACCGAGAAGTACAGCCAGGCCACCCTCGAAGACCCGAACGTCGCCGCCAAGATGAAGCAGGTGGAGCTGGCCGCCGCGCAGCTCGCCGCGACCGCCGAGAACAAGCAGAAGCTCCAGATGCACCTGTCCAAGTACCACTACAAGGCGCTCAACGACCACGACGCTGGGATGGGCACGTTCAACGCCCCGCAGATCGCCGCGATCAAGGCACACGCCGCGAAGCTCAAGGCCGACCACGCGTACATCGACACCGTCATCAGCCAGCAGCAGGACAAGCTGATGGAGGCCCGCAAGGAGTTCGACGAGGTCGCGAACAAGGTCCAGAACACCCCTCACGCGCCCGTCACGCTGTCCGACTACGACGTGGCCACCATCAGCGAGATCTACGGCAACAACTGGGGCAAGCAGGCGTCCAAGGCCGTCGTTTACGGGCTGAAGACGTACGACCAGAAGCTGGAGATGAAGGCGCACCCGGAATACACGCCCTTCACTCAGGACCTCGGGAACCTTCAGCAGGCCGTCAAGAACCTCGCCCTCGCGCACGCGCACGAGCACACCGCCGAGCTGAATGCGCCCACCGACCCGGACACCGGCGCGAAGCTGGCTGGGCCGGAGAAGAGCGCCTGGCTGACCGCCGTGCAGGACCGGATGAAGGCCGAGGCCGACTACCAGAAGCTCTACAAGGTCGCCCAGACCCGGCTCGACAAGATCCGCACGGACATCGGGCTGAAGAAGCGCGCCCTTCCGAAGATCGACTCTCCGGCCGTCAAGGCTGCCGCCGCCGAGTCCGCCTACTACAAGACCGGCGGGTACAGCGGCCCCAACTATGGCAAGCACGCCGCCGCGAAGAGTTACACCCTCGCCAAGGTCGGCCCGAAACTGGGCATCAAGCACCAGTCCGCGTCGGAGAAGAAGGCCGAGAAGGCCGCCGCCGAGCAGGAGAAGCTGAAGGCCGCGCATCCCGACTTCTACGCGAAGAAGGAAGCCGACAAGGCTGCCAACGCCGCGAAGGCCACTGTCTCGACCACGGACGCCGGGAAGACCCCGAACCAGGCGGCGGCCGAACAGTTCGGCTGGAACTACACCACCTCGACCGCGCCTGCGCTAGGCGAATGGAACTACAGCACCAAGGGTGCCTACTTCGCCAACGAAGAGCACCTGAAGGCCGCGCAGGACGTCCTCACCGGTCCGGACATTCAGCACGGCCTGGCCGCGCAAAAGCAATTCAAATGGTCGATCAACAACATGGAGAGCAAGGGCGCATCGCACTCCTGGAAATCGTCCCTCTACAACTACACCGGCTCCGGCTACGACACGGTCAACACCAAACTCAACAGCCTCCCGCCGGGCGTGGAGAAGACCGGCAGCACCACGATTTCGAACATCGACAACGGCATGGCCGCCTCGCCTCCGATGGAGGCCGATGTCGTGCTCTACCGGGGCTTCAAGGACCCCAAGTCGGTGTTCTCCTCCGGCAAGTGGAACGACACCAACGTGGCGGGCATGGAGTGGTCGCAGCGCTCCTACTCTTCGACGTCCGGCACGCTGGGCACTGCCCAGTCGTTCGCGGGTGTCGGCGGCGTGGTCATGCGAGTGATCATTCCGAAGGGGATGAAGGTCCACGGCATCAACGCCAAGGGCGGCCAGCACGGCGGCGAGAACGAAATCATTCTTCAGCGCGGCCTCCGCTACCGGGTGGTCGCGGACTACGGCAAGCACGGTCCGGACGGCAAGCGATACATCGACGTGATGGTGGTGCCCAGCCCTTATGCCAAAGTTGAGTGAAGTCGCGGGGAGGCCTGCGACCGAGACGGACAAGCGCGTGCAGGCGGAGAACGCCAACGTGGCGGACGTGGTTGCCCCGCCGTGGATGAAGAAGCGCACGTTGGGGGCCACGAAAAAGAAGGGTTGACAGCAGCGTCAAGTGGTGTCTATGATGGGTGTACAAGGTTGACAGACCACCCAGGAGGCACCAGATGAAGCTCGGCAACCCGCACGACGAAATCAAGTACACCAACACCATCGGCACCGTCGCCTGCTACTCCGTCACCCTCGACGGCGAGCTGACCCTGATCATCCAGTGCGACACCGACGACAAGGACCGCGCCATCCAGGTCCTCGACGCGAGCGGCACCCGCTGCCTGACCACCAAGGGCCGCTTCAGCCTGAAGACCAAGCTCACCGAGGACGCCGACGGCATGCCGCTGGGCACCGAGACCTACGTGGACCGCAAGTCCGTCTACGGCTACGTCCTGCCCCGCCTGCACGTCTTGCTCGGCCGCCTGCTCCGCATGCCCTGCCCCGACTGCATCGCCAACACCGAGCACTGATCCACCCATCAAGGAGCCCCGGCCGCGCGCCGGGGCTCCTTCTCGTACGAGGAGAACCCCCATGAAGGACGTCAAACAGGACCTGACCGACCGGCTGCTGCTGCTGCGCAGCCGCTACGAGGTCGCGTTCCGCGCTGACGCGGGAACCGGCCTGGCCGCCGAGGATCTGGCGGCCGTGGTCGAGGCCGGGCTGCACGACAGCCTGGAGAGCGCCTTGGCCGCCGCTCACGCCATCGTCGACCCCGCTGACCTGGCCACCGTCGCGTTCTGGCAGACGCCGCTGGGTGTGCTCCTGTTTGCCGCCGGTGGCTTTCCGCACGCGGACTTGCCGCAGACCCTCGCCGCGAGGGTGCTGGGTTGTTCCCGGCAGTACGTGAGCGAGATGGTGAAGAGCGGAAAGCTGGCCGCGCCGCACGCGAAGAGCCGGTTGGTCAGTGCGTATGGAGTGCGGGAGTTGCTGCGCCGCAAGCTTGACAAGTTCGTCAACTAGGCTGTATTGTTAGGACATACAACGAGGAGGACACATGAAGCCGATTCTCATGACCCCGGAACGTGCGGAAAAGGTCTACCGGGAAATAGCCGAGCGCGGAGGATACGACGCCGTGCAGATCATGCGCTTCCGGACGTCCCCGCTCGACCCTGCGATCCGCACCGCACACGTCAAAGGTCGGCCCGATCTCGTCGAACAGCTCACGAGGGAAGTCCTCCAGGGCGTCGATCGATAACCACCCCCGCTATCAGCACCGAGGAGAACCATATGAAGCAGATCCCTATGGACCGGCTGCTCGGCGTCACCTACGGACTCGCCTACGGCGACGCCCTCGGGCGTCCCACCGAATTTCTCAAGGCCGAAACCCTCGCCAAGTTCGGCAGCCCGTTCCGCCCCTATGTCGGCCTCAACCGGCCCCAGCAGGGCATTGTCACCGACGACACTCAGATGTCCATCGCCGTCGGCCGCGCAGCCCTCGGCTCCCACAAGCCCGGCCCGCTGACCGGCGCGCTCATCCGCGAGTTCATCCGCTGGTACAACGACCCGAAGAGCCGCGACGGCCGCCGCGCCCCCGGCGGGACCTGCATGTCCGCCGTCGGCAGCCTCAAGCGGAACCCCAAGCAGTGGCTGCTCGCCACCCACACCGACAGCAAAGGCAACGGGGCCAACATGCGGGTTGCCCCCCTCGCGCTGCGCACCGACTGGACGTGGCCTCAGCTGTCTGCCGCCGCCCAGCTTCAGGCCGCCATCACCCACGGCCACGCCACCGCGCTGGCCGCCGCCGACCTGACCGCCGTCGCCGTCCGGATGCTCCTGGAGGGTGTCGCCAAGCCCGGCCCGGCCCTGCTGGACCACCTGCTCGCCTACGCCTACGACCAGCGCACCGTCTACCACGGTGACCACCTCGGTCACCTGTGGGAGGCCGCCGCCAAGTACCCCATCCCGACATTCCGCCCCTCGCTGATCCCGTCCGGCTATACCGGCCGCCTGTGGGAGGACGACGCGTCCTGGCCGATCGGCGCTGTCGTCAAGCGCCCCATCACCCCCGCCCCGATCCGCAAGCACCGGGCCGCCCCGAAGTCGCCGCAGGAGTTCATCGAGCGCGGCTGGGACAAGGTCATCGACTCGCTGCTGGGCATCTACGACGCGCCTCGCAACCCGCACCAGGACCCCTGCAAGGTTGCCGGTGAGGGCTGGGTGGCCGAAGAGACGCTGATGGTCGCCCTGCACACCCTGCTCTGCTTCCCCGACGACCCCACCAACGCGCTGCGCCGCGCAGCGTTCACCAACGGGGACTCCGACAGCATCGCCAGCGTCACCGGGGCGCTCGCCGGGGCCGCGTACGGCCGCCGGGGCTTCCCTGCCGCCTGGATCGAGAACCTGGAGTATCGGCGGGAGATGGACTCCCTGACCGCTCGCCTGTCCAACGCTGCGGGGTGCTGATGGACGCACGAGAGAAGGCGGCCAGACAGTTCGCCTGGTGCGAGCTGATGGACTCGGCCCGCCTGGAGGCCGAACAACGCGGCGAGCGGGTCCGGGTGGTCGGCGTCATCGTCGGCCGCCGCCCCGGCCGCTGGGAGTACGTGATCGAGTGCCGGTCGTCCTGTTTCTGCCGTACGCTCTGACCGGCCCGAACAGCAGTCCCCCTACCCTGCCGGGAGGGGGACTGTAATATGTCAGCCGACAATGGAGGAGGAACCCCATGCTTAACGCCCGCAAGGCCCTGACCCTGATCGCCGTCGGAGTGGCCGCTACCGTTTCCCTGACCGGCTGCACGCCTCGCGCTGGCGGGAAGTGCGACCCGTCCAAGGATTCCAGCTATCTCTCGTCGCACACCGAAAACGGCAAGACCGTCACGACCCGCCTGGAGTGCAAGCAGGTCGGAGTCGATAGGTACGAATGGGTGAAGGTGTGACGGCGCTTCGGAACCGATCGCTCGAAACGATGTACCGGCCGGGCTACGTGGCCCGGCTGATCGCAGACTGTTCCGGCGGATTCGGCATGATCACCGTCGGCATCGGCATGATCGTCTACGCGCTGGTTGTCCGATGAAGGGTGGGACGATCGGGCTGCTGACCTTCGTCGGGTGGTTGGCGCTCGTCGCTGTCTTGCTGCTCGTTCTCTAGATCAAAAACCAGGAGGAGAGATGTACTACGGGTCCGCCGCCCATGCCGAACAGGTCACCTACGGCCGCCACCCGGCCGTCAAGGACGCCCTTCAGTGGCTTGCGTTCGCTCACCTGCCTGCACCGCTTCAACGCTTCTCGCGCCCGTTCTACGGTGCCGCCTGCGAGGTCGTCGAGACGATCCTGACCGACAGCCCCGAACTGACCACGAGCCTCAACACGATCATCAACGCGAAGGACGCCGCCGTCCGCGCCGGAATTCGTCACGACACCGGCCGCGCCGGATCCGTCCCGCGCCCGCAGAAAGTCACGGAGCCGCCGCGATTCGAGACCGCTCGGGAGATCCTCGACCCGCCCAGCGGTGTCACCGGCGCGGCAATCCGTCACCCCGTGCCGCCCTGTACGTGCAACTACAACGGCATGTCTGGCGGTCACGCCACCGACTGCCCCCAGGCCGTATTCTGATCGTCAAACGAGAGGGGTAGCGCGTGGGCACGAAGTGGAAGATGCCGCTCGCCGTCATCGGGAAACCGACCGGTGACGGCCGCCAGTTCGACGAGGGTGCCCTGTCGCACCGAGATCTACCGCTGCCCTTCCGGTATGTGGCCACCGACTCCGGCGGCCACAACAACGCCGTGATCGTCGGCCACATCTCCAAAATCGGCAAGGAGAAGGACGGTCTACTCCCCGCCGAAGGCGAGTTCTACGACGACGATTCCTGGCCTGAAGACGTCCGCGACTCGGCGACGGCCGCCAGGAAGTTCACCCACAACAAGGTGATCGGCCCGTCCGTCGACCTCGATCAGCAGGACGTCGAGGTCGTCCCCGAGCCGAAGGCGTACTCCGCCTGGAAGAAGGAGCAGGCCGGGAAGCTGAAGGCCGCGAAGATGGCCCACGCGAAGCTGTCCGGCTCCGACTGCGGCTGCAACGCGACCCCCGTCATGGCCGAGGAGGCGTACGACGGCCCCCGCCTGCGGATGATCCGGTCCGGCCGGATGGCCTCCGCGACCCTCGTGCACATCCCCGCGTTCGCCGAGCTGTCCGGGCACGCGAAGCTCACCCCGATCGACTCCCACGACCCGAACGTGGACGGCACCACCGCCGGTGCTGGGATGTCCCTCGACCTGGGCTGGTACGACGAGGTCGACTGGAACGACAAGATCGAAAACGACGCGGTGATGGCCGCCTGCCACGGCGAAGACGACGAGCCGTCCAAGACGATGGCCAAGAAGAAGAAGCTCGACCCCGAGAAGGTCAAGGGCAACCAGGACGACGAGGACTTCGCCGGAACCGGGATCTGGCTCTCGGACGCCGACTTCGAGGAGTTCGCCAAGAAGCGCCTGCCCAGCAAGAGCAAGGAAGGCGAGGGCCTGCCGTCGGCCGCCGACGCCGAGCAGTCGCAGGGCGCGACCTACGCCGCCCCCGACGTCACCAAGGCCGACGTGCGCAAGAAGGTCTCCGACGAGGACTTCGTCGACCCCGAGCGCCGCCGCTTCCCTATCGCCTCTTGTGCCGACGTGCCCGACGCTGTCTCCAGCTACGGCCGGGCCAACCCGAAGATCCCGTACGGCAAGTTCAAGGCGAGGCTGACCGCCATCGCCAAGCGCAAGGGCTGCGAGGGCAGCCTTCCTGACGACTGGAAGGCCGGAGAGAAGATGGCTGCCCTGATGGCCTCGGCGGGCATCGCGTTCGCCCCGGAGAAGTCGGCCTTCGACGACCCGAAGTTCACCGGCCCGCGCCCCCTGCACGTCGCCGACGACCGGACCGTCTCCGGGCACGTGGCCATCTGGGATACCTGCCACGTCGGTATCGGAGACTCCTGCGTCAAGCCGCCCAAGAGCAACACCGGCTACGCGTACTTCCACACCGGCGAGGTCGTCACCGCCGACGGCGCGCGTGTGCCGGTCGGCCGCCTCACCTATGGTGGCGGCCACGCCAAGCCGAACCTGGGCTACGCGGCGGCAGCCGAGCACTACGACCAGACCTCCCAGGTTGGGGCGTACGTGCGGGCCGGTGAGGATGAGCACGGCATCTGGGTGGCCGGTGTTCTCGCGCCTGACGCCGACGAGGACGCGGTCCGGGCGATGCGCGCCGCGCCGCTGTCCGGCGACTGGCGGCGTATCGGCGGCAACCTGGAAATGGTCGCCGCCCTGCACGTCAACACGGCCGGGTTCCCGATCCCTCGCATGATGACTGCATCCGCCGACGAGCAGGAGCTGTACTCGCTGGTCGCCGCCGGAACACTGCCGCGCGTCATTGACGAGAACGAGCTGGAGACGCCCGCGCTGACCGCCGCGATCGACACGGAGGAGCTGGGCCGGGCCATCGCCCGAGGCATGCTCGCCGAGCAGCAGGAGCAGGACGCGAAGAAGGCGCTGGCCGAAGAGTGGCAGCAACTCGTGGCGGCGGCCACGGCCGACGACATCGCTCCGGCTTACGATGATGTCCTGGGCGACCTGATGCTGGCCCTGGTTAAGGAGTAGGAGGAGGCCCCGTGGGGTGCAACTGTGGCGGTTCGGGCGGCAGTTCGGCGCTGGCGAACTACGAGGTGAAGGACAAGGACGGCAAGACGGTGAAGACGTTCTCCGCCGTGCGCGAGGTTGAGGTGACGGCGTTCGCCGCGAAGAACCCTGGATCCACCTGGCGCAAGACGTCCTGAGAACAGCAAGAAGGCCTGCACCCCCTCTTCCCCTGGGTGCAGGCCTTCTTGCTATTGGTTCAGACCGAGAAGGTCATGCTCATGCTGTAGATGCCCGGCGTACCCGCCACGAAGGGCGCGCCGAGGTGATCATTCTCCGTCTCGTACGCCAGCGACACTGCCGCACTCGTTCCGGTGCAGTTGGCCCCCGTGTAGAAGTACAGCTTCCAGTCCGGACCGGAGTAAGTTCCCTCCGGGTTCGAGACGAAGCTCCACGAGTTACCTCGCACCGGAGTGCTGTTCGGCCACCACGCAAGAATGTTCCAGCAGCCTGTCGAGGCATGCCAGATGTTGGTCAGCGCAACTTGATAACGCCCGCTCGGCCCGTTCGGCCCCGTGAAGTTGGTCCACTGGTAGAGGCAGACGCTGGCCCCGATGCACGAATGGTACGTGGTTGCGAAGGCAGCCTGAGCGTTGCTCAGGCTGATAGTCAGCGCCAGGACGAGGGCAGCAAGCCCAGCCATGATCCTCTTGCGCATAGATCCTCCGTTCGGTGAGGTGGCCCAAAAGTATGGGGACCTGGCCAGGCTCTGCGGCCCTCCGGCGCGACTCAATCGCCTTCTCCGGTGGGGGTCCTGACCGGTCCCCATTCAGTTGGTCTTCAGTTGTGATGGAAGCTCCGGCCTCGAACCGGCTGCCGTCCCCGTTTCCACTTTCTCCAGCTCTTGACGGCCTGGTGAGGAAACTGCTCGGGCGCTTCCGTGCTACCGGCTTCCACCTTTAAAGACGTTGTTCGCCGGTGACCCCATGTCTGCTATCAGCATACAGCATGCTTGCCGGGAAGCGCAAGAGGCGTATCCTGCCAGTAGACAGACCAACGAGGGAGGAACACCATGCCCAACCTGACCCAGCACCAGATCGTCCGGCACCCGTTCGTCGCCGGAGTCGCCATCCTGATTCTCGGCCCTTACATCTTGGGCTTCCTGTTGATCTTCGTCGTGCTCTTCGTCATCGCCGCCGCCCTCGACCTGGTCGGCGGCCGGAAGTGACCTCCTGCGAGCGCTGCTGCGCCGAGTCGCCTCTCACCGATGACGGTCTGCGCGTGGCGGGCTGGCTGGTCTACGACGGCATGTCGTTCACCGGCCAGCCCATGCGCGTCAGGGTCTGCCCGCGCTGCCAGACGCTCCCTGCGAAGTCCGGGACAGCACCGCGCCGAAAAGCACCTCGCGCGGCTCGTCTGTTCTGATCCCCGTGACCGTCTCCGGTTCCGGCTTGATGGCGCAGCCCTGCGTGTCCAGGCCGAGCTGCCGGACCTGAATGCCCTCCCAGCCCTGCACGTCCAGGACTTCGTTGATCTTCTCCGCCGAGACGTTCTCGTACCACTCGCCGGGGGCCAGTTCCCACACGGCCGCATGGCCGGAGTGCGGGGGGCGGCCGGGACCGGCGCACGTGAAGATCAGCCAGCCGCCCGGACGCAGCACGTCCCACGCCGTCTTGATGATCTCCGGCCACCGCTTGGCGTGTTCGAAGGTCTCCGTCGTGATGACCAGGTCGTACTTCCGCCCGCCCTCCGGCCGCCAGTCGGCGGCGTCCGCCACGAAGTCCACGCCCGCGCCGGGCAGAATGTCCAGGACGTGATACGGGTTCGCATTCGGGAACAGGGGCCGCGTCGACCCGTTGAGATCCCGGCCGCCGATGTCCAGCACAGCGAGGTCTTCGGTGGTACGGAACTGGGCCGCCCAGCTAAACGCCTGCTCGTGCACTACTCCCCCTCGTTTTCGATCATGTTGGCGATGCGCGGGAACCGGGACATCCACAGCGCCTTGTCCGCCTCGGCCGCCCGCTGCCCGATCATGTACACCTCGTCGACCTCACCCTTGCCGAACAGCGGATGCAGGTGCTCGATGTGCGCAGCCAGGCACGGAGCCCACACGTCGCGCTTGCGGGCCAGCTCCACGATCTCGTTGTCCACGTACCAGTGCCGGTAGCCCTCGTGGCAGACGATCCCCGGCCCGTCCAGGCTGGCCCCCTGCTCCGCGATGTAGTCGCGCCGGATCAGCATGTGGGTGGCATGCGCGCCCGCGAGGACCGCCGGGTTGCCGAGGTCGTTCGTGCCGACCACCGCCGCACCCGTCTCGGCCGTCGTCGCCATCGCCTGGTCCAGCCAGCCCCGGTGGAACCGCACGTCGTCGCCGACCAGCAGCAACCAGGGCTCGGTGGAAATCTCGTAGCCCCGGTTCACCTTCTCCGCGAACGAACCCATCAACCGCAGATAGCGATAGGGGTCGAGGACGTCATGCTCCAGGGAGAGCGCCCGACTCCACGCGTTCTGGGTTTCGATGTCGTCGCCGTCGGCCATCACGTAGACGCGGACCTGCATGAGCTGGTCGGTGGTGACGCTGGCGGCCAGCGAGTCCATGAACGCCATGGCGTTGTCCCGCTTCGCCACCGGCACGATGACCGCCACCTCAGCGTCCGTCTCGGGCACCTGCCGCTCCCGGATCGGAGACGTGTTCGCGGCCTGCTCGGCGGCACGCGGATTGACGTAGATCTTCGGCCACTGCTCGGGCGGCATGCGGGTCGCCGTGATCGCGGGCGGCGTGAACGGCTTCAGCTTGTACTCCGGCGCGCCGTACCAAACGGTCTTCTGATGGGTGGTGTTCACGCCGGTGTGCACGTAGACGGGCACGTCGATCTGGTGGGCGCGGATGCAGAACGAGATGTCCTCGCCGCACTTCTCGCCGTCCGGACCGGGGATGCGCTCGAACCAGATGTGCGGCGGCGCGCCGTTCTCCTGGAGCCACTGGGCGGTCTTCTCGTAGACGGACCGGTGGGTAAGCAGCATGCCGCAGCCGGTCGCCGCGACCCTGGTGACCTCGCCAGGCGTCCACTCGGACCGGGTTACGAGCTTGTACGCCCCCGGAAGGCCGGTCTTCGGCTCTACCCACGACCAGTCGTACAGGGTCGGAGCGAGACTGGAGCGCAGGCCGCCCATGAAGTCGTGGCTGTACTCACCCTCGATAAAGCACAGCGCGCCGACGATCGGCCGGGTCTCCGGGTCAGCGACCGAGAGCAACTTCTCCAGGGCGTCCTGCTCGAAGCCGATATCGGAGTCGATCCAGAGCAGCCAGTCGGACTCGCTGGAGAGGAAAGCGGCCGTCGCGGTATTCCGGGCGTGCGACAGCTCCATAGACCGGCCCCACACGGCGGCCAGCGCGCCGTTGTTCATCAGGCCGGAGTTGTGCATCAGGTGATCGCCGTGCTGCTTGTCGTAGGCGATCATCCGGGCCAGCGACTCGGTGTAGTTCCATCCCGGCTGGTCCAGGTGCGGGGTGCCGATGCAGACCCTCTCCCCGGCGCGGGGATCGAGCGCGGCGGCCAGCGCGGCGGCGGCCTGCGCGGCTTCCTTGGTGAAATGCTCAGACGTCATTAACGGGCTCCTCCTCCGTTTTCGGCAGGGTACCCGCTATGATCGCGGCCAGGTGTATCGGTGCCTGCTACGGTCCGGCCGAGCGCTCGGAGTTGAGAGAAGCCCTCAAGTGGCCGTGAAGCTGCCTTTCACCGTGCCGACTTCCGAGGACGGCAGCTATGCCTTCTCGGGGATGTCGGACGACGAACTGACCTCCATCCGGGCGCAGGCGCGCTCTGCCGCCGCCACGTACGCGGATATGGATGTTGCCGACGTCAAGGCCGACGACATCGACACGATGCGCGAACTGACCAACATCGTTCAGGGTGTGGACGCTGAGCGCACCCGCAAGAACGCCGCCGGTGCCGCGTTCTCCGCCCTCGCGGACAGCCTCGGCGACGAAGACGAGACCGACGAGTCGGCCGACGCCGAGCAGGCCACCGAGGGTGCGCCGGAGCAGGTCCCCGCCGCGACAACCGCAGCCGCCAAGGCTCCGAACGTCGCCGCCGTGGCCGCCCGCACCGCCCCGGCTGCCGCGCCTGCCGCTGAGATCGCGCAGACTCCCCCGGCCGTCATCCTCGCCGGGGCGAACAACGCCGACTACCCGTCCGGCACCGAGCTGGACTGGGACAAGGTCGGTGCGCTCGTCGAGAAGCGTTACCTCCAGTACTCGGCCTTCGGCGGCGCGGGCGGCCCTCGCCGCGACCCGATCGCCCAGTTCAAGGTCGATTACCCGAAGGAGCTGACTGCTTCTGGCGGTCTCCAGGACGACTCGACCAAGGTGCTGGACTACGCCGCGAACGAGCGGCGGCTGCCGGGCGGTTCGCTGCTCGCGTCGGTCGAGATCAAGCGCAAGGCGGCCCTCGCCGCCGGTCTGCCGAACGCCCTGACGGCGGCCGGTACCGGCTGGTGCGCGCCGTCCGAGGTCATTTACGACCTGTGCGAGCTGGAGTCGAACGACGGCATGCTGGACCTGCCGGAGATCGGCGTCAACCGGGGTGGCATCAAGTACACGACCGGCCCGGACTTCTCCTCGATCTACACCGGTGCGGGCTACTTCCACTACACCGAGGCGCAGATCATTTCGGGCGTCACCAAGCCGACCATGTCGGTTCCCTGCCCGTCGTTCACGGATACCCGACTGGAGGCCGACGGCCTGGCGATCCAGACCGACCTGCTCCAGCTCCGTGGCTACCCGGAGCTGATCGCCCGGTTCGTGCGGGGCGCGATGATCGCGCACAACCACAAGATCAACTCGTTCATGATCAACGCCCTGGTCACCGGCTCCACGTCGCTGACCCTCCCGTCGGGTGTCACCTCGCACACCCCCGGCGCGGGCACCACCTGGGCCACCGACCACTCCGTGGTCTCGACCCTGCTGACCGCCCTCGACATGGCGATCATGGACTACAAGTACCGCCAGCGGATGGCCGTCGCCTCCACGCTGGAAGTCATCCTCCCGTACTGGGCGCTGGCCTGGATCCGGTCGGACATCGCGCGCAAGCAGTTCTACGACGCCGACAGCACCAACGACCAGTTCAACCTGACCATGGAGCGCATCAACTCCTGGCTGGCGGTCCGTGGCGCTCGCGCCCAGTGGGTCTACGACTGGCAGGACGCCTACTACTGGGCGGCTTACCCCTCCGGCGCGCCGTCGGCCTGGCAGCAGTTCGGCCAGTCCTCGACGTCGACCGACTTCGTGCAGGACTTCCCGCACACCCTCCAGTTCCTGCTCTACGCGGCCGGTACCTGGGTGCGCGGCAACGCCGACATCATCACCCTCGACACCGTCTACGACAGCACCCTGCTGGCGCAGAACAAGACCACCCAGCTCTTCACCGAGCAGGGCATCCTTGCCGCGAAGACCTGCTTCGATTCCCGGGTCTACACCATCGGCGGCATCACTGGCGGCCTGGTGCCTTCGGGTGCGGGCGCTTACGCGCCGACCACGCAGCCGACCTGGACCAACCCGTAACCGATCCGTGTTCCTCCGGCCCTCATGGAAAGGGGGCCGGAGGTTCCACCTTCGGGAAGGGGGTGAGCTTCGATGGCAGCACTTACGCCATTGGCCGGGCCGGTCATCGTCGACCAGCCTGCGGTCGGCGGCATCCGCTACGGCCTGTTCACGGCCGCCAACGGACCCATCGATCTGCCTGGGCATGGGTCGATCGGCGGCGTCGTGTACGAGGAGGAGCATTGCGGTCAGGGTCACCTGCTCGCGGCGGCCTCCTGCACCGGCGCAACCATCCCGCCTGGCATCGACGTTTGTGACGGTGTAGCCACCGGCCTGCCGTTCCAGGTCCAGGCAGGCATCAAGCTCGGTGCGGTCTCGTACGACGCGACCGAGGTTGAGCGGCGGGTCCGGATCCGGCTCAACGACAACGCTCAGTACGTCGCGGAGCAGGCGTTCTGGGGTGGCAACGCCGATGTGCAGCCGGTGCTTCAGCGCTGGGAGTTCAACGGCAACACCAACACCAGCAACCCCGGCATCCTCGACCGGCTGGGCGCCTGGATCAACAAACAGCAGGGCGGTGGCACGGACTTCACCTCGGCGCTGAGCGGGCTGTCCGGCCAGGCCTCCGCCGCGGTCGGCAGCACAGCCCAGAGCACCGCCGGGCAGACCGTCCAGGCCAAGAGCGGCAACAACGACCCCAACGCGGTCTACAACACCGGCGGCAACAACAACGCCAACCAGTGCACCTGGATGCACCAGAAGGTCACCGAGAACTCGGCCGGCGCCACGGCCGGCGGCGGTTCCGCGACCGCGCTCGCCGACTCCTTCGATCCCACGCAGATCACTCAGGCCTTCGACGATTTCATCGCCAAAGCCACCGCGACCCTCAAACAGGACTTCGCGGACCTGCCCGGGCAGATCGAGCAGGCGGTCAAGTCGGTCGCGGACTCCTTCAAGGATCCCAAGACCCTGCTGAGCACCGCCCTGTCGGACCTGATGACGGTATTCCAGGACCTGGCCGACGACTTGGTGAAATTCACCCAGGACCTGGCCGACGACTTGCTGAAGCTGATCGCCACCCTGCTGGAGCAGATCGTCATCTGGGCCACGCAGCCGGTCA
>Ga0157378_10002483_pt1 | contig 16403 bp, 15 predicted proteins | sample M65metaG_FD_115309 | JGI IMG/M metagenome (GOLD analysis project Ga0157378, IMG submission 115309) | Miscanthus rhizosphere microbial communities from Kellogg Biological Station, Michigan, USA - M6-5 metaG | ecosystem: Host-associated > Plants > Roots > Rhizosphere > Soil | place: USA: Michigan...
ATCGAGATCCCGGACGCCGAAGGCGGCAAGGAGTTGCCGGTCGTCGGGTTCATCTGGGAAGTGTTGGGCCGCATCGGTGTTGGGCGCAAGGACGCGATCGTGAGCCTCGGCGGGGGAGCGGCCACCGACGTCGCCGGGTTCGCCGCCGCCACCTGGCTGCGCGGGGTGGACATCGTGCACGTGCCCACCACGCTGCTCGGCATGGTCGACGCCGCGGTCGGTGGGAAGACCGGCATCAACACCGACGCGGGCAAGAACCTTGTGGGAGCGTTCCACCAACCCGCCGCGGTGCTCATCGACCTGGCCACGCTCGAAACGTTGCCGCGCAACGAGATCGTGGCGGGCATGGCCGAGATCGTGAAGGCCGGCTTCATCGCAGATCCGGTGATCCTCGACCTGATCGAGGCCGACCCGGAGGCCGCCCTCGACCCGGCAGGCACGGTGTTGCCGGAGCTGATACGGCGCGCGGTCGCCGTCAAGGCTGAGGTCGTCGCTGCCGACGCGAAGGAATCGCAGCTTCGCGAGATCCTCAACTACGGACACACCCTCGCACACGCGATCGAGCGCCGGGAGCGCTACCAGTGGCGGCACGGCGCAGCGGTGTCGGTCGGCCTGGTGTTCGCTGCCGAACTGGGCCGGTTGGCCGGGCGCCTCGACGACGACACCGCCGCGCGGCACCGGTCGATCCTTACCTCGCTGGGCCTGCCTGTCAGCTACGACGCCGACGCGCTGCCGCAGCTGCTCGAATTCATGGCGGGCGACAAGAAGACACGCGCAGGCGTGCTCCGGTTCGTGGTCCTCGACGGGCTGGCCAAGCCGGGACGCCTCGAAGGCCCGGATCCCTCGCTGCTGGCGGCGGCCTACTCAGAGATCGCGGAGGTGGCACCGTGACGTTTCAGACAGTGCTCGTGCTCAACGGTCCGAACCTCGGCAGGCTCGGCCGCCGCGAGCCCGAGGTCTACGGCGAAACCACGCACGACGATTTGGTGGCGTTGATCGAACGCGAAGCAACCGAGTTGGGCCTCAAGGCCGTTGTGCGACAGAGCGACAGCGAAGCCGAGCTGCTGAATTGGGTACATACGGCCGCCGACGCGGGGGACCCGGTGGTACTCAACGCCGGAGCGCTCAGCCACACGTCGGTGGCGCTACGCGACGCGTGTGCAGAACTGCGGGCTCCGCTGATCGAGGTGCACATCTCCAATGTGCATAAGCGGGAAGAGTTTCGGCACCACTCCTACATCAGCGCGGTGGCCACCGGCGTGATCGTCGGACTCGGGGTGCAGGGCTACGTGCTGGCGCTGCGGTACCTGGTCAGCCTCGGCTAGGACTATTCCTCGCGACGCGCCTCGGTGGGCGCGGGCTCTGCAGCGCCACCGTCGTGACGCACCGCAGCGAACACATCGGTGTCGGCACGCTCGTCGTCGGTGACCGACGTTCCGTGGTGCGGCGCCACGGGCGCCTTGCGGTCGACCAGCCAGCGGCCGAGCGCGACGCCTGCGACCGAGAAAAGGAACACCACCAGTGCGGTGAACGCCGCGAAGGTGGTGACCTCGTTGAGCAGCGACTCGACGTAGAGGGACTTGTAGAACAGCGAGATGAACCACGCCACCAAACCGCTGACGACGCCTGCGAAGAGGCCGGCAAGTAGCCAGGTCATCGCCAGGTCTGCGCGACGGTCGGGGTCAGGGTTGTCCCGCGCGTCGGCCCGCCCGTCGGCGATCCCCCAGATGAACACCGCGATCGCGAAGAGCGTGACCAGCACGATGCTGATCAAACCCGCCTTGGTCTCCCACGCGTTGATCATCGCCCCCTGCAGCAATCGGACGATCACCATCAGGGCCGCGAACACCAGTCCGCGCAGTAACCACTTACTCATGGGGCCACACCTTAGCGAGTAGCGTCATCGACTGTGACTATTTCTCAGCGCCGGGACCGGCTGCGCCAGCGGCTCGTTGAAGCCGAGCTGGACGCGATGCTGGTATCCGACCTGGTCAATGTACGTTATCTATCCGGCTTCACGGGCTCCAACGCGGCTCTGCTGGTCCGCGCCGACAGCGAAACGCCGGTGTTGGCCACCGACGGGCGGTATCGCACCCAGGCCGCACATCAGGCCCCGGACGCGGAGATCGTCATCGAGCGCGCGTGCGGCCCGCATCTGGCGGCCCGAGCCGCCAAGGACGGCGCCCGGCGGGTGGGCTTCGAAAGCCATGTGGTGACCGTCGACGCGTTCGCCGCGCTGCGCAAGGCCGCGGGCGACTCCACCGAGCTGGTTCGGGCCGCTGGGACGGTGGAGTCGCTGCGCGAGGTCAAGGATGCGGGGGAGATCGCGCTGCTGCGGCTGGCGTGCGAGGCGGCCGACGCGGCGCTGACGGACCTCGTCGAGCGCCGCGGGTTGCATGCGGGCCGGACAGAGAAAGAGGTAGGCCGCGAACTCGAGTCGCTGATGCTCGACCACGGCGCCGACGGCGTGTCGTTCGAGACCATCGTCGCGGCGGGCCCCAACTCGGCGATCCCGCACCATCTGCCCACCGACGCGGTGTTGGCGGCCGGTGACTTCGTCAAGATCGACTTCGGCGCGCTGGTCTGCGGCTATCACTCCGATATGACCCGCACGTTTGTGCTGGCGCCGGTCGCGCAGTGGCAGCTCGACATCTATGAGCTGGTGGCCGCGGCGCAGAAGGCGGGTCGTGACGCGCTTGCGCCTGGCGTCACGCTCAAGGAGCTGGACGCTGTGTCGCGGCAGGTCATCGCCGAAGCCGGCTACGCCGACAATTTCAGCCACGGGCTCGGCCACGGAGTCGGATTGCAGATCCACGAAGCACCGGGAATCAGCGCGTCCGCCGCCGGTACACTGCTTGCTGGCTCGGCGGTCACCGTCGAGCCCGGTGTCTATCTGCCCGACCACGGCGGTGTCCGAATCGAGGACACGCTGGTCATCCGCGAGAAGACCCTGGAGCCGCACGGCCGGCTACATGAGACCGCAGACTTACTCACCCGGTTCCCGAAAGAACTGGCGATCCTCTAGAGGAGAACAACCGAAAGTGGCAACGACCGCTGATTTCAAGAACGGGCTCGTCCTGCAGATCGACGGCCAGCTGTGGCAGATCGTCGAGTTCCAGCACGTCAAGCCGGGCAAGGGACCGGCCTTCGTGCGGACCAAGCTGAAGAATGTGCTATCCGGCAAGGTCGTCGACAAGACCTACAACGCCGGCGTGAAGGTCGAGACCGCGACCGTCGACCGGCGCGACGCGACCTACCTCTACCGCGATGGGTCGGACTTCATGTTCATGGACTCCCAGGACTACGAGCAGCACCCGCTGCCCGAGTCGCTGGTCGGCGACGCCGCCAGGTACCTGCTGGAGAGCATGCCGGTGCAGATCGCGTTCCACGACGGCGCGGCCCTGTACCTGGAGCTGCCGGTGACCGTCGAACTCGAGGTCACCCACACCGAGCCGGGCCTGCAGGGCGACCGGTCCAGCGCGGGCACCAAGCCGGCCACCGTCGAGACCGGTGCCGAGATCCAGGTGCCGCTGTTCATCAACACCGGCGACAAGCTGAAGATCGACTCCCGCGACGGTAGCTATCTGGGCAGGGTGAATGCCTGATCGTCGAGGCGATCGCGGCCGGCACCAAGCCCGCAAACGCGCCGTCGACCTGCTGTTCGAAGCCGAGGCAAGGGGACTGACCCCCGCCGAAGTCGCCGAAGCACGAAATGCCTTGGCGGAGAAGGAATCCGACGTCTCACCGCTCAACGCCTACACGGTGACGGTGGCCCGCGGCGTGACCGAGAACACCGCGCACATCGACGATCTCATCTCGGCCCACCTGCAGGGCTGGACGCTGGACAGGCTGCCCGCCGTCGACAGGGCGATCCTGCGAGTGGCGGTGTGGGAGCTGCTGCACGCCGACGACGTCCCCGAACCGGTCGCCGTCGACGAAGCGGTGGAGCTGGCCAAGCAGTTGTCCACCGACGACTCACCTGGTTTCGTCAACGGTGTGCTGGGTCAAGTGATGTTGGTGACGCCACAGATCAGGGCGGCGTCGGCGGCTATGCGGGGCGGTCGACAGAGCAGCAGCTAGGAGCGCAATGGGCATTCCGCAGGACTGGGCGCCGTACTCAAGCGTCGAGGAGGCGGCCAAGGTGTACCTGCGTGATCCCGAGCTCGGGCTGGACCAACTGCGTCGGTCATAGACCTTTCGGCGATCAAGTCCTTCATCATGTCGCGCGGAGCGACCGAAGAGTCGTGGGGCGAGGCGATCTGGCAGGAGGTCGTGCTCACCGACGGCCGGCGCTTGATCATGTGGCGTGCCGACGACGAGCTGTCAACGGCGGACGATCGCGAACGCCGCGTGCTGAGCGCATCCGTCCGAACCATCCTGTTGTCCACGATCACCGACCATGTGTTCACCGCGGAGTACGAAGTGCTCAGCGACGACACACGGCGACTATCCGAAGTGCGGCTGCGGATGTACACCCAGCTCGTCACGCGGTCGCGACGGAAGTCGGCCACCGAGACCGACATCTACTGCGAGTCGTTTCGCTACTACAAGTCCGTCGACAACGGCGGCCTGGCACAGATGCAACGCCTTCTGCAGTTCGGCCGGGTGCTGTCGCGGTGCATGCAGTAGTTCGCATCATGGCGTGCGTCCTGGCGTTGGCTGGATGCTCCGGTTCGCCACCCGCACAGGCCCCGTCGTCGCCGGTGGCGCCGCAGCCGCAGGCGGAGGAAACGACGACCGCGCTCACGGTGTCGGCGATCAACTCGCCGATCCGGCTTTTCGGCAGCGACGGCAAGACCCACCTCGAATACTCCCCCAATCGGTCAGCGATGTGGTGGATGTCCTGGCAATCGGTGAGCCGATCGGCCTGGAGTCGTTGCGCAGGATCACTGATGCCGAAGCTGTCGAGGAAGCCGAGACCCGCGGTCTCATCAACCTGAACAAGGTCGACGGACGCGTGGAAGTGCGGGTGGCGCACCCGCTTTATGGCGAGGTTCGCCGGAAGCGCTCGCCGTCCACCAGGATTCGGCGGCTGCGTGGATTGGTCGCCGCCGAACTTGCCGCGTCCGAAGATCGAGACGACGTTCGAGTTGTGGTGCGTCGTGCCGCCTTGAGTCTCGACTCCGACCTCGAGCCCGACGCAGGCCTGCTTGTCAGCGCCGCCCGAGGCCGTCTCGCTACGCGATCTGGCGCTCGCCGATCGACTGGCCGACGCCGCGGTTCGCGCTGGTGGGGGACCGGAATCGAGCTTCATCCGCGCATACGTCTTGTCGTCGCTGAGTCGTGGCGAGGAAGCGGACGCGGTGCTGGCCAACGTGGTCGCTAGCGATCTGACGGACATCGACCGGGCACGGCTTACCTGGCTTGAAGCGCGGCGCCATCCAGGTTGGCGATATCTGGACCACGAACTAGCGGTCGCGCAGGCGTGGTTGAGTGCCTCGCAAGGTGCGGTCAGTGAGGCGGTCCGGGCGACGTTGTCGGCGGCGCAAACCGCCAGGGCCAATGGCCAATTCGCGGCGGAAGTGATGTGCTTGCAGACTGCCACCCAGTTCGGTGACAGTTCCAGTGCCGGCCGGTTGCACCAACTTTGTCAGATCGTGGAGGGACCACGGGCACGCCTTGCGGCGCGGTTCGCCGATGCTATGCAGGCCGGCAACGCCGCGGAACTCACCGCTGTATCAGAGGCTTTCCAGCAGACGGGCGATCTGATCGCCGCGGCTGAAGCGGCGGCCCATGCCGCGCTGGCCTACCGTAGCCAGAACCTCAAGGGAGCATCACTAACCAGTTCTGCCCGTGCCGACGAGCTGGCACGGCAATGTGGCGGCGTAGTAACGCCGGCGCTTCAGAAAGCGTCCGAGCGATCGCCGTTGACCGACCGCGAGCGCGAGATCGTAATGTTGATTGGTCGCGGGCAATCGACCCGAGCAATCGCCGAGCGGCTGACGCTTTCCGTTCGCACCATCGAGGGCCATGTCTATCGAGCGATGATGAAAACAGGTGCGGGTGACCGCGAGGAGTTGGCAAAGATGTTGCCGCGGCGGTGATCTGCGCTGATCGACTACGCATGCTGACGCGCGAGGTCGACTCGCGGTCCGCCAAGGGCGATCCGGCGCTCCAGCCACGAAAGGGCCAGGCTCATCGCATAGCCGAAGAGGCCGACGATGACGAGCAGCCCCCACGCCGCCGATGCGTCGAAGCGCTGCTGGCTCTCCACCAACAAGCGCCCGAGACCCATGCCCGCGCCGAAGATGTCGACGAGCAGGGTGATGATCACCGCCAGCGACGCCGCGACCCGCGCGCCCAGCATCGCTCCCGGAATCAGCGACGGCACGATCACCTTGCCCCACCGCTGCGCCCGCGAAAGTCCGATCGTCCGCGACATCTCCAGCCGGACCGGAGGTATTGACCGCACGGCCGTTGCGGTGTTCAGCAGGATCGGCCATGACACGATCAACGCCACCGCCACCACCCCGCTGAGCTGACTCGGACCGAGCAGCAACACAGCGACGGGAACCAGCGCCGCGCCAGGCATCGCGGCGATGAAATCGATTGTCGGCGTGAGCGCGCGATCGATCAGCCGGGACGAGCCGATCGCGGTGCCTACGGCGCCCCCGATCACGACCGCGCACGCCAGGCCGAACGCATAGGTGCCGAGGGTATGCAGGACAGCCGGGGCCAGCACGCCGTCGGTATGCATCCGTGCTACTGCCTTCAACCATTCGTCCGGCGGTGGAAACGACAGCGAGGTATCGGATGTCGTCAATTGCCACACGATCAGCAGTGCGGCGATGGGCAGCAGGCCGCGTAGCGCCGTGATCGGCGGTGTCGGCGTCGGCCGATCTCCCAGCGACTGCGCGGGTGCGCCGGGAAGCGCGAGGCCCACGGCGCGCCGCAGGCCCGCGTTGAGCAGCACGCCAAGGACTCCGCAGACCAAGGCGTAGGCCCACATGCGTGCCGGCGCCAGCGCGTGCATCGACTCGGTGAGGCCGCCGCCGAGACCCTTGGACGACATCATCATCTCGGCGACGATCGAGACGAGAAGCGCGATGATCACGGCCATCCGCGCACCGACGAGCCATGCCGGAACCACGGCAGGGACAACGATCTTCAGCACGGTGGCCACCGGGCCGATGTGCAGCATTCTGGCGACGTCGTACTGCCGGGGGTGCACCGCCGCGACACCGCCCGCGGTGTGCAGGACGATCGGCCACAGCGCGGCGTACGTGGCGAGCGCGACCTCGGCCATCCGAACCGGCCCGAAGGTCAGCACCGCGATCGGCACCAGCGCAACGGCTGGAATCGTGCGCAGAAAGTCCACCGACGCCATCGAATAGCGACGTACCTCCGGTATCAGCCCGATGGCCAACCCGAGCGCAGCGCCGAGCGTCACGCTGATGGCTGTCGCCACGACCGCGACACCGAGCGTGTGCGTGACGCTGTCGACGAGTACGCCACCGCGTGCCAGATCCACGAGCGCGGCCAGCACTTCTCGCGGTGATGGCAGGTACTCGTAGTCAAGCAACCCCGCCGTCTCGAGCGCCTGCCAGCCGGCCACCGCGGCGATCGGCACGACGATTCCCACCGGCCGGCTAGCCATCCGCGGCTCGCAGCGCTTGGCCCAGGAGATGGCGGACCTGCAGGTAGCGGGGTAACTCTCGAGTCGCCAATTGGTCACGCGGGCGTGGCAGTTCGGTGTCGACTGCCACGGTGATGGTGCCCGGGCTGCCGCTGATCACCAGCACCCGGTCGCTGAGATAGATCGCTTCGTCGAGATCATGGGTGATGAACACCACGGTTGCCTGTGTCTCCTGCTGGACGCTCAACAGGACGTCTTGCAGCGAGGCCTTGGTGATGGCATCCAGTGCTCCGAAAGGTTCGTCCATCAGCAGCACCTTCGGTTCCAGTGTGAGGGCGCGGGCGATCTGCACCCGTTGCGCCATGCCACCCGACAGCCGCCATGGATGATCCGCACTGCGATCGGCGAGGCCGACCATGCTCAAGGCGTCGGCTACCCGGCGACGACGTTCGTCGCGGCTCACCCGCCCTTCCAGGCCGAGGCCGGTGTTGCGGGCAACCGTGCGCCACGGCAACAGCGCGTTACCGTAGTCCTGGAACACCATGACCGCGCCGGCAGGGGGCCGCCGCACGACTTCGCTGTCGAAAACCACTGCGCCGCTTGATACTTCGAGCAGCCCACCGAGGACACGGAGGAGCGTCGTCTTACCGGCCCCAGAGCGGCCGACGATGGCGATGACCTCGCCCGCACGTACCTCGAACGAGATGTCCTGCAAGATCGGCCGCGGACCGTCGGCGGCCGGAAGCCGAACGCCGACCGATTCGACCGTGTACAGGATCGGGTTCACGACCCTTGCCACACAAGCGCGTTCACATCGGGGTCGGTGTGGGTCGAGCCGACGGCTTTCGAGATCGTGATGTAGGGTGCGAGTTCCTGCGGGGTGATCGCCACGTCCCAGTCCGGCAACGGGGCCGGGTCAAGCACCCTGGCGGGGATCTTCAGCCAGTCCTGCATCATCTTGCGTGCCTCGGCCGGATTGGCATCGAGGAATTCGATTGCGGCGCTCAATGATTTACGCCACGCGGACACGGTCTCGGCATGTTCGCGGCCGAAGGTACGCGATGCCGTCCACACCGACGTCATCGCCGACTCGACGGTTCCTCCACTCGCGTCGCGCACCGCATCCACGACGACGTCGTCGTGAATCCGAAACCCTCGCGCCGCGATGGCATCGTTGAACGGGATCGACGCCACGACGGCATCGACCCGGCCTGCCGCCAGCTGATCGCCCATCGTCGGAAACGGTGTCTGAACGAATTTGACGTCGTCGCGTGCCACACCGTTGCGGCTCAACAGGTACCGGGTGGCGTCGATGATTATCCCGGTCAGTGAGGGCACCGCGATCGTCTTGCCTTTGAGCTGCTCCAGCGATTCGACCGTGGGATCCTTGCTGATCCAGACGGCGTTGGGCCGCTGCGACGATGATCTCTGCAGACTCGAAATGATCTGCAGCTCAACACCTTTCTCGACACCGATCATGACAAGCGTGGGAACGCTCATCACGATGTCGTACTGGCCCTTGGCCAGTGCGGCAATGAATACGGGCAGATCGGTGCCCTCGGTGAATTCGACTCGCAGCCCATTGCGTTCGAAGATGCCCTTTGCAAGGGCCGCATGCGCAGGGAGCGTGCTACCGGCCGGAAAGATCCCCACCCGCAGCGTAGTCGGCTGCTCGCTGGACTGCGACGCCGTGTCGGTGGCGCAACCCGCGACCACAAGAGCCAGGCACGCAAGCACATTCGCCAACAGGCGAACCGGTATCCAATGTCGCATCAACTCCGGCACCTTCCCCCATGGTCCTGAGCTCGAACGTTATGCCAGTTGCCGTCGTCCCCACGCGGAAATCAATGCCATCGAGGCGGGATAGAAACAATCGGGCCGTGCCAAAACCTCGCGATAGCGTGCGAGTTCCGCGGCGTCCATCAAACCCGCACCGAGGATCTCACCGGCGAGCTGCTCGATGTTCGCCCTCGCCAATCCGAGCACGGCGTCGGTGCGGTACGGGACGAAGTAGCCCTCCGCGCCGACGTCGGCCAGGCCGGAGGCTCCCAAGTAGAGGGGCAGCTCTTGCGGGAACACCGGATCGCCGCCACCGCGGCGAACCACCTCCAAGATCGCCAGTCTCGCCTTCCTGGCCAGCGCCACATCGGGCTCGTCGGGCCGATCCCAGGCCTCGGTGATCGGGGGCAACAGCTCCTCGATCAGCAGCCATCCACTGGGTTTGAGCGCGGCGATCATCCGCTGCAGCGCCGTGCGCCGCTCGGGAACGAATGTCAATACTGCCCTCGCATGGATCACGTCGAAGGTCGCGTCGGGCAACGGATCGATGCCGATGTCGTGACAACGGAGCTCTACGTTGGCGGGCAGCGGGCACGACATCCAGTCGGTGTTGATGTCAGTTGCGACCACGTGACCCCGAACGCCGACCCGCCGGCTCATGAATAGCGCGATCGACCCGCCGCCTGCGCCGACCTCGAGACCGCTCCATCCGGCGCGGATCCCCAACCGATCCAGGTGGCGGGACGTCACGTCGTCGTAGAGAGCAGAGAGATGCGCGAAGCGGTCGCCGGCCTGCGGCGCAGCGTTGTCAAAGGAATAGTGCGATGTCGCGGCGGATTTCACGACCGGTTCACCACCAAGGTGCTCTCATGTAGGAGATGGTCTAACGGATTGGGGGGACCGCGACAGAGTTGATGCCCGAAGAGTCGGCCGAAGTCTTTTCTTCAGGCGAGCAGCTGCTGCTGTTCGAACGCGAGGACGATCTCGCCGTACTCGATGCTGCCCTGGCCGAGGCGGTCGCAGGCACGGGCGGCGTAATGCTGATCGAGGGGCCGGCAGGCATTGGGAAGACGGTGCTGCTCGAGGCGATGCGCCATTGTGCCGGTGCGCGCAGGATGACCGTGCTGGCCGCCCGCGGCGGAGAGCTCGAGCGGGGGTTTGGCTTCGGGATCGTTCGCCAACTGCTCGAAGGCGCGCTGATCGGTGCTGACGGCGCGGAACGCGATCGGCTGTTGGCGGGTGCGGCGCGGCTCGCCGAACCGGTGTTCACCGAGGTTGCAGCGGCCGAGGAAACCGGTGACGTCGCGTTCGCCACCTTGCACGGGCTGTACTGGCTGGTGGTGAACCTGGCCGAACGCGCCCCGCTGCTCCTGGCGATCGACGACGCGCAGTGGGCCGACGAACCGTCGCTGCGGTTCCTCCTTCACCTCGCGCACCGGCTCGCAGGTCTGCCCGTCGTCGTCGCACTCACCATGCGATCAGATGCCGAAAGGCACCGGCAGGACCTGGGATCGCTGATGTTGGAGGCACGCCCGCCGGTGCTTCGACCTCGACCCCTCGGGGAGTCCGCAGTCGCCCGCCTCGTCAGGAACAGTCTCGGGGACGACGCCAGCGATGAGCTATGCCGTGCCTGCGCTGAGGCGACCGGTGGCAACCCGTTCCTGCTCTCGGAGCTGCTCGGCGAGTTCCGCCGGGAGGCGCGCCCGGCCAACGCGATCGATCCACGGGCGGTCGACCGGTTGGCGCCCGAACGCATCGCGGCCGCAGTGCTGCTGCGGGTCAGCCGGCTCGACCCGCAGGCCCCTGCGCTGGCGCGGGCGGTCGCGGTGCTGGGCGAGCAGGCCCACCTCACGATGTGCGCGGAGCTGGCTGGGTTGGACGTCCGGACGGCGAGCACGCTAGGCGCCCGATTGGTGGACCTCGCGGTCCTCGTCGGTGGCGAGCCATTGCGCTTTGTCCATCCGATCGTGCGAACCGCGATCTACAACGATTTGTCCGCCACCGAACGGGCGGATCTACATGCGCGTGCGGCCAAGCTGCTGGGGGATCAGCGTGCCGACCCGGGTGCGATCGCGGTTCATCTGATCGCCACACCGCCGAGCGGCGACCGCAACGTCGTCGCCATGTTGCGGGAGGCCGCACGATCGGCATTGGCGGGCGGTGCCCCGGACACCGCGGCGGAGCAGCTGCGCAGGGCACTCGCGGAACCACCCGACGCCCGCGACCGTCCGTCGGTGCTGTTCGAGCTCGGCAACGCCGAACACGAGCTCGGTGATTTGGCTGCGCCAGGCCATCTCCGGGAAGCGGGCGAGACTGCGACGGATCCCCTCGTTCGCGCGCACGCAATGACTGCCCTCGCGTGGACGACTCATCCCAACCCGCCAAGGCAACGCGAGCAGCTTCCGCTCTATGAGTGGGCCGCAGATGAGGTCCGGCCCCACGATCGCGAACTTGCGCTGCAGCTCGATGCGGCGAGGCTGGGTGCACTCCTGCTGAACCCCGACTTGCCCGATCGCTACGAGGACGAAGCCGACCGGGTCGCGGACCTGCCGGCGCTCACCGCGGCGGAGTGCCTGCTGCGGTCTTTCGTGGCCCGCCGGGCACTCGAAGGCGGGCCGGTCGCGGTCGCAGGCGATTTGGCCGAACAAGCGGCGGCCCATCCCGCGTTGGTCAGCCAGGGCGGTCACCCGTTGTGGCGGACGAACGTCACGATCTGCTTGATCGAAGCCGAGCGCTATGAGGTTGCCGAGCACATTCTGTCTCGCGCGGCACGCCACGCCGAACGCAACGGCTCACTGCAGTGGTTCTCCCGGGCGCTGTGGCTACGTGGCCTGACCCGCAGCCGCCGGGGGGACTTGCGGGGGGCCGAAGCGGATGCCCGCACCGCTTGCGAAGTCCTCGTGACCAAGGACTACACCAAGACACCGGGTCTCGGCGTGGTAATCGAATCGCTGGCGGACCAGGGCCGTGTCGATGAAGCCGAAGTCCTGCTCGCCGAATTCGGCATGGAGGGCGAACTGGTGCCAAACCTGTTCTCGACGTTGCCGTTACTGACGCGGGGGCGGCTGCGCGCTGCGGCGGGCGATGACGTTCGCGCGCGTTCGGACCTCGAGGAAGCGTTGCGATGGATGCGGTTGAGCCGTGGGCTTTGGCCGTGGATGTCGGAAGCCTGCGTGGCGCTTGTTCCCGTGCTGCGCAATCTCGGCGATGACGCCGCCGCGCGCGCCGCCGCCGAACAAGCGATGCAAGGTGCGACGACCTCGCAGTCTCGTCGCAGGCTGGGCGGTGCGCTACGGGTCGCGGGCCTGCTGGAGGGCGGTGAGCGCGGAGTGGAACTGCTGCGTCAGGCAGTCGACACGTTGGCCGATTCGCCCGCCTTGCTGTGGCGGGCGCAAGCCTTCGTCGATCTGGGCGCCGCGTTGCGAAACGGTGGGCACGCCGCCTCGGCACGGCCCATTCTTCGTGACGGCATGGAGCTGGCGCATCGATGTGGCGCCACACCGCTGGCCGATCGGGCCGAGGAAGAGTTGCGCGCCGCAGGCGGCCGTCCTCGCCGACGGGCAGGAGTGGGTGCCGATGCGCTGACCGCGAGTGAGCGGCGAGTCGCTGAGCTCGCCGCCGTGGGGGCGAGCAATAAGGAGATTGCGCAATCGCTGTTCGTCACGCTGAGAACGGTGGAGATGCACCTGTCCAACGCTTACTGCAAGCTCGAAATCCGGTCCCGCCACGAACTCGCCGCAGCGCTCGCGTTGTAGGTGCATGGGAAAAGACTTCGGTTAATGCTTCGGGTCGACACCGTAGTCAGCAAAACCAGGTCCGACCAGACTAAATACCGTGCCCGAAGTGGGGGGCTGGCCGCTGATCGGCCGAGCCGAAGAGCTGGACGTGATCGCCGGTGCGACCGGGAAGTCCGGCACGTCGGCGGGCGTGGTGATCTTCGGGAAGCTGGGAGTTGGCAAGAGCCGGCTCGCTCACGAGGCCGCGCAGCGATGCGGTGGCGCGCTCGTGCGGCGGGCGTCGGGTTCTTCCGCCGCCAGGGCCATTCCACTTGGTGCGTTCGTCAACTGGCTGCCGGCGGACGTCTTCGAGCCGGTGCACGCCGCAGCCAGGGTGGTCAACGAGCTCATCAAGGGCGCGGGGTCGCGGCCGTGCATCATTGTGGTCGACGACGCGCATCTGCTCGATGACACGTCGGCGTTCATGTTGGCGCAACTCGTCGACCGCCGACTGGCACGACTTGTCCTGACCGTTCGCGGCGGCGCGGCGATTCCGGACGCCGTCTCGGCGCTGTGGCGCGACAGGCTGCTTCAGCGTCTCGACCTGCAGCCGCTCGGCAAGGCCGACTGTTCGACTCTTCTCGAATCGGCGCTCGACGGCTCGGTGGATCCGGTCAGCGAGCGCAGGCTGTGGAGCCTGACGCGCGGCAATGTGAGCTTCCTGCGGCGCATCGTCGAACAGGAAATGTGCGCCGGACGTCTCCATCGCACCGACGGGACATGGACATGGCTGGCCGGCTCCGTTGTCCCGTCGTCGGTGTGCGAGCTCATCGAACACCAGATGGGCGATCTGACGGATGCGGTCGCCGATGCCGTCGACCTACTATCGGTCGCGGGGCCGCTGGCGTTGCGGATGCTGGTGGACATTGTCGGGAGCGAGCCGGTGGAGCAGGCCGAGAATCGCGGCCTGATTGTCGTCGACGGTCGCGACGAACCCGTTGTGCGACTGGCGCATCCGCTTTACGGCGAGGTTCGACGTGTGCGGGCCGGCCACATTCGGTTGCGGCGGCTGCGGGGGACCGTGGCGGCACGGCTGGAACCTCACGGCGATGCCAGGCACATCCTGCGGCGCGGCACCTTGCAGCTCGAGTCCGACATCGCGGTGACGGCGCAGGACATGCTGCGCGCCGGCGAGGCGGCGCTGTGGAGCGGCGACACCGCGTTGGCGCTGCGGTTCGCGCACGCCGCGGCGGCAGCCGGGGGCGGTTGGCGCGCATCGCTTGCGCGGGCCGAGGCCTACACGATGGCCGGGGAACTCGACGAAGCGGAAACGCTTCTCGCCATGGATGATCCGCCGCATGACGCCCGCGTGCACTTGGCCCTCGGCCTCGCGAGGAATTTCTATTTGCAGGGTCGGACCTGCGACGCGTATGCGGTCCTGGAGCAGGCTCCGGCGGACCACCTCGGGTCTCAGACGGCGACGCGCGCCTTCCTGGACGCGTGTGGGGGAGACGTCGCTGCGGCGGCGACCGCCGCCGACGCCGCCTTACGGTGCACCGGCATCGACGATTTGTCGGCGATGCTTGCGGCGACGGCGAAGATGATCGCGGCGGGTGAGGTGGGCCGTGTCGATGACCTCGCCTCGACAGCGGTGTTCGCGCGCACGCTCGGCGTCACGTCCCCGTCGACGGGATTACTTCGGTTCGCCTTCGCCGAAGCGCACAGTTCCGCTCTGCAACTACTCGGATTGCCCGACGCAGCAGACCCGGTCGGCGGCGTCCACGAAGACGACCAACCGCCCGACGTCTATCGGTGGGGCGCCATGATGGCCGGTTCGGGCAACCTGTGTCGCGGGCGCGTCGACCTCGCCGTCAGACAGCTGCGCGACGCGTTGTCGGCGCACCGCCGTGCGTTCCTCGGGGGCTGGCTGTGCCGCTATTACGTCGACCTTGCGATCGCGTTGGCCGTGCGGGGTGAGGCCGACGCGGCGATGCAGTGCCTCACCAGGTTGGCATCGGCTCGCCGACCCGAGATGAGATGGCTGGAACCGATGGAAATGCTAGCCACAGCGTGGGTTTCGGCGGCCGTCGGCGCAGTGAGACGTGCCATCGGTGAGGCGCGCAGCGCCGCGGTGTCCGCCGCGTTGCGCGGGCAACCGGCGCGTGAGGTGCTGTGCCTGCAGACGGCGACGAGGTTCGGGGGCACGACGACGGTCACAAGGCTCGGTGAGCTTGTCTGGGTGGTCGGCGGCCGGCGTGCGCCTGCGGCCGCCCACCATGCAGCGGCGTTGGCGGCCGGTGACGGTGACGGCCTGTTGGCGGTGTCGGCCGCGTACGAGGAGATGGGCGATCTGCTGGCAGCGGTTGACGCGGCCGCGCAGGCGTCGGTCACCTTCCGGGAGGCGAATCTGCGCGGCTCTGCGCAGACTGCGACGAACCGGGCGCGCGACGTCGCCGGGCGGTGCGGCGATGTGCACACTCCCGCGCTGAGCGAGGCCGCGGCTCCTGTGGTCTTCACCGGTCGAATGCGCGAGGTCGTGATGCTGGCAGGCGGTGGACTGACCAACCGCGAGATCGCCGAACGGCTTCAGTTATCCGTGCGCACCGTGGAGGGACACCTTTACCGTGCGGCCGGCCGGGTGGGTGCTCGCGATCGCAACGAATTGGCGCGGGCGATCGGCCATGCGTTGGCGACTCCGGCCTGACCCCTGTTAGGTGCCGTACGCGTAAAAATCGAGTAGAGGGCTACTCAAGCGGTCACCCGATGGTCGGTGCAGATTAGTGAAGTGGACGATCAACTGAGCTCCCACGAGAGCGCCCTGCGCAAGCTTCCGCTGCCGTATTCGCTGGCGCTGCGATTACGCGACGCCGGCGTCGCACCAGAAGTGGTCAGCGAATACGTCGGTGTGGACGAGGCCGCGCTCGAGGGTGTTTACCGCATTGCCGAGGCCAAGCTCAGTGCCGCGGAGCAATCACGTGCGCCGTGCGAGGAGTCGTGCTGAGTCAGATGCCCTCTCACGCGTATTCCGGTGGGTCGATCGCGTCGGCGGTGGTGAACCACTTTTTCTCGGCGAAGGAGCGAAACGGCCAGCGCTGCATCCACTTCATCACCTGGGTGGTGACGGCGATGTCGCTCGCGGATTTCGGCAGATAGCCGTCGATGCCGTTCGACAGGTCCTGGCATCGGTCGATGTACGGCCGCATCACCGATTCGTACCGTGGCAACGCAGCCCTGATCTTGTTCACATCGAGGGCGTCCGCGGGACCGAGCTCCCCGGCCAGCACGTAGGCGCCGACCAGTGCGAGGCTGGTGCCCATGCCGCTCAACGGTGA
>Ga0157378_10002484_pt1 | contig 16398 bp, 19 predicted proteins | sample M65metaG_FD_115309 | JGI IMG/M metagenome (GOLD analysis project Ga0157378, IMG submission 115309) | Miscanthus rhizosphere microbial communities from Kellogg Biological Station, Michigan, USA - M6-5 metaG | ecosystem: Host-associated > Plants > Roots > Rhizosphere > Soil | place: USA: Michigan...
CAGGGCAATGGCGGCGTCACCGAGCGCGCGATCCAGTTGATCGCGCTGCTGACGGTGCTGTCGATCGCGCCGTCAATCCTGATCATGATGACGTCGTTCACCCGCATCGTCGTGGTGCTGTCGCTGTTGCGCACCGCGCTCGGCACCGCCACCGCGCCGCCGAACTCGGTGATCATCGCGCTGGCGATGTTCCTCACCGCTTTCGTGATGGGTCCGGTGCTGCAGAAATCCTATGACGACGGCATCAAGCCGCTGGTCGCCAACCAGATCGGCGTCGAGGACGCGCTGCAGAAGGCCTCGGTGCCGCTGCGCGGCTTCATGCAGAAGAACGTCCGCGAAAAGGATCTGAAGCTGTTCGTCGACCTCTCCGGCGAGCCGCCGCCGGCGACGCCCGAGGACCTGTCGCTGCGCATCCTGGTCCCCGCCTTCATGATTTCGGAACTGAAGCGCGCGTTCGAAATCGGCTTCCTGCTGTTCCTCCCCTTCCTTATCATCGACCTCGTGGTGGCGTCGGTCCTGATGTCGATGGGCATGATGATGCTGCCGCCGGTAGTGGTGTCGCTGCCGTTCAAGCTGATCTTCTTCGTGCTGGTCGACGGCTGGTCGCTGGTGGCGGGAAGCCTGGTGCAGAGTTACGGCGGCGGATAGCAGATGCTGGGCTCGCAACGCGATCTGTTCGATGTGCCGCGCGACGTCTGCTATCTCAACTCGGCCTCCTACAGCCCGTTGCCGTTAAAGACGCTGGAGGCCGCCCGCGCCGCGGTCGGCCGCAAGGGCCGGCCGTGGACGCTCGACGCCGACTTTCCCCGCACCCAGCACGAACGCGCGCGCACCGCCGCCGCCCGGCTGATCGGCGCCGATGCCGCCGACGTCGCGCTGACGCCCTCGATCAGCTATGGCGTCGCCACCGCAGCCAAGCTCGTCACGATCCCGCGCGGCAGCCGCGTCATCGTTCTCGAAAACGATCATTCCTCGCCGGTGCTGGAATGGCACGCCCGCGCCGAAGCCCAAGGGTTCACGGTCGAGACCGTGCGTCAGCCCGGCGACGGCGACTGGACCTCGGCGGTCCTTGGCGTCATCGAGCGAGCGGGTGCGGCGCCCGTCGGCCTCGCCTCGATCTCGTCGGTACATTGGTCGGACGGCGGCATGATCGATCTCGAACAGGTCACGGCCGCGCTGCGGCGCCAAGGCGCGCTGTTCCTGATCGATGCGACGCAAAGCGCCGGCGTGCTGCCGCTCGACGTCAAGGCGCTCGATCCGGATTTCGTGCTGTTCCCAACCTACAAATGGCTGGTCGGTCCCTACGGCCGCGCCTTTCTCTATGTCGCCAGGCGTCACCAGAATGGCGTCCCGCTCGAACAGACCGCCGGCGCCCGCCGCAACGTGCGCGCCGAGAACGACGTCTATTTCACCGATGTCAGTTATGTCGCGGATGCCAGACGCTTCGACATGGGCGAACGCGATCATTTCATCTCGCTGGAAATGGCGGCGATCGGCATGGAGATGGTCGCCGACTGGGGCCATCAGGCGATCGCCGAACGTCTCGCGATGTTGACGGGACAGATCGAGGACAATGCAAGCAGACTCGGCGTCCGTGTCATCGAGCGCCGGCTGCGCGCGCCGCACATCCTGTGCCTTGGCTTTGAGGATGGGATGCCGAAGGGACTGATCGAGGGATTGGCGGGGGACGGCGTTTACGTCGCGGCACGCCTCGGCCGGCTGCGCATCTCGCCGCACGTCTTCAACGACGAGACCGACACCGCGCGTTTCGTCGCCGCCTTGAGCCGGCGGCTCACCTAGCGCCTGGCGCCTCGCCAAAGAAGCCGACGATCTTTGTCAGCCTGCCGGCTGCATCGACCTCGCCAAAGTCGATCGACGTGTCGCCGCAACTGCCGTCGGCGAGGACCAGACGCCAGAGGAAGCGAACGACGTTGTGGTGCAGATCGACGTCGCTCATCATCTCGATGCGGGCGCCGGGCCGCCCCGCCTGCACCTTCGCGATATGGTCGCCGAGCGCTGCCCGTCCTCGAAGGTCCGTCTTGGGGTCGACATAGGCAGCCTCTTCCGCCCAGCAGCGTTCGAGGATTTGCAGACGCATGGCGGCGTCGGGCTCATTCCAGGCCGCGACGTAATCCAGGACATTGGCAACGACCGTCTGGTGCATGGCTCCGCTCATCATCCCTCATCCACTGTCTGAAGATGCGAGATTATGACCGAATGGGTGTTCAGCCGCTAGCGCGCGCGAACCTTGCGCTTGGGCGCGGCTTTGGGCGCGGCGTCCTGCGTCGCGCTGAAGGCGGCGAGCGCGTTCTCCGCCGAAAGCACGCGGTCGCGGCCCGAATGTTTCGCCGCATAGAGCGCCTGGTCGGCCCGCGCCACCAGGAAATCCGAATTCATGTCCTCGGTCGGCACTTCGGTGGCGACGCCGATGCTGAGCGTGACGTGGGTTCCCGCATCGGCCGCGCCGTGGGCCAGCCGCAGCCGAGAGATCGCCTCGCGCAACCGCTCCGCCACGCCGAGCGCGATACCGTGGGTCGAGTCCGGCATCAGCACGGCAAACTCCTCGCCGCCATAGCGCGCGGCGACATCCGCCGGGCGCAGGTCGGCCGCCATCGCGGAGCCGACCGCGCGCAGGCAGTCGTCGCCCTTCTGGTGGCCGTGCAGGTCGTTATAGAGCTTGAAATGGTCGACATCGACCAAGAGCAGCGACAGCGGCGAGCCGGTGCGTTGCGCGCGCGCCCATTCGACCGCGAGCGCCGAATCGAACGAGCGCCGGTTGGCGAGCCCGGTCAGTCCGTCGCTGGACGCCAGCGCCTTCAGCGCCGATTCCGCCCGCTTCTGGTCGGTCATGTCGCGCAGCGTTTCGACCACCGCGATCAGTCTTCCGTCCTCGTCGTGGATCGGGCCGGCGTCGATGGCGAGATAAAGCTGGTTGCCGAGTTTCGGCATCACGCACCAGTTTTCGGCGCTGAAGCCGAGCCCGTGCGTCGACACCGTGAATTCCGGATAAAGGCTGCCGAGCAGATCCGGCCGCTCCTGGGCCACCAGGTCGGCGAGGCAGAACCGCTTTTCTTTATAGAAGGCGCGCCAGTGCTTCTTGGTGCCGATCACCTCGTGAGCGGCAACGCCGGTCAGGCGCTCGCACGCCCGGTTCCAGACCACGACCTCCCGTTGCGGATTGAGCACGAAAGTCGGCACGACCAGATGCTGCATCAGCCGGACGGCATAGGATTGCGCGACGTCGGATGGTTTGGTTGTCCCTCGCACGACAAGCCCTCTCGCTCGTGACATCGGCGATGGACCCCGGCCCTAGGTGAGCTCTTTTGCCGTCGCGGCGTTATCCTTCCGTCATGAACGTAAGGGGGACAGGTGCAATTCACGTTAGAATAACCGGTTAGCAAAACGTAAAAATCGGAAAGCCCGCTAGGTTTCGCCCGCCGCCGCCGGCGGCCGGCGCCTTGCTGCACTGCACTGAGCCGGCGCGTTTGCCTGTCACGCCCGCGTGAGGCGGTTTCGTCGCTATCAAACGAAGAAACCGGCTGGGCCGACGAAGAAACCATTTTGGCCGGCCCGCGAAAGCAACCGGCAACAATCGTCTGGCAGGCTCGCCGCATGATCAACGATGGAGTTCGATCATGCTGGCCGAGAAATTCTTTTTGGTGCTCGAAGCGCTCAAGCGCAGCAGCTATCCCGACGGAAGTCCGCGGGTGATCTCAACCTCGCCGCACGTCCCGGTGAAACTGCCGACCGGGACCGCGAAGTAACCTCGCGCTGCCGCCCTATCCGTTGGCGGCTGCGGCAATGGCCCCAATTTCGGTCGCCTTTGGCGCGGCCCAGGCCTGCGCTGCGATCACCATCAGCGCGCCGGCGATGGCGAGATCCTTGATGAACAGCGTCCGCTCAGCCTTGTCGGCGAGGTTGAGGTGAAACCCGAACGCGGTGGCCAGACAAAACAGCGCCAGCGCGCCGGCCGCGAATGGCAGCCGCCAGCCGAGCAGCAAAGCGCCGCCCGCGCCCAGTTCCAGCAGGATCACCAGCGGCAGCAACAGGCCCGGAATGTGGTGCTCGGCCATATGGTCGAGGAACGGCTGCGGACCGGCGATCTTGGCCGCGCCGGCGAGGATGAACAGCAGTGCCAGCAGGCTGCGTCCGGCAATGGTCACGATGGTGGCGCTCATGATGGGTTCTCCCTGGATTAACCGGCTTTAGCTGCCGGCTTGGGTTGACTTGTCGGATTGCGAAAAGAACAGGATCGCCGACAGCACGAAGGCGAACACGAAGAAGACGGTTCGCCCCAGCACCAGCGCCCTGGCCTGCTCGACCGGCACCACCGAGATCAGGACCCCGCAGGGAATGTAGGCCCAGAGCGCGATCGCAATCGCGCGGCCGAGCTTGCCGAACTGCAGGTAGCCGAACGAGAACAGCAGGACGCCGAGATAGCTCGAGTGAAACTTGATCTGGGAGGCGATCATCTGCCATTCGCCGTCGGCGGCCGACAGCGGCAATCCCTGCTCTATCGAATGAACCATGGTCATGATGTGATGGTTCTCGAACGAATCGAGCAGCACCGTCAGCATCAGCGCGGCCAGCCCGACGCCGACCAGGCGCGGATCCAGCATCCCGCGCAGCCGGGCCGCCAGCACCGCAAAGAACGCGCCGTAGAAAACCATGAAGAGATTGTCGAGGCCGAGATTGAGCCGCAACCCGAATGCCGCGGAAGGCGTCGCCAGATGCGCGCTGTGAGCCTCAAGGCTGCGCGCACTCTGAAAGAAGTCCTGCGAACTGCGCGTGGCGACGATGCCGATCACCATCACCGCCACCGTCAGCGCGGCAAGCGCCGCCAGGATGGCCAGGGTGCGGTCCAGTGTTCGGGTCTCCATGATATGTGTCCTCTTGCTGCCCTCCCATTACAGATATCATATGATATCTGAATATCAACTGTTATCTTGAAGTCAGGAATGCCTGCCCATGCCGAGGTTGAATCGCGAGGAAAGTCAGGCCCGTACGCGGGAGCTTTTGATCGCGGCCGCGCGCAGTGAGATCGTGAAAAAGGGCTTTGCCCTCGCCTCGGTGCGCGACATCGCCGATGCCGCGGGGTTTTCGCAAGGCGCGTTCTATTCGAACTTTCCCGACAAGGAGGCGATCCTGCTCGAACTGGTGCAGCAGCATCAACTCGAGGAACGCGGCCGGATCGAAGCGGCGCTGCAGAGCGCCGAAGGCGACGCGGCCTCCGCGATGGCCGGCATCGAGAAATGGTCGAGCACCGTCAACGCCGATCCCGGCTTTGCCGTGCTCGCCATCGAGCTGCAGCTCCAGGCGCTGCGCAGCCCGGGTTTTGCCGCGACCTATAACGAGTTGAACCGCAAGCACCGCCGCGCGCTGGGTGCGTTCGTCACGGCGTTGTTCGAACTGTTCGGCAAACAGGTGCCGGGGGAGCCTGCGGAAATCGCGGCGAGCTTCATCGCGCTCGGCCGCGGCCTGGCGCTGCTGTCGGCCGATGTCGAGGCCAAACGCAGCGGGCAGATCATCATGACCTTCCTGAAAGCGCTGATCGCCGCGGCGCCGACGACGGCCGGCGCCCCGGCCCCGAAGCAGGCGGGGCGAGCCAAATCCGCGGCCAAGCGCGGCTGACAATCGGCAAGATCGACCGGAACCAATCCGGCGCGCCCCGAGTTATCGCAAATACCTTCAACGCGGGGAGTGCGCCATGAAGCTTGCCAACATCATTATCGCCGGTACCGCGGCCCTCACCCTCATCGGTTCATCGGCGTTTGCCCAGCAGACGCTGACGGGCACTGTGATGAGGATCGATCGCCTGAACGGCACCGTCAGCATTCAGCAGGACCAGAGCGGCACCGTCGGCGCGGGCGGCGCTGCGGCCGCCGAACAATTCAAGGTCCAGAGCGGCATTTCGCTCGAAGCGCTGCACGCCGGCGACAAGGTCAATTTCTCCGCCACCGGCACCGGCGACGCCAAGACCATCACCAAGCTCGATCGGAAGTAGGTTCGATTGGCCAACCGTCATGCCTGGCTTGTGCCGGGCATGACGGAGCGGCTACGCCTGATGGCAATCCCTAACGCTGCGGCGCCCGTTCGAGCGACGCGCGGATTTCAGCGAGCGCCTCGTCGTAATATTCGTGCAGCTTCCGGGATCTTTGCGCTTGCACCTGCAACCTTCCGGCACGGATCGCAGGCTCGTCGTGATCGACATCGAATTTTTCGGCAGGTGAAGGACGGGATGCCTTCTTCATGGTCTTGTTCGCCGCTTTGGCAACCGTCACCGCTTGATGCCCGGATTGATCACGACCGTCGCTGGAAACCATTTCGCACGCCTCACAAATTGCGGATCCGGCCGGATCTTGAATCCTGTCGGCCGTTCCTCGTTAGCGCGCTGGCGTTTCGACCTTGCACTTCCCACTATGGTGCGAGGATGCCCGCGGCTGGCCGATTTGGTGGCAAAAAATGGCGCGACCGATGGCGCAATGGGAGCGGCGCCGTGGCCGCACCTCGTAGTCCTACGGACTATTTTTTCACGAATAAGATGCAATCAATCATCATCCTCCCGGCCGTGTTCAGTCAGCGTCAGCGATTCTGCATCATGCCCCGACCGCTCAAGGAAAAGGCCATATCACCGCGCTGCAAAACCTGCGGACGCGACACCGCCCGACTGGGAAAATTGCCCCGGATCGGGTTGCGCCCTCTCGTCCACGTCTACAAGTGCGCGGCCTGCAACGAGATCGTGTCGGTCGAACCGGATCCGCAGGAAGCAACGGGGCCGGCTTCCTTTTTCACAGCGTAACGCGGCCAGAATACTCAGGGCCCGCCTCCCCGGCGATCTACTCCCACACTACCCCTCCCTCCCAACTGTGGCATGGTAACGTCACGGCGTGGTGCAGGGCGGACGATGGATAGGGTCGAACCAGTGAACGATTTTCTGGCCGGTGGCGGCGAGATGGGCGCGTTGACCCGGGCATTCGACTGGTCGAAGACCAGCCTCGGCTCGCCGGAGACCTGGCCGCAAAGTCTCCGCGTCACGGTACGCCTCGTCCTCAATTCCGGCCATCCGATGTTCATCTGGTGGGGAGACGAACTGATCCAGTTTTACAACGATGCCTATCGCGCGACGATGGGGCCCGAGCGGCATCCGAGCGCGCTCGGCGCCGGCGGCCGCGCCTGCTGGGACGAGATCTGGGACATCATCGGTCCCCAGATCGAGTATGTCATGACTGGCAAGGGATCAACCTGGCATGTCGACCAGCTCGTGCCGGTGACGCGCCATGGCCGCCGCGAGGATGTGTGGTGGACCTACAGCTATGGTCCGATCGATTACGACGGCAAGGTCGGCGGCGTGCTCGTCGTCTGCAACGACGTCACCTCGGAGCATCGGGCGCGGGAAGAACTCGACCTCGCCAACCACGAACTGCAGCACCGCGTCAAAAACACGCTGGCCGTTCTCAGCGCCGTCGCGGCCCAGACCTTTCGCGACCCGTCGAGCAAGTCCGCCCTCGAAATCTATCAGGGCAGGCTCGGAGCTTTCGGACGGGCGCACGACCTGCTGACCGCCTCGCACTGGATCGAAGCCCCGCTGCACGATGTGGTGCAGACTGCGCTGGCGCCATACCAGACCGGCGATAGCCGTTTCGCCGTCTCGGGGCCGCCGACCATCGTCAAATCACGGCAGGCGCTTTCTCTGTCGCTGGCGATTCACGAACTCGCGACCAATGCGATCAAATACGGCGCGCTGAGCGATCCCGCGGGGCGTATCGCGATCACCTGGGAAACTACCGACCGCGATGCCGAGCCGCATTTCGCCTTCACCTGGCAGGAGACCGGGGGTCCCGCGGTATCGCAGCCTTCGGGCACCGGCTTTGGATCTCGGCTGATCACCCGCGTGCTGAAGGACGATTTCAACGGAACGGTCGAGCTCTCCTACGAGCCGGCGGGGCTGCGCTGCCGGCTGACGACGCCGGTCAGGAATATCGAGACCTGAGGCACGCCCGCCAGGGCCACCCTCACCCCACATCGTATTGCTTGCTGAGGTGGTCGCCGACCTGAACCAGCATCGCGACGCATTCGGGATAGCCGGGTTTGGCCACCGTGGCGTCGTCGGCGCGGGCGCGAAATTCCCAGCTATCGCCATCACGGAGGACAGAGATTTCGATGCCGTCGGGACAGTCGGCATGGACCTTGAGTTCGGCCCGCGCCATCGCGATCAGTTCGGCCTCGGACTTCACGGGCTTGCTCATGACGACGGTTCCTCGGTTCTCTGGTTTTGGCTAGGTTGCCGTTTCGGCGGACGTCTGTCGAGGGGACAAAAGCACCCGCCGCTCCGTTACGCCGGGCGATCGCGGAGATCATTTGGGAATATGCTTGGTGAATATCCGCACCGCATAGCCTTTGAAGCGGGGAGCTTCGTCGTAGATGCCGGAGGCGATGCTTTCGACGGCATCCCTGAGCGCCAGAAACTGCGCCTGCCTGGCGATGCTCTCGGTACCCTTGACGCCCGCCAGTTCGTCCATCGCGGCATCGCTGATCTGGCACTCGACCGTCTCGCCGTTGTTTTCGCTCACCATCGTGAACTTGAACGCCAGCCGCTCGTCATCGTATCCCACGATTTTGTTCCGGATCAGTGGCATCGGTCGACAGGCTCTCACCCGGCTGCAAGAGAACAGCCGTCCCCGCTCCGATATAGCACAAGACAAGCCTTCGCCCAGCAGGACATGGAGGCCTCTCACGGCTTGACAGCGGGGCGGTCGCGCGGATTCCCGAAGCTACCGGCGGGTCACCAGAAAATCATCGGTGAATTCGCCGCGCGACACCTTGACCGGGATTTCGCCCTCGCTGCCGAGCTCCAGGATTTCCGAGCCGGATTTGATGTCGCTCCGCGATAGGGCCTCGATGCGCTCGGCAATCCGCTCGGCCTGCCACGCCGTCAGTTGCCAGGCAAAACGTCCGCCGAGATCGCGCATGCCGAAGGCGTCGTCGGCCGGCGCGAGCATCAGCGCCTCGCGCGACGTCGCGCCCGGAATCCGTTCTGCCACCGCCGTCGCCACCGGATGCTCGGCGAAGCGCCGCAGCAGTCTCGCCAACGCGGCGAGGTCCGCCGCCTCGCCGAGAAAGAGGAACAGCGGATGGAAATCGCTTGGCATGTATTCGTAACGCAGCATCTGTCCCGCCGTCACTCGCTCAGCACCTTGACGATGTCCTGCGCATGGCAGAGCTCGACGGAGCCGACCTCCTCGGGACGGCCGGGCGACTCCAGGTAACGGACCTGCAGCCACTGGCCGTCTTCCATGTTTTCCGTCACTTCGGCGATCACGCCTTCCGCCAGCTTCAATTTCGTTCCCGCCTTGACGGCCGTGACATCGATCATTCGGCTTCTCCGACCCCCTTTAGAAAAACGTGGTCAGATTCTTGGCCAGCAGGATGCTCTGTTCAAGCAGTATTTCGCGCCGCGCAACCTTCCATCCTGCGTCGGTCAGACGCAGCGTGTCGTGGCGCCGCCCGACAAAGGTGTGCGTCTCGTATTCGACCCGGTTCTGGTAGACCAGAATGCGCGAGACCGCATCGAGTTCGCGCGCGCCGTCGACGGTCGGCCGCACGGCCTTGATCTGCACGTTGCTGACCATGTGCGTGATCCGCGACAGCGGCTCCTCGGCGTAGTGAACGCCGGTCAGGATCTGGTCGACGCGTTTGGTGAGCGTCCATTTGTCCTCGTCGAACCAACTGATGCCTTCACCCTGTCGCGTGTTCTCGCGCGAGGCATGCTGGCCGAACTTCACGTTGCGCCGGATCGGCATGAAATAGCTGATGTCCTCGGCGAGCAGATCGAGCCACTCGCGAAACCGGCGCTCGTCGAGCAGGTCGGCCTCGCGGTAATAGAAATCCTCGATATCGGCCTTGAGCCGGTAATAGGCCGCCGATCTTTCGATCAACGAATTGGTGGCTGGCGCCTGTTTCTGATCCTCAACGATTGCAGTCATCGCATCTCTCCAAACTTACGGAGCTGGTTTTGCAGGGATCGGGCCGCCTTGCTGGGCAAAGCAGCCGACGTCGATCACGGTGCCGGACAGCGTTTCCGCCTCCGGCGACAGCAGGAATGCCACGACATTGGCGATGTCGTTGCCGGTGGCGACTCGTCCCGCGGCGGTGCCGGGCGCGCTTTTGCCGAACCGCGCCGCATCGCCGCCGACACGACCGAGACTCATGCCGCTGACGATGCCGCCGCCACCGGGAATCACGGTGTTGACGCGAATTCGCTGATGAAAGAAGTCGTAGGCCATCGCTGCGCTCAGTGCGGCGACGCCGCCCTTGCTGGCGCTGTAGACCGCCATGTTCGGTTTGCCCCAGCCGGCGCCAGAGCCGATGTTGACGATCGAGCCCCCGCCCTGCGCGATCATGTGCGGAACGGCGGCGCGGCTGGTCAGATAAGGCCCCTTGAGATTGACGGCGATGATGCGATCGAACATCGCCTCGTCGGTATCGAGCACGGTGCCGAGCGGGCCGATCGCGGCATTGTTGACGACGGCGTCGATGCGGCCAAAGCGCGCGATCGCGCGATCGACGACCCCAGCGACGGCGGCCGACGAAGAAACGTCGGCTTCCATCAATTCGGCGGCAAGGCCGCGCCCGCCGAGTTCGTCGCGGAGCGCCGGAATAGCATTCTGCGCCGTGCTGGAGACTTGCGGTGCTTCCAGCCCGAACGCCACGACGGAGTGGCCGCGTTGTGCAAGCCCGAGCGTGATCGCGCGGCCGATGCCGAAGGTGCCGCCCGAGACCAGAACGACTTTTGCCGAACCGCTCATTCTGCGGCCTGCCGGTTGCCTGCGGGCTGGCCCAGCAGTTCAGTCCAGTCGCCATCTTTCATGTAGGTCGACCAGCGGCGATAGAAACCGCGTGCGATCTGCTCGGTGACCTGCGTGCTCACCTCGCCGCCCAGATGATGGTCGGTGACAAAGGCGCCCATCGACTGCTGGTAGTTGAAGGGATAGCGCCGCGCCACGGTGCCGGTGCTGGCCGCGGTCGCATACAGCCAGTTTTCCATGTCGTCCTGTTCGGTCATCCCGGCAGGTCCGGAGTAGCGCATGTAGTAGCGGCGGAGATAATCCTTGGCCTCCTTGGGCGCGTCCTTGTCGACCAGGAAGAAGCGCCAGCCCTCGGTCGAGGTTGGGCTGTGCGGATGCCAGGCGCAGAGACCTCGCGGCTGCCGGCCGTGATAGGAGGTGTTGGGGAAGATCGTGCCGACGAACGGCAGCAGTTTCGCCTGGTCGCCGAGCCTTCGCTTCCGCTCCTCGAAGCAGTGCCGGAAATATTGCTCGAGGATCGGATTGTCGAGAAACGACTCGACATATTCATTGGCGTCCGGCTGGAGCGCCGAATGCACGCCGTGCCCTTCGGGAAAACTGATCCAGACGTGCTGGGCCTTCTCCAGTTCGTCGTCGCGCCGGCCCTTCTTGCCGGCGGCGGCGCTCGGACCGATGCCGATCAGGTCGACCGAACGATGGCTTGGATTGTGGTAGGTATCGCCGAGGAAATTTTCCGCCGCGAACTTCCAGTTCGACGGAAACACCCATTTGTGCACACCGATCACCTCGGAGCCGCCTTCGCGGCCGTCGCGGCAGTCCAGCGCCTGGTCGAGATGAATCTTGGCATTGCCGAGATAGGTGATGAAATCGGGCGCGTCCTTGTCCCAGGTCGCCCAGATCGAGCCCTTGTAATTGTGGAGCTTCGCCACCGCGACCAGCGAGTTGGCCTCGCGGTCGAGCACGCCGTCATACAACGTCCGATGCAGCGGAACGCCCTGCAGCTTGCCGTCGTTGGTGTAGGTCCAGCTATGATACGGACAGGTGAACAGCGAGGTGTTGCCTTGCTCGTAGCGGCACACCTTCATGCCGCGATGCCGGCAGGAATTGAGAAAAACGTGGACTTCGTTTTTCTTGTCGCGGCAGAGGATGACGGATTCCTCGCCCATCCGTGACGTGTAGAAGTCGCCGGGATTGGGGATCAGGCTTTCGTGGCCGACCAGCAGCCATGCCCGCGTGAACACCTTGTCGAGTTCTTGCCGGTAGATGTCGGCGTCCACGAAAATCTCGCGGCTGATGAATCCGTTCTTGACGTCGACGAGTTGATCGAAATCGTTTCGCATGGTCATCGGTTCCTCCCACTCGCCTATTTGTCCAGCTTGCAGCCGCCCGCGTCCTCGGGCCGGAAGGCTTTGTCACCCGGGATGACGGAGATCTTCTCGTAATAATCCCAGGGGTACTTGCTCGCCTCGGGCTTCTTCACCCGATACAGCGACAGGTCGTAGATAACGCGGCCATCTTTCCGGATGTGCGCGGGCCGGCCGAAAAAATCCACCGGCAGCTTGCGCATCTCGGCGTTGACAGCCTTGGCTTCATCCGTGCCGCCGCTCTGCACTGCCTTCAGATAGTGGCGCACTGCCGCGTAGGTCGCGGCCTGCAACTTGGTCGGCTCGCGCTTTTCGATTTCGAAGAAGCGCTTGGCAAAGGCGCGCGAACCGTCGTCCTGATCCCAGTAATACTGCGCGGCGATGTACATCCCCTGCGCATCCTTCAATCCGATCGAATGCACGTCGGAAATAAAGGTCAGCATGCCGACAACGGTCTGGCCGCCCTGCTGAATGCCGAATTCATGCGTCTGCTTGACGGCGTTGACGGTATCGGCACCGGTGCCGGCGAGCGCCACCACGCTGGCCCTCGAATTCTGCGCCGCCAGCAGGAAGGAGGAGAAGTCGGTGGTATTGAAGGGATATCGCACGACGCCGAGCACCTTGCCGCCGGCATCGGTCACGGCCCGCGACGCATCCTTCACCATCGCCGAGCCGAACGAATAGTCGACGGCGACGAAGAACCAGTCCTTGCCGATCCGCTGGCTGAGCTCGCCGACGAGCCCGGCCGACAGCGCATAAGTGTCGTCAGCCCAGTGCGTGACGACAGGCGAGCATTTTTCGCCCGTCAGTTCCGACGTCGCCGCGCCCGAGACCAGCGCGGTCCGGTTGCTCTGCGTCGCCAGCCCCGCCACCGCGAGACCGACCGAACTGACGGCAAGGTCGGTGACGGCATCGACGTGCTGGATGTCGAACCACTGACGAGCGATTCCAACCGCGATGTCCGGCTTGTTCTGGTGATCCGCCGAGATGATCTCGACCGGCTTGCCCAGCACCGTGTTGTGAAAATCCTCGGCCGCGAGTTTGGCCGCCGTCACCGACCCGGGACCGCCGAGATCGCGTCCGCTGCCATAGTCGCCGAGCACCGCGATGCGCACCGTGCCGTCCGAGATACCCGATCCGTCCGGTTCGGCCTGCGCCGCCGATGACTGGACCAGCGCCGCGATCGCGGATGCCGCCAAACGAGCATGAATGCCGCTGAAGCGAGCCACCTTCCGTTCCTCCTGTTACGTGTCCATCTGGTGGACATCATTATCATATTTTGATATAGTATTTGCCGCGCCCGGATGGTCAAGCGCCTTGTCCGCAGGCAGCCCTGCAAAAACCGGTGGTCGATGACGAAGAAGCCCAAAGACAAGAACGCGACGAAGAAGGAACCCGCGACGGACAACGGCGCGGCCGGGGTGCGCGCAGTCGATCGCGCGATCGCGATCCTGCAATGCTTCACGCCTGATCAGCCGGCGTTGAGCGTCATCGATATCCAGAAGCGCGTCGGGCTGAGCCGCCCTACCCTGTACCGGCTGCTGCAAACGCTGGCGCAGCGCGATCTCGTGCTCGCCGAAGGCGATCCGCAGCGTTTTCGGCTGTCGCACGGCGTGATGGCGCTGTCGCACGTCTGGCTGAAGGGCCTCGACGTCGTGGCGCTGGCGCGCTCGATCGTCGAAGGCCTTCGCGATCTCACCGGCGAAACCGCAGCTTTGTTCAAGCTGCAGGAAGATCGCGGCATCTGCATCCTGGAATGCGAAAGCCGGCATGTGCTCTCGATCAGCCGCGGCGTCGGCGACAGTTCGAGCCTCACCAAGGGCTCGACCGGCAAGGCCATGCTCGGGTTCATGGAGCCGCACCGCCAGTCTGAGATTCTCTCGACGATCCCGAGGGGCGCCCAGCGCGCCAAACTGGAGGAGGAAATCAAACTGGCGCGACTGGGCGGCTATGCGACCAGCCGCGGCGAGATCTTCGTCGGCGCGGTGGCGGTATCCGCGCCCTATTTCGATCACCGCGGCAATGTCGTCGGCTCCGTCGGCATCTACGGCCCGAGCGCCCGCGTCGACGAACAGAAGATGCTCGAATATTCAAAACTGGCGCGCAAGGCCGGACAGGAGATTTCGGTGCTACTGGGGTTTCAGGAGAGCGGCGAGACGGCGGCAAAGGACGCGGCGGCTTCGTCAGGAAATCATCGCCGCAAGATCTGAACGGCGGCCACGCTACCGCGACGCCTCGACCCGCTTGAGGCCGACGATCGCCGGCAACGAGCCCGTGTGGGCCGGTTCGGCCTTGCCATGCTCACCGCCGGCCGGCTCGGCCTTGGCTTCGCCCGGCATTGCCGCGCGGGTGGCGGCATCGGGGAAGCGGATCTTCATTTCGCGGATGAAGCCGTCGAGGGTGTCGACGCTGGCGGCCATCTTGGCAATCAGTGCGAATTCGGCGCTGGAAGACGACGCCGGCTTGCTCGCCATGTCGAACGCCTGCTTGTCGGCATCGCCCGACATCAGCGGCGCATATTTCTCGCGGAAGCGCGCCAGCCCGATCGCATCCTCGGCCAGCGCGTAACCGACCACGGCGCGGATCACGTCGGCCTTCTCGGCGGCGTTCAGCGGTTTGAAATCGCGCCAGCGGTCGGCGTAATAGAGCTCGATCTGTTCGGAAGCCTCGCGCCACTGCCGCGACGCCCAGTAGATGTCGGAGCGCAGCCGGATCGCCTCGCGGCCGGTGATGTTGGAGATGATGTCGAGCGCGAGGTCGTGGCGGCCGACGTCGCTCTGCGCGCGCGCTTCCAGCAGCAGCCGTTGCTGGCGCAGCTCGCCCGAGAGATCGGCGATGCGGGTCGAGCGCAGCGCCGATATCGCCCGGTCGGGCTTGCGGTTGGTGAGATAGACCATCGCGAGCTTGGCGGCGACCTGCGCCCGCGCCGCACCCTCCAGCCGCTTGTCGATCTGGTATTGCAAGAGGTCGGCGGCCTGGTCGAGCAGGTCGACCTGCGCTAGCCGGTCCGCCAGGCGGCGGATCATCTCGTCGCCGCGGCGGCCGATCGGCGTCAGTTCGCGGTATTCGTAGAACATGCCGAGCGCGTCGATCGGCTTCATGTCCTCGCCCTTGGGGCTGAGATAGAGCTGCGCGAACAGCGCCGACGCCGCGTCCTGCGCCTGCCGCGACAGTTCGGCGTTCGGCTGCAGTCTCGTCGCGGTCTTCACCGCCGCAAAGGAATCCGAGTAGCGGCCCGTATCGGCGTAGATCTTCGCCATCTGCTGCAGCGTCTTGATCTCGATGGCGTCGCCGCGCCAGATCGCCGACAGCGTCTCCAGTTCGCGCAGCACTTCGGCCTGGCCGAGTTCGCCGCGCTTCTGGCGCAACAGCACCCAGAGCTGACGGCCTTCCGCTGCCGCCTGGCGGTTAGCGGTGGCGGCGGCGTATTTGTAGGCGTCGAGCGCGTCCTTGTCGTAGCCGAGCGCCTCGGCGAGCCGGCCGCGCAGCACCGCCATCTCCGGCTTCATCTGCTCGGGGACGCCGATCACGTCGAGTTCGCTGCGACGCTTCGAGGCACCGGCGTAATCCTTGACCTCGAGCGAAGCCCGCATCGCATCCGCGGTCACGATCCGCTGCAGGTCGAGCGGCAGCGAGGCGATGGCGAATTCGGCGTTCTTGAATTTTTCGCGCGCGTCCGCCCATTTTTCCTGGCGGGCAAAGGCAAAGCCTTTCCACAACTGCGAATCGTAGCCGTTGCCGATCGCGGGATTTGCGAGGTCCTTCAGGGCGCGCTCGGGATGACCGATCAGGATCGAGGCCACCGCATGCACCATCATCACGGCAGCCTCTTCGCTGCCCTGCTTGGTTTCGGAATAGATCAGGTTGGTGACGCCGCGCGCCTCGTGATACATCGCGCGCGCCATGTAGAAATTGGCGAGGTCGAGCCGGGCCTGGGTCTTCTGTTCGGGCTCGGCGTTGGCGGCGGCCTTGATCAGCGCGTCCAGCCGCGGCATGAAACTTTCGTCCTGGTTCTTGCGCCACTCGGCGCTGTCGAACAGCGGCCGCACCGCGGCGGTGGCGCGCTCGGCGGCGACGTCGGCCGATGACAGCGTCAAACCGCCCGGCTTGCCGAACATCACCTTGTCGGATCCGACCTCGGCGGTGACATCGTCGGAATTCGGATGGGCGACGACGCCGTGGACGGATTCCAGCAGCGACAGTTCGACGAAATCCTGCCGCTTGATGAA
>Ga0157378_10002485_pt1 | contig 16396 bp, 9 predicted proteins | sample M65metaG_FD_115309 | JGI IMG/M metagenome (GOLD analysis project Ga0157378, IMG submission 115309) | Miscanthus rhizosphere microbial communities from Kellogg Biological Station, Michigan, USA - M6-5 metaG | ecosystem: Host-associated > Plants > Roots > Rhizosphere > Soil | place: USA: Michigan...
GAAAGCGCGTCGACTTCTATCTGATGTCGTGGAAAGGCGGCACGCTCACGCCTCAGCTCAGCGAGGTTGACGACGTCGAGTGGGTCGAGCTTTCGGAGGCGATTGCGCGCGCGAGCTTCGACTCCGAGAAGAAGCTGCTGGAGTCGATCGCTTCGGAGCTTTCCTCGAAGTCTTAGCTTCCTTCGCGAGCTTCGACGCCACGGTCGGCGTTCCCTTCCCTGCCGCTTTCCGATTGCTCTGCCACACCTTCTTCGGCGACACGTCGTCGACGAGCTTGTTCGACACGACGGATCGCGGTGCGACCTCGGTGATGTCGATCTTCTCGTTCGCGAATTCATCGCGATGCTTCAGAAGAAGCCATTCATTTCCCTTGTCACCCGTCCGTCCGCGTCCGCTGATGCGAACCAGCGCCCACTCGCCGAACATCTTCTTCCCGTTCATTCGAAACGTGAGCTTGCCGGATCGCAGCGCCTTCACCGCGTCATCTCCAGGCTCGATGAACTCCCATGTCCCCTGATCCCAGATGATCACGTTCCCCGCGCCGTAGTTTCCTTCCGGGATGACTCCCTCGAAGGACGCGTAGTCGTAGGGATGATCCTCCGTCATCATCGCGAGCCGCTTGACGCCGGGGTCGTATGACGGACCCTTCGGCACCGCCCACGACTTCAGGACTCCTTCCATCTCGAGCCTGAAGTCGTAGTGCAGGTGCGACGCATGATGCTTCTGGATGACGAAGATCGGCCTCTTGCCTTTGACCGGTTTGATCCTGCCCGCGGGCTCCGGCGTATCGCCGAAGTCGCGCATCGTCTGGTACTTCTTCAGAAGATTTCCAGCCATACGCTACGAGGCCTTTCGCTTTTTCGACGACGAGCGCTTATGAGAGCTCGATGCGCGTTTCGCACGATGTGCCGATGCGCGGCGCGCAGGCTTGGGAGCCTTTCCACCTTCGAGACTGCGGCGCAGTGCTTCCATGATGTCGATGACTTCTCCGCCCTTTTCCTCTTCCCGTTCTTCGGCGACGATCGCCTTGCCTTTGGATTTCGCGCGGATGCGGTCGAGGAGCCGCTCGCGATATTCATCTTTGAACTGCAGGGGGTTGAATTTCTTCTCCGTCAGTTCGGCGATGAGCATCTCGGCGAGCTTCATCTCTTTCTCGCGCACCGGTCCTTCTTCGCCTTCGATGGCGGAGAAATCGCGCACCTCGTCAGCGTAGTACATCGTATGGAGCACGAGGCCGTCCTCGTATGGACGGACGACTACGAGATGTTCGCGTCCCGACGCGACCCATTGCGCGAGCGCGACCTTTCCCTCTTTCTTCATCGCGGTCGCGAGCAGACGATACGTCTTCCCGCCGCCCGGCGCGGGGCCGAGAAAGTACGCTTTCTCGAAGAAAACAGGATCGATCTGATCGAGTGTGAGGAACTCGACGATGTCGAGCGCGCGGTTGTCATCAGTCTCCAGCGTCTCGATTTCTTCGTCGGTAAAGGTGACGTACTTGTTCTTGGTGATTGCGTAGCCGCGGATCAGCTCGTCCGAATCGACGATCTTCTCGTGATGCGGGCACCACCATTTGCGATTCACTCGAGTGCCGCAACTCTCATGCAGCAGATTGAAATGGACGTCTTCGGACTTCGTCGCGGTGTAAAAGCGGACAGGAATCGAGACGAGGCCGAAGGTGATCGTGGCGTTGCGTAGTGGCCTGAGTGCCATAGCGCCTCCCGCCATTGGTTTTTGCAGCCGCCGCGCCACGTATTTCGCGCGGCGCTGATTTTGCAACGGTGCATCGAGCCGGTCACAAGGGTATGGCCTCATCCATTCACCGGATGCTCTGGAGTGCGTTTGCAGCGTTGGCGATTCTCGTCATCGCCGGGCTGTGCCTCACCCTTCTCGTCCTCCAGACGGAGCGCCGCGAAGAAACGCAGATCGTTCTTGGCTCCGAGCCCCTCATCGATGCAGTGAACGACATGGACGGCGACATCACGACGGCGGTCTCCGCCGCTCGCGCGTTCGTGCTCACTGGACAGACGCAGTTCACACAACAGTACGACGACGCGATCCGCGGATTCGACCGCAGCTACGCAACGGCGAAACAGCTTGCGACGACCCCCGAAGACATGAACCTCGTCGCGAACTTCAAGAAGCACTTCGATGAGGTGCGCGCGAGAACCGACAGGGAGATCGAAATCTCTCCCGTCAACGCCGAGGCTGCGAAGGAATCTGTGCTGGAAGTGGCGCGGCTGCGACGGGCCGCGGCGGATTACTCCGCGAAGCTGACGGAAACCCATCGCCTGCGCCAGGCGCGAAGCATCGACGCGATGGCCGTGCAACGGCAGTGGGTGATGCTGTTGATGGTGCTGATCAGCGTCGCGATCATCAGCACCGCGGCGATTGCGATCGTGCGCGTCGAGCGCTCGATCGTGAGCTCCATTGAAAATCAGGTACGGCGCACGGAGGCGATGATCGCGGGAATGACCGATGGCGTCATGCTCGTCGACGCAGAAGGCCGCACCGTCTACATCAATCCTGCTGGAGAGAAACTACTCGGACGAGGAGTGCTCGGCGTTCCCATCTTCAAACAGCCTGAGGTCTACAGGTTGCGCTCGGACTCCGGAGAGCGAATGAACCCGGACGACCTGCCCGCCTCGCAGGCGCTCTCCACAGGGCGCGCGATTCAGGATCTGACGATGCGGATCGACCGCGATGATCGCCTGATCGCGATCTCCGTATCGGCAACTCCGCTCCACGAAGACCGGCGCGTGACCGGCGCGATCGTCACGTTCCGCGACATCACCGAGCGGCGGCGACTCGAAGAGGAAATGCAGTCGCAGGCCGAGCGCGCACAGACTCTCGCCGACGCCGGTGCATTCTTCTCGTCGAACATCGATCCGGTGTGGGTTACGCAAGCCATCGCCGAGCGAGTCGCGGAAGTGCTCGGCGACTGGGCCGCAGTCATTCTCAAAACACCGGATTCGAATGAGCTGCGCGTCGCATCGATCCATCACCGCGACATGGCTTCGCTCGGTCTCGCATGGTCATACATCTATCGCCAGCCGCTCATCGCCGGCGAAGGAATCATCGGCCAGGTCATCGCGACCGGCTTTCCATCGCTGACGACGAACATCGCGGGTGGAAGCGACGACACGGGCTATCGCGTCGGCACCTCGCAGCATGCGAATCCGATAAAGCTGGCCTCGCTGCTGATCCTGCCGCTGCGCACGCGGCGCGAGATGCTTGGTGCGGTGGTCATCGCCGCGAACGACCCGACGCGTGCGATGTCCGATACGAAGCTGCCGCTGGCCGAGGTGCTGGCGGAGCGAGCTGCGCTGGCGATCGAGAATGCGAAGCTCTACACCGAACAGGTCGAAGCACGCCGAAAGGTCGAGGATCTTTCGCGCCTGAAGGACGAGTTTCTGTCGATCGCGTCGCACGAGCTGCGGACGCCGGTTACGTCGATCAAGGGTTACACGCAACTTGCGAAGACGCTGATCCGTGAGAACGATCTCGCGACGTCGGAGGAATACCTCGACATCGCGCTCGATCAGATCGACCGTATGTCGCGGTTGATTCTCGAGCTCCTGGACGTGTCGCGCATCGAAACCGGACGGTTGCAGATTCGCCGGGAGCCGATCGGGTGGCCTGCCTTCGTGCGTGATGTCGTCCATCGTCATCACACGGCATTCAGCGACCGCCACTTCGATGTGAAGATCGCAGGCAGCAGCGACCGCATCGTCAATGGCGATCGCGATCGTCTCGAGCAGGTGCTCGGCAATCTCCTCGAGAACGCGGTCAAGTATTCGCCGGACGGGAGCGACATCAGCGTCGAGGTCGAGGATCGCGGCGAGAGCGTCGTGACGGCGGTGAGTGACCGCGGGATGGGCATTCCGGCAGACGAGCTCAATCAGGTGTTCGAGCGGTTCCACCGCGGCCGGCACGTCTCGTCGACGAACTATGGCGGCCTCGGCCTCGGCCTCTACATCACCAAACAAATCGTTGAGCGCCACGGCGGACAGATCTGGGTCGAGAGTCGCGAAGGTCAGGGAACGAACTTCTATTTCTCCCTTCCGACCGCTCCTGTTGCCAATCCGATCCAAGCAATCGTCGGCGCAGCTTCGTAAACTCTTCCAGAATGCTCACGTTCCTCGTTGCGGCCACGTTGTTCGCCGCGCCCTCAGACCTTCGTCTCGATCGGATTCAGGAATCGCTGACGGGCCTTCACTTCCACTACCAGGAGTATGTCGATGGTCTGCCGCTGCTCGACGGCGATAACACGAACGTCGCGGTCTCTCGCGGAGCGATGCATGTGCGCGGCGAGCTGCGCTTCGTACGCAAGTCGATCGTGCAGGAGCGGCCGCTCGAACGATACGCGGAGTTCCGCGATGAGAAGAGCGGAGAACTTCTGCGGCGCGTGCCACTCTTCTGGACGGCGAAGGCGCGAGTCTTTGCCGACAACCCCGTAGCGCAGTTGAATGATCCGGGCCTTCAGGATCAGAACGACAGCGCTGCGGCAGTTCCGCCGCAGGCTTACACCGAAGTGGACGTTGATCCGCTGCTGAGCGGATCGAATGTCGTGATCTCCGATCTCGAGTCTCCGACCAATGCCGTCGTCGATCCTGCGCAATCGCTCCTGTTCGACCGCAGCCAGGGGCAGTTCGAGGCGGTGAACGCGTGGTACCACATCGATCGCGCGCAGAAATATCTTCAGTCGCTCGGCTACACCGGCTCGCGGCGGCTCGTCGACTATGCCGTGCCGCTCGATCCTCATGCGGCGAACGAGACGGATAACTCGTACTACCTCGCAAGCTCGACGCCGGGACGCGGCGCGCTCTACTTCGGCGACGGAGGAACGGACGACGCGGAAGATCCCGACATCATGCTGCACGAGTTCATGCACGTGGTGCAGGACTGGATCGCGCCGGGTGCATTCGGTGGCGAGTCGCGCGATCAGTCGCGTGCGCTCGGCGAAGGCTACGCGGACTACTGGTCGTTCTCGTCGACCTACGCGGGTTCGGTGAAGAGTGGGCGGGATCCATTCTGCATCGGCGACTGGGATGCGCGCTGCTGGCTGGACGACTCGTCACAGAACTGCGGATACAAGAGCGGAGCCGATTGTCTGCGCCGTACCGACAGCACGAAGACGATGTCCGATTACCTCGATGTGAATCAGAGCGGGACGGAGCACAGGAATGGCGAGATCTGGTCCTCCGCGCTGCGCGAGATCTTCCAGAGGCTGAATACCCGCTATGGCGCGGACTCGGGCAAACGAATGACGGACACGCTCGTCATCGAGTCGTTATTCGATGCGCCACCCTCGCCTACGTTCCGCGTCATGGCGCAGAAGATGATCGACGCCGACAGACTGCTCAACGGAGGAGCGGATGTATCCACGATCTGTTCGGCGATGACATTGCGATCCATCCTGACTGCCTCGGATTGCGATCGCGCACCACGTGGCGAAGTGACGTGGTTTCAGTGTCCCGATCAGAATCTCGCGCTGCCGGACAACGACGCGCAGGGTGTCCTGACGTCGCTGACGATCAAGGATCCGCGCTCGATCGATCGTGTCTTCGTGCATGTTCGCGCATCGCATCCTGCGCGTGGCAACTTGCGAATCACGCTGGTCGCTCCTGACGGCACGACGGTGTTGCTCAAGCAGGAATCGTTCGACATCACCGCCGATCTGGATGTCACCTATGGTCTCGATGCGCAGCCAGCACAGCCACTCGATGTCCTTCAGGGAAAGACCGCTGCGGGCATCTGGCAGTTGCGTGTTGCCGACGTGTTGCCGACGGATCGCGGAACATTTCTCTCGTGGTCGCTCGGATTCGAGTTCATCGGAGATGTGCCGGCAACCACTCGGCCGGTGACATCCTCAGCGCGCCGTACGATCGCCGTCGCGGGCCACTTGAACGGAGCCAACGGCACGCGTTTCGTCAGCGACGTGAAGCTCTTCAACCGCGGCAGTTCCGCGGCGAATGTCATGCTGATCTACACGCCGAGCGGCGCGAACGGGAACGATCAGTTCGCCGCCGTCCGTGCAGTGATCGATGCGGGACGCGTCTTGTCGTTCGATGATGTCGTGGCGAATGAGCTGCAGAGCGTCGGCTCCGGGCAACTCGAGATTCAGGGTGACGTTGCGCAACTCGTAATCACCAGCCGCACATACACGACAACGTCTGCGGGCACGTACGGGCAGTCGATTCCGGCGCTGCCCGGCAATGCCGCGACGTCGCCGGTCGTCGTGAATTTCGCTGAAGTCGATGACGACTTCCGGACGAACTTCGGTTTCGCGGATGTCGGCGGTTCAGGCGGGAGCGTGCACGTATCGGTGTCGGACGCGAACAGCGGCGCCGAGGTTTACTCGTCGGACTACACGATTCTGCCGTTCTCGCATCGGCAGGTTTCGCTGACTGGGGTGCGCGGAAATTTTGTCATCCATATGACTTCATCTGCAGGTGCGAAGATCCTCGGCTACGCGAGCGTGGTCGACAATCGGACAGGCGATCCAATTTACGTTCCGGCGGTCACGAGCATCGTCGCGGCGCATCAGGCCATTGCCCCAGCCGTCAATGCGCCGGGCGCGAACGGAACACTTTGGCGGACCGACGTTCGCACGACCTCACCGCAGACCATTCTCAGATTTCAAGACAGCGAGAGCGCGGCGGGAACAACGATCGTGCCGGATGTGCTCCGGAACTTCTTCCACGTCACGAATACCAGCGGGGTTCTGCTGGCGACCGTTCCTGAGAACGAGATCGCGACGACGCGCACGTGGACCGATTCGGCCAACGGCTCATACGGTCAATTCGTGCCGTTCTTCGATGTGAGTAGCGGTCGCATGAGCGCGGACGTTCTGTCGGTCGAAGTTTCTCCGGCGTTCCGTACGAACATCGGAGTGATGTCGACGGTCGCGGCGACTGCGCGGATCACCGAAGTGAACGCAGCGGGCACTGCGCTCGCGACGTACGACGTCGCGATCTCGCCAATGCAGCTCGTGCAGATCCCGATGACGGCCGCCGTGATCAACGGCCGCGTGCACATCGAGGCAACCGCTCCGGTGATCGCATATGGATCGCTGGTCGACAACAGGACGGGAGATCCGACGTTCGTTGCGGGGGAGTGAGTTGTGCTCTTCTGCAGGGGGTCCTTCGCTTCGCTCAGGATGACATTGCGTCATCCTGAGGCGCGAAGACGCCGAAGGACCCCCTGCAGTTCAAGTGTCCACATTTGCGCAAACCCCCACAAATCCTTATCCTTCGCCGGCCATGTCCGCCCCCGTGCTTTCGGAGCCGCAGTCGCTGGCGCAGGTTCCGCAGAGGATTCTCGAGGAAATCATCCGCCAGCTCCGCGCCACGCGGAACGACATCATTCGCTTCGGCGTCTGGAACATCCGCAACCTCACGGATGACGAATTCAACCGCACCGACGATCGCAAGCTCCTCGGCTATTTCCGACAGGACCTGCTGGAAACGCGCTTTCTTTCCAAAGGCCGCCGCATCGACATCATTCAACTCTGGTCCTGGTTCGACAACGAGATGTCGGGCGTCGAGCCGTTGTTGATCGATGGCGAGGAGGTCCTTCTCAATATTCAGGACAAGGATCTCGAGAAGGTGCGCAAGCGCATTCAGGAGATCGATTCGTTTCTGCCGACGCTGCGCGGCGATGATCTCGAGGCGTTCAAACGCGTCAAGTACAAGCTGCGTCGCACCGTGATGCGTCTGACATACGACCTGCATCACCTATTCAAGCGTCTCGAGAAATACCGGAAGAACCACTTCATGCAGGGCGATGCACCGCGGCCCGACCGCATGACCCTCGAGTCGGTTACCGAGATCCCCGAGCCGCCGCCGATCGACGAGCACGAAGAGGAGTAGGTTACAGCTTCACAGTCGTCGTCTGTCCCTCGCTCACGGTCACCGTCGTCGACTTCACGACTGCCCCTTTGGTATCGAGCAATTGCAGCGTGTATTGACCCGGTGCGATGTTCTGCAGAGTTGTCTGCAACGGATCGGCGACGACAGCGAACGACTGCATGCCCATGCGCATGCCTCCGCGTGGATATGGCGTGCCCGTGGAATCGAGAAGGCGTCCACTCGTCAGATCCGCGCTCGATGAAGAAAAGAGGATCGTTCCCCCTGGCGTGAGGCCGAGGTTGCGTGTTGCGGGAGCATCGGTCACGAACGATTGGGAGGCGTAGCCGTCTGCTCCGATCGTGACCTTGTACGAACCGGCTGCGAGCGGAATGTTCACCGGCTCCGGATTCGACATCGCGAAGCGGAGGAAGTCGTCGTAGACCGTGCCGTTCGCCGAGACCGCGCGATACCACGCGTTGATCGGACGGTTATCGCGCGCATCGACGACGAGAATCGTGAGGCCCGCTGACGGTGCGAGTTTCAGCTCGATCGGATCAGCGCCACTGTCGGTCACCGTGACGTTGACGGACTCCGCGCCGAAGTTTTTCTTTTCCGCTGTCGCGCGGAACGCGCCGGCCGGAACAGAATCGAACGAGAAGTTGCCTCCCGCGTCCACCGCAGAAACCGACAACGGCCAGTTCGCCTGACCATCGACGCGACGAAGCGAGACGGTCACTTCCGAAAGAGGTTCGCCCGACGTCGCGTTCGTGACGCGTCCACGCACGGTCACACCGCGGATATCGATGTTGAACGTACTCGATCCGCCGACGGTGTACGTCGTCATGTACGGCCCGCGATTTGGATCCATCACGCGGACGTTGTAATCGCCGCTGTCGAGTCCCGACATCTCGTAGTGGCCGTTGTTGTCCGTCGAGATGCTGCCGCCGCGAAGAGAACCGCTGCGGCCGGAGAAGTTCACCATGACGCCTGCGAGCGGAGAGCCGTCGCGCGTCACGCGTCCGCTGACGGTCGTGTCGCCGGCGAAGTCGAAGTCGAGCGTCACCGCAGAGCCGGCGTCGACCTGCACGGACTTCGCGGGTGCCGTGCGCATCGACGTCATCATCTGTCCCGCGCGCGCTGATACGCGGACGGTGCCGAGCGGTGCGCCTTCGATGCGATAGTTGCCGTTGGAGTCGATCGGAGATGATGCGTCGCCATTCGCGCCACTCGCGTTGACGACGGCGTGCTGCAGTTCTGCGGACGTGAGACCGCTGACGTGACCCGTAATCGTTCCGCCGCTGCGCAACGTCAAACGTACGGGCGCGCTGGTGCTGACGTCGTAGTCGCGCAGGATCGCATCGGCATAACCACTCTTCGATGCATCGAGCTCGTAGTGTCCCGGTGCGAGTCCATCGAGAGAGAATCCGCCGCTGGCGTCGGTGCGAGCCGTCCGGCCGAATCCCGCGTTGGCTGCCGATGATGCGTGAACGACCGCATCGGCGACTGGCGACCCACCTTCATTGACCACGACGCCCGTGAGGTGAACGCCGGAAGTCAGCTGTGCATCGACCTGCGCGTGATCGCCCGAGAGCGTGACGGTCTTTGTTGTCGAGATGAGACCAGTCGCGCTGAAGACGATCGACCGCTCGCCCGGTTCGACGTTTTCGAGCGTGTACTCGCCGCTGGGATCCGTCGCTGTGTACGGATCATTCATCCCGCCGCCACGCATCATGCGGCCGCCTGCCATCGGGTCGATGCGAACGACTGCACTGCCCACGGGCGAGCCGTCGGGACCGGTGACGTGTCCAGTGATGCGCACGCCGGTCTCCATCGAGACCTCGATGTTCTCCGTCGCTTTTCCGTTCTCGATCGTGATGTTGGGTACGCGCGACTGCACGTAACCAGGCGCATTGACTGTGAGCGTCTGCGTGCCGGCAGGCACGTTCTCGAGAACGAACGTGCCATCGTCGCTCGTGAAGCTTTGCAGTGACGGCGGCATCACCATCACCATGCCGCCACCTCCGCGAGTTCCGGAGATGCCGGCTTCGAATGACTTGATCGGTGTGTGGCTCGTCTTGTCGACGACGCGTCCGATGACGCGGCCCCCGGGCGGAAGATCGATATTGATGTCGTTCGCCGGCGCGGTGACGGCGCGGTTCATCTGGATGAAGTCCTCGCGCTTGCTGAACGCCAGCATCATTTCGCCGGGCGCCTGATCGGTAATGCGGAACGTGCCATCAGGGCCGGTCTGCACCGGCATCATCGAGTCGGTTCCGATCGGAATGACGTTCACGCCTTCGACAGGTGTGCCGCCACGCGTGATGCGGCCGCTGACTTCGACGCCCGGCTCGAGTGTCACTTCGACCGGTTTGGCGTTCGCTCCAATCTGCTGTGCGCGGAGCGTCTTTCCTGCGAGTCCTTCACGTCTGAAGCTGAGATCGTACGAACCTTCGCGGACGCGGAGTGAGAACGTGCCGTCGCTGCCGGAGCGGACGACATCGTCGTCGGGACCGCGCACGATCGAGTTGATGATCATGCGGCGTATGCCACCCGGCCCTCCGCCCGACGGCCGCGATTCGGCGGCCGTGACGGAGACTCCGGAGAGCGGCTTTCCTTTCGTATCGATCACGCGTCCAGTGACGGCGACGCCGCGTGGAATCGTGATCGTGACGCCGCTCTTACGCTCGCCGGGCCCCACCTTCATCGCGCTCGAGCGCGCGCTTGGTAAGCCTCGCTTCGTTGCTTCGAGCTCCAGTTCGTTTTCGCTGTCGACACGCGTGAGGAAATGGCCGTCGGGTGCAGTGATGCTGGTCCGGGAGCGATCCATCATCCGCATGCGCGGGCCGGGCATCATCGCGTCGTTACCGACCGTTCGCGCTTCGAGATGCGCGCCGGCGATGCCTTTGTGATCCTCGTCCATGACCGTTCCGGAGATTCGTCCCTCCGGTGTGCCATAGAGAACCTTCTGTGTGCTCTGTCCCGGTGCAAGGTGCACCGAAACGTTAGCCGTCGAATAGTTCGGACGCGATACGGCGATCTCGTAGTCCCCGCCCGCGATTGCAGCGATCGAGTAATTGCCTTTCGCATCGGAAATGGCTGACACAGCTCCCGTCTGAACGAAGCGTCCAGGAGAGATGAGACGGACTTCCGCGCCCGGGAGCGGGAGCTGTGTCTTTGCGTCGCGAATCGTCCCGTTCAACGACGCAGCGCGTGCCAGGCGCAAGCTGAGTGGCGATTTGAGATCTTTTGCGAACACGCGCGAGGCGATCCGGTTGCCCGAGCGCGCATCGATCCGTTCCCACTTCTTCGCGAGATGCGCGATTGTGAATGTGCCGTCTGCTGCGGTCTTTGCGACCGGGTAGTCGTCGACGAGCACGACTGCGTCGGCGACAGCCGTCTCGCCATCCTCAGCGACGACGCGTCCCGTCATCGACGTGCCGGTCTCGAGCGCGATCTCCGCCTTACCGATCCCGCCTACGCGCCCGATCGGCTGTGAGGCGATGGCGTAGTCAGGGTGGCTCACGATGATGCGCGAGTTCACGCGCGCCGGATCGGGCAATGCGTAATGGCCTTTGTCGTCGGTCGTGGAGATCAACTCGCCGTACTCGCCGGCAACGATCACCGTCACACCAGCGAGCGGTTTTCCGTTCGCGCTGACCGTTCCCTGCTTCAACTGCGAGGCCGACAGCTGAATGACACCGGCATCGTCATCTGCGGCAGCGCGCTCGATCTGTGGCGCAAAACCGGCCGCGTCGATCCGGAGATCGACCACGCTTCCCTTTGCAGCCTCGATCGTGAAGTTGCCCTTCGCGTCGCACTGTGCCGTGGCCAGCGGTTTGCGCACCGGATCCGCGGAGAGGACGCGGGTACGCCTCGCTTCCAATGACTCGAGCGGCAGAGCCGTGACCTTCGCGGCCACCGATTTACCCTCGGAGTCGACGACCGTTCCGGTAATCGCCGCGACCGCAGGCAGCGAGCAGAAGATGAGGATGGCAGAGAGCAGGCGTGCGCGCATACGTTCCTTTGTACGAACAAAGTCGAAATTCGCTGAGTTAGACGGAGGAAGTGCGGAAGAGTTTGCAACCCATGTGACGTTGCGGCAATGGTGCGCCTGAGCAAGCCTGTTCGAGAAGAGATTCTGCGCGATCGACTCGATCGGCTGGTCGACACGTTCGATGTCTCGACGATCACACCCGATCCGCTCGAGCTCGTGCTGCGCTACAGCGATCCGCTGGATCAGGAAGTCGCGGGACTGCTCGCGGCCGCGTTCGCTTACGGCCGCGCCGATATCGTCGTCGCGAACGTCGGCCGCGTGCTCGACGCGATGCTGCCCTCACCCTACGTCTATCTCAAGACCTTCGAGAGGGCCGAGGGAGAGAAGAGGTTCGCGGGGTTTGCGCACCGGTTCCAGAAGACGCCGGAGCTCGTGACGCTGCTCGCATGCATCGCCGACGCGATTCACGAGCACGGCTCGCTCGGACAGCTGTTTCGCACGTGCTATCGCGCCGAGGATGACGACATCGGTCCGTCGCTCGCGAGATTCGTGGAGACGATGCGCACGCGTTCGATCGAGTATCTGTTGACGTCGCCTAATGACGGCTCCGCGTGCAAGCGGATGAATCTCTATCTGCGCTGGATGGTGCGTCGCACATCGCCCGATCTCGGCTTGTGGACGTTCGTCGATCCCGCAAAGCTGGTGATGCCGCTCGACACGCACATCCATCGCATTGCGACGTTTCTCGGTCTGGGCAAACGCAAGTCGGCGGATTGGAAAGCTGCAAGAGCGATCACCGATCGCCTGGCGAAATTCAATCCGTCGGATCCGGTTCGCTACGACTTCGCGCTATGCAGGCTCGGAATTCTGGATTTCTGCAGCCGAAGAAGAAGGAAGGAGAACTGCGATGTCTGCCTGCTGCGGGATGTTTGCAGGTTTCCGGTGAAGTAGTGGGAGGGTAGTAGGACAATGAGACCTCTAGGACCTCTAGGACCTCTGGGACCTCTAGGGAGCACGCGGGGGTTTCTACCTGGAGGTCTCAGAGGTCCTAGTGGTCCCAGAGGTCCCATTGCTCCTACCACCATCCATTTTTACGCGCGCATAATCCAACAAAATGGACTCGTCCCCTTGTTCAAGGACTTGAACTTTCACCTCCAACCGTTTGAATTCATAGAGTTAGGCCCTATTTTCCCGCGGCACCTCCGTTGAATAGTCCCTTGCGACTCTCATGCGCCGGTCGATCCTCTCTAATGTAGTGATCGGGTTGCTCACGATGGCGATCGTCATCGGCGCATTCGCTTCGTTCCAACGGAAGCGCTCGTCATTCGAACGGATCGACTTCACTTTCCGCCGCAACAATGGCGTGATCGTCGTGAAGTCGGTCGATCGTGGCAGCCGTGCTGCGGCGTCAGGTCTCCTGCCGGGAGACGCGATCATCCTCATCGGCGATACGCCGACGACGGAGATCGAAGGTCTGCAGAAGACGCTGCGGCGCATTGGACAGCCGGTGCCGATGGTCGTGCAGCGCAACGGCCATCCGATGACGCTGATCTATCGCGCGCCGGAACTGAAGATCGACTATCCCTATCTGATCCTCAGCTTCATCGGGTTCCTCTACCTCGCGATCGGGCTCTTCACGTTGTTTCGAACGTCCACTCTCGAGTCGACGCTCTTCTACTTCGTCACGCTCTTTTCATTCACGGTCTACGTCTACACTCCGGCGGGCGACATCGATCTCCTCTACAAGGTGCTGCAGGTGGTTGAGGAGATCGCGATCATTCTGCTGCCGCCGCTCACACTGAACTTCTTCCTGCTGTTCCCGCGGCCCATCGTGAAGCAGCGCGGCATCATCGCGTCGCTCTATGCGCTGCCGCTGATTCTTGCCGCGTGGGACACCGATCTTCTGATTTTCAACAACGCGATTCCGATCGCCGCGCCGGCGCGTGCATTCGAAATCATCGCGCGCTGGGAGTATGTCCACTTCGCGATCTACTTCACGCTCGTAGTCGTCGCGCTGGCGTGGACGTATCGAAAAGCTGCCGCCGTCGGCAAGAAGCAGATCAAGTGGATCTACCTCGGCATGGTCCTCGGCTTCCTGCCGTTCCTGGGGATCTACATCATCCCGTATCTCGTATCGGGTTCGGTGCAGCCGATCTACTCGACACTCTCGATCCTGCCCCTCGCACTGATTCCGCTTGCGTTCGCGGTCTCGATCCTCAAGTACAAGCTGTGGGACGTCGAGGTGGTGATCAAGGAGATCCTCGCCTACTCGGTCGTCTTCATCTTCGGGATGATCGCGTTCTCGACGGTGAACCTGATCCTGTCGCACGTGATCGAAGAGCGCTCGGCGATGGAGCGCAACTTCCTCGCATTCACCTCGGGACTCTTCATCGCCGGCGTGCTGATTCCGGTGAAGTCGCGCATCGAGTCGGTGATCGAGATGATTCTCTATCGCGACAGCTATCGTCATCGCAAAGCGATCGCCGACTTCGCGCAGGAGCTCGCGACGTTCCACGATGTGCACGAGCTGATCTCGATGATGCGCGAGCGTCTGCGCGCGGCACTCGACATCGATCGGATGAATCTCTTTCTCCGCGAAGGCACGACGTACCTGATTTACGAGACCGAGCCGTCGCTACCTCGCCGCACCGCGATGGAAGATTTCGGAGCGGTTCCGTCCGAAGGACCGATGATCCTCACCGAGCCGCGGTTGCCGGATGCGTCGCAGGTGCCGTGGCAGCTTCTGAAGTCTGGGTATCGCTATCTCTTCCCGCTGCGCAATCGTGGCGAGATGCAGGGCCTTCTCGTTCTCGGTACGAAGCGAGGCGAAGAGCCGCTCTCGCGTGATGATCTGCATCTGCTCGAGTCACTCACTGCGCCTGTTGCCCTCGCGATCGAGAACTCGCGTCTCTATGGACGTCTGCGCCGTCAGCTCGAAGAGATTCGCGCGCTCAAGGAGTACAACGAGAACATCATCGAGTCATCGTCATCGGCGATCGCAGTCGTCGCGACCGACGGCACGGTGCTGACTGCCAATCGCGCGTTCTGGGAGCTGGTCGCTGCAGAAGCGGAAGACGAGCCGATGATGGTGCTCTTCCCGCCGTTCGAGGAAGTGCGCCGCGGTGCAGCGCGCACGATCGCAACGAACTTCATCAATCGGCAGGGTGTTGAAAAAGAGGTGACGGTTACTGCGAGCCCGCTGAATTCGGAGGACAGCAACGGAGCGCGCGTCGTCGTGATCGGAGACATCACGGATCGCGTGCGTCTCGAGCGCGAGCTCGAGGACAAGGAGCGCCTCGCTGCACTGGGTCTGCTCGCAGCCGGTGTCGCACACGAAGTGAACACGCCGCTCACCGGCATCTCGTCCTATGCGCAACTGCTGCTGAACGAGATTCCGCCCGACGATCCGAAATACCGCTTGCTGAAGAAAATGGAGCAGCAGACGTTCCGGGCCTCGAAACTCGTGAACAACCTGCTCGATCTGATCGCGAATCGTCCACGGACGCGCGAGCTCGTCTCGATCCCTGATCTGATCGACGCGACGATCGCCCTTCACGAGGATGTGATGGCGCCGAAGCAGATCGCCGTGCATCGCGGCGAGATGCCGCCGCTGCAGGTTCATGGGAACTTTAACGATCTGCAGCAGGTTCTCACCAACATCCTTCTCAATGCTCGTGACGCAGTGGCCGAACAGGGCAACGTGTGGATCGGTGCGGACGAAGAAGATGAGCGAGTCGTGATCCGCGTGAGAGACGATGGAAAGGGAATTGCGCCGGACTTGATCGATCGGATCTTTGATCCGCTCGTCACGACGCGCCGGGGCCAGGGTGGAACAGGCCTCGGTCTGGCGATCACGCGCCGCATCCTTCATGCATCGGATGGAGAGATCTCGGTGAAGAGCATGCCGGGGCAAGGCGCCGAGTTTTCGATTTCTTTGCCGCGCATCAGTGCCGCGGACAGAGATGATGTTCCACGGATGACTACGAATGCGCATTCTCATCGTTGATGACGAAGAAGTCCTGCGTGATGTCCTGGAGACGGTGCTTCGCCGCGAAGGCTTCGATGTCGTTCTAGCCTCGAGTGGTGAAGAGGCGCTGAACATGCTCGATGGAGAGGAAGTCGATCTCGTCATCCTCGACATCATGCTGCCCGGCATCAGCGGCATCGACACGCTGCGCTCGATCCGCGTTTCGACTCCGTCGTTGCCCGTCATCATCATCACGGCTTACTCGTCGATCGATGGCGCGATCGAGGCGATGAAGCATGGCGCGTTTCACTACATCCCGAAGCCGTTCAAAAACGAAGAGGTCGTGCTCACCGTCAACAAGGCGCTCGAGCAACGGCGGTTGTCCAACGAGAACTAGCGGCTGAAGGAAGAGCTCTCCGAGAAATACGCGTACTCGAACATCATCGGAAAGAGCGAGGTGATGCGGAAGGTCTTCGATCTGATCCGCCTCGCTGCTCCCTCGCGCTCCAACATTCTCATCGCCGGCGAATCAGGTACAGGCAAGGAGCTCGTCGCCAAAGCGATTCATCACGACTCGCCACGCGC
>Ga0157378_10002486_pt1 | contig 16395 bp, 15 predicted proteins | sample M65metaG_FD_115309 | JGI IMG/M metagenome (GOLD analysis project Ga0157378, IMG submission 115309) | Miscanthus rhizosphere microbial communities from Kellogg Biological Station, Michigan, USA - M6-5 metaG | ecosystem: Host-associated > Plants > Roots > Rhizosphere > Soil | place: USA: Michigan...
CGGCGGCGAGGGGCAGGGCGGCGACGTTGTAGGCGAAGGCCCAGAAGAGGTTGCCCTTGATCGTCGCCAGGGTGCGGCGGGAGAGGCGGATCGCGTCGGCGACGGCGCGGGGATCGTCGGAGACGAGGGTGATGTCAGAGGCCTCGATGGCGACGTCGGTGCCGGTGCCGATCGCCAGGCCGAGATCGGCCTGGGCCAGGGCCGGGGCGTCATTGATGCCGTCGCCGACCATCGCCACGGTCCGCCCTTCGTCCTGGAGGCGCGCGACGACCGCCGCCTTCTCGGCCGGCAGCACCTCGGCGATGACCTCCTCGATTCCGACCTCGGCGGCGACCGCCCTCGCGGTCGCCTCGTTGTCGCCGGTCAGCAGCACCGGCCGCAGCCCCAGCTTCCGCAGCGCCGCGATCGCCTCGAGGCTCGTCGGCTTGAGGGTGTCGGCGACGACGATATGCCCGTGCACCTCGCCGTCCCAGGCGACCTCAATCTCGGTCTGCCCGGAACCCGAGGCGCGGCCGACGGTGACCTCGCGGCCCCGAACCACGCCCCTCACCCCCACCCCCGCCTCGCTCGCGAACTCCTCGACGGCCGGCAGCAGCACGAGCTCCTCCTTCGCCCGCGCGGCGATCGCGGCGGCGATCGGGTGCTCGGAGGCGTCCTCGACCGCGCCGGCCAGGCGCAGCACCTCCGCCTCGTCAGTTCCCGGCGCGGCGTGGATCGCGACCACCGACATCGCGCCGCTGGTCACCGTCCCGGTCTTGTCGAGGACGACGGTGTCGATCTGCCGCGTCTGCTCCAGCACCTCCGGTCCCTTGATCAGCAGCCCGAGCTGCGCACCGCGGCCGGTCCCGACCAGGAGCGCCGTCGGGGTCGCAAGGCCCAGGGCGCAGGGGCAGGCGATGATCAGGACCGCGACGGCCGCGGTGAAGGCGAACGCCGGGCCGGCGCCGTCGAGCAGCCAGAAGGCGAGGGTGCCGAGGGCGAGCGCGATCACGACAGGGACGAAGACGGCGCTGACCCGGTCGGCGAGCCGCTCGACCGGCGCCTTGCCCGCCTGCGCCGCGGTGACGAGGCGGGCGATCTGCGCCAGCGCAGTCTCCTCGCCGACCCTGGTGGCGCGGACGACCAGGCGGCCGCCGAGGTTGATCGTCGCGCCGACCACCTCCTCCCCCGGCCCGACCTCGACCGGCACCGACTCGCCGGTGAGCAGGGACCGGTCGACCGCGCTGCTGCCGCTCTCGACGACGCCGTCGGTCGCCACCTTCTCCCCTGGGCGCACCACGAAGCGGTCGCCGGCCCGCAGCTCCTCGACCGGCACCCGGCGCTCGGCCCCGTCCTCGCCCAGCAGCGCCACCTCCTTGGCGCCGAGGCCCAGCAGCGCCTCCAGCGCCGCCCCGGCCCGCCGCTTCGCCCGCGCCTCGAAGTAGCGTCCGGCGAGGATGAAGGTGGTGACCACGGCGGCGACCTCGAGGTAGATCTCGTCGCTGGCGGCGCCGCGCTCGGCCACCAGCTCGAACGGCATCGTCTTCCCGGGCGTGCCGGCGTCGCCGAAGAAGAGCGCGTAGAGCGACCAGCCGAGGGCGGCGAGCGTGCCGAGGGAGATCAGCGTGTCCATCGTCGCGGCGCCGTGGCGGAGGTTCTGCCAGGCGGCCTTGTGGAAGGGCCAGCCCGCCCACAGGACCACCGGCACCGCCAGCTGCAGCGAGAGCCACTGCCAGCTGCGGAGCTGCAGCGGCTCGATCATCGCCATCAACAGCACCGGCAGTGAGAGAGCGGCGGCGAAGACCAGGCGACGGCGCAAGTCCTCGGTCGGATCGGGCTCGCGCTCGTGAGTCCCCTCCTCGCCGGCCGGCGCCGGCAGCGCCGCGGAGTAACCGACACTTTCAACCGCCCCGACCAGCTGCTCGGGCTTGACCTGCGCCGGGTCGAACTCCACGCTTGCCCGCTCGGTCGCGAAGTTGACCGTCGCCTCGACGCCGTCGAGCCGGTTGAGGCTCTTCTCGACCCGGCCGGCGCAGCTGGCGCAGGTCATCCCCTCGATCGGCAGCTCCAGCCGGTCCTTCGTCGCTGCTTGCTCCAAATACCCCATGGGGGTATGCTAACACGATGAAAAACCAGGATCCCGGCTACATCGACAACAAGGAGCAGGTGAGGAACCGGCTGCGGCGGATCGCCGGCCAGATCGGCGGCATCGAGCGGATGGTCGAGGAGGAGCGCTACTGCATCGACATCCTCACCCAGATCTCTGCCGCCCAGGCGGCGATCGACAAGGTCGCCCTCGCCCTGCTCGACGACCACACCCGCCACTGCGTCCTCGGCGCCGGAAGCGCCGAGGAGCGCGAGGAGAAGACGGAGGAGATGATGGAGGCGGTCGGCCGCCTGCTGAAGAGCCGCTGATCTCTGCCAGTCTGCGGGCCAAGAAGCGCGGCTTCCGCGCCAAGGGCGCGCCGAAGGAGGTCGACGCCTACGCGGTCAGGCGGTCGACGAGCTCGAGCAGCTCGGCGTGAGCGTCGAGGACGAACTCGGCCTCGGCCCCGTCTTCCTCGTCCCCCTCGGGGTTCATGCCGCGGTAGCGGGCAGTCCTCATCCCCAGCGCGATCGCGCCGGCGACGTCGGTGCGCCGCAGGTCGCCGACGTGCATGGCCTCGGCCGGCTCCGCCCCGAGCGCCGTCAGGGCCGCTTCGAAGATCCGCGGCGAGGGCTTGTAGTGGCCGACCTCATCTGAGAACCCCCAGCCGTCGAAGTAACCAAGCAGGTCCTCGGCGTCGAGCAGGCCACGCAGCAGCTCACCGCCGCTGAAGCCGACATCGCAGACGATCCCGAGCCGGATCCCCCGCTCCCTCAGCCCCGCCAGGCACTCGTGGCTCCCCGGGGCGCATTCGAGCGGGACCTCGCGGCCGGCGCCGAGAAACGCCTCGGCGACCATCTCCCGCGCCGCCCCCTCGGCCCCCAGATGCCGGACCAGCGCCGTCGCCGCCTCGTGCGGAGGCAGGTGCCGCCCTTCGGCCCAGGCCCGCTCCCACTCCAGCCCGACCTGTCCGAGCCCCTCGACCAGCAGGCCCGCCTCGACCTCGATGTCGTGGCTCCGCAGCGCCGCCGCTATCCCCCGCTTCCGCGCCTCCGTCATCGCCCCCGGCGGCACCGTCGCGATCGTGTTCCAGAAGTCGAAGGTGACGGCCTTCAATCGCCCAGGAGATCCTCGGTGAGGCGGAAGACCTCCGGCAGGTCGACGTCCAGCGCGTAGGCGAGGCGGCGCACCGAGCCCCAGTCGGCGTCGACGGAGCCGATTTCGATCCGCCGCAGCTCTTCGACCGGCACCTCGGCTCGATCGGCCAGCGCCTGCTGGGTCAGCCGCGCGTCCTTGCGCAGCTGCCGGATCGCCTTGCCGAGGGCGATGTTGTGAACGTCCCGGGTTCGCTCCATGTGCAGGGACGCTACTGCGCTGGTCAGCGTCTGCAACCCGTCAGAGGCCGCCGCGGAGCCGAACCAGTGCAAAGTCCGTGTCGATCGTGCCCGGCAGCTTCGCCCAGCCGCCGAGCAGAATCCGGCCGTTGCCCTGCAACGCCACCGAGCGGGCGGTGCCGAGCCGCCCGCCGAGTGGGACCGCGACGCGGCCGTCGCCGCTGAAGCGGCGGTCGAAGGAGCCGTCAGCGCGCAGGCGCCAGGCGCGGAATGCGCCCATGGGCGGGGTCGAGGGGCTGCCGATCGATTCGAGCGCGCCGACGACCCGCCGGTGCGAGTCGTCTGCGACGTCGCCGGGGAGGTATTCGTCGCGGACGTCGTGGAGGGCGAAGCCGCGGCGGCCGAAGGAGCGGTCCAGCTGCCCCGATTCGCCCAGCGCCGCGAAGCCGAGCAGCGTCCCCGTCTTGCCCGCGAGGATCACCCGGCCCTTGACGTCGAGCGCTCCTGCGCTCGCATAGGAGCCGCTCTCGCGAACCGGGAGGATCTTGTAGCCGCTGCCGGCGAAGGAGGTGTCGAGGCGACCGTCGGGCAGCAGCCGGGCGACCGACGGGCTGCCGAACGGCTGCCCGGTGTTGCTCGGCCCGGCGACGACGATGTCGCCGAAGGAGTCGATCGCCATCGCCTCCGCCGCCATCCCGTCTTCGACGTTGCTGAGGACGATGCCGCCGTCGCCGAAGCCGGGGTCGAGGGAGCCGTCCTGGCGGTAGGCGGCGAGCGCCAGCTGCACCCCGAAGGGGTGCTGGGTCGAATAGCCGGCCAGGAGGATGCGGTCGCCGTAGGCGATGACCGCGTTCGCCTTGTCCTTGCTGCCTTCATCGAGGTCAGTGAGGACGCGGCCGTCGCCGGAGAAGCTGCGGTCGGGCTTGCCTTCGCCGGCGATCCGACCGGCGCCGGCGGTCGCCGGCAGGGCGAGCGCGATCAGCGCGACAAGCAGGATCAGGAGGCGAGCTCTCATGAAAACAGGGTGACATCGGGACCTGGCCCGACCGGAGACGACTTTGGCCCGGTCCCTCCTGGCGCGCCCTCGCCGCGGCGCCTACTCAGCCAGCCGCGGCGGCCACTCGACCTCTTCCCAGCTGGCCCCCGCCTCGATCTGTTCCGCCAGCCAGACGACCTGCCACAGCGGCATCTCCAGGCCCCTCGCCAGCCGTTTCATCGTCTCCCACTTCGGGTTGCGCCAGCCCTTCTCCAGCCGCGAGATCTCGCTGTTGCTGATCTTCACATCGAACGCCAGCTGTTCCTGGGTCTTATCCAGCCGCAGCCGCAGAGACCGCATGGTCTCTCCGATGACTGGATGTTCGGGCTCCGAGGGCGACAAGGCCCACAGAAACAAAGAGGGAGTTGTTGCTCGACTCCATAGAGTGAAATGCAAACCGCTTTGGGAAAAACCGGAACGTGCGGGTTTCGCACGTTCCGGTTTGGAGCCTCAGATGTTCCGAGATCAGCCAGTGACGCCTTTCACCACGGGGTAGTAATCATCGGCATGACCTGGGTGAGTTGCCGGCGGCCATCCGGCGGTGTTGATCAGAAGTTTTCGACTATAGCTGCGGGCTCGCGGCTCACAAAACCGGCCGACCGCGCCGATAGAAACGTCTCCACATGGTCCGCTTCACCCTCAGCGACGACCTGCAGCGGCGGCGCCTGACGGTCTTCTTCCGCGCCCTGATCGCCCTCCCGTGCCTGATCTGGGTCGGGATCTGGGGAATCGGCGCCGCCTTCGTCGCCCTCATCAACTGGGTCGCGACGCTGATCCGGGGCCAGTCCCCAGCCACGCTGCACGAGTTCCTCGCCAAATACGTCCGCTACACGACCCACGTCTACGCCTACCTCTACCTCGCCGCCGACCCGTTTCCCGGCTTCAGCGACGATCGCGCCTATCCGGTCGACCTCGAGATCGAGCCGCCGGCGCGGCAGAACCGCTGGACCGTCGGCTTCCGCCTCATCCTCGCGGTGCCGGCGCTGCTGATCGTCGGGGTCCTCGGCGGCTCGGGCAGCCTCCTCGACGCGCTCAACGAATCGAGCGAAAGCCCGGGCTTCTTCGGCGCTCTCGTCGTCGTCGGCCTCTTTGGCTGGTTCTACGCGATGGCCCGCGGCCGGATGCCGCGCGGCCTGCGGGACCTCGCCGCCTACGCGCTCTCCTACGGCGCCCGGGCCTGGGCCTACCTGCTGCTGCTGAGCAGCCGCTACCCCTCCAGCGACCCGCTGACCGCGATCGGCCCCCTGCCGACCCGCTCGGACCCGGTGCGGATCGAGGTCGGCGACGATCTGCGCCGCAGCCGCCTCACCGTCTTCTTCCGGCTCGCCCTCGCCATCCCCCACCTCGTCTGGCTGACGCTCTGGGGCCTGCTGGCGCTGCTAGTCGCGATCGTCAACTGGTTCGCGACCCTGGCGATGGGCACCTCGCCGAGCTGGGTCCACCGCTTCCTCTCCCGATACGTGCGCTACCAGCTGCACGTCAGCGCCTTCCTCTACCTCGTCGGCAACCCGTTCCCCGGCTTCGTCGGCGCCTCCAGCACCTACCCGATCGAACTCCACGTCGCCGAACGCCGGCGCCAGAACCGCTGGACCGTCCTCTTCCGCGGCATCCTCGCCCTGCCGGCGCTGATCCTCGCCGCCGTCTTCGGCCAGCTGCTCGCGGTCGTCGCCCTTCTCGGCTGGTTCGCGGGGCTGTTCACGGCGCGGATGCCGCTCGGCCTCCGCAACGCCGGCGCCTACGCCCTCCGCTACAGCTCCCAGGCCAACGCCTACTTCCTGCTCGTGACCGGGGCCTACCCCTACAGCGGCCCCTGCCACGAAGGGGCCCCGGAGACGCCGGTCCCCGCCGCCGCCCCGCTGCCGGGCCCCGTTCCGCTCGATGCCTAGGCGGCTGCGGCCGGCGACGATCGCGCTGCTGGGCGGCGCCGTGCTCTGGACCTGCGCAGCGATCGCCCTCTGGGACGCGACCCAGCTGCCCTCGCTCGACCTCCCCCAGCTCGATCCCCACCGCTACTTCACCGACTCCTTCCTCCAGCGCAGCGCCCACTACGAGCTCTTCCTCGGCTTCCTCGGCCTGATCGGCTCGATCGTGCTCGTCACCGTGCTCGTCCTCTACGCCTGGCACGGGCCGCGCCTGGTCCGCGAGTCCGCCGCCGGCCGGGTCGGCACCGGGATGCTGCTGGCGATGCTCGGCTTCGCCGTCGTCTGGCTCGCCGAGGTCCCCTTCGACCTGCTCGGGCTCTGGTGGCAACGGCGCCACGACGTCTCCCACGAGGGCTACCTCCAGCACCTGCTCTTCGGCTTCATCGGGCTGGGCGGCACCTTCGTCTTCCTCTGCCTGGGGATCGGGATCATGATGGGGCTGGCAGGCGTCATGCGCCGCTGGTGGTGGCTGGCGGCGGTGCCCGCCTTCACCGCCCTGACGCTCCTCTACGTCTTCGCCAGCCCCTATCTGATGCCCGGCACCAAGCCGCTGGACAGGCCCGTCCTCGAGCAGGAAGCGCGGGCGCTGGAGCGGATCGAGGGAACCGGCGAGTCGCGCCTGCGGGTACAGGAAGTCCACGAGTTCACCGACGCGCCGAACGCGGAGACGGTCGGGCTCGGGCCGACCACCACCATCGTCCTCTGGGACACCCTCCTCGACGGCGGCTTCAGCCCGGCCGAGATCCGCTTCGTCGTCGCCCACGAGATCGGCCACGTCGCCCACGACGACGTCCTCAAGCGGGTCGGCTGGCTCGCCCTCTTCCTCCTCCCCGCCCTCGGTCTCACCGCCTACCTGACCCGGCGCCGCGGCGGCCTCGCCCGGCCCGAGGCGATCCCGGTCGCCATCCTCGTCCTCACCGTCACCCAGCTGCTCGCCGCCCCGCTTCTCAACACCGCCTTCCGCCGCGAAGAGGCCGCCGCCGACTGGGCCGCCCTCGAAGCAACCCACGACCCCGTCGCCGCCACCTCCTCCTTCCGCCGGCTCACCACCAAGAGCCTCAGCAACCCCGACCCGCCGTTCTGGATCGACGGCCTGTACGGCAACCACCCGACGATGATGGAACGGATCGCGATGGCGGAAGCGTGGAAGGCGCGATGACCATCCCCTCGAGGCGCGGATGGGCGCTGGCCGCCGGGATCGCGACCCTGCTGCTGCTCTCGCCGCCCGCGAACAGCTCTGGATCGACTACGGGTTCATGCTGGCCTACGGCGCCTTCCTCGGCCTGGCCGGCGCCGCCGTCCGCGACCTCTGCCGGCGCCGCGGGCTCGATCGCCTCGCCGCAGCCGGCGCGGTCGCCCTCTGGCTCGGCCCGCTCGGCGCCGCCTTCGACGCTCTCGAGAACGCCTGCCTCCTGCTCACCGTGGGCGGCCACGGCGCCCCGTTCCCATCCCTGGCGACTGCCTTTGCCACCTGCAAGTTCGCCCTTCTCGTCGGGGCGATCGCCTACCTGCTCGTTGGGCTCGCGGCGACCCTCGGCCGCCGTGGTGGCGAGGAGCAGCCGAGCGGCTAGGCCGCGGTTACTTCTTCCCCGCGAAGCGGGCCGCAGCGTCCGCCGGAAACAGAGAGGATGCGCGCATGCCACAACCCCGCCGCGGCGGCAAACGCAAAGAACCCCAGGACTTCGGCTGGGTGATCTCCTTCGGCTGCAAAACCACCGGCACCCTCCGGCGCCTCAAAGTCGACACCGATCCCTCCTCGGACACCAGCCCGATCGAGGTCCCCTGCCCCTGCGGCGAAACCCACCGCGTCACCGTCTCCCCTTACCGGCGGCGTCGCTCAGCCGACGAGCCGTTCGACCTCGAGGTCAAGAGCCTCGACCAGCTGCGCTGAGCGGCCGGCGCTCTAAGGGAGCGGCTGGCGGCTCAGATAAGAGGCGTCACGTCGGTTGGCGGGCGAGAACGCGTTCCAGCTGAGGAACAGCCGACCGCCGGAGACGGTCGCCCGCACGTCGGTGACGAGCCTCGGGCGCTTGCCGACCCACCCGCGCTTCACCCCGCCGTCCTGCCGGAAAAGAAGCAGTGGCCTTGGCCCCCGGCTGAGGACGACGAGGGTGCCACTGCGCGTGGGCACGATCGCCGTCGGCTGGACCGATCTGGAGATGGTTGCCACGCGGCGCCCATGACGACCGAATGCCGGGTCCGGCCGGCCGTCGGCGCGGTAGCGCAGGAGGACGACCCGCATCCGATCGCCTTCGTGAGCGACGCCCGCGAGGTAGACGTGCGAGCCGGCGCGCTTCAACCTCACCGACTTGGGAACGCCGCCTGCGCTCGGGAACGACCAACCGCGGGTTCCAAAGCTGGTGTCAGGCCTGCCATCAGGGAGGAGCCTGACCATGGCGAAGCGATTGCCGACGATGCCGCCAACCAGGATCCGCCCTCCGGCCGCAGCTGCAGCCCAGGACACCGTTGTTGCCGAGACCACGGGAGAGGCTGTCATCGGGGTTGACCAGCGCAACCTCAAGCTCGTTGTAGAGCTCATGGGTGCCACCGGAGGTGATGCCGGCGATGACGATCTTCCCGGAAGGCAGCTCGGTCGCCGCTTCCACCCCGATGGTCGTCCTGATCACCCCGGCGTCGCCGAAGCCGGGGTCGGCGCTGCCGTCGGGGTTCACCCGCGTCAGCTGCGAGCTGCTGAGGATCTCGACCGCGACAAGGCTCTTGCCGCCTGCGAGCGGGAAGAGCCGGCGGGATGGCGAGACCCGCCGGGGCGGGAATGCCGGGTCCGGGACGCCGTCGGCGAGGTAGGCCTCGAGCTGATCGCCCCTCAAGGCGAACAGGCCGCCGTCCGGGCGCGGTTCGACGGTCGAGAACTGCGTTTCTTCGAAGTGGACGCCGAGGCTCTGGGTGGCGATCCCGTCCCTGCCGAAGGTGCTCATCTCCGTCGCGTCTTCGGCGGTGGCGCTCGCGGCGATGCACCGCAGGCGATCCTGGTCCTGGAAAATCTCCCGATGCCCCCTGCCCCCAAGCTCGACCTCAGCGCGAAGGAGGCGCGCCGCCTGGCGATCGCCGCGCAGGGGCTGGCGCGACCGCGGCCAACCGGTCGGGTGGACGCCAGGCACCTGCGGCGGGCGATCGACGACGTCGGCCTCCTGCAGCTGGACTCGGTCAACGTCCTCTGCCGCTCCCACTACATGCCCATCTTCTCGCGGCTCGGTCCCTACCCGCGCGAGGCGCTGGACCGGCTGGCATGGCACGGGGACGCCGGCGCAAAGGCCGGGCGCTCGGGGCGCCGGGACCTGATCGAGTACTGGGGACACGAGGCCTCACTGCTGCCGGTCGCCCTGCAGCCGCTGCTGCGCTGGCGGATGGCGCGAGCCGAGGAGCTGGCATGGAAAGGCGTGGCGCGGATCGCGGCGGAGCAGCCACAGCTGCTCGAATTCGTCCTCGACGTGGTGCGCGAGCGTGGGCCGATCCGCGCCTCGGACCTGGCGGCGAAGGGGCGCCGGCGCGAGCCGCGGGAGATGTGGAGCTGGAGCGAAGAGAAGACCACGCTCGAGTACCTGTTCTTCTCTGGGCGCGTGTGCGCGGCGCGGCGGCTCAACTTCGAGCGGCTCTACGACCTGCCCGAGCGGGTCCTGCCGCAATCGGTCCTCGAGGCGCCGACCCCCGCCCAGGACGAGGCCCAGCGCCAGCTGATCCTGATCGCGGCCAAGCGGCTGGGTGTGGCGACCGAGGCCGACCTCGGCGACTACTTCCGCCTGCCCCGCGCCGAGTCGAAGGCTCGCGTCGCCGAGCTCGCTGAGGACGGCGGTCTCGTCCCGGTCCGGGTTGAGGGCTGGCGGCAGCCCGCCTACCTCGCGGCCGAGCGGCCCGCGGGGCTGCGCGGCGCCGCCTCGGCACGCGCCCTCCTCACCCCCTTTGACTCCCTGGTCTGGGCGCGGGACCGGACCGAGCGGCTCTTCGACTTCCGCTACCGGATCGAGATCTACACGCCCGCGCCCAAGCGCGTCTACGGCTACTACGTCCTCCCCTTCCTCCTCGGCGACCGCCTCGTCGCCCGGGTCGACCTCAAGAGCGATCGCCAGGCCGGCGTCCTCCGCGTCCGCGGCGCCTTCGCCGAGGCGGGCACCGACTCCGCCCACGTCGCCGCTCAGCTGGCCGAGGAGCTGCGGCAGCTGAGCGCCTGGCTGGACCTCGGGGGCGTCTCGGTGGCGCGCAAAGGAGACCTCGCCGCGCCGCTGCAAAGCGCGCTTGCCTGAGACGGCTACGGACTAGGCGAGCTCGATCACGCTGCGGATCCCGTCCTGGGCCTCCATCAGCTCGAAGCCGCGGTTGACTTCGTCGAGGGCGATCCGGTGGGAGACGAAGGGGTCGAGGTCGATCTCCCCCGCCAGGTAGCGGTCGACAAGGACCGGGACCTGGTCGCGGCCCTTGACGCCGCCGAAGGAGGAGCCGGCGATGCGGCGGCCGGTGATCAGGAGGCGCGGGACGACGTCGAGCGTCTCCCCCCGCCCGGCGACGCCGGCGACGGTGCAGAGGCCCCAGCCCATCCGCGCTGCTTCGACTGCTTCGCCCATCACCGCGACGTTGCCGGTCGCCTCGAAGGTGTAGTCGGCGCCGAAGCCGCCGGTCATCTCGAGGATCCGCTCGACCGCCCCCTCCCCGCCCTCGAGCAGGTCGGTCGCGCCCTGGCCGCGGGCCAGCTCCAGCCGCTGCGGCGAGAGGTCGACGCAGATGATCCGCTCGGCCCCCTGCAGACGGCAGCCGGCGACCGCCCCGAGGCCGACCATGCCGGCGCCGAAGACGGCGCAGGTGCTGCCGGGCCGCACGGCGGCGGTGTTGATCGCGGCGCCGAGCCCGGTCGAGAGCCCGCAGGCGAAGAGGCAGGCGTGCTCGAACGGGGCCTCTGGGCTCACCTTTGCCAGCGCGATCTCCGGCATCACCGTGTACTCGGCGAAGGTCGAGCAGCCCATGAAGCTGCGGATCTCCTCCCCCTCGCGGGAGATCCGCGTCGTCCCGTCGGGCAGGTGCCCCTTGTTCTGCTCCTCGCGGATCGCCAGGCAGAGGTTGGTGCGCTCGTCCAAGCAGTGGACGCACTCCCGGCACTGGGGCGAGAAGAGGGTGACGACGTGGTCGCCCGGCGCCAGCGAGCCGACGTCGGGCCCGACCGCCTCGACGACGCCTGCACCCTCGTGCCCGAGCACGGTCGGCGCGTAACCGGAGGGGTCGGCGCCGGAGGCGGTGTAGAGGTCGGTGTGGCAGACGCCGCAGGCATGGAGGCGGACCAGCACCTCCCCGGCCCGCGGCTCGGCCAGCTCGACCTCCTGCACCGCCAGCGGCTCGCCGAACTCCTCGAGCACCGCGGCGCGCATCCTCATCGGGTCAGGCTCCTGCAGTCGACGACCGTCTCCACAACGGCCACCCTAACCCTTACCGCTCAGGGCGCCGCCGGCTGGTTCACCAGAGCTTCATAGGAGCGACACGGCTCGCCGCGCAAACCCGGACAGGGAGGCAGTCCGGTCGGCACGCTCACCCCGGGGACGACGGGCAGCAGGAGGTTTGACGGGGTGGTGCCGCCGTAGGCGATCGCGACGTGGGCGGTGCCTTCCGGTTCGGTGTGGTCGAAGGCCCAGATCGGCTGGGTGCCGTTGGGGGCGGCGATCGTCACCCGTATCCGCGACCCGGCGCGGTAGGCGTGGCCCTCGTAGTAGAGAGGGATCGTCACCGGCACAAACTGGTCGGGCGGCATCGGCGAGACGTCGGCTTCGCGCAGGCTCAGCACCGGCTCCAGCGCGGTGCTCTTTTCGGCGTCGAGCTTGCGCTCGTTGGCCCGCACCCAGCCGTTCTGAACGAAGGTCTCCTTGCCGTCGGGCCGGACCTCGCTGATCGTCGCCTGCAGGTCGACATTGGGAGTCGAGGAGCGGACCCAGACGTTCACCGCCCCGGCCCCGATCACGGTCGTGTTCGAGCCGAGCGGCGAGGTCAGGTAGGAGACGGCGCTCCCCGGCGGGCTCTGTTCCCAGTGGTACTGCGGCAGCGCCGTCCAAAGGCCGCCTTCGCCGGCGGCGGTGTCGCCGCTGAAGTCGGTCTTCGCCAGCGCGCCGGCGTCCCAGGTGAACTCGTCGGCCCCCGCGGCGGGCGGGCTGCCGCTGAGGGCGCCCCCCGGGGAGAGGTACCAGGCCTTGGCTTCCGTGCCGGGCACGGGGAATTCGGAGAAGGACTTCTCGAAGCCCGGGTAGGGGCGGCCCGGCGAGAGCCCGCCGGCGCCGCTGTCGAAGAGGACGCGCACCGGCTTCTGGCTTTCGAAGGCGGCCTTCGCCAGGCTGTAGGTCGGCTGCAGCTGGATCGGGTCGGGCGGCAGCGTCACCCCGGGGATCCCCATCGCTTCCTGGTAGACCAGCGGCGCGGCGCCGTCGACCGCCGCAGCGGCGAGGATCGGCGGCCGCTTCGCCACGTAGATCGAGAGGAAGTCGAACCAGCGGTTGAAGGTCTGCGGGTCGAGCGAGTCGACGTGGGTGCCGTTGGTGAAGGTGAACCACTTCTGTTTCGTGCCGGTCATGTGCTCGGCCAGGGTCGGGCAGTGGCCCCCGGTCTGCTCGTCGGTCCACTGGCAGGCCATGAAGGTCGGCACGCCGATCTTGTGGACGAAGGTGACGGGCGAGAGCGGGTCGGCGACCGAAGGGTTGTAGTGGTCGTTTTCTTCGACCTTCTTCAGCAGGTCGACCGCCTCGGGGTGCAGCGCCTGGTTGGCGGCGCAGGTCTGGTCGCCTTCCTGGACGCGCTTGTAGGCCCATTCCTGGCCCGAGCTCGGGCCCGCGGCTTCGGCGTCGTGGACCCGCTCTTTCGCCCATTCGAGCGCGAACCCGGTGTTGAGGATGCCGCCCGGATACAGCGTCGTCTGGGTGTTGTCGATCACCGACAGCGGCGAGATCGCGGCCAGGTGCGGCGGCTGGGTGGCGGCGGTGAAGAGCTGGCTGATCCCGCCGTAGGAGATCCCCATCATCCCGACCTTGTTGTGCAGGGCCCAAGGTTGGTTGGCGATCGTCTCGACCACGTCGTAGCCGTCGAGGCTCTGCAGCGGCTCGAAGAAGTCGAAGGCTCCGCCCGAGCAGCCGGTGCCGCGCATGTTGACGTCGACCACCGTGAAGCCCATCAGGTTGGCGAGGATCGAGATCCCGCTCTGCGGCCCGGCCGGATCGGCGTATCCGTAGCCCGCGTACTCGATCAGCGTCGGCGTCGGCCCGCTCGGCAGCGGCGGCAGCTCGACCCCCGGAAGCACGTGGGTGACGTCCTGCGGCGGGTGGACGTCGATGGCGAGCTTGATCCCGTCGCGGGTGGTCAGGTAGCCGTACCCGCTCGAGGGGATCGACTGGCTGTAGATGCCGGTGCTGGGCGGCGCCGACTGCGCCGTCAGGACCTGAAGCGGAGGCGATTCAGGGCCATTGGCCGTGAGGCCGACGGAGTACCCGCCCCCCGGCGCGACTTCGCGGAAGAGGACCCCGCCGAGCTGATTCGCTTCCCGGGTCGCGACCGCGGCGCCGCCGCTGTCGTAGAGCGACACCTGGGCGCCCGGGGCGAGGCCGGTTGCGTAGACCTGTTCGACGCTCCCATGCGCATCGATCGCAGCGGCGGCAGGTCCCGGAGTGAGCAGCAGCGCCAGCAGGGCGCAACCAAGCACCACCCAAGCCGGTGCCCCACGCCGGCTCCGCCGGCAGTCGACCTCTCCGCCTCTACTCAAGATTGAGTACTACTACCACGCAACACACGCTGCGTAAACATCCGATTCGAGTCCCTCTCAAACCTCGATCAGCGAGCCCATGATCACGGTGCGCTCGCGCGGGAGGGCGAAGTAGTCGGCGGCGTCGGCGCTGACGTGGGAGCTGGCGAGGAAGAGGCGCTTGCGCCAGCGCGCCATCCCCGGCGCGTCGCCGGGGCGCAGCTCGATCGTTGAGAGGAAGTAGGAGACCTCGCTTACGTCGACCGGGAAGGTCAGGGTGCCGGCCGCGGCCGCACGGAGCGCGGCGGGGACGTCGGGCTGCTCCATGTAGCCGAAGCGGGCGGTGAGGTGGCTGATCCCGTCGTCGCTGTAGCCGAGGTCGTCGACCGCGAAGCGCTCGGCGAGGGGGACGCTCGGCACCGGCAGGGTCTCGATCGCGAGGATCACGACCTGCTCGTGGAGGATCTGGTTGTGCTCGACGTTGGCCCGCATCGCCAGCGGCGTCGTCGCCTCGTTGCGGTTGAGGAAGACGGCGGCTCCGGGGGTGCGCCGCAGCGGCGGCCGGCGCTCGTGCAGCTCCTCGACGAAGGTCCGCAGGCAGCCTTCCTGCCGCTCGCGCCGCTCGGAGACCAGCTGCCGCCCCCGCTGCCAGGTGGTCAGCATCGCGAAGATCGCCAGCCCCACCAGCAGCGGGAACCAGGCGCCGTGCGCGAGCTTGGTCAGGTTGGCGGTGAGGAAGAGTAGGTCGACGGTGAGGAAGGCCGCCGCCGCGGGCGCCACCAGCCAAAGCGGCTTGTTCCACTGCCGGCGGGCGATGTAGAAGAAGAGCAGGGTGGTGATCGTGATCGTCCCGGTCACCGCCATCCCGTAGGCGAAGGCGAGGGCGCCGGAGGTGCGGAAGGCGAAGACCAGCGCCAGGACCGCGGCCATCAGCAGCCAGTTGATCCAGGGGACGTAGATCTGCCCCATCGTCTTCGCCGAGGTGTAGACGACCCGCAGCCGCGGCAGGTAGCCGAGCTGCACCGCCTGGTGGGCGACCGAGTAGGCGCCGGTGATCACCGCCTGCGAGGCGATCACCGTGGCGAGAGTTGCGAGCAGGACCATCGGCACCCGCCCCCACTCCGGAACCAGGAGGAAGAAGGTGCCGCTGACGTTGCCGCCGCTGTGGTCGAGGAGGAGCGCCCCCTGGCCCATGTAGTTGAGGATCAGCGCCGGGAAGACCAGCAGCAGCCAGGCGGCGGTGATCGGCAGCCGGCCGAAGTGCCCCATGTCGGCGTAGAGGGCCTCGGCCCCGGTGATCACCAGCACGACGGCGGCGAGCGCGAAGAAGGCGGTGCCGAAGTCGCCGATCAGGAACCCGAGCGCGTAGGTGGGCGAGAGCGCCCCCAGGACCTGCGGGTGGGCGGCGATGCCGGAGATCCCGCAGGCGGCGATGACCGCGAACCAGACGACCATCACCGGCCCGAAGAGGCGGCCGACCGCCGCCGTCCCGTAGCGCTGCGAGGCGAAGAGGACGACGACGATCAGCGCCGTCAGCGGCACCACCAGGCTCCCCAGCGAGGGCTCGACGACCTTCATCCCTTCGACCGCGGAGAGGACCGAGATCGCCGGGGTGATCATGCTGTCGCCGAAGAAGAGCGAGGCGCCGAAGATGCCGAGCGCGGCGAGGATCGCCGAGGTCCGCCGGCCGCCGGGCAGGCCGCCGCGCCGGATCAGGGTGATCAGGGCCATGATGCCGCCCTCACCCTCGTTGTCGGCGCGCATCACCAGCAGCACGTACTTGAGCGTGACGACGATCGTCACCGCCCAGAAGATCAGCGAGACGACGCCGTAGACGTTCGCCCGCGTCTCCGCCACCGGGTGCGGGTCGGCGGGGTTGAAGACCGCCCCGACCGCGTACAGCGGGCTGGTGCCGATGTCGCCGAAGACGACGCCGAGGGCGCCGAGCGCGAGCGCCGCCTGGGCTTTGCTGCGGCCGGGGGAGCGGCGCGCGGAGTCCCCGCCGAGCAGGGCGGGAGGACCAGGGCGCTCTTTGACGGTCGAGACGGACACAGATCGATCATGCGCCCGCCCCCGTCAAGCGCGCGTGAAGAGAGGCCGCGCCCGTATACAGATTTCGTGAAGATCTCCTCCAGGGACGGAAAAGCGCCCCGCTATGCCGCGAAGCGGTATCCCACGCCTGGATCCGTGCGAATGAAGTGCGGACCGTTCGGCGGCTCGATCTTGCGGCGCAGGTTGGCGACGTGCGCGCGCAGCACCTGCAGGTCGTCTTCGTACTCGACCCCCCAGACCTCGACCAGCAGCGCCCGGTGGGTCATCAG
>Ga0157378_10002487_pt1 | contig 16391 bp, 9 predicted proteins | sample M65metaG_FD_115309 | JGI IMG/M metagenome (GOLD analysis project Ga0157378, IMG submission 115309) | Miscanthus rhizosphere microbial communities from Kellogg Biological Station, Michigan, USA - M6-5 metaG | ecosystem: Host-associated > Plants > Roots > Rhizosphere > Soil | place: USA: Michigan...
CGTTGCGCTCAAGCTGATGATCGATAATTGGCGCTGGGCGGGCGTGCCGTTCTATCTGCGCACAGGCAAGGCTTTGAAGTCGCCGTTGACCGAAGTGGCGATCAAGTTCAAGCAGGCGCCTTTCACCATGTTCCGCGATACGCCGGTGGACCGGCTGTCGCAGAACTACCTGATCATCTCGACCGAACCGACCGAAGGCATCGCACTGCAATTCAACACCAAGGTGCCGGGGCCGAACATCAACATCGACGGCGTCGAGATGAAGTTCCGCTACAAGGACTACTTCAAGACCGAGCCGTCGACCGGCTACGAGACGCTGATCTACGACTGCATGATCGGCGACAACATCCTGTTCCAGCGCGCCGACAGCGTCGAAGCCGGCTGGCAGGCGGTGCAGCCGTTTCTCGATGCCTGGAAGAAGGCGGGCGCGAAGGGACTGAAGATCTACGATCCCGGCAGCGAAGGTCCTGAGGAGGCCAACGAATTGGTCGAGCGCGACGGCCGCAGTTGGCGGTTGTTGACCTGACCGATGGCCGGGAACGACAACCATCGAGCCGCTGCGCCACGCGTGATTCCGCTCGCCGACCCCACGGCGCTGGCAACGGCCGCCGCCGAACGCATGGTCGGCCGGATTGCCGGCAACAACGGACGCATGGCGATCTGCCTGACCGGCGGCTCGAGCCCGAAGCAGCTTTATCAGTTGCTCGCAACCGACGCCTGGCGAAGCCGCATCCCGTGGCAGCGTGTGCACTGGTTCATCGGGGATGAGCGCTTCGTGCCGGAGGGCGATCCGCTGCACAACATGACCATGGCGCGTGCCGCGTTCCTCGACCGGTGTGCGCCGGCTTCGAACATTCATCCCATCCCGACCGCGACCGCCGACCCGGCCGATCCCGACCGCAGCGCCGCGCTGTACGAGGCGGAACTGCAGTCGTTTTACGGCGCGGATGCGCTGGATCCCGAGCGGCCCCTGTTCGATCTGGTGCTGATGGGCGTCGGCCCGGATGGCCATACCGCATCGCTGTTTCCCGGCGATCCCGCGCTTGACGAGTCCGCGCGCTGGGTCGTCGGCGTGCCGCGCGCCAATGTCGAGCCGTTCGTCCCCCGCATCAGCCTCACGCTGCCAGTCCTCGGCTCGTGCCGCGAAATGCTGTTCGAGGTCGCGGGTTCAGCCAAGCGCGCGATCTTGACGCGCGTGCTCGCCGGCGAGAACCTGCCGGCCGGCCGCGCCACCTCCCTCGGCGAGACGGTCTGGCTGGTCGATCAGGCGGCGTTTCCGGAGGATTTTCGTGGGAGTTAGGACCCCCTGCGCCTTGATTGTGATGGGCGTCTCCGGCTCGGGCAAGAGCACGATTGCCGAACATCTTGCCGCCCGCCTCGGCTGGCGCTGTGTCGACGGCGATTTGTTTCATCCACCCGCCAATGTCGCCAAGATGAGCGCGGGCCACCCGCTCACCGACGAAGACCGCTGGCCCTGGCTGCGTGCTATCGCCGCCGAGATCGACCGCCTCTCGGCCGGAGGAGAGCGCGCCGTCGTTGCTTGCTCGGCGCTGAAGCGAGCCTATCGTGACATTCTGGTGCACGGCCGCGACGATGTCCGCATTGTCTTTCTCGACGGCACCCGGGACCTGATTGCGAAGCGGCTTGCCGCACGCAAGGGGCATTTCATGCCGCCGGGCCTGCTGGACAGCCAGTTCACGACGCTCGAACCGCCACAGCCGGGCGAACGGCCCATCACGGTTTCGATCGACGCTCCGGTCGAGGCCATCGTTAACGACGCTATCCGCCAACTGGATCTGACCGCCCCATGACCCGCATTTCGCTCGTTGTTTCCGATGTCGACGGCACCCTGTTGCCCAAGAGCAAGGTCCTGAGCGAGGGCAACAAGCGCGCCGTTGCCAGACTGCGCGAAGCCGGCATCGGCTTTACCATCGTCTCCAGCCGTCCGACCATCGGCATGGGATTTCTGATCGAACCGCTCGCGATCAGCTTGCCGTTCGGCGCCTTCAACGGCAGCTCCATCGTCGACCCGCAGCTCAACCCGATCGAGCAGCATTTGATTTCGCCTGGAACGGCGCAACGCAGCATCGACGTCCTGACCGAATTCGGCGTCGACATCTGGCTGTTTACCAACGAACAGTGGCTGATGCGCAATCCCGACGGCGAGTATGTCGGACACGAACAATTCGCGATCAAGCACGATCCGACCATTGTTGCGGACTTCACGCCATACCTGGCGAGCGCCTGCAAGATCGTCGGCGCCAGCTCCGACGCACCACTACTGCAACGCTGCGAAGCTGCGATGCAGTCAGCGGTCGGCGCCCAGGCCACCGCCGTCCGTTCGCAAACCTACTATCTCGACGTCACGCCTCCGGGTTATGACAAGGGCACCTTCGTCGCGGCGATGGCCAGACGACTGGGCATATCGACTGACGCGGTCGCCACCATCGGCGACATGCAAAATGACCTGCCGATGTTTTCTCGCAGCGGCGTTTCGTTCGCGATGGGCAACGCCACCGACGACGTCAAGCAACATGCAACGCATGTCACCGACAACAACGAGCGCGACGGCTTCGCGGCCGCCATGGAACTCGTGCTGAAGCTCACATAGCGGAACAATCTGTTTCGTATCGGAACAGATCGGCGCGCAGCTTTATTCCCCGGACCCTTCTTCACATTTTTCTCATCCTGCCTCGATTTCGATCACCGTTTTGCGAGCACGGAACCTGCTGATTTCACAGCACTTTCCTGCAGCGAAAAATGCCTGCGCTGTATCAAGCGCAGATGAAGGATTAATCGAGGGAATCTCAAAGCCTTCGCTTCGCGAACAGGCTCTCATGTTGCTCGCAATCGTCGAATTTTTTGGACGTTTTCGATCCAGTTATTTCGAGCTGCGGTTCGGTCACCGACCCGCAGCAATGTTTGGAGCACCCCATGGCCGTCACCGCCACGCAATCCACCACGACCCTGACGATCATTGGCGACACGCTCGACAACCCGATCACGGCAGGTCGCGACGCGGCCGGAAATATTCTGGTCAACGGCGGCGCCATCCCGATCGTAGGCAATCCATCAACCGTCGCCACGACCAGCCTGATCGAGGTGTTCGGCCAGGCTGGCGACGATACGATCAAGATCGATGAGACCAACGGCGCTATGCCCGCGGCCAATCTGTTCGGAGGCATCGGCAATGACTCCCTGACCGCGGGTTCCGGCAACGACCAGTGGTTCGGCCAGGCCGGCAACGACACCCTGACCGGCGGCGCCGGCAACGACCTGCTGTTCGGCGGCGACGACAACGACACGCTGATTGCCGGTAGCGGAAGCGATCAACTGTTCGGCGAGGACGGCGACGACCTCATGGTCTGGAACCCCGGTGGCGGCACCGACCTGTTCGAAGGCGGCAACGGCAACGACACGGCGCAGATCAACGGCGACAACGGTGCCGAAACCTTCACCGTCACGCCCAACGGGACCCGCGTCCGGTTCGACCGCATCAGCCCGGCGCCGTTCTCGCTCGACATCGGCACCACCGAGAATCTGGTTCTACACGCCGGCGGCGGCGACGATACCATCACCGCCGCCAACGGCCTGGCCGCCCTGATTGCGCTGACGCTCGATGGCGGCGACGGCAACGACACCATCACCGGCGGCGACGGCGCCGACCTCCTGATCGGCGGCAACGGCAACGACACCGTGACCGGCGGTCGCGGCAACGATACCGCGCAACTCGGCGACGGGGACGATACCTTCATCTGGAACCCAGGTGACGGCAGCGACACCGTCGACGGCGGCAACGGCTTCGATACGCTGGTCTTCAATGGCGCCAACGTCGCCGAACATATCGGTGTCTCCGCCAATGGCAGCCATGCGCAGTTCACCCGCGACGTTGCCAACATCACGATGGATCTCGTTGGCATCGAGAAGATCGCCTTCCAGGCCCTGGGCGGCGCTGATGTCGTCACCGTCAACGATCTGACCGGCACCGACGTCAAGCTGGTCGCAATCGATCTTTCTGCCAGCGGCGGCGGCGGCGATGGAGCCGCGGATGCCGTTATTGCCAACGGCACTGCAGGTGCCGACCACATCACGGTCACGACGAGCGGTTCCGCCATCCTGGTCAACGGTCTTGCGGCTCAGATCTCGATCACCGGGCAGGAAGCAGCCAACGACACGCTGCAGATCAACGGCCTTGACGGCGACGATATCATCGATGCCTCCGCCCTTCCCGCCGGGCAGATCCAGCTTTCGATCGATGCCGGTGCGGGTAACGACACGATTATCGGCAGCGCGGGCGACGATCTCATCGTTGGCGGCGCCGGCAACGACACCGTCACCGGCGGTCGCGGCAACGACGTAGCCCTGCTCGGTGGCGACGACGACACCTTCATCTGGAACCCCGGCGACGGCAGCGACACGGTCGAAGGACAGGGCGGTTTCGATACGCTGGTTTTCAACGGCTCCAACGTAGCCGAGCAGATCGATATCTCCGCCAATGGCTCGCGTGTCCGCTTTACCCGCGATGTCGGCAATATCACGATGGACCTCAATGGCGTCGAGAAAATCGCGTTCCACGCCTTTAATGGCGCCGATACCATTACCGTCAACGATCTCTCCGGCACCGACGTGCTGCAGGTCGCGATCGATCTGTCCAGTTCGGGCGGCGGCGGCGACGGCAGCGTTGACACGGTCATCGTCAACGGTACCGCGAATGCAGACCACATCACCGTTAGCCAGAGCGGCCAGGGTGTCCTGATCACCGGCCTCGCGGCCCAGGTCTCGATCACCGGTCAGGAAGTTATCGACCAGCTCGTCATCAACGGCAGCGGCGGCGACGACGTCATCGATGCTTCAGCGCTCGTCGCCAACCAGATCGGCCTGATCATCAACGGCGGTGACGGCGCCGATGTCATTCTCGGCAGCGCCGGCAATGACACCATCAGCGGCGGACGCGGCGACGACACCGTATTCATGGGCGGCGGCGACGACACTTTCGTCTGGAATCCAGGTGACGGCAACGATACCGTCGAAGGCCAGGGCGGCTTCGACACATTGAACTTCAATGGCGCCAATGTTGCCGAGCATATCGACATTTCCGCCAGCGGCAGCCACGCGCAATTTACCCGCGACGTCGCCAACATCTCGATGGACCTCGGCGGTATCGAGAAGATCGCATTCCACGCACTGGGCGGCGCCGACGTCATCACGGTCAACGACCTCACCGGCACCGACGTAAGGCAGGTTGCCATCGACCTGTCCGCGACGGGTGGCGGCGGCGATGGCGCGGCTGATAGCGTGATCGTCAACGGCAGTGGCGGCGCCGATCACATCGTCATCACCCAGAGCGGCTCCGATATCCAGGTCAACGGCCTGACCGCGCAGATCTCGGTCAGCGGCGCCGAAGCGGCGAACGACACGCTGCAAGTCAACGGTCTCGGCGGCGCCGACATCATCGACGCCTCGGGGCTTGCCGCAGGCAAGATCAAGCTTCTGATCGACGCCGGTGACGGCAATGACGTGATCACCGGCAGCCATGGCAACGATACCCTGACCGGCGGAGCCGGCGACGATCTTTTTGTTGCCAAGGTCGGCGGCGCGGCCGACACCATCACCGACTTTGTCGCTGGCGCAGGCACACCGGACAAAATCGACGTGCAGGCCTTTGCGGCCGCCGGCTTCCATGACTTCAACGGCGTGCTCGCGCATGCGACGCAGACGGGCGCGGACACGGTGATCGACTTCGGCGGCGGCGACACGCTGACGCTCGCGGGCGTGACCAAAACCGACCTTTCCGCCGACGATTTTCTATTCGGACCACCGCCTGATACGACGGCTCCTCACGCCACTGTGCTCACAGCATTGGCCGGCGTCGGAGTGGCGTCGCCGAACGCGATCCTGCATTTCACGCTTTCGTTCGACGAGACCGTCAACGTCACCGACGGCGCCCCGGCACTGATACTGAACGACGGCGGCATGGCGGTGTACAACGCCGCCGAAAGTGCCGTGCTCGGCGATCGTTCCAAGCTGGTGTTCGACTACACCGTGTCCGCGCACGACACCCCAACGTCGGCCCTTTCTGTCACCGGCGTCAACCTGTTTGGCGCGAATATCGAGGACCTCGCCGGCAATCACGCCGACCTCGGGAATGTCGCCGCGACCTTCAGCCAGCTTGGGGTGAACGTTCCGTCCTTTGGTGGGCCTTTCCTGCTCGGCGACACGGCGCCGTTTTTCCTGGGCCCGAACATCTCGCTTCCCCAATTTCACGCCGTCGATTTCCACCTGGTGTGATCCCCGAAGCGCGAACCGGCACCCCTGCCGCGTCCTCCCCTGACAGCAGGCTTTCCCAGCCCAAGCCTGTCGCGGCGAAGACGGTGCCGGTTCGCGCGACCGTTCCCTGGAGAGGAAACTACTTCGACCGCTGCATCGCCGGCTTGTCGGCCGACGGCTTCGCCGCATCGAGATTATGCGCGGTATTGATCAGCGCGATATGCGTCAGCGCCTGCGGGAAATTTCCGGTCTGGCGTCCGGCCCCGGTATCGAACTCCTCAGCCAACAGCCCGAGGTCGTTGGCGACTGCCACTACCCGATCGAACAGCGTCCGCGCCTTGTCATATTCGCCTGCCAGCACATAGGCGTCCGCGAGCCAGAGGGTGCAGGCGAGAAATGCACCTTCGATCGGCTGGGTCTCATCCGAGACCTCGCGGGGATCGTGCCGCAGCACAAATCCATTGCGCATCATGAATCGTTCGACGGCGTCGAGCGTGCTGCGCACGCGCGGATCTGCCGGCGGCAGGAAGCCGACCGATGGCAGCATCAGGATGCTGGCATCGAGCAATTTCGAGCCGTAGGACTCGACGAAAGAATTCAATTCGCGGTCAAACCCGTTTTCGCAGACTTCGCGGTGAATAGTATCGCGCAGGCCTCGCCATTTCTCCAGCGGCGCCTTGAAGCCGAACTGCTCGGCGCTCTTGATCCCTCGATCGAAAGCAACCCAGCTCATCACCTTCGAGGAAACATAGTGCCGGCCGGCGCCACGACGTTCCCAGATGCCGTGATCCGGCTTGTCCCAGACTTCGGCGAGATGTTCGAGCACCGCGCATTCCAGTGCCCAGCTTCCTTCGTCGAGTTCGAGCTTGGCCGTCCGCGACTGGTGAAACACGTCGATCAATTCGCCGTAGACGTCGAGCTGCAGTTGCGCGTGAGCGGCGTTTCCGACCCGCACCGGACGTGCGCCCTCGTAACCGGGTAACCAGTCCGCCTCCCATTCGAGCAGGCGCCGCTGGCCCTGGATGCCGTACATGATCTGCATGTTCGCCGGCGACCCCGCCACCGCGCGAAGCAGCCAGTTATGCCAGGCGGAGGCCTCGCCGGTGTAGCCGGAGTTCATTAGCGCCAGCAGCGTGAAGGTGGCGTCGCGCAGCCAGCAGAAGCGGTAGTCCCAGTTCCTCGCGCCGCCGAGCTTTTCCGGCAGCGAGGTCGTCGGCGCCGCGACGATGCCGCCGGTCGGGGCGTAGGTCAGCGCCTTCAGCGTGATCAACGAGCGCATCACGAGGTTGCGGTGTTCGCCGTCGTAGGTGCATTGCTTGCCCCAATCGGCCCAGAAGGTTTCGGTATCGCGCAAGGCCTGCGCAGGATCGATCGGTGCCGGCACCGGCAGATGCGAAGGGCCGTAGGTCAGCACGAACGGGACGATATCACCCTCGCCGACTTCGAACTCGGCCACCGTCGTGAGATCCTCGCCGCGGGTCGCGACCGGCGTCCGCAGTACGGCCATATCCTGCCCGCAAATCGCCAGCAGACTTGAACCGTCGTCACCCTTCTTGACCCATGGAATATCGACGCCAAAACCGAAGCGGATCACGAGCTGCATCCGCATTTTCACCCGGCCCCGCGCGCCGCGCACCAGCCGCACGACGTCGGAAGCGTTGCCCCGCGGCGGCATGAAATCGACCAGTTCGATCGCGCCGTCTGAAGTCTCGAACCGCGTTTCCAGGATCAGCGTGTCGCCCCAGTAGCGGCGCGACGTGGCAGTGATGTCATCCACCGGCGAAATCAGCCAGCGGCCGTTCCTGTGGTCGCCGAGCAGTGCCGCGAAGCAGGCATCGGAATCGAACGCCGGCCAGCACAACCAGTCGATCGACCCGTCGCGACCGACCAGCGCCGCTGTTTCACAGTCGCCGATCAGCCCATAGTCTTCGATACGGCAGGACAATATGCATCACCGTTGCAAACGATCTGCAGCCTGAGATCGCTCGCTGGTCGCAGCCCTCAGCGCATCGACGTCGATCGCCGATGCAATCTGCTCCAGCGAAACCGAAATTCTTTGACGCCAGTTCGGATGTTCGTGAATGGTACCGGGAATATTCGGCTGGTCGATAATCCCGAGCAGATCCTCCAGCGATATCGCCAGCAATCGCGACGGGGTCCGGGCCAGGAAGCGCGCCACCGAATAGAGCGTATGGCCATCGATAGCATGGTGGCGCAGCACGGCGTCGAGCATGCCCAGCGCATGCCATCGCGCCTCATCGCTCTCGCCGGGATCGATTCCGAGCGCGCGCTTGACTTTCAGGTCGTGGAAACCGCGCCAGCCGGCATAGGTCGAGAGATCGTGGGTGTTGAAAGTGATCAGCGCGTTGGTCCAATAGTGCTCGGTGTTGCGGAACGCGCCTGCGTCATCGCGCTCGAACATCATCACCAGATACGACCAGATACCCCAGTCGGCCATCTGCGCGCGAAAACCTTCCGGAACGGTGCCGAGGTCTTCGCCGATCACGACGCAACGGTTGGCGACGCTTTCCTGCGCGGTGACAGCCAGCAGCGCCTCGAACGGCATCTGCACGTAGACGCCATCCGCGGCGCTAAATCCGTGCGGCACCAGATAGAGTCGCTTCAGGCCCAGCACATGATCAAGCCGGATCGCGCCTGCATGCCGCATCGAGGCGCGCAGCATCTCAGCAAACGGCACAAAATTCTGTCGTTCGAGGCCCGATGCATTGAAGCCCGCCAGGCCCCAGCTCTGGCCGGCGGTGTTGAGCGGATCGGGCGGCGCGCCGACACCGAGATGGCGCGAGATCGCAACCTGCTCGTTCCAGGCATCGAAACCATCGGCCTGGACACCGACGGCGACGTCGAGATACAGCCCGACCTGCATACCGAGTTTTTTTGCCAGATCGCTGGCGGCGCCGAGTTGCCGGTCAGCGGCCCACTGCACGAATTCGACGAACTCGATTTCGGATTTGCGTGTTCCGTTACGTAGATCGACGCAGGCGGCATCGTCGGGGTGGCGCCACTCCGGCGGCCATTCCCACCACGGTCCCGGAAATTCTTGCCGCAGCGCCTCGAAGCAGGCGACGCGCAACACCACCCCCCCGCGCTCGCTGCGAAACCGGTCGAAGTCCTGTACCTGGGCCGGCATCGCGCTCGACTTGAACGCCGCAAACGCCGCACGCAGCGCCCGCCACTTCAATGCGGCTACCGCGACATAATCTACGACGTCCAGGGCCCGCAGACGCGTCAGCGCGGCTTTGGTCTCGGGATCGGGCTTGAATCCCGGCAGCTTTTCGACGTCGACGTAGAGCGCGTTAAGGAACAGCCGGCTGTTCGGCGAATACGGGCTGCAGTCGCCGGGGCGGTCGTCGAACAAGGCATGCAACGGATTGAGGCCGACGCCATCGGCGCCGAGGCGATGCGCCAGATCGATCAGGCCTTGCAGGTCGGTAAAGTCGCCGATCCCCCAGTTACGGCGGGAGCGGATGCCGTAAAGCTGCACCGCTAGCAGCCAGCAGCGGTCGAAATCGCCGTCAAAGGCGCGGGCCGGTGCCACAATCAGCGGCACGTCTTCCGTTGTCTGGGCCGCATCGGTGACTTCCAGTCGGTAGACGCCCGTCGCCAGCCCCTCGGGCAGCACGATGACCCGGCCGGGGGCGAGGTTCTTGGCAACGATCCGTTCGCCGGCCGTGATTTTCCAGGTGGTCGGCAGCCTGGCGGAAGGCTGCAGCGTAGCCCGCGCCGATTTCCCGGCCCGGATGACGACCGGACCGTCGATTACCGCCCCAGGCGTCTGCAGCGGCAGCGACTCCAGCACGATTTTCAGGGCGGCCTCGTCCGTCACACGGCGGTGACCCTGGCCGTCCAGAAATTCGGTTTGAATTCCCCTGGCTTTAGCTTGTTCGAAAAGGTCCATTCGGCACGCGGCTTGCACGCAAACATCAAGGTGATGTCGCGAAATTGTCCAAATACAGGAAGGAGATAGGTGGTGTGTAACGCGCTGGCCCACCGACGGTTCCAGGGGAACCAAAGCGCGTCCAGCGGCTTTCTACATAGGTCCGGAACGTCTCCCTCTCGACAACGGCAGCGGGGACGTCATCTCCATGGCCATGGCATCACCGTGAACAAAAAAGCCCAAACCGCCGAAAATTCCAACACCGGCGTCCCCCTCCGCTTTGACGGACCCTACCCGCTGAGTGACGGCGGCCGCTTTGCCGTGAATATGGGTGACGTGGAAGCAAGGGAAGTGCCAGCCACCGGTCCCACCGATGAGCTCTGGTACAAGGATGCCATCATCTATCAGCTCCACGTCAAGGCCTTTGCCGACAGCAACAATGACGGCATCGGCGATTTTGCCGGACTGACCGAAAAGCTGGGCTACCTGCAGGATCTCGGCGTCACCACGCTGTGGCTGTTGCCATTCTATCCCTCGCCCGGCCGCGACGATGGCTATGACATCGCCGACTACGGCGACATCAATCCCGACTTCGGGACGATGAAGGATTTCAAGCGCTTCATCCAGGAAGCCAAGAAGCGCGGGCTGCGCGTCATCACCGAGCTCGTCATCAACCACACCTCTGACGAGCACGACTGGTTCAAGCGCGCCCGCCGCAGCGACAAGAATTCCAGCGCGCGCAACTGGTATGTCTGGAGCGACACCGACCAGAAATACCAGGGCACGCGGATCATCTTCACCGACACCGAGAAGTCGAACTGGACATGGGACCCCGAGGCCGGCCAGTTCTACTGGCACCGCTTCTTCTCGCATCAGCCGGACCTCAACTTCGACAACCCGCGCGTGGTCTCGGCGCTGGTGCAGGTGATGAAGCGCTGGCTCGACACCGGCGTCGACGGCTTTCGTCTCGATGCGATCCCCTATCTGTGCGAGCGCGACGGCACCAACAACGAAAACCTGCCCGAGACGCATACCATCATCAAGAAGCTGCGCGCCGAGCTCGACGCTTATTCGAAAGACAAGGTGCTGCTGGCGGAAGCCAATCAATGGCCGGAGGACGTGCAGGAATATTTCGGCCGCGGCGACGAATGCCACATGGCCTATCACTTCCCGCTGATGCCGCGGATCTACATGGCGATCGCGCAGGAAGACCGTTTTCCGATCACCGACATCCTGCGTCAGACGCCCGACATCCCGAACAGTTGCCAATGGGCGCTGTTCCTGCGCAACCACGACGAATTGACGCTGGAAATGGTCACCGACGTCGAGCGCGACTATCTGTGGTCGACCTACGCCAACGATCCACGCGCCCGCATCAATGTCGGCATCCGCCGCCGCCTGGCGCCGCTGATGGACAACGACCGGCGCAAGATCGAACTGATGAATTCGCTGCTGCTGTCGTTTCCGGGCACGCCGATCATCTATTACGGCGACGAGATCGGCATGGGCGACAACATCTATCTCGGCGACCGCAACGGCGTGCGCACGCCGATGCAGTGGACGCCGGACCGCAACGGCGGCTTTTCGCGCGCCGACCCGGCGCGGCTCTACGCGCCGACCATCATGGATCCGGTCTATGGCTATGAGTCCGTCAACGTCGAAGCCCAGTCGCGCAGCCTCTCCTCGCTGCTCAGCGCCACCAAGCGGCTGATCTCGGTCCGCAAGTCGACGCTGGCGTTCGGGCGCGGAACGATGACGTTCATCCGCCCGGAAAACCGCTCGGTGCTGTGCTACGTGCGCCAGTATCGGGGCGAAGTCATTCTTTGCGTCGCCAACCTTTCCCGCTCGGCGCAGGCGACCGAACTCGATCTCTCGGCCTTCAAGGACCGCATTCCGCTGGAAATGCTCGGCCGCACGCGGTTTCCCGCGATCGGCGAACTGCCCTACATGATCACGCTGGCGCCCTACTGCTTCTACTGGTTCGAGCTGCAGGAGCGCGACAAATCGGTGCCGGTGACGCCGCGCGAAGTCGGAGAATTCGAAACGCTGGTGGTGCCGCTCGGCGCCACCTGGGTATCGCTGGCGCGCGAACGCGGCGTGTTCGAGAAGGACGTGCTGCCGGGGCATTTGGCGCGAACCCGCTGGTATCCGGAACGGTCGGCCAAGGCGATCCAGCCGGCGCTGACGGCTGCGGTGCCGTTCTGCGACATCGGCGACAACCGGCCGTGGCTCGCCTTTTTCGAGACCACGCAACGCGGCGTCGCCACGCGCTATACCATGCCGTTGCAGATCGAGTGGGTGCGCTTCGACCGCGAACGCTACAACGCCCATGCGCTGGCCGCGGTGCGACAGGGCGCACGCGAAGGCACCCTGCTCGACGTCGCCACCAATCCGATCTTCATCGGCTTGCTGCTGCGCAATCTGCAGCAGTCGCTGACGGTCGAGGAAGGCGAACAGGGCCTGCGGCTCGAATTCCGTCCGACCAGTCGTTTTACCGATAAGCAAATCCGCGAGCCCCAGCATATCCGCGCGATCGAGGCCGAGCGGCCTGACTCGACATCGCTGGTGGACGATCAATACGTGGTAAGGATCTATCGCAAGCTCGAAACCGGACCCAATCCCGAAATCGAGGTCGGACGCTTTCTGACCGACGTCGCCGGCTTCGCCAATACGCCGGCTCTGCTCGGCAGCGTCGAACTGGTCGATGGCAACAGCAATAGCGCCGTCGGGGTGGTCCACGCCTTCGTTTCCAACCAGGGCGATGCCTGGAGCGTCACGGCGGCGCATCTCGATCGCTTCGCCGACGAACAGCGCATGCTGCCGGCGACCGCCGATATTGATCCGGCCAACATTCAGACGCCCTACCTGGGCTATCTGTCGCAGGCCGGGCGGCGCACCGCCGAGCTGCACATGGCGCTCGCCGGCAATGCCGAACTTCCCGAATTCGCGCCGGAGGCGATCCGAAGCGACGACATCCAGCGCTGGACCGGCGACGTCCTGATCCGTGCCGAGCGCATCTTCGATGCGTTGGGCAAACGCCGCGACCGGCTAAAGGAAGCCGACCGCCCGCTGGTCGACCAATTGCTGGACTTGCAGCCTGTCTTGCCGAAACGACTGAAAACCCTGCTGCCGCAGGGGATCGACGGGCTCAACATCCGTCATCACGGAGACTTCCATCTCGGTCAGATGCTGATCGTCAAGGACGATATCTTCATCACCGATTTCGAAGGCGAACCGCGGCGTCCGATCGGCGAGCGTCGCCGCAAGGCGCCGGCCGCACGCGACGTCGCCAGCCTGATCCGGTCGATCGATTACGCCGCAACCTCGGCGCTCGAGCGCGCGCGCAAGGTGAACCAGGACGACCACGGCAGGCTGGTCGTCGCACTCGAAGCTTGGCGCGAGCGGGCCATTGCCGAATTCCTGGCGGCCTACCGCGAAACCATCGCACACCAGAGACTCTGGCCATCCGACCGGACCGCGGCCGCCGGCCTGCTGACCTTCTTCCTGCTTGAGAAAGCGTTCTATGAGATCGAATATGAGCTGTCCTACCGGCCAGACTGGCTCCGCGTGCCGCTGACCGGTATGATCCGATTATTGTCGCAACCGTCTCCCGAGGCCGCATGATCAAGCTACCCGCCGAGGCCTATGCGATCCTGGAAGGCAGGCACTCCGACCCGTTCCGCTATCTCGGCCTTCACCACGAGGGCGATCAGAAGGTCGTGCGCGCATTCCTGCCAGAGGCCAGCAATGTCGAGGCGATCGGCGAACATGGCGAAACCGCGCCGCTGAAGCGCATCCATGAATCCGGGCTGTTCGCAGGCTCGCTGCCGAACGGCTCGACGCGCTATCAGTTGCGCGCGCGATTTGGCGAGAACGTCGTCGAAATGGACGACCCATATCGTTTTCCGCCGGTGCTTAGCGACTTCGACCTGCATCTGCTTGGCGAAGGCACGCATATGCGGATCTACGACAAGCTCGGCGCTCATCCGATGACGATTGAAGGCGTCGACGGCATCGCCTTCGTGGTGCTGGCACCGAATGCCAAGGGCGTCAGCGTAGTCGGCGATTTCAACTACTGGAATCGGCGCCGGCACCCGATGCGGGTACGCGGCATCGGCTATTGGGAGCTGTTCATCCCGCACGCCAAGGCCGGCGATCACTACAAGTTCGACATCATCGAGCCGAACGGCCAGCATCTGCCGTTGAAAGCGGATCCGTTCGCGTTCGCGGCCGAGGTTCGTCCCAAAACAGCTTCGATCGTGTTCGACGACATGAAGCTGCGGCGGCCAAGCCCGGCCCCGTCGGGCATCAATGCGCTCGGCGCGCCTGTCTCGATCTATGAGGTCCATCTCGGCTCATGGCGGCGCAAGGGCAGCAACGAGTGGCTGACCTATCGCGAGCTCGCCGAACGGCTGCCGGCCTATGTAAAGGATCTCGGCTTCACCCATGTCGAGTTTCTGCCGGTCAGCGAGCATCCGTTCGACGGCTCCTGGGGTTACCAGCCGACCGGCATGTTCGCGCCGACCAGCCGGTTCGGCACGCCGGAGGATTTTGCCGCTCTCATCGAAGCCTTCCACCGCGAAGGCATCGCGGTGTGGCTTGACTGGGTGCCCGGGCATTTTCCCGACGACCCGCACGGTCTCGGCCATTTCGACGGCACGGCCCTCTACGAACACGCCAACCCGCTGCAGGGCCGCCATCTCGACTGGGGCACGCTGATCTACAATTACGGCCGCACTGAAGTCGTGAATTTCCTGGTCTCGAACGCGCTGTTCTGGCTCGACCGCTATGCCATCGACGGCCTGCGCGTCGATGCCGTCGCCTCGATGCTTTATCTCGACTATTCCAGGCCAGCGGGCGAATGGATTCCGAACCGTCACGGCGGCCGCGAAAATCTCGAAGCGATCGATTTCCTGCGTCGCTTCAACACCGAACTGTTCGGGCACTTTCCGGATGCCACGACGGCGGCGGAAGAGTCCACCGCCTGGCCGCAGGTATCGCGGCCGGTCGAATACGGCGGTCTCGGCTTCGGCTACAAGTGGAACATGGGCTGGATGCACGACACGCTGAAATATATCGGCAAGGATCCCATCCACCGCAGATTCCATCACGGCGACATCCTGTTCGGCCTGCATTACGCGTTTTCGGAAAACTTCATCCTGCCGCTGTCCCACGACGAAGTCGTGCACGGCAAGCGCTCGATCCTCGGGCGCATGCCCGGCGACGACTGGCAGCGCTTTGCCAATCTGCGCGCCTATTACAGCTTCATGTTCGGCCATCCCGGCAAAAAACTGATGTTCATGGGCTGCGAATTCGCACAGGAACGCGAATGGAATCACGATCATTCGCTGGACTGGCATCTGCTCGAACAGCCCCGCCACGCCGGCATCCAGAACCTGGTGCGCGATCTCAACCGTCTCTATCGCACCATTCCCGCGCTGCACGAGATGGATTGCAGCCAGGCCGGATTTGAATGTCATCACCCATGATTCCGTCGGCAATGTTTTTGCCTGGGTCCGCAAGGGTCATGACGCCCACGCCCGTTGCCTCGTCGTCGTCAATTTTTCACCGAACGTCTATTACGATTACCGCGTCCGCGCGCCGTTCGCCGGCCGATGGAAGGAAGTCTTCAATTCCGACTCCGCGCATTACGGCGGCAGCAATGTCGGCAATATCGGCGGTGTCCATACGCTGACCGGAGCCATTCCCGAGCTCAACCTGACCATTCCGCCGCTTGCGGCGATCTTTCTCGTACCGGAAAGCTGATTCATGCGTTTGACGGCCGGAAGCTCCGCGCGCCTTGGCGCAAGCTGGGACGGCAGGGGCACCAACTTTGCGCTGTTTTCGGCCAACGCCGAAAAGGTCGAATTGTGTCTGTTCGACAGCCAGGGTCGCCGCGAACTCGAGCGCATCGAGTTGCCGGAACGCAGCGAGGATGTCTGGCACGGTTATCTCAACGACGTCTCGCCGGGGCAGCTTTACGGCTATCGCGTCTACGGCCCCTACGCGCCCGAGCGCGGCCACCGTTTCAATCCGAACAAGCTGTTGCTCGACCCCTACGCCCGGCGCCTGGCCGGACGGCTGGTGTGGAGCGATGCGCATTTCGGCTATCGCGCCGGCAGCGCGCGCGAGGATCTCTCGTTCGACCGGCGCGACAATGCCCGCGGCATGCCGAAGGCCGTGGTGGTGGACGAGACCTTCAACTGGGGCCGCCGCGAGATGCGCCCCA
>Ga0157378_10002488_pt1 | contig 16390 bp, 13 predicted proteins | sample M65metaG_FD_115309 | JGI IMG/M metagenome (GOLD analysis project Ga0157378, IMG submission 115309) | Miscanthus rhizosphere microbial communities from Kellogg Biological Station, Michigan, USA - M6-5 metaG | ecosystem: Host-associated > Plants > Roots > Rhizosphere > Soil | place: USA: Michigan...
ACAACATCAAATGTGTTGTCGTCATACTGCAACGCTTCCGCGTCGCCTTCTTGAAAATCCACTTTGAGTCCTTCACGCTCAGCATTGGCCCGCGCCTGAACGATCATTGCCGGCGCGATATCCATGCCCGAGACCGTCGCACCTTGTCGTGCTGCGGGAATGGCAAGATTGCCGGAACCACAGGCGACATCGAGAAGCTTAGTCCCGGGTTGTAAACTCAAACGTTCGACAAACTGCTCCGCGCCACGTGTATAAGCTTTGGCAATTTCGTGAAAATCACCGGCGGTCCAAGTCGCTCGCAGCTTGGTTTTCAAGGTCTCGAGTTCAGGGGTCATAGTAGTACCTTTCTTTTATGTTCGATGTTTCTCAATTAATGAACCACCTCAGCAAGCTCAATAAGATTCCCCCAAGGATCACAAAAGAACGCGAGGCGGCGGCTTATCTCTGGAAGATCAAATGCTTCCTTCACAATCTTCACACCGCGCCTCTTAACTTCGTCGAGAGTCTCGTCGACACTCTCGACCATAAAACAAAGATGGTGGTAACCGGCGAGTTCCAGACTGTTCTCGAGGTCTGCGTATGATCGCTCAGGTATAGGTTCTCCTTCACCAATTAATTCAACGAAGAAAGTATCGTCAGTAGGCGGAGCAACGTAGGCAAGTTTAAGCTCTCCAAAGGTCCATTCGTGCACAAATCTGAAATCAAGTTTCTCAACCCACCATCGCCGCGCTTCATCAAGATCGGGAACCCGTACAGCCACATGATTTCCAGTCATGGAAGCAAAGGGGCTTGAGAAATTCGTTTTCGGAAGTAGTGAGAGGGCCATTGAGGTTCGTTGCTCTTAGTACTCGGCAAACGCATCGTCAGGATAGCAATACAACCAACGCTCACCTTGTTCTGCGGATGCAATCACCGGATGACCAATCGAACGAGCGTGTTTTGAAGCGTGTTGATTCGGTGAACTATCACAACAGAGTGTTGAATTACATTCCTGACAAGTTCGCAAATGTAGCCACTGAGCTCCGATCTTCGCGCACTCTTCGCAAATCCTTTTGTGCGGATGTTTGATAACACTAATTGCTTTGATATGGGTGCAATTCTCTTCGTCCATTAATCTTCCCTTTCCGCCTGGAGGAAAGAATACCGATTTGCATCGGATTCAACAAAAGCGGATGCGCTGCTTTCAATTCAGGCGAACATTCATCGCACCCGCCTTGGCGAGGACGCCTATGCTCTCCGGCCCACGGGAGGGTCGAAACAAAAAAGCCATCCCCGGCTTTGAACGCATGGAGTCTCAATTCTCGCCTAACCCGGAAGAGCGTCCGAACTCTCGCAAGACATCTGCGGAAAGAATACGGGCAGTTCCCTTATCTAAAATTGAGACCCCACTCGGACAAAGCCGGTGACGGCATTTTTCTATTTCTGAGAACGAACTGTGGTATCGAACGCGTCTATACCTAGCGGTTCGGTACCAATCTGGTCGGATCTTCAGAATTGGAATCTAACGGTTTGGTTACGAATCACTTTTCATAGTGAAGCTAACAAAGGGACAAACGCTCGCTCGCGAATAGAAAATCCTGAAATCCCCTGGATTCTTCACTGAGTGACTGGCGTTTAAGTAAGTGTTTTGAGGTAAACGCCGATGCCCTTCAGGCTGAAGGACGGAAATATAGTACTGAGGTGCCTTAGAACAGGTCAACAAAATAATTATCGATACAGTGTTGGCGGTAGCTGATTTTACAGGGGGTCAACTATGTAGCCGTGAGCTTTTCGATTGGAATCCAGAGATCCCGAGTTTCGTGGCGTACCGTCTGTCACGGCGTTCCCGACCACATAGCCACGCAGCTTCACAAAGACGTCGCCACTACTTCCAACTGCGAGACACGCGGTCATTTGCATTCGTGAGTCAAGGTGTTCGAAGTTCCAGGTTGCACCAACCTTACTTACAGTTATCTTCCAAGCTGAGTGCATCTGATTGCTATCTAAGCCTTCGTTAGTCGAGGTGTTTGCGACTTGAAGACTCGTTGTGTCGTGGCAGGGTGAATTAATCTGCAGGATTGTCAGATCGTATCGTGGATCATTTGCGACCACATTCTGTACCAAAGCAGTTTCGCCGGTGAACGTCTTAATGCGAATTTCCGTGGTAGCGTTAATTTCGTGTAGGTTGGTAACAATCCGATCACTTGCGATAAAGAATCCACTTCCCTGTTGGAGGGGCTGTCCGTATTTGTCATAAACGGTGACAACTACGACAGCATGCTTCACCTGCAATACGAGTTCCTGAGGGGATGTTTGTGCGAACGTTGAGAAGCAGCTACTAATTAACAGAAAAGACAACCCAACGACGATCTTTTGCGGCAAGGTTTTCAGCACACCACTCCTACAGCGACTTACTTGAAGCCTTCCTGGTTTGAATTTGGTTCTTGAGATCTAAGGAAACGGCGATTAGCGTCGAGTTTCCGTATTCGGGTTATTTAAGAAGAACCTGCGGGGGCGCGCTTTGCTCAGCCCCTTCCCGACTTGTTCCAGTCGAGTGCATAGATTAATCCAGTGCGTTCCACGAATGCGTGTCCCATAAAAATACGTCTGATTGATTGTCTGACGTACAGCGTCAGTAGCGATACCTTCCGTCGCCTTATCTCAAACTATCGTATTAGCAAGCAAAAGCATTCCTGCCCTATCTGGCTTGCTCTTTGCGTTAGCGAGTGAAACAGATCAGTCTACGTGACGAACGAATCAAGGAGGGCACACATGAAAGATGAACAGGTTCGCGAACTTCTTTACCAGGCACTTGAGACAGAACTCGGCGGCGTAGAGGTTTATACAAACGCTCTACAGTGCGTCGAGAATGATGAACTCAAGGAGGAATGGGAAAAGTATCTGGAGCAGACTCAGAATCACGTGCAGATAATGCAAGACGTCTTGACCAAGCTTGGGCTTGATCCCAACGAAGAGACTCCGGGTCGAGAGGTCGTAAGAAACATCGGAGAGGCACTCGTCTCATCGATGCAGCTAGCACTCAGCGAGGGTGATCGTGGAGCAGCACAACTCGTAGCTGCAGAGTCGGTGGTTCTTGCTGAGACGAAGGATCATCAGAACTGGCATCTCATCGGCGAAGTAATAAAGAAAGCCAAAGGTGAGCTGGCGAAGACGCTCAAGGAAGCGCATGACCAGGTCGAAGACGAAGAAGATGAGCATCTCTATCACACCAAGGGCTGGGCGAGAGAACTCTGGATCGAGTCATTGGGGATGAAAGCGGTCCTACCGCCTCCGGAAGAAGTGAAAGAGGTCGAAACAGCGATTGGCGCTGCGCGCGCGGAGCAAAGTCGAGCGCAAATGCTGTGATGATGTCCGCTGTCGTCCGATAAGCTTCAGCTTGTCGCCTCCGATGTCCGATTGCTCACGCCGACAAGCTAAAGCATATCGGACATCGGTCGTTTACTTTAGCGGATCGCCTGAGCAGACGTGCCAATGTAGATGCTTCGAGTCTTGATACTGGCCCAAGTTTGTGAGAACGCGGCAGGCTCCACGTTCGGAAACGATTTGCTGCGCGACGTCACGAACAACTCCAATCAACTCAAGCAACAATGCAGTGTCACTCTCTTCCAGCGTTAGTAACGAACTAATGTGGCGCTTGGGAATGACAACAACATGAGCCGGCCAGAAAGGTCGAGTGTGGTGATAGGCAAGCACGTTGTCGGTTTCACGTACTACTCTGACTTCAGTCTTTCCGCTCAATACTTCGTCGCAATAGAAGTCGTCCGTCACTATTAACTCCTGAGTGATTGAGAATCGTGGACGCCTGCGGTCCCAGCACGTATTTCTAAAATATGCGCAATTTAATCAACAACTCTTATTCGCGTTTCAGCTCCATTTGTCCGAATCTCTGGGACGTACATAGCATGACCCAACACAGGCAGAGCATGAAATGAGCCTGGTGCTTCGGCACGCATCTCATAACTCAATTGCCAAACACCTTCCGGCAAGTGATCGATAAACATCGCTACCTTCCGATCACGAAGCTCCTGGTAGACCCATCGCGTTCGCCCGGTAAAGTTATCTGCTGATTTGAAATTCATCAGCGCCGTGTTCTTTTCACTTAGCGCTCCGGACTTCAGTTCACGAACGTAGACGTTTTCACCACTGCGAAGTTGAACAGCTTCAAGTCCAGCCGGCTTTAGATCTTCAAACAACAAGTATTCATAGTTGTTCTTCGCCTCAATCGTCAGCACGACTTCAACTCGCTCACCACTCTTGACGGTTTCGCCATCATTCAACGGTATTCGTTCTGAAACGATCCCCTTCAGCAGGGTCGGATGATTCACCAGCTTGAAATACTGACGACGAACAAAAATCTCGTTTCCGGCAGGAGTTAACGGTTCTTCCAAACTGAAGAATTCTGCTCGAGCCGAAAAGTAAATTGGGCCCGTACCACCCTTGCGTTGAATGGTTATTTCGTTTTGACCATCACGCAGCAACTCACGTGAGATCGCAAACTGACTGGGCGCACTGAGCGCATCAGCAGCAGTAACCTGCTTCGTTGTGACTGGCGTGCCATTAACAATCAATTCATAGCTCATCGCTGGCTGGATTTCGCCTGACGTTCGCAGGTACTCGTTCATGGTAAGAACGACGATCGCGGTGTCGCGTGTGTTACTCCACTGTGCTCCTCTCCTGTTCTTAATCAGCCAGTTGGTAACTGGTTCAATGAGTTTGTTCTTTGGATCGATTGCTAACAAGGCGCGCAATGCAAACGCTGTCGCTTCAACCCCGCCATCAGACCATCGCCAGAAGATTCCGTCTTCACCCCAGTGTGCGGTGCCAATAACAGACGGATCGGAAGATTGACCTTCCCGTTGAACGATCGACGTATCCGGCTGGGTATCGACCTTCACTCCGTTCTGAAGATTCTCCACCAGGGTCTTTGCTCGATCATGGTAGCCAAAGTTGTGTGCCGCGAGCGCCACGAGCGCGCGAGTGTAAGCGTTGAGCCTGTCGCGATTGTTCCAGAGATTCTCAAAGGCCACACTCTGAAACTTTTCAACTTCTGACTTCTTCGCAGCCGCGTGATACTCAGCTAAAGCATGAAGCATCCAGGCCTGTGCATCGTAATTCTTTTCTTCCTCAACCAACTCTTTGTCGAGGAATTCCGCCGCTCGCTGTACAACATCTGTCCGTACGTCGATCCCCGCTTCGCGTGCGAGTGTCATTCCCCAAACGACGTAGGCAGTCATGAAATGATCGCTTTCGCCCTCTTTCCACCATCCCCAACCACCGTCGGAATGTTGAAAATCGTAAAGGCGCTCCAGACTAGTCTTGGTCATGGCATCGAGCTCTTTGAGATCGTGAGCACCTTTCGGATGAGTCTGTGCGGCCGTTGCTGCTTCGATGCCGCCAAATATCTTATTCATCACACTCTCGGGCTTTACTCCGAGATCGCGAAGGGTCTTCGCCGTAATTACTGCGGGCAAGAACCGGCTCATCGTTTGTTCCGTGCAGCCATATGGGTAATCAATAAGGTATGGCAGTGCATCAAGCATTGTCGTCGCCATGCTTGGAGCAATTTGAACAGTCAGGTCAGTGGAATCTGCTCGTCGCTCCTTCGGAATATCGAGCTTGATTGCGACGCTGTCGCCGCGCATCTTTCCCGACCTCGAGATGAACTTCTCGATGCCATGTTCATAGACGGTAAAGGTCTTCTCCATTGCATCCGCATATTGTTCACCACGTGCTTCAACCTTTACCTTCGCTTCGCTTGCATGTGTGACAGCGACGAGCCAGTCAACTCGTGTTTCACCGTTGGCCTTAACGTCAACCTGCCCTTGTTCGCCTTTCACAGTCTGACCATTAACAATCAAGCCAGTTACAGTTAGACCTTCAGCCGTCAACGCGGGGGTAACTTTCATCGGCTTGTCAGTGTTGTTGTTTAGTACTGCCGAAACAGCGACCTGGTCACCGACCACAAAGAAGCGCGGAGTTTGAAGACGAACAATCAACGGTTGCTTGGTTCGGGTGGAACCGTTGCCGATACCAAACTGATTTCCGGCGGTAACCACTCGCGCAGTCGCTTGCCAGGTTGTTAGCGAGTCGGGGTATTTGATTTTGACAGTTGCGCGACCGTCATTATCGGTCTTGAGATCCGGTTGCCAAAGAATCGTCGAACGAAAATCACTGCGCACCTGAACTGCGGGTTCCTGAGCAACAGTGACAGTCTCGGCTATACTCTTCACCTTGTTCTCAGCCTTCATCATTGGACGCTTAGCTCCGTCAACGACAGAAAGTGAGTCGGTAGCCAAACCAGCTACTCCCCCCGAAAATGTTACCGATTGCAGAGTTCCGCTTGCCCTCTCCCTGTCGTCTAAGCGTCCATTGATCGGGACACTCCCAAACCTGGCACCGCGCTGCTCCTCAGCCTCGTTCACATCTTTCTGATCGCGTAGTTGTCCCTCCCCTATGTCAACCATGCGAGCATAACTTTTCTGATTGAATGTGCTTTGTGTCTGAACCATCTGACCGCGCTTGTTGCCGTAGTAGAACTGTCGTGGATCTCCTGCGTAGTCTGACTGAATGTAGCTCACCGACTGATCAATCAGACCCAGTGCAATTTCCGCGGCAACCGGTCGACCGTCCACATCAGTTGTGGTAATCGAGAACGTGCCTTCCTCGCGTGGTTGGTATTGTTCGCGATCGGGCTTCACTGCTACCGCAAGAAACTGTCGCACTGGCGGAACAATTACCTGCTTTGAATCTACGAACAAATTGCCATCACTTACCATCGAGCCACTCAGGTAGATATTTGGAACATGTCTCTCCTCAACCGGGACTTCAATCAGTTTTGTGTTTCCTGTTACATGAATTAGACGATAACTGTAAAGATCGTCAGCTTCGATGCTGAACAAGACGTACCGATCGTTCTCGGGTACATTGATCATCACCGGCGCAGTCTGCCCAACTCGAAAGGTATCTTTATCTACAACAATCTCGAGACCACCTTTCCTGTAGCCGAGATCTGTAGTGGCGTTCGTCGCAACGAAGACCGATGTTTCGGCGGTGATCGGCGGAAGGAATCGATCTTTCTTTACATCAACTCCCTGAGAACTCTGCCAGGACACGCGGTAGTAGCCTTCTCGATCAGGAACGAAAGTTAACTGTGCCTCGCCTTCGGCATCAGTCTTTACCGTCTGCGTGAGAATGTCCTCGTGCTCGTAACCTCGAAACTTCAGTTGCCATTGACGATTTCCGCGCGTCACAAGTGGCGGAAATACAGCGCTCTTCTGACGTAGTATGCGAAGTTCTTCTCCCTTCACTTCGCGACCTGACGGATCCACCCAGATCTCCCACCAGTAATCACGAGTTACTTTTACCGTGCCGTCAGTGGTGATGGGAGCTTCATTAGCGTCCAGCGCTTTGATATCGACAGTGACTTTGTCTTTTGGTCGGTAGATATTCTGTGCAGGTCGCGGATAAACGTAATAACGTTGTCGGGTAACACGCACATTGTCGGTCGAAACGATCTCTCGACGTGAGGAGTCTGTAACTCGCGCTTCGATTCTGTACTCGAAGTCTTGCCCGTAATTCTCTCGCGGCGTCTCAAACGCTAGCGTTGCTTTGCCAGTAGCATCTGTCTTGATGGTCTCTCGCTTAACTACCTGGCCGCCACCGTAGTAGCCGCGGCGTTGCTGCTCAAAGTCGTCGTAGTACCATGAATAATCTCGGTGCGGATACCAGTAGTGATAAAACGGATTCTGGTAGACAACGACCTCGACCGAGGCGTTGCTGACGGGTCCACCGAAGTAATAATCAGCCTGGATATTAACTTCTACCTGCTCACCTAAACGAAAGGCTTTTTTCTTTCCGTCTTGTTCCGGAGTTTTTACTTCGACTTTGAACTCAGGCAACTTGTACTCTTCAAGTCGAAACAGTTTCGCCGAGCCGATGTTATTGTGACGACCGCTATCCCAGAACTGAATGTTGTACTCGCCTAACGGCAGCTGCTCGCCTAATTCAAGTGAACCCCAGTAGCTGCCAAAACCATTCAGCGACGCCTTGCCTTCAGTTAACTTGGTTCCACGTGGGTCAGTGATTTGATATTCAATTGTTTGATTGGCAGGCGTTGAGTACGCACCCTTCTCAAAACGTCGCGCGATAAACTTCCATTGAAGTGTTTCTTTCGGTCGGTAGGCGGGTCGATCAGTGAATGCATAAATGCGCCACTCGCTCGCTTCTGACGTGCCGTAAGCGTATCCATTGGCAAACGCCTGACGATCCAGGTTGGTAGCCGTGGCGAACAGACCTTGGGAGTCGTTCATTCCTCGCAATGAGAATTGCGCCAGACCATCCGCATTAGTGGTCTGATGCTGTCGACGCCAATGGCTCTTGCCGTTTACGTAGTAGCTTTCCCACAACGCTACATTTGAATTTGCGACCGGAGCGCCAGTCATCGCGTTTGAGAAATACACGAGGGCTTGCTTGCTGGATGACTTCAGCACTACGGCAACGTCTGTAACCAGCAACAGATCGCGCGCGGTTACTGAGCCGCTCTTTGCTTCAAGAACGTAAGCGCCCACGGGCAGTTTTGTGTCGATGCGTTCCGTTTGACTGTATGGCTTGTGATCGTTTTTGTCGTTGAGATCTTTGTGCCAGGTCTTTACCGCCGTACGACCTGAAATCTGAATCTTCTGGATCCATGCTCCATCTTCGTTTTCACCTTCATCGCCATCCGAGCTGCGAGAGAAACGAACATCACGGATCAGATCAACTTTGTACAAGGCAAGTTCAACTTGTCTCAGGTTGCGAGCGTTAAGTGCAAACTGCAATTCAGAATTGGGAAGGAAAATATTTGAAACACCGACAACCAGCGAGGGGTCCGTGATCATTTTGATCTGCTGTACTGCCTGGTCGTAATAACGTGTTTCACCTTTCGAGAACTCTCTCGTTATTCGCTGAAACAACTCAAGAGCTTTGGAGTAATCCGGTTCCTGTTGCCACTGCCCATCGGCGACCTGTCGAATGGAACCATAACTGTTCATCCATTCTGCGTAATAGTAGAGCGCGTCGTCGTACCAATCAGTTTGTTTCCCAGGCTTGATTGCCTCTTCGAACTCATCGGGCACACGTGCTCTTGCTTCCCAGTCTCCACCCGAATAACGCATGGTCATGGCAATCAGAAAGTTTAAGTGAGCTTTCTGGTTCTCGTTGTTACTGATCTTGAGCGCGTTTTCGAGAATGTTCAGAGGAATGGAGTTGCCATAATACGTGTAGTAGTAATACTCAGCCGGTCGCGGAGGTTCGGCAGCCTTGAAGACTATTGAGAGATACCGATCGCGAGCGCGCTCAAGTTGACGCTGACCAGCCCACCAATCTAGCGATTGCTGATAATGTGGCCAAGCGCTTCCCCAGTTCATTTGATTGCGACGGGTCCAGAAAAAGTCACCCAACGACTCATGCGCGTCGGCCCAAACAAGATCGCGATCCGGTTCGGCATCGGCGGTGCGAATCAATTCTTCCAACTGCTTCTGCGACTGTTCGAATTTTGTAGTGTCGGATGTTTCGGTTTGTGCTTGCGCTCTCCACGTGGTGTCCGCTAAGCGAAACTCAACCCAGCGCGATTCGTCGGCACTCAATTTATTCTTATCTACCCGAGCATAGATTTCGTAAGCCCGGGCGTATGAACCCTGGCTGTATTGCGTCTCTGCGTCTGCCTTCAACCGCTCGTAATCAGTCGTTTGGATGAACAGGTTGAGGAGCAGGATTGAAAGCGCAGTGATGGAGATTATTGTCTTCATAGTGAGTAACCAACTGGAGTCAGAATCTGCTGAGCGGGCGTCGGGAAAGAGCGGACGCCGCTTAGGCTACACGAATCGGGAGACGTGGTGAACCGTCGGACGTTGAATTAGGAGCGATGAGTATTGCAGTGATTAGAATCCGTACTCACCCACGCCGTTGCCCTCATCGATCCGACGGCCCAGTTGATGAACGATAGAATCTATAGGACTTGCAGTTTGGATGAGGGAATGCTGGAAAGGAGGGCTGGCTGGCCGAAGACCTCTTCGTCTGCTGTGCTGGGAGCGCAGGCGTCCCCGCCTGCCGGGTGACCACTGGTGTTATTGATAAGTACTTAGCAGGCGAGGACGCCTGCGGTCCCAGCACCTTGACGAACGGGCAGGCCCGACTCCCTGAATTAACCTTGAAGAGGTCCGGTATTTATTCAAGGTCAACCCTTACCTGCCCGTTGCTGTCATCTGGGGAACGCTAGACAAAACTCGCTCGCCGATTCTCGCTGGAGCGCTCCGGCACCGTTTGGACAACTCCAGAAATCTTCGGCCACACGAATTATGGCTGGGGCGGCGGTGGTCCCTCATGAAATTGCGCTCGTCTTGCTGCAAGCTGCGCCTTTTGTTCAGTCGTAAGAATCGCGCCGATCTGCGACATAGTCCTCGCGTGTGAAACTTGCAGTTCGATATCGATCTTAGACCGGGCTTCTGCGTCGGCTCGGACTGAGGCCTCATTGAACGTCGCGCTAAACGGGTCAGCTTCACTCTCGTGAAGTGCCTTTAGTTTGTCGCGTAACTCTTTGGTGTTCGCAGCTTCGTTATCCATTATCGTTTTAATCTGACTTTTCTGTTCGTCACTCAGATTTAGGCCGTGCAACATAGGGAACATGCCATCACGCGGCCCAGGGCCCCTGCGAAAACCCTCTCCCCGCGGCGGCGGGCCGCCTGTCCCCTGCTGCGGCCCCTGGGAAACAACGACGGCGGCGGTCATAACCACCAACGCACCCACGCTTGATAAGGCAACAAGAAAAGTCTTCCAGTTAAGCTTCATGTTCTTCTCCTCTTTGTGCATCTCTACGACAATGCTATCGGTCATTCACATCGAGCTTCAGCGGATAAGTCGAGCCCACTGACTTGGCGTGCGCCGGAGAACCGTTAACACGTGTCACCACTCTCTAACGGCTCGCTGTTACTCCAACCCACGATCCGGCTGAAGCCGGATGTGAATAAGAAATATTCGCTCCCTTAATCGAGACCGCAGTCGAATCGGCCCTCCGAGGCGAGCAACTTCGCTCTCCAGTAATTAACCGACCCGGCTGCCGTCCCATCTTTCTTCATTTTTGCTTTTTCACATTGTCGAATCTTAGACGCTTGGAGGACCTCGGCGATGCAAAGACTTCGTTAAGACAAAGCAAAGTTTTGTAAAGCACCGAGCTTTTTCGTACATGATGCTTTACAAAGAAGGCGTCGCCACTAAGATAGGATCACACACGAATTGTTAAAGCTGAGTCGATTGATCGATGCCACGGATACTAGTAGTTGACGATGACATAGAACTTTGTGAGCTGGTCGCCGAGTACCTCGAACCAGATGGTTATGAAGTCGAGGCAGTTCATGACGGCGAAACCGGTCTTGAGCGCGCGTTATCTGGCGAGTATGCGCTGGCAGTGTTGGACTACATGCTTCCAGGACTCAACGGGTTTGAGGTTCTAACGCAAATACGTAGTAGGTCACGCCTACCAATTGTGATGTTGACTGCTCGCGGAGATGCCGTCAGTCGGATCGTGGGCTTACAGATCGGGGCTGATGACTACCTGCCGAAGCCTTTTGATCCTCTCGAACTGCTCGCTCGCATCAATGCAGTCCTCCGACGAACCCTTCCAGATCAGAACAAGCTACAGAGGGTGGTTATTGGAGACATCGAAATGGATCACGGGACGCGCACTGTTCGCCGAGCCGGTGAGACCATTGAACTTACGCTCGCAGAATATGCACTGCTTGAGAAGTTGATCAAAGCCGCCGGGCGTATCGTGTCGCGCGAGGAACTCGTCAAGGATGTCCTACATAGGACTCTGTCTCCATTCGATCGGAGCATGGATACCCACGTTGCGAACTTGCGACGCAAGCTGGGTCATCAGGTCAACGGAGTGGAGCGAATAAGAACTGTTCGCGGCGTCGGTTACATTTATGCAGCGCCAACGGGTGAAAGTGCTAACGCGTAATGCGAAGTCTCTTCCTGCGAGTGTTTCTTTGGTTTGGCGTGGCGATGATCCTCGTCAATATCGCTTCGTTCGCAACGGGTATTATTGCCGAACGAAGATTTCAACCACCTCGCGGACACCCACTCGCACCGATGACCAGCCTTGTGGGCCAAACTGCGGTTGAGACCTTTGAAGTTGGGGGAGTGAGTGCGTTGAATTCATATCTCACTCGCCTGGCAAAGACCTCAGCAGTTCACGCGACATTACTCAACGACCGGCTTGAAGACATTTCCGGGCAATCCGTAGAGGAGAACGTAAACCAGCTTGCCCGCCGTGTCAGCGATTCGACTCCGTTCATCTTTGAGTTTTCCAACGGACGATCTGGTCCTCCCGCGCCGCATGGAGTCCAGTTAATACATTCATCGAGAGGGGCGACTTATATCCTTGTGGCCCAGTATCCGCCGCCGGATCGCCCACCACCACCACGACTGGGCGAACCGGGATCACTACTGTTCGTCCTACGGGTTGGCGCGCGCACCCTGCTGCCGTTGCTTGTGGTAGGAGGATTGTTCTGCTATTTGCTCGCCAGATCTCTTGCTCAGCCTATCGAAAAGCTACGTAACACAACTCATGAATTATCCGACGGCAATCTTGCGGCCAGGGTCGAGCCGTCGCTGTTGAGACGTCGCGATGAAATCGGGCACCTTGGAAGAGACTTCAATCAGATGGCGACACACATTGAATCGCTTGTTGCTGCACAGAGACGTCTGCTTGCAGACATATCGCATGAGCTGCGTTCGCCGTTAGCTCGTCAAGGTGTGGCGTTGGGCCTTGCGCGACGTCGTGGTAATGCGGAAGTAATGCAGTCCTTAGATAGAATCGCTCGTGAAGCAAGTCGAATGAATGAGATGATCGGGCAGCTCCTTGATCTGACACAGGTCGAGAGTGGAACTGAAGTGATTACAAAGGCACAGATTGATCTGGCAGCACTGATTGAGAGGATTGCACAGGATGCTGATTACGAAGCACGCGCGATCCAGCGGGCAGTCAGAGTTGTTCAGAACCAGGCATGCGAGACTCGAGGCTCAATTGAATTGCTGGGAAGCGCAATAGAAAACGTTGTCCGTAATGCGGTTCGGCATACGGCTCCAGAGACTGAGGTGGAAGTGTCGTTGACCTGTGAGTCGAACAACGGATCAAAAGCAGCGCTTGTCACGGTGAGGGATCACGGTCGCGGTGTTCCAGAAAAAGCTCTGAACGATATCTTCCGCCCATTTTATCGAGTGGAAGATGCACGTGATCGCAGGAGTGGGGGCACAGGACTGGGATTGGCAATCGCAACCCGCGCAGTTGGCTTGCACGGTGGCAGCATCAACGCACGCAATGCAATAGACGGGGGCCTGCAGGTAGAAATCAGAATTCCTCAAAATGGCTGGACCGAGAAGTGACGAGGATTCAAGTCGCGTCAGCGACAGGTCGCATTAGACGTTAACTCGTTTCGGTTGTAAGCAAGAACACAGCAAACGATGCCAGCCAATGTTCTCCCGCATAATCCCCACTCGCTACGTGAGCAAGCGCGGCGGCAGCATGTGTTGCGGCTGTCTTCGCCAATACCGTTCGCGCCGGGTCCTTCAGGGGCAATGCATTCGCTATGTTGCGCATGCACCACGCTCGACTCAAATTCAACCCATCAAGATGAACTAGTTTGGGATCGGTTCGGTCGGTGACAATCGCCGGCTGCATCAACGTCACCGGATTTCCTTGTGCAGTTCCAGGCAGGAACCGATGAAACCATGCAGTGAAGTCAGCGGGCGTCATAACACGTCGCATCAAGTCAGCTTCGATCAGCGCTGGAGAGAAGAAATCTTCGCCGCCGGGTTCCCACGCGCCTGGATAATCAACGTCTTTGGCAAAGTAACTTCGGCTCCGTTCAACTAGTAAAGCTTCAAAGTCCCGATCGCCAACAGTCTTTGCGTAGTCGAGGGCGAACGCCAAACCAAACGCAGTGTTTGGGTGAACACCGGTTCGTATCGGGTAGTTCTGTTTGGGAAGAAAGTTCTTGTACGACTTCACGATCTCATCCACGAGTGGTTGAAGCGCTTCAGCCCAGTGATCCCCGTCCGGGTCGTCCCACGAATGAAGCTCCTCAGCCAACTTAAGAAGCCATGCCCATCCGTAAGTACGTTCAAACGATTGACGGTTAGGTTGTAATAGGTAAGCGGCTTCGGCTCGAAGGTTCTCGGTAGTCAGATTAGCGTTAAGCGCCTGGCGAATTTGCTTTTCTTCGGGCAGCGTCTGAAACGTTTTCAAGAGGCGAACCAACATCCAATGTCCATGAACAGACGAATGCCAGTCGTAACAACCATAAAACGCCGGATGCAACTGCTTCGGACTTTGAACATCGGAAGCACTGTTTAAGACGTGTTCCGGTTTATTTGGCAGCTCACGATTAATACACTTCAAAGCAAGCGCAGCAAAATGCGAGGCATCTTTCTGAGTGAGTGCGGGTTTCATCTGTGAAAAGACCAACGTCTGTAAGAGTAAGAATACGAAAAGTAGTAAGAAAGAGTGTATTGCGATTCGGGCTTTCATGTTTTTCTGCGATGACGAGTTGGCCGCTTCTCCTAACCACACGGGCGGCAGCCGGGATGATTATGAATCAATAGCGATGTGATGGCCTGCCAATATGAATGTGAGGCCCTGTCGCTGTTCCGGGTATTGCTGAACGAAAAGCTGAGTATGGAATTCCGTTTTTCTGTAGGAAGGCTAGTAATGCCTGTCCTTCCGGGCCATCCGGGTGAAGCTGAATGTCCATCGCGTTTCGATGATCAAGATGCCAACGCTCGTGAATTGCTCCCTGACCAAACACTGCGATCGGCAACGGTTTGTGAAAGCTATCCTGGAAGAATCGTTCTATCTTCCAAGCGTCGTTCAAGCCCCATCCAGACATGCCGTTGTACCGCGTGAACGCGGTCGTCCTGATAAGTGCGCCTTTAGCGAGTCGCAGGTTCTTCGCCATCTCTGCGTCGGCTTCTGATTCCACGAGAACATCCGCGATCTGACTATCAGCGCTGGCCATTTGCTTTCGAGTTTCCGAAACTTTTTCCTGCTCGGTTTTAACCAAACGTTCGTCCTCTTCCACCTGGCTTCGGGATATCAAACCTTCGTCGAACAGTTTCTTCGCGTTGACTAACTTCTCATCCGCTTTCTTTACATTGTTCTCGTATATCGCGAGCAGCCTTTCGAGACTCGCCTTATAGTCCTTCGTCGCTTTGATGTAGTCATCGCGTAGCCGCGACAATTCACTGACAGGCTGCGGTTCTTTTTGGCGAGTTTTTTTCTGCGGCGCGGAAAAGACAGTGCAGACACACATCAAGCAAAGGACCAGTGTCACAAACAAATTAACCAGCGCTGTCCTTCCCAACATCCTCATTGCATTGTTCGTCCCACTCACAATTGACTTCGCCGCCAATGAGGATAGCAACACCTGTGAGATAGAACCAAAGCATCAGAACGATTAGCGCCCCGAGTGAGCCATAAGTCACACTATACGAATTGAAGTAGTGAAGATAGACCCGGAAAGCAAATGAAATGAGCAGCCACAACCCAACACCAACTACCGCGCCACGCGTAAACCAGCGTCTCCGCGCGGACGACAGATTAGGAGCAAAGTTGTAAATCAGGTTGAAAGTGGAAAGAACGAAGCCAAGCGCAATTGGCCATTGCAAAATCGACCATAAGACTGTGAAAAGCTGACCCAGGCCGTATCGTGTCGCCAATGCCTCACCAATGGATCCTCCGTAGAGGACAATCGTCAGCGCTGAAATTATCAGTATTGAAAGAGCAACGGTCAGCGCGCCCGAAATCAATCTTACTTTCCACCATGGGCGCGACTCACGAACATCGTAGGCGACATTAAGCGTTTGGCTAATCGCCCCCATTCCATTCGAGGCCGCCCACAAAGCAGCCAGCAAACCCAGCGACAACTTTCCACTTCCACTCGCAGCGCTGATTTCATCGAGTGTCGTGTGTACGAGCGCAACAGCGCTCGATGGCATTACCGCGCCGAGATAACTGATCAACTTTACCCTGAACTCGGTTCCCCTTTGCGCCATGAACCCTAGCAGGTTTATTAGGACCAGCAACAGTGGAAAAAGTGCGAGGAGGAAGTAGTACGAGAGTTGAGCGGCACGACCAAACACATCATCATCGTTGATGCGCTTGATGAGGCGTTTTAGCCGGCTCTTCAACGTCACGTCAGTCATTTTTATGAGGGCAGAATTTTAGAAGGCGTCTTTGTCAAAAAGACTCAGGGGCAAACATGGATGTCTGCCCCTGATAAAATAAATTTGTCTGTTGATTCTTCTCAGCGAACCAGAGTACCTGTACGACTCCATCGTGTATTCTTGAAGAAGT
>Ga0157378_10002491_pt1 | contig 16382 bp, 16 predicted proteins | sample M65metaG_FD_115309 | JGI IMG/M metagenome (GOLD analysis project Ga0157378, IMG submission 115309) | Miscanthus rhizosphere microbial communities from Kellogg Biological Station, Michigan, USA - M6-5 metaG | ecosystem: Host-associated > Plants > Roots > Rhizosphere > Soil | place: USA: Michigan...
CTGGGGCAGAAGTACAAGCTCATTGTCGTCACGTTCACCGGCAACGAGAATGTACCTGACAAACAACTCGCACAGCTGATCACCACTACACCGCATGGTGGCTTCCGCAATCTCGTGTCGACGATCTTCCGCCAGCCGGTGGCACCGACACAAACTGATCTCAGCGGCGATCGTGATGCAATCGAATCCTTCTATCGTCTCGCGGGATTTTCCGAGGCGAAGATCGGAACACCGGCGGTGATGACGAAAGCCGACGGCACGATGACCGTCGACTTCCCGATCACCGAAGGACCGCAGACGCTCGTTACCGATGTCCGCATCGAAGGGACGGAGAAATTCGGCGGACGGACATTGCCTGCTCTCGCGATCAAGCCTGGCGACCCGCTGAATCCTGCGAATGTTCGTGCGGACATCGTTGCACTGCAGACGTTTTACGGTGAGCGGGGATATGCCGAAGTGCAGGTGTCGCAGCGAGTGGAGACGTCGCCGGACAAGACTGCGGCGCATGTCGTCTACACGGTCGCCGAAGGACCGCGCGTCGAAGTTGGCGAAGTCGTCGTGCGTGGCAACACCTACACGAAGCCGAGCGTCGTGCTGCGCAAGTCGGAGCTCGATAAAGGAGATCCGTTCAGCTACACGAACATCTTCGAGGCGCAGCGCAATCTCTACCGCCTCGGCATTTTCCAGCGTGTCGATGTGCAGCCGGAGCAGGCGGGAACGTCCGTCGGCTCACGCAACGTCGTCATCGCCGTCGAAGAAGGAAAGGATGTCACCGTCGCTGGCTCGCTCGGTATCACCAAGCAGTCCAACGAGAAGATCTCACCGCGTGTCGGAGCTTCGATCGCCCACCGCAATCTCTTCGGTACCGGCCGGTACCTCGGGCTCGAAATCGTGCGAGCCCGCAACGACCGTGAGGCATTCCTCACCTATCGCGAGCCGTTCATCTTCAAGTTCAACGTGCCGCTGCAGCTGACGGTGTTTCAGACGGATGACGCAACGAAGACCGAAACGCACATCCAGCAGCGCGGAACATTCATCGAGGCATCGAAGGTCTCGCGTTATCAGACGCGGTGGTCACTGCGTTACGAATACAAGATCAGCCGCTGCACCGAAGGAAAGGTCTGCAAGGAAGCTGAGCAGGCTCTGATTCCGGGACTCGATCGCTCGCAGCTCAACATCCAGATCTCGAGTCTGTCGCCAACATTCTTCTGGGACCGGCGCGACGACACGATCGATCCACATCACGGCTTCTTCACCAGCGCATCACTCGAGTATGCGTTCCGCGCGTTCAAGGCGGACGCCGATTTCCTGAAGGAGTTCGCACAAGGCGCCTGGTATCTCAGCTTCACGCCGCGCACGACACTCGTGCTCAGCGGACGCGCAGGCATGATCCAGGAATTCGGGTCGGTGGCGGTCCCACTGTCGGAGCGGTTCACCGCCGGCGGCGATACCTCGCACCGCGCGTTCCCCCTCGATCTCCTCGGCACGACATGTAAGGATCCGCACGGGCCGCTGAACTGCCGAGCAACGCTGGCACTCGTTGGCGACAACATGGACACCGTCGCGCCGATAGGCGGCAACGGTTTGCTGCTGATGAACGCCGAGTATCGCTTCCCGATCTTCTCTGCCGTGCACGGCGCGGTCTTCGGAGACATCGGAAACGTCTATCGCGGCAAGATCGAATTCAATGATCTGCGGTACGGCACAGGCGCGGGCATTCGGTATCTCTCACCGGTCGGCCCAATTCGCTTCGATGTCGGTTACAACCTGAACCGGCGCATCCTGCGCTTCGACAAGGATGGCAACCCCGTGCGTGACAAGCCTCTGTCATACTTCCTCACGCTCGGCTATGCCTTCTGACATTCGCACGTTCGCCGATTTCTGGCCCTACTACGTTCGTGCGCACTCGAAACCGCGCACGCGGCTTCTGCATGCAATCGGATCCGTGCTCGCGCTCGCCGCGTTGTGCGTCGCACTCGCTACGAACAAGTGGTTCCTCTTCGGAGTGCCCGTCATCGGCTACGCATTCGCGTGGTACGCGCACTTCTTCGTCGAGCACAACAAACCCGCGACGTTCGGCCACCCGTTCTATTCACTTGCCGCCGACTATCGGATGCTGTTTCTGATGATCGCGGGGAGGATGGATGGCGAAGTGGCGAAGCACTGTGCGTGATCGGGGATTCGCGGATTCGCGGATACGCGGGCGCGCGGTGGTGTCCAGCCTTCGTGGAAGCTGTGTCATCAACGCCGAATCTTCACAACTCTCGTAAAAAGCGCCGCCTGATGGCGGCGCCTTTCGTCACACCCTACCGCTATCCGCGAGTCCGCCTATCCGCGTGACCACTACCCGACCGGCTTCTGATCCGGCTTCCCCTGCATGTTCTGCGGGGTCTGCGGATTCTCCGGCTCGATGCGCTTTCCGCTCGTGACATCGAAGACCTGATTGCGCAGGAACTGCTCCGCCGTCCACGGCGCGGCGCCGCCGCCGAGGTATTGGTGGAACCATTCGAGATGGGCGGTGTAGTAGAGGGCCATCTCGTACCAGCTCGGCCAGTGTCCCGCATTCGAGTAGATGATCAGACGCGACGGCACATGCATCTTCTGCAGCGCCGTGAACATCTGCAGGCTTTGCGTGTACGGCACGCGATAGTCGCGCTCACCGCTGATCACGAGACACGGCGTTTTGAAGTTCTGCACGTAGTTCGACGGCGACCACTTCTGATAGAGATCTGAATTCCACGGGAGTCCTTTGAGGTCCCACTCCGGGAACCAGAGCTCTTCGGTCGCGCCGTACATCGAGCGCAGATCGAAGAGGCCCATCATCGACGCGATCGCCTTGAAGCGCGTCGTGTGACCCTCAGTCCAGTTCATGAAGTAACCGCCGTACGACCAGCCCATCGCACCGATGCGATCCTTGTCGACATACGGCAGCTTCTCGAGCTCATCGACGACTTTCATCACATCTTCGAATGGCTTGCCGCCCCAATCGCCGGAGATCGACGCCGTGTAATCCTGACCGAAGCCCGTCGAGCCGTGCGGGTTCGGGAACGCGACGATGTAACCGGCACCGGGATACACCTGCCAGTCGCCGCGGAATGAGTCGGCCCATTGCGACTGCGGTCCGCCATGCACGTTCACGATGAGCGGATACTTCTTCTTCGCATCGAAGTCGTGCGGTTTGACGATGTAGACCTGAACCTTCGCACCTTCAGCGCCGGTTACCCACATGACTTCCGCGGGACGGATGTCGACTTCGCCGACGACCGCATCGTTCACATGCGTGAGACGCTTGCGATTCGCTGCGCCCGTCGCGAGATCGGCTGCGTACAACTCGCTCGGCTCTCCAACGGAACGACCGATGTAATAGACCGACTTGTCATCCTTCGACATGGCGAAGGCGTCGATCGTGCGGTCGTCGAACACTTTCGTGAACGCGCCACTCGCAAGATCGAGTTTGTAGATCGGGTTGTGACCTTCGACCGGACCGGAGAAGAAGATCGTCTTCGAATCGCCGGCCCAGTCGAACTCGTCGATCCAGTTCTTGAACGACTCCGTCAGCACGCGCGATTCGCCAGTCTTGCGGTCGTACAACGCGAGACGGAAGAGATCCGACTCGTAGCCCGGCTGCTTCTGCATGCGATAGGCGATGTAGCGGCCATCCGGCGAATACAGCGGCGAGCCATCGAATGCTTTGTTCGCAGCAGTGATGTTGCGCGGCGCTGCACTGCCATCGACGGGAACGAGGAACAGATCGTTGTTCGTCGAGGACGCCGGCTCCGCATCATGATTGGAGACGACGCAGAGCTCCTTCGAGTCCGGCGAGAACGCGTACTGCAGCGGACCTCCGAGCTGGAACGGCGGGTAATCGAATTTGCCCGGTGTCAGGTCGCGCGTCTTCCCGCTCTCGACATCGACGACCCACGTGTGCGTGACCGTGAAATCGCGCCACGCAGTCCAGTGGCGATAGAGAAGGCTGTTGGCCATGTGACCCTTCACCTTCGACGCTTCCCACTCGTCGGACTTCTTCTTGTTGCAGGCGTCGTCGCCGTTGCATTCCGGATAGACGTCGGTCGAGAACGCGATCGTCTTTCCATCGGGCGACCAGAGCGGATCGGCGACGCCGGTCGACACATGCGTCACCTGCCGCGACTCGCCACCGTTCAGCGGAAGGATCCAGACGTTCGGCGTGCCGTCGGTCGAGCGAACGAAGACGATCGACTTTCCATCGGGCGCGAAGTGCGGCGCCGAATCCTTCTCGCCGCGGGTCACCTGACGCAGATTGCTGCCGTCGGTGTTCACGACCCAGACGGCCGTCGTGCGTTTGGCGCGCGGCAGATCAGGAGTGGCGATCGTGAAGGTGAGCATCTTTCCATCGGGTGACATCGCGAGCTCACCAACGGTCTTGAGGCGATAGAGATCTTCGATCGTGAACGCGCGCCGGTCGGCGAACGCGCTCGTCGCAACAAGGAAGAGTGCGAGCAGAAGAGAGAGTCGTTTCATGGCGGCGGAAGTCTACTGCGACTTGATACACTGCGGCCCCAAAAGGAGAGTGGAATGGGTCTGCTGGACGGGAAGGCCGGGATCATCTTCGGTGTCGCCAATAAGCGTTCGATCGCCTGGGCGATTGCGCAATCGCTAGCGAACGAAGGGATGCGGCTCGCGTTTACGTATCAGGGCGAACGGCTGAAGGAAAACGTCGAGGAGCTCTGCTCCACGCTGACCGATCCGCTGATCCTTCCCTGCGACGTCACGATCGACTCCGAGATCGACGCCGTGTTCCAGGAAGTCGACACGAAGTTCGGCCGGCTCGATACGCTCGTTCATTCCGTCGCGTTTGCTCCGCGCGAGGATCTCGAAAACGATTTCGTGAAGACGTCGCGCGAGGGCTTCAAGACCGCGCACGACATCTCTGCATACTCGCTCGTAGGCCTGACGCGCGCGGCGTTGCCCCTCTTCGAGAAATCAGGCGGCGGCAACGTCCTCGCGATGAGCTACTACGGCGCGGTCAAAGCCGTTGAAGGCTACAACCTGATGGGCGTCGCCAAGTCCTCACTCGAATCCTCCGTCCGCTACCTCGCCGCCAACCTCGGCCCCAAAGCGATTCGCGTGAATGCGATCTCCGCCGGACCTGTCAACACGCTCGCGGCACGCGGCATCAAAGGCTTCACCACGATGCTCAAGCATCACGCGGAGCGCGCACCACTCCGGAGAAACGTAGAGCTCGAGGAAATCGCCAACGCTGCACTGTTCCTCTGTTCGGGAATGGCGAGCGGGATCACGGGTGAAGTGTTGTACGTGGATTGCGGGTACAACATCGTCGGGCTTTAGTGCTGAGTGCTGAGTGCTGAGTGCCGAGTGCTGAGTGCTGAGCAACCGAACTCAGAACTCAGCACTCAGTACTCTCTTCACGAATTTCCCATCAAAAAGAAATTCGAGTTCGTCGGCTGCTCCACTCCGCCCTTCGGCTCGAGCGTCACTGCCAGCGCTTTCATCTCTGTTTCGACGGGGAGATTCTCGATCACGATCGTGGCGTTGCCGTTGTTCGTGACGTCGAATACGCCGGCGCTCTGCGGCTTCGGCTGATCGGCGCGGATGATCCAGAGCTGATAGCTCTTGTCCTTCGCGTTCACCGGCAGGTTCTGGAAGAACACAACGGCGCGGCGGCGCGCTGGTTCGAGATAGACGCGCGCGGCAGCGCTCGGCGAGGCTTGCTGTCCGGTCAGCGCAATCGTTTTCGTATCGGCGGCCGCAAGCGCGGCCATCTCACTGGCGAGCTTGTCATCGTGCTGGCGCAATGAGTTGAGCTCCGATTGAAGCTCCGCGATCTGCGCTTCCTGCGACTTCATATGCTCACGTGTGACGCGCACTCCGAACTCGCGCCAGCCCCACAGCGCGAGGAACAGCGTCGCCGCGGTTGCCAGCCACCATCGATTCCTGAAGCGGCCTTCCGCGCGGATGACGTTCTCTTCTTCGTCATCCTCTTCAATCGTGTCGACGATGCGCGTGCGGATATCCGCCGGAGGAGCAACCGGTTCGAGCTGACGCGCCAGCAGCGTCGCTGCCTCGGCGAATTCGTCGCGCGTGCGCCGACAACTCTCGCAGGAGGCGAGATGCTCATTCAGCATCCGCTCTTCATCGAGTGTTGCGGCACCAATCGCGTCCAGCGCGGCGATCGCTTCGAATTCCTCGTGCGTCATTTGAAATCCCGTAGGCGCTCCCTCAACTTCTTCATCCCGAGTTGCATCCGCGTCTTGATCGTTCCCAGCGGCTCGCCGAGTTTCTCGGCGATCTCCGACTGGGAGAGTCCCTCGAAATACGCCAGCTCGAGGGCGACTCGCTGCGCTTCAGGTAACTCGGATAGAGCGCTCCGGACCGCGCTGCTTTCCTGCGACTGGATCGCCCGATCGGCGCCAGTCGTTGAATCTACGAACGAGGAGTGAATCGAGATTTCTCGTCCCGCATCGTTTTCACGATCGCCACGAATCTTGCGGGAACGAAGCTTGTCGATGCCACGGCTGCGCGCGATCGAGATCAGCCACGCCGCCTCGCTCCCGCGTGCAGGATCGAACATCTTCGCGTTCGTCCACGCTTTGACGAACGTCTCCTGCAGGACTTCCTGTGCGTCTTCGGGATTGGCAAGGATGCGAAGGAGCAGCGCGTAGAGCGTGCCGGAGTGACGGTCGTACAACGCCTCGAACGCGGTGGTGTCACCGCGCGCGACGGAGGGAAGCAGCGCCTCGTTGACCGTTTCCATTGCCTCAGCTGTCAACCTGAATGATACGTCCGCCGGACTGAAGCGGATTTACTTCTTCGATTCCAGCTTCGTCGTGACCTCGGGAGGGAACTCGACATCGGTGCGGATTCCTGCCGTCTTGGGAGCGCGCCCTCCGGGAAATCCACTCGGCCGTCCAGCAGCCTGCGAGTTCGTGCCGTGCCCGGCAGCACCACCCTGCCAGAAACCTTTGCCCTTCGCGTTCTCACGCGGATTTTCAGACATGTTCTCTCCCTGCGAGGCGCATTCTACTGGCACCCCCCTCGCACTACAAACAAGATGAGAAAGGAGGAACATGATGGTCGATAACACCAACCCGACGAGTCAGTTCCACCCGTATCAACCGCCGGACGCAATCCCGCACAAGGATGCGCCGCTGGCAGGCAATGGCTTCAGCGACATGATCGGCAGAGCCCGCGATATGGCGCGCAGCAACCCTGGCGCAATCCTCGGAGGCCTCGCCGCATTGGCGATCGGAGCCGGACTGCTTCGTAAGAGGGGTATGCAGTAGCAGTAATGATAGAAAGATGAAGGGGAGCGGACGTCTCGTCCGCTCTTTTTCATTGGGAGTGTGTTGGCCAGCTGATCCGCATGGTGTAACTGGTGATTGGGTCGCCGTTGCCGGTGACCGTCCCGATTAGCCGCACACTTGCCTTTTGATGGATCACGCCACTTGCTTCTGCGTCGCCGTGTATTTCGATCGTGCCGTTGCCTGAGGTCGGAGTCCGTGTCCAGGATCCGCTTGCCGTTCCCATTTCATTCTTCAATTCCGATGTGAAAGTCCGTGGGTCGAGGGAAAGACACTCCTTGCAAGACAATTCCGCAGCATCCTCCGCAAGAATCGCCGCCACCATTCGCGCACGGAATCTCTGTGCCTCGGCCTGGGCCCGCGACGAATCGATCATGACCAACGTCATGAGCATGAAGTAAAGGATCGCCAGCACGAGGGCGATCACCATGACGAATCCGCGCTCCGATTCAGTGCGCGCGCGGAAAGTAGACCTGATCGATTCCAAGCTTTCCTTTGTCATCATTGGCCTTGATCTCAATCGCATCGGGATCCTTCTTGATCTCGGGTGGAGGTATGTACGACACCGTGAATGCTGGCGTTCCATGCGCAGTCCAGCGGGACTGTTCCTGATTTGCGATGAATGTCATTCGCGTAACTTCTCCGGGCTTGCTGAAATCCCAAACCGCGTACACGTCGCCACCGGCGTCTGTCATCGTCTCGACGATGAGCACCCTGTCCCCCCTGCTCCATTCGGTTCCACCCAACGACTCTGGGAAGGGGTTACAGTCTCCGCACGCGTCCAACACGTCCTTCCGGACGCGCGACACCACGGCCGATACCATCGGGTGCGACATGAGGTTCACCGGCATCTTCTTTTCCCACGTGCGCATGTCGCTAGTGAGCACGACGATGATCCAGAGAAAGACACCAAAGATCGCAATGACGACCACGACCTCCATCAAGGTGAATCCACGGTCGCGCTGTCTCACCACAGGTTGTTTCCTCCCGTGTGGACTCGATTGATCGTGATCTTCTCCTGCCGCTTTCCGTTTTGCCACTTGATCGAGATCGTCACCTGCTTCACGGAATCATTCGGATCCCCGATCTCCACCTTTGCGTCGTAAGGCGCGAGAGGACCGATGATCTCGGTCGATGATTTAAAATCGAGCGTTCCCTTCTGAAGCGCATCGTAGGGAACGTGTCTCCAATACTCCACTTCGTTCGAGATCGCCTGCCACGCCAGCATCGTCTCGTTTGCGGCGGCCATCCGCTTCGCGCGCATCGTGAACATCGCCAGCGTCATCGTGATGACGACGGCGAGGATCGCAAGTGCGATGAGCACTTCGATCAGCGAGAAGCCGCGCCGATGCTGCATCTGGCGATTGTAGCTCCTGATGTGTAGACTCACGGGCCCTGTGAAACTCCGCTTCGCTCCCTCTCCCACCGGTTACCTGCACGTCGGCGGTGCCCGCACCGCGATCTTCAACCTGCTGCACGCTCGCCGGCACGGCGGCACAATGCTGCTGCGCATCGAAGACACGGACGTGGAGCGCTCCCGCCAGCATCACGCCGAGCAGATCGTCAGCTCGCTCAAATGGCTGGGCGTCGAATGGGATGAGGGGCCGATCTACCAGAGCGACCGCCTCGACCGTTATCGCGAGCGCGCGAACAAGCTCGTCGAGCTCGGACTCGCCTATCGCTGCTACTGCACTGTCGAGGAGCTCGACGCCGATCGCGCGGCGTCCGAGGGGGCGGGAAAGTCGTATCGCTACTCGGGACGGTGTCGCGTGAAAGCCGATGGCGGCGAGCCGCAGCCCGAGAACGAGCCCCATGTCATTCGCTTCAAAGTCGAAGAAGGCTCGATCGATTTTCACGATCTCATTCGCGGCGAAGTCCACTTCGACTCGAAAGAGATCGATGACTTCGTCCTCATTCGCTCCGACGGCTATCCGACGTATCACCTTTCCGTCGTCGTCGACGACATCGACATGGAGATCACACACGTCGCACGCGGCGATGACCATCTCTCGAACACGCCGAAGCACGTGCTCCTCTTCCACGCGTTCAACTGCGAGAAGCCGGTGTTCGCGCATCTTCCGCTGATTCTCGGCGCCGACAAGAAGCGTCTCAGCAAGCGGAGCGGCGCGACGTCAGCCGAGGAGTATCGCGATCTCGGCATCGTGCCGGAGGCATTGTTCAACTTCCTGATGCTGCTTGGCTGGTCGCCCGGCGGCGACCGCGAGCTGATCACGCCGGATGAAGCCTCTGCCATCTTCGATCTGGGCGACGTCCACAAGGCGCCCGCGGTGTTCGATGACGAAAAGCTGCTCTGGATGAACGGCCAGTATCTGATGCGAATGACCGCCGAGCAGATCTACCCGCACCTCGTCCCCTTCCTCGGCGATTCCGCAAAACCGCTCGTTGAGATTCGCGCGGTCATCGACATCAACAAGTCGCGCGGCCGTACGCTCAAGGACGTGGCTGCGCAGATGGCGCCGTATCTCGCCGCCGACGAAGCGCTCGTCTACGAAGATGAGGCGGTGAAGAAACATCTGAAGGGTGACGATCTCGCGCAACGCATCCGTGATCTGCGTGACGCGCTCGCCGCGGTCGAGTCATTCGATGTGCAGACGACGGAGCAGGCGTTGCGCCAACTCGCGGAAGCGAAGGGACTCGGAGCCGGCAAGTACATTCACCCGCTGCGCGTCGCGCTGCTGGGAGTGATGTCCTCGCCGCCGATTTTCGATGTGGCCGCGATTCTCGGGAAACAACGGACGCTGAAGCGGCTGGACGCGCTGATCGTCCGGCTGTGAAGGTTGTGGACAACCTGAGAGGTTGTCCTACGCTGTGTCTGTGTAGGACAAGCTCTCAGCTTGTCCTCCGAGTTCACGATGACATCGCGACGCGCGCGGCGCGTTTCGTCAGCAGGTGAATCACGTACGCGGCGACGAAGAGCGCCGATGACACCCAATGCGCGATCGCCATTGCCTGCCGCGTCGAATCCGCGGTCGAGACCTGCAGCAGATATCCGCTGAGCACCATCGGCGCGATCGCGGCCATCGACCAGAGCCCGCTCTTCCGTTTGCGTGCGATTCCGCTGGTGAACCCCGGCCAGATGTGATTCGTGAACACCCAGCCAAACGCGAACACGAGTAGCGGCGCAATGAGCACGTGAGCCGACAACATATACGGCTGCAACGGATGGTTAACCACTGCGAACGGATCGTCGCTCTTCATCGCGTACTTCATCACGGCGAAGACGACACCCGTCACTGTCGTGAGAAGCACGCAGAGCTGCAGATAGACGACCTGTGCGCGGGACATCATTTCGGCGACACTCCCGCGAGCACGTGATGCAGTGCGAGTACCTTCCGAGTGGCGTTGACGATCGCCTGGCCCGTGAGACTTGCTCCCGAGATAGGACGCACTGCTCCCTTCAGCGTCAGATCCGTATCGAGATGATGACCGAGGAGCTGGTCGAGCCAGCGCCGCTTGGGGAAGTAGTCGGTCGGCTCATCGAACGACAGGATCTCGACGCGCGAGACTTTTCCGTCCGGCGTCACGACGATCATCACCGTTTCCGGCAACGTGCGCACGCGATGCGTATCGAAATATGCGAAGCCGGCTGGCGTCGCATAACGGATCACGAGCTGTTCCTTGAATTCGACGCCGCTCTCCTTCCGAGCGGCGTCGAGCTGCTCGGTTGTGAGGAAGAACGTCTGGCGAGCCGGCTTCGTGTTTGGAAACGCACTCGCCAGCGCCTGGTCCTGTGTCATCAGGACCCGCGCGTTGACGGAGAGCGTCGCAAACAGCGCGAGCGCTAGAAGATGTAGCCGAGTCCGATGTTCCATATGTTGTCTCCGGTGTGCGCCTGATTCTTCGTGCGCTGCCAGTCGATCTTCACGACCGTCTGCGAGATCGGCTTGAACGCAAAGCCGGCGGTAAAGATGCGCTGATTGTTTTCGGGGTTGCGCTCGAAGCCCAGCGGAACGCTGCGCTGTGTATCGAGGCGCTCATACCGGACGTACGGTGTGATCGAGATATTCGCGCGCGACGCGAGATCGTATCCGCCTTCGACGTACCAGCCGCCGAACGACTTGCCGATGCTCTCTGCGCCTTCGAGACCATTCTGTTCGTTGATCAGAGCAGCATCACCGACCGAGCCGCGTGCGAAGAGCGCGCGAAGCGATACACCGCGGAACTTCGAGTCGCCGTGCACTTCGGCTAGACGCACGCGGCCCTTGATGCGCGTGCCATCTTCCGTTCGCGCACCCTGTCCCGATCCACCGTTGTAGATCGAGCCGCCGAACATCGTTCCTTCGAACGGATGCCAGTCCGCGCGCGCAACGATCGCCAGATCTTCCGCCTTCGCGGAGGCTCCACTCTGCTTTCCTTCGTGGATGCCCGACTCGCTTTCGAAGCGCGACGAGTTGAGACCCGTCGTGACGTACGCGCGATAGGAGACCGGCCCCTTGTCGCCGAAGATGCCCGCGCCCATTTCGCTCCACGTCGTCGGAATGATTGCGTCCTCCACGAGTGGACGATGAACACCGAAGTACGCAGTCGGCTCGTGCTGTTCGTTGATGAGACCGACCGGCATCAGCATCACGCCGGCGCGGATATTCGCTTCGGGACGGATCAGGTAATCGAGATACGCGAACTCCAGTCCAACCGACCCTCCCTCGGCGCCATCGCCGCCTTCGTTCTCGGTCGTCCCATGTTCGACTTCGAGCTCGGAGTTGAAGAGGACGCGCGGTGAGAACTTGTAGCCGGTATAGAGCACGCCGCGAAGCATGTCGGCGCGCGCGATGTCGTGACGGGGATTGTTGTACGCGAACTCGCCGTAGCCGCCGATCGAGACACCGGCGTCAGTGCGATAGACCTTCGACGCCGCGGCTCCCATCCCGTACTGCGCCTGATCCGCTTCGACTGCCTTCTTCGTCGCGCCACTCTTCAGCGTTTCGATTTCCTGCGTGAGGATGTCGATCTCGCGCTTCATCTCGTCGATCGCGGACAGCTTCGCCTGTAATTCCTTGAGGCGCTGTTCGAGATCCTGGGTTGATTGTGCGAAAGACGACGATGCGAGAAGCACCGTCGCAAGTAGAACCATGATGCGTCTAACCATTCGTTACTCCCCTGATTCTGAAATGCGCGTCGAGCACCGAGATCCCGGAAATCGCGGCGGACGCTTCGATGGAACCGTTGTCGATGAAGATGGCGATGACGTTGTGCGCGCGAGCCCAGGCGAGACCCTGCTCGCGGCCCATCACATAGAGCGCTGTCGAGAGAATGTCTGCCTCGAGTGCCGAGTCGCTGATCACGGAGACGCTGCCGCGCGGCGGAAGTGCCTCGCGCGTGCGTGGATCGACGATGTGCGAATAGATGCGGCCGTCGCGCATGAACGTTTTCTCGGAGCCGGAGCTCGTGGAGAGTGACCGCTTCTCGAGTGTGAGTGAGACGACCGGCTTGTCACGATGCATTGGATCGGCGATCGTCACGGTGATCGGGGTGAGAGTGCCGATCTGGCCGCCGAAATTGATGACCGCGTTTCTGGCGCCCTGCTTCGCGAGGACGTCGAGCATCCGGTCGATGGCGTAGCCTTTGGCGAACGCGCCTTCCTCGTAATCGAGTGATCCGGAGAGAGGAGCGGACGCGTGAGTATCGACAGCCGGTAACCGACAGCCGACAGCCGGTGTAGGGCTCGGGTCCGGCTGTCGGCTGTCGGTCGTCGGCTGTCGACTCACGCGCCCGCTCCCCTCTTCGTTTCGCCTGATCCCCCATTCGTTCAGCAGCGAGCGAATGTGCGGATTGAAGGCGCCGCCGGTCTTTGCAACGTAGGCATCTGCGACCTCGAGCAGGGCGCGCAATTCGGCGGACGGCTGTTCGCCGCGATTCACGCGCGACAGCTCGCTGTCGTCGCGCCACGTCGAGATGATCGATTCGATCCGCGCGGTCTCGGCAAACGCCGCCTCAGCGGGCACATCCGCGGCGATCTCGCAGACGGTCCCCATGAGGTACTGCGCGCGTGTCGCGGCAACCAGAGGGAACGTGGCGAGAAGCGCGGCGATCAGGGCCGCGCGCGTCATCTGGCTTTCACCGCCAGCTCGTGGTGCGATCGAAGACGATCCTTGACGGACACGACGGCGAGCCACACCGCGCAGAGTCCAAGCATTCCGATCGAGACCCACTTGCCGTAATAGCCGACGGGTGAATAGGGCTCGGTCGCGTTGTGAATCGCCTCGCTCCAGCGGCCGAGAACGGCGGCCTCTGAGAGCTCATGGATCGCGTAGAAAACGATCTGAATCGTGAAGAGCAGAAGGAAGAGGCCTGTGACCTGGAAGAACCGTTTGATGTTGATGCGATGGCCGTAGTGTGCCCACGCCCATGACATCAGCGCGGCAGCTGCAAGTCCGGCAATCGAGCCAGCGAGCATTCCCTGATTGCTGCGCACCTGAATCAGCAGCAATGCCGCTTCCATCCCTTCACGCGTCACCATCAACAGCGTGAAGAGAAACACGGCGATCATCGCGAGTGGATTCGACGCGTTCGATGACGCTGCTTCCAGCCGCGTCTCCATGTCGCGTTTCATCGTCGGCGCCGTGCGCCATACATGCACGACGAAGCTCGCGACGAGGACTGCTGCAACGAGTCCGAGGATGCCTTCCCACAGTGATTGCTCGCTGACTTTGCTGAGCGCGTATCCGAGCGCGCCGCTCGCGATCAGCGATGCGACGATGCCCCAGTACACGCTCGGCCTAAGCCAGTCACGCCCGGTCTTTCGCAGATAGGCGAGGATGATGGCAACGGTGACGAACGATTCGAAACCTTCGCGAAAGACGATGACGAGCGCTGCGAGCATGGGTTGTGGGGTTCCTGTCTACTTTCGGAGTTGAGTCGCACCGATGCCGATCATCCTCACGCGGTCCGGTGCGTCGGGCTGTTCGCCCTTTTTCTTACAGTCGGCGCAGAGGCCGAGAATCTGCAGGTTGTGAAACGTCGGCGTGAAGCGCTTGCGCTCGCAGATCTCGCGCTGCCGCTGCTCGAGCACGTCGTCATGAAACTCGATCACCGCGCCGCACGTCGTGCAGATCAGGTGATCGTGATGCGAGTTTCCGGTGACGTGCTCGTAGTGGTAGTGATCCTCGCCGAGATGAACGCGGCGCACCATGCCGGACTTCACGAGAAGCTCGAGCGTGCGATAGACCGTAGCGCGCGAAATCTTGAGCCCCTTCTCTTTCATCTTGAAGAGGAGCTCGTCAGCTTCGAAGTGATAGTGAGTTGCGAAGATCTCACGGACGAGCGCGGTACGCTCGGTGGTGAGCTTCAGTCCCTGCTCCTGGAGGAAGCCGCCGAAGCGGGTGATCTCCTTCTCGGTGCGGATGGTTTGCGGCATCTCGTCTCACAACAAATGAGATTGAGTCTCAATTGCAGGGAGTATGGTATCGAGAGGTCGGAGGGGGGTCAAGTGATGGAGGTTACAGGGGCGTGTGATGGGAGTGTGGCCGATGGGACCTCTAGGACCTCTGGGACCTCTGGGACCTCTAAGTAGATGTGGGACTCATTCTCCCTAGACGTCCTAGAGGTCCTAGAGTTATCAGAGGTCCCACTCCCAAGAACCCAAACTCACAACCGCGTCCTCGCCGCCTCCGCCGCCGTGTGAATCCCCGGCTGATGCCCATCGATTGCCAGCGACCGGTTCCAGAAATCCAGCGCCCTCGCGTAATCGTGTTTCTTCGCGAAGAAGATCCCGAGATTGTTCAGGACCTGCGTCGACGATGGCTGCATGCCGAGCGCGCGCTGCAATTCCGGCAGTCCTTCTGTGTACCGATCAGACGCGACGAGAATCGCACCGAGGTTGGACGCGATGAGGAACGATTGCGGGAACAACTCCTTCCCTTTGTACAGAAGCGCGATCGCCCGCGACGGCATGTTCTTCTCGCGATAGAGAGCCGCGAAGTCGACGAACCAGTGATCCGGCTGTGGCAGCCCCCGCTCCACTGCCTTCACGAACATGTCATCCGCCATCGAGTACTGCTGATGGTCGAACAGCGTCATTGCCTCGTTGAGATACGGAATCGGACGCGTCGGATTGATGTCGATCGCGCGATCGAACGCATCGACCGCATCGCTCGACTTCCCCTGCTTGCGTAGATCGATCCCGAGGTTGTTGTAGTAGGCGTAGAGTCCCCACCGCTGCGGCGACACCGGTGCGTTCGCCTCCGGCGTATCACCTTCATCGAGCATCGGCACCTGAGCGCGCGTCGGATCGTAGAGATGTCCGATCGCCTGCAACGTGACCTGATACGGCTTGGGATCGATGCGCACGGCGGAAGGCGGCGCCTTCAAATCGAGAAGCTCGCTGTAGCTCGCCATCTTCACTGTCTCAACGGGACGGATGTCACTGAAGGCCCATGTCGCGACATGACCCGGCATCTCCGCCGATTGCGGCAAACCGAGAATCGCAAGGACGGTCGGCGTGAGATCGAAGACGGAGAACACGTGAGCTCCGCCCGTCCGCGCAACGTGTCCGCCGTACGCGATGAACACTCCGGAGTTTCGATGATCGGACAGCGCGGCGCCCTGCGGCGGATGATGCGGCCGGTATTTTCCCCAGCGGAATCCGTGCGCGGACATCACGATCACTGTCGTATCCGCTGGAAGAATCGACATCCACTCGCCGAGAAGACGATCGATTTCCATGTAGTAGTTCGTGACCGCAGGCCAGTACTTGCGGTAGCCCTCCTGGCTCACCTCTTCGCGGTACGGCGGGTGATACGGCGCAAAGAGATGATTCACCGCATCCGTCCCCTCATACTCCATCATGAAGAGGAGCGGCGACTGCTGGCGATACAACTCGATGGCCGCACGATGATCGCTCCACGTCTTGGCGAGCATCGTGCGGAACACATTCACAGGATCGGCAGGCGAGCCATTGATCGCCTTTTCATACTCGTCCGGCGTGATGTTGAGGAAGCGCCGGATCTGCGAATAGCCGACCGTATCCACCGGCACTTCGAGAGGCTGGACTCGCTGTGCGAGCGACTGCGGCGCGATCGCGTCACCGAGCAGCTCGACGGGTGTATCGAACACCGTTACTCC
>Ga0157378_10002493_pt1 | contig 16375 bp, 16 predicted proteins | sample M65metaG_FD_115309 | JGI IMG/M metagenome (GOLD analysis project Ga0157378, IMG submission 115309) | Miscanthus rhizosphere microbial communities from Kellogg Biological Station, Michigan, USA - M6-5 metaG | ecosystem: Host-associated > Plants > Roots > Rhizosphere > Soil | place: USA: Michigan...
CGATGTTCACGCCGTCGCCGTAGACCTCTCCATCGGGCCGCTCGTTCACGTCGCCCAGATGAACGCCGATCCGAAAGCGCAGCCGGCGATCGTCGGGCATCGCGGAGGCGCTGCTCGCCAGCGCGCGCTGAATGGCGACGGCGGCCGTGACCGCGCCCGCCGCCGTCTCGAAGACCGCCAGGACGGAATCCCCGACCGTGTTGACGACCCGTCCGTGATGCGCGCGGACGTGCTCGTGAAAGATCACGTGGGCCTGCGCCAGCGCTGCAGCGGTCGCGCGCTCGTCGGCCTCCATCAGCCGCGAATAGCCGGCGGCATCGGCGGCGAGGATCGCCGCCAGGCGCTGGTGATCGCCGCTCTCGCTACCAGGCACGAAGCGCCTCCCCGGTTCTTGCCGCCATGGATGTTAACTCCAAGCCCGCGACGGTGCCGGAAACTGCACGACCGCGGCCGCGCGTCGCTCGAACGCGTCGCGGCGCCACAGGCGCGTTGCGTCGCGCGGCGCCACCAGCGGGTAGTGACGCAGCGCGGCGAGCCGCGCGTCGACGTCGGCGCAGGCGTCGGCGCGCGTCACCCATCGCTGCGGATCGACGCTGCGCAGGTCGAACGCCCGCGAATAGGCGCGCAGCGTCCGCCGGCCCGCGCGGTCGCAGTATTCGTGGAAGTAGGACAGCGCCAGCTCGCGCAGCGTGCGGTAGATCGGATCGCGGAAGCGCAGCGCGGCGCCGTTGCCCTTCGAGATCGCGCCCCAGCGGCCGTGGGCGCGGAACAGCGCCAGCACGTGGGGGTCGTCGCTGGCCGCGCAGTCGAGGTGCATGACCAGCGGCGGCCAGCCGTGGATCCACAGCGCGCACGCGGCGACGAACGCGCCCTCGATGCAGTGCGCGCGCCGCTGGCGCAGCACTTCGCGTACCGACAGCACCGTCGCGCCGTCGGGCTCGTGATTGATCGGGATCGCGCTCACGAACGCCTGGATCCGCTGCGGCGTCGAGAGCCGCGCGAGGCGGGCGAACTCGCCGCGCGCGAGGCCCAGCGCGGCGCGGCGCGCGGGGGCGCAGGCGGTTCCTGGGATCTTCACGATGAGCGTCCCTCGCGTGGACGGGCCGCGGCGGCCAATGCACGCGATGATGATGCATTGGCGGCGCTTCGTGCGCGGGACGTTAGAATCGGGCGATGAACGACGCGCATCACGGCGCTCTTCCGCGCGCCGGCGACGCCGCGAGCGCGCCGCCGCCTGGCCCGCAGGCCGCCGCGCCGCCGCGGGAGACGTGGCGCGAGGCGCTGTTCAACCGCCGGATGCTGATCTGCGTCTTCACCGGCTTCTCGTCCGGACTGCCGCTGTACCTGCTGCTCAACCTGCTGCCGGCGTGGCTGCGGTCCGAAGGCGTCGACCTGAAGACGATCGGCATCTTCGCGCTGATCCAGCTGCCGTATACGTGGAAGTTCCTGTGGTCGCCGCTGATCGACCGCTACGCGCTGCCGCTGATGGGGCGGCGGCGCGGCTGGATGCTGGCGACGCAGGTGCTGCTGCTCGTCTCGATCCCGGTGCTCGGCGTGCTGCATCCCTCCACCGACATCTGGGCGATCGTCTACCTGTCGACGGCGATCGCCTTCTTCTCCGCGAGCCAGGACATCGTGCTCGACGCGTTTCGCCGCGAGATCCTTCCCGACGGCGAGCTCGGTCTCGGCACGTCGATCCACGTCAACGCGTACCGGATCTCGAGCCTCGTGCCCGGCGCGCTGGCGCTGATCCTCGCCGACCGCATGCCGTGGGGCGCTGTCTACATCGTCACCGCGTTGTTCATGCTGCCCGGCCTCGTGATGACGCTCGTCGTCGCCGAGCCCGTGCTGACACGCGGCCGGCCGCGGACGCTGCGCGAGGCGGTCGTCGAGCCATTCCACGAGTTCGTGACGCGCAACGGCATCGGCGCGGCGCTGCTGGTGCTGCTGTTCATCTTCCTCTACAAGCTCGGCGACAGCATGGCGACGGCGCTCGCGACGCCTTTCTACCTCGACATGGGATTCACGATGACCGACATCGGCGTCATCGCCAAGAATGCCGGCCTGTGGGCCAGCGTGATCGGCGGCCTGCTGGGCGGGCTGTGGATGGTGAAGATCGGCATCAACCGGGGCCTGTGGATCTTCGGCGTCGTGCAGCTCGTGTCGATCCTCGGCTTCGCCTGGCTCGCGGCCGTCCACCGGCCGGACAAGGGGCTGCTCGCGCTGGTCATCGCCGTCGAGGCGCTGGGCGTGGGGCTCGGCACCGCGGCGTTCACCGCGTACATCGCGCGCGCCACCGACCCGCGCTACACGGCCACGCAGTTCGCGCTGTTCACGAGCCTGGCGGCCGTCCCGCGGACGCTGATCAACGCGACGACGGGGTATCTCGTCGAGCGCCTCGGCTGGGTTGATTTCTACCTGTTGTGCACAGCCCTCGCGCTGCCGGGCATGGCACTACTCTTGCGTGTTGCCCCGTGGCGCGAGCGCCCCGCATGAGTCCTCCCAACGCCCGGCGTCGCGGACGCCGCACCCCCCGCACGAACGAATCGATGAACGCCCCGACACTCAATCGCCAGAAGTTCAGCGCGATCGCCCACCGCGATCACGACTACATGAACCCGATCTCCGCGGTGAAGGTCGAGCGCCTGCTCGACCTCCTGCCGCTCGAGGAGTCGTCGCGCGTGCTCGACCTGGGCTGCGGGCGCGCCGAGCTGTCGCTGCGGATCATCGAGCGCTTCGGGGCCACGGTCGTCGCGGTCGACAACTCGTCGATCATGCTCGACGCTGCGCGCGAGCGCGCCGAGTGGACGGGGGCCCTCGCCAAGCTCCATCTCGACGACGTCGACATCCGCGACTTCCAGGCCGATCCGGAGACGTTCCACCTGTCGGTGATGCTCGGCAGCGGCGGCATCGGCGGCGGCATCGCCGGCGTCTGCAAGCAGCTGAAGACGTGGACCCGCCCCGGTGGCTACGTGCTGATCGGCGAAGGCTACTGGCGCGCCAAGCCGCACAACGAGTATCTCGCGCTGCTCGGTGGCACCGAATCCGAGTTCGTCGACCACCGCGGCAACGTCCAGGCCGGCATCGACGCCGGACTCGTGCCGATGCACGCGACGACGGCGTCGCAGGACGAATGGGACGAATACGAGTGGAAGTACTGCCGCTCGATCGAGCGCTACGCGACCGAGCAGCCGGAGGACCCCGACGTGCCAGCGATGCTCGAGCGCATCCGCCGCTGGCGCGACGGTTACCTGCGCTGGGGCCGCGAGACGCTCGGCTTCGGCCTCTACCTGTTCGCGCGGCCGGGCGGCGCCGCGTGAGCGGCGCGCCGCCCGGCGCGCCGCCGCGCTAGCCGCGGTCCTCGGCCGCGAGGCGGTCGAGCGTCTCGGCGATCTCCAGCCACTCGGACTCGAGGCGCGCCAGCGTCCACGTCAGCTCGCCCTGCCGCGCGACCGCCGTCTTGAGCGCGTCGCGGTGGCCCTCGTCGTAGGCATCGGGCGTCGCGAGCCAAGCGTCGAGCGCGGTGCGTTCCGCCGCCATCGCCTCCATCTCGCGCTCGAGCGCGGCCTGGCGCTGTACGTGGGGCTTGCGCGCATCCGACTGGCGCTGGCGCGCCTGCGCCTCGGCGCGTCGCTGCGCCTTGCGGTCGGGGCCGGGACGCGCGAGCGCCTCGTCGTCGCCGCGCGCCTCCTCGCGCGCCTTGCGCTTGCGCGACAGCACGTAGTCGCGGTAGTCGTCGAGGTCGCCGTCGAACGGCGCGACGCGGCCGTCGGCGACGAGCCACAGCTCGTCGGTGGTCGCGCGGAGCAGGTGACGGTCGTGCGCGACGACGACCAGCGCGCCGTCGTAGTCCTGCAGCGCCTCGGTCAGCGCCTCGCGCATCTCGATGTCGAGGTGGTTCGTCGGCTCGTCGAGCAGGAGCAGGTTCGGCGCCGTGCGCACGATCAGCGCCAGCGTGAGCCGCGCCTTCTCGCCGCCGGAGAGGTTGCGCACCGGCGCCGTGGCCATGTCGCCGCGGAAGTCGAAGCCGCCGAGGTAGTCGCGCAGCGCCTGCTCGCGCGTCTCGGGCTCGCGGCGCTGCAGGTGCGCGAGCGGCGAGGCGTCCTCGCGCAGGAGCTCCACCTGGTGCTGCGCGAAGTAGCCGATCCGCAGGTGCTGCGCGACGAGGCGCTCGCCACTGCGCGGCGCGAGCAGTCCGGCCACCGCCTTGATCAGCGTCGACTTTCCCGCGCCGTTGGGGCCGAGGAGGCCGATGCGCGCGCCGGCGAGGATGTTCCAGTCGACGCCGGCGAGCACCGGCGGGCGCGCGTCGTAGCCCAGCGTGACGTGGTCGAGGCGCACGAGCTGGCGCGCCGTCGCGCCGGTGGGCGGAAACGCGAACTCGAACGGGCTGTCGACGTGTGCCGCGGCGATCAGCTCCATCCGCTCCAGCGTCTTCATCCGGCTCTGCGCCTGCTTGGCCTTCGTTGCCTTGGCGCGAAAGCGGTCGATGAACGACCGCAGATGCGCGATCTGGCGCTGCTACTTCGCGTGCGCGCCCTGCTGCAGCGCGAGTGCCTGCGCGCGCTCACGCTCGAACTGCGCGTAGTTGCCGGTGTAGGTGCGCAGCTTGCGGCCGTCGACGTGGACGATCGTGTCGACGACCGCGTCCAGGAAGTCGCGGTCATGCGTGATCAGCAGCAGCGTGCCCGGATAGCGCGCCAGCCAGTCCTCGAGCCACAGCACGGCGTCGAGGTCGAGGTGGTTCGTGGGCTCGTCGAGCAGCAGCAGGTCGGAGCGCGCCATCAGTGCCTGCGCGAGGTTGAGGCGCATCCGCCAGCCGCCCGAGAAGCTCGCGACGGGATCGGCGTGCTGCGGCTCGGCGAAGCCGAGGCCGGCGAGCAGTGTCGCGGCGCGGGCGCGCGCGCTGTAGCCGTCGATCGCCTCGAAGCGGTGATGCAGCTCGGCGAGCGCCGCGCCGTGCGTGGCGGCGTCGTCCGCGTGCGCGGCCTTGTGGTCGGCGCCCGCCGCGGCGAGCGCCCGCTCGACGTCGCGCAGCTCGCGGTCGCCGTCGAGCACGTACTCGAGCGCCGGCGTGCCCACGGCCGGCGTCTCCTGCGCGACGTGCGCGATCGACCACGACGCCGGCAGCTCCACCGAGCCGACGTCCGGCAGGAGCTCGTTGCGGATCGCGGCGAACAGGCTCGACTTGCCGGACCCGTTGGCGCCGATCAGCCCCACCTTGTGGCCGGCGTGCAGCGTGAGCGCCGCGCCTTCGAGCAGGCGCTTCGTGCCGCGGGCGAGCGTCAGATCGACGATGCGTAGCATCAGGGGGCGCCCAGGTCGAACGCGTAGTCGACCGTCAGCGGCGCGTGGTCCGAGAAACGGCGATTGCGGTAGATGCTGACCGCGTGCGCGGTCGCCGCGATGCGCGGCGTCGCGATCTGGTAGTCAATGCGCCACCCGACGTTCTTCGCCCAGGCCTGCCCGCGGCTGGACCACCACGTGTACTGACCGGGTCGCGGGTCGACGCGGCGGAACACGTCGACGAAGCCCAGCTCGTCAAAGACCCGCGTGAGCCACGCGCGCTCCTCGGGCAGGAACCCCGGCCGCGTCTGGTTGCTGCGCCAGTTCGTGAGGTCGATCGGCTGGTGCGCGATGTTCCAGTCGCCGCACAGGACCACTTCGCGCCCGCTTTCCACGAGGCGACGAAGATGCGGCAGGAACGCCTCGAGGAAGCGCAGCTTCGACGCCTGCCGGTGCGGGCCGCTCGATCCGGACGGCAGGTACAGGCTGACGACGGAAACGCCGGCGAAGTCGGCCTGCAGGAAGCGCCCTTCGCGGTCGAACTCGTCGACGCCGAACCCCTCGATCGCGCGGTGCGGCACCTTCGAGTACACGGCGACGCCGGCGTAGCCCTTGCGCTCGGCCGCATGGAACGACGCGTGCGACTTGCGCGGCGCGCGGAGGCTCCGCGGCACTTCGTGCGCGCCGCAGCGAATCTCCTGGACGCAGACGACGTCCCACGGCTCCGCGCGGGCGAGCCAGCGCGCGAAGCCCCGGCGCTCGGCGGCGCGCAGGCCGTTGACGTTCAGTGTGATGACGCGCATCGCGTGCGCAGCGGAGGCGGGGAAAGGGGAACGTGCGACGGCCGCGAGTGTACACGACATCTTTGCAGCGCCCGGGCGTCCGGCGCGTCGCCGCTATACTCGAAAACGGCCCTTCGGACGGAACCCCACGATGAGCGATTTTCGGCAGGATTTCCTCGCGTTTTGCTTGGCACGCGAAGTGCTTCGTTTCGGCCAGTTCGTGACGAAGGCCGGCCGCACCACGCCGTACTTCTTCAACGCAGGGCTGTTCAACGACGGCGAAAGCCTCCGGCAGCTGGGGCGCTTCTACGCGGAAGCGCTGCGGACGTCCGGCGTGGCGTGCGACGGGCTCTTCGGGCCGGCCTACAAGGGGATCACCCTGGCGGCCGCGACGGCCATCGCGCTCGCCGAAATGGGTCAGAACCTGCCGTACAGCTTCAACCGGAAGGAAGCAAAGGATCATGGCGAGGGCGGCACGCTGGTCGGCGCCCCGCTGCAGGGCGGGATCGTGATCGTCGACGACGTGATCACGGCGGGAACGTCGGTGCGCGAATCGGTGGACCTGATCCGCGCGCAGAAGGCGGTGCCGGCGGGCGTGCTGATCGCGCTCGACAGGATGGAGCGCGGCCAGGGCGAGCGCTCCGCGGTGCGGGAGGTGCAGGAGGCCTTCGGCATCCCGGTCATCGCGATCGCGACGCTCGACGACGTGATGGCGTTCATCGCGAACCGGCCAGAGCTTACGCGGTACGCCGACGAAGTCGCGGCCTACCGGACGCAGTACGGCGCGCGCTGAGCGAGGGGACGAACCCCCGCCTGCCGCCGACCAAGGGATCGACCGAACCAAGAGGCGCCACGTGACCGCAAACCGCCACCGCCAGCAGCCGCCGCGAGGCCGATCGGAGATCGGCGTCGCCGCTTCGCGCCGCACGCATTCGCACGCCCTCGAGGCCGCGCTGCTCCTCGCCTTCATGGTCCTCGCGTTCGCCGCGCTGCGCGACGCGCATGCCGGCACCTACAAGTGGACCGACGAGAAGGGCGTGGTGCACTACGCCGACAAGATGCCGGCAGACGCCGTGAACCGCGCGAACGTGCAGCTCGACTCGCAGGGCCGCGCGCTGAAGCGCATCGACGCGGCCCCCACCGCGGACGAACTCCGCGCGAAGGTCGTCGACGTCGACAAGGAGAAGCAGGCGGCGCGCGAGCGCGAAGAGGCTGCGCGACGCGATCGCGCGCTGCTCGCGACGTTCACGCGCGAGGACGACATCGAGCTCGCGCGCTCGCGCGCGCTCGGCACCATCGACGGCCAGTTGCAGTCGGCGCGCGTCTATGCGGCGCAGCTCACGCGGCGCCAGCAGGACCTCCTCGAAAAGAAGATCGCCGCCGGCAGCAAGGGCGTTGCTCCGGCCATCGAGCGCGAGCTCGAGAGCATCGAGCGGGAGTTGTCGCGCACGAACGCGCTGATTGCCGAGCGGCGGCAGGAGAGCGCCTCGGTCAACGCACGCTACGACGCTGACAAGGCGCGCTGGCGCCAGCTGGCTGCGGCCGGTGAGACGAGCCTGTCGGCGCTGCCACCCTCGCAAGTCGGCAACGGCGCGCCGGCGCAGGTCGTGCCCACGTCCGGCCGCCGCTAAACCGCCAGACTGGCTCGATCGAACGAAAGGCGGCCCGCGGGCCGCCTTTTTCGCGTCCGGGGCCGGGCGACCCGCTCGCGCCTGCGATAATCGCGCCCTTCGCCCCTTTTCGCAGGCTCGCATCCCCGATGGCGCAATACGTTTACACGATGAACCGCGTGGGCAAGATCGTGCCGCCCAAGCGCGTGATCCTCAAGGACATCTCGCTGTCGTTCTTTCCCGGCGCCAAGATCGGCGTGCTCGGGCTCAACGGCGCCGGCAAGTCGAGCCTGCTGCGCATCATGGCGGGCGAGGACAAGGAGTTCGACGGCGAAGCGGTGCCGATGCCGGACATGCGCATCGGCTTCCTGCCTCAGGAGCCGAGGCTCGACCCGGACATGACGGTACGCGAAGCCGTACTACAGGGCCTGTCGGCGCTGACCGAGGCCAAGCAGAAGCTCGAGGAGATCTACGCGGCGTATGCCGAGCCCGACGCCGATTTTGACAAGCTCGCTTCGGACCAGGCGAAGTACGAAGCGATCATCGCGACGTCAGGTGGCGACGCCGACCTGCAGATGGAGATCGCCGCCGACGCGCTGCGGCTGCCGCCGTGGGACGCGAAGATCGGCGCGCTGTCCGGCGGCGAGAAGCGCCGCGTCGCGCTGTGCCGGCTGCTGCTGTCCAAGCCCGACATGCTGCTGCTCGACGAGCCGACGAACCACCTCGACGCCGAGAGCGTCGAGTGGCTCGAGCAGTTCCTGCAGAAATTTCCCGGCACCGTGATCGCCGTGACGCACGACCGCTACTTCCTCGACAACGCCGCGGAGTGGATCCTCGAGCTCGACCGCGGTTCCGGCATCCCGTACAAGGGTAACTACAGCGCGTGGCTCGAGCAGAAGGAGGCGCGCCTCGCGATCGAGCAGAAGCAGGAGCAGGCGCGCATCAAGGCGATGCATCGCGAGCTCGAATGGGTGCGGCAGAACGCCAAGGGCCGCCAGTCGAAGGGCAAGGCGCGGCTCGCGCGCTTCGAGGAGCTGTCGTCGTACGAGTACCAGAAGCGCAACGAGACGCAGGAGATCTTCATCCCGGTGGCGGAGCGCCTGGGCGACGCCGTCATCGAGTTTAAGCACGTGACGAAGAGCTTCGGCGATCGCGTGCTGATCGACGACCTCTCGTTCCGCATTCCACCGGGGGCGATCGTCGGCATCATCGGCCCGAACGGCGCCGGCAAGACGACGCTGTTCCGCATGGTCACGGGCGCGGAAAAGCCCGACAAGGGCGAGATCGTGATCGGGCACACGGTGCAGCTCGCCGTCGTCGACCAGACGCGCGAATCGCTGCCCGACGACAAGACGGCGTGGGAGGCGATCTCCGGCGGGCAGGACATCCTCACCGTGGGCAAGTTCGAGATGCCGTCGCGCGCGTATCTCGGCCGCTTCAACTTCAAGGGACAGGACCAGCAGAAGATGGTCGGCGCGCTGTCCGGCGGCGAACGCGGACGCCTGCACCTCGCCGCGACGCTGCTGAAGGGCGGCAACGTGCTGCTCCTCGACGAGCCGTCGAACGACCTCGACGTCGAGACGCTGCGCGCGCTCGAGGATGCGCTGTCCGAGTTCGCGGGCAGCGTGCTCGTGATCTCGCACGACCGCTGGTTCCTCGACCGCATCGCGACGCACATCCTCGCGGCGGAGGACGACTCGAAGTGGGTCTTCTACCCGGGCAACTTCCACGAGTACGAGGACGACAAGCGCCGGCGCCTCGGCGAGGAAGGCGCGCGGCCGCACCGGCCGCGGTACAAGCCGCTGCTGGCTTGAGCGCAGTCTTCGCCGTCATCCGCCCGTAGCCACGGCCACGGCCGCAGCCAGGCTTGCCACGGTCATGTAGACAATGATCAAGGAGCCCGGGGTCCACAGCGCCGCGCGCAAATCGTGTGTCTGCGCCGTGAGGTACGCCACGAAATGCGCGATGCGCGTGGCGACGTAGCCGAAGAACAGCCACTGGGCGAGCGCCAGGTTCGGGTTGGCGCACACGTAGAGCAGGCCGGCCACGAGAAAGTACGGCAGATTCTCCAGATCGTTCATCTGGATTCGCCGGATGCGATCCACCCGTTCGTTCACCGCAAGCTGCCCCGGATGGGGGTCGGGATTGAGTCGGGTGCGTCGCAGGTCTTCGGGGGAACGAAATCCGCTCCTTTCCTGCATCAGCCTCAATACCGTCAGCCATGACATGGCGACGCCCTTTGCAATCAAGATGCTGGCGGCGATGGTGTAGGCCGCGAAGACGGGATTGCCCAGGGTCAGAAGATTCAAAGTGGTCTCCTTGGCGGGTTATCTGCCCAACCGGCCAAAATCCTACGATACTTGCTGCGCCCAACGGGCTGCCACGCATGGACTTGGCCGATATTCGGGAACGGATCGAGCACGCGCCAGCGGAAAGCTACGCGTTCGGAGAATTCGTGCTCGATCCGCTGCGGCGTTGCGTTTCCCGAGTGGGGGGAACGCGCATCGCGTTGACCACGCGCGCTTTCGCTGCCCTGCAACTGTTGGTCGAGCATCCAGGCGAGCTCCTCTACAAGGACTGGCTCATGGCCGTGCTCTGGCCCGGCGCCGTCGTGGAAGAGAACAATCTCAGCCAGGCCATCTCCACGCTCCGGCGGGCGCTCGGCGATGAAGGCCGGCGTTACATCCAGACGGAGGCCCGCCGCGGATATCGCTTCGTATGCCCGGTGACGACGCAGGCGCCTCTGGTCCGCAAGCCTCCAGCGGACGGGAGCCAATCCGAAGTCGGCAGGCCCGCCAGCGTCGGCCTCGTCGAACGTGGTCCGAAGCTCGCCGTGGTTCCGTTCGTCAATCTGGGCGGTGACCCTGCGCAGGAATATTTCGTTGCCGGCATGATGGAAGAGGTGGTGGCTGCGCTCACGCGCATTCGGTCGTTGTTCGTGATTGCAAGCAGCACGACCATGGCGCTCACGGGAGACTCGCTGCTGCCGAAGGTCGCCGCCCGACGGCTGAATGTGCACTACATCCTCGAAGGCAGCGTTCGCAGATCGCACGAAATGATCCGGATCACGGTCAAGCTGACCGACTGCCTCGACAACGCGCAGATCTGGTCGGAGCGATTCGAGGGAACGTCCAACGAGATCTTCCATCTCCAGGACCGCGTGGCACTCGGTGTTGCCGGCGTCATCGAGCCGAGCATCAATCGTGTGGAGACACGTCGCGCGACCCGGCGGCCGCCGGAGAGCCTCGATTCCTACGACCTGTACCTCCAGGCGGCGCATCTCCGGGCACGGCTGCAGAAAGAGTCCGTGGTTCGGTCACTGGAACTGCTGGAGCGAGCGTTGCGGCTGGATCCTTGCTATGCACCGGCCCTCGCGCAGGCGGCCGGCTGCCACAGCCAGATACTTGCCAGCGGCTGGGGCAGCGATCCCGGGTATCACCGGCGGCAGGGACATGAATTGGCGGCGCGCGCGTTGCGCGAGGGTGGCGACGATCCAGGCGTGCTTGCGCAGGTCGCCAACGCGTTGATGGATCTGGAGCAGGAGCCCGGCAGCAACATCGATCAGGCGATCACGCTCATCTCGCGCGCCACCGATCTGAATCCAGGCTCGGCCTTTGCCTGGTTCATCAGCGGGGTTCTTTGCATGATCGACGGCAATGGCGATACGGCGGTCGATCATTTGCAGCGCGCGATCCGTCTCGACACGGTGTCGCCGCTGCACGGCGTCGTCAGGGCTCATCTTGGTTTGGGGCTGATGGTCCAGGGACGTTATGCGGAGTCCGTGCGCATCCTGCGTGCGTCCAGCAACCTGACGGCGCGCGCGCAACTGGTGCTGGCATGTGCGAGCTGCGAGCTCGGGCAGCTCGCGCAGGCCCGCGCCGAGCTCGGACGCTTTGAGCAGATGACGCACGTTCCTGCCGAGGCCTTGGGCGCACGTATGACAAGGAACGCGTCGCTCAGGGCCGTATTGATGGGTGCGTTGTCCCGCATCCGCTCCGGCGCCTGACCAGGCATCGCGGGCCTTGCCGCCCGCAGCCTGAGGACTGAACTCGTTCGCGTGGCGCACCGCGCCGACGGCGCACGTGCAGCGGGTTCAGAACTATTCAGGGTTTTCCAAAGACGGACGGCCTCCGTCGTCGCTATTCCAGGGGCGTCGCAGCCGATCTGTAGACGGGCTGCGGACCCGACGCCCGTGCGTGCGGTCGCTGGTGATGCCGTCGATGATCAAAAGGAGCCGCAATGAATCTTCCTTCCGCACGCCGGCGGGGCGTGGCCGAAAAGCGAGGCACGTGCAAGCTGGCGATCTTGTGGAGTCTGTTGATGGGGTCGGTGGCGGCGTCGCCGGCGGGGGCGCAGGAAATCATCGGCGCCTGGTCGCGGGGAGACACGACGCGGGGAGGCAGCTCGGTCATCGTCTTTCTCGCGGACGGTCACTATGTCGACATCGAGCATGCCGAGGCAAGGGACGGTGCCGCGGGCTTCAGCGGCCTCGAATACGGTAACTACACGTGGGATCGGTCCACCGGCGTGCTGACAGTCAAGGTGCTGCAGGACCGCAACGGCGAGCTGGGTCTTTCGCCGCTCGACTCGCTCGACGGCGTCACGCTCGGCATCTCACGCGACACCGCAACGCTCGTCACGCCCGGGTTCGGCACGCGCGTTCTCGATCGCGTGACCGGCAGCGACCCTGTCGTCGGCGCCTGGGGCGGAAGTTACGGCGACGAGTATTCCGTGCTCGTCTTCCTGGCGAACGGCGTCTACTTCCAGGGCTTCAATTTCGGCAGGGACTACTACGCGGGCAGAGACGGAATCGAGCACGGCACCTACTCCAGGGACCCGGCTTTCGCGCGGGATTCGTCGCTGTCATGGATGACGACGACTGCGCTCTATCACGGCAAGGGAAACGATACCCTCAGCTACTGGGCGCCGTTGGCCTTCGTCCCGTTGGACCAGGGACGGCAGCTTGACATTGAGGCCGTCAATTTCCCGTATGGGACGCTGCCGAGGATCGGGGCGGTGGCGCTCAACTACCAGGGGATGTGGGGCGCTCCCGACTTCGCCGAAATGGGCTGGGGGATCAACTTCACCCACCAAGGTGATCTCATCTTCGCGTCGTGGTTCACCTACGACGCCAGCGGCGACCCGCTCTGGGTGACCGCGACGCTTGCGAAGGCCGGGTATCGCACGTATGCGGGGTCGCTCGATGCGACCACCGGCCCACCCTATAACGCCACCTCCTACGACCCGTCGAGAGTCACGCACCGCACCGTCGGGAGCGCCGCGGTGGCGTTCGCCGACGATGCCCACGGCACCTTCTCGTACACGCTCAACGGCGTTTCGCAGACGAAGGCACTGGGGCGGTTCGAGTTCGCCACGCCCGTGCCCGCATGCGTGTATGCAAGCTCGGTGACGTCGCAGCCGCGATTGAATTCCCAGGACATGTGGGTGGTGCCGGACCTTGCCGAGTCCGGATGGGGAATCAACTTCACGCATCAGGGTCGCTTCATTTTCGCCTCGTGGTTCATCTATGGCGAAACCGGAAATCCTTTGTGGGTGACCGCAACGCTAACCGAGACCCTCTCCGGAACGTACGCGGGCGCCATCGACGCAACCACAGGGCCGCCCTTCGATTCGACCCCCTTTGACCCATCGCGCGTCGTCCACCACACGGTCGGTGCCGCCGACGTGCGGTTTGCGGATCCTTCGCACGCCACGCTGTCGTACACGCTGGATGGCGTGGCGGTCACCAAGCCGCTGACGCGCTTCGTGTTCGACAGACGAAGCACGGTGTGCCAGTAGCTCAGAGGAGCGGTCGCCGGTGCGCGACGGCCCCGTTGCCTTCGCTCGCAGAGTCCGCCAACGACGCTTTACGCAATGGGTCATGGGAAAGGTGTGTCATGAACCGCGCCTGGCTTCGCCCCACAATTGTCGTAGTGACCTTGGTCGCATCGATGTCGGCGGCCGCCGAGACACGCTTCTGGCGTCTCGCCGACGTTCGATTCAACGACGGCGCCGTCGCCACGGGGTACATCGGCTACGACGAGGCTGCAGGAACGCTCGTCGAATGGAATGTGCGCGTCAGTTCGGGCCGATCATCGTGGCCCGTGGCGCCGTTTACCTACTCCGCCGGAAATTCGGTGGGAATCGCTTTTGGCGACTCGTTCGTGTTCGACTCGACGTTCAAGGGTCTCTCCGCCGCAGTTGGCAAGGACGTTTATCGCAGCCTGTGGCTGGCCCGGCTTGCGCCGCTCGACGGCAGCGTCGTCACGGTTGGGCTTCGCAGCGACCGGGGTGCGGACGCGTGGCGCCTGGACGACGAAGCTCCGATGTACCGAGCGATCACTGCGGGATCGCTCATGCTCATGGCATCGCCGCCTTCGGCGGTCACCGCGGGGGTCGTCGAGTTCTACAACGCGGAATCGCGGCATTACTTCTTGACCGCGGACGATGCGGAAAAGCGCGACCTCGATCTTGGAATCCATCCGGGCTGGGTTCGCACCGGAGAATCATTCGAGGCCCTCGCCACCGGAAGTCGCTCCGAAGGTCGCGTCAATCCTGTGTGTCGCTACTATCAAGCGACGGCCGCCGCTCCCGCGACCCATTTCTTTTCGGCGGATGCCGACGAATGCGTGCAGGTCTTCTGGAAATACGGCGCGTCCGACTGGTTTCTGGAGAGCGACAACGTGTTCGAAGTCGCCCTGCCCGACAAGACCACCGGTAACTGTCCGGGCGGAACGATTCCGGTGTACCGCGTCTGGAATCAACGGATCGATTCAAACCACCGCTACACGGTGAAGGCTTCGGTGAAGGCCGAGATGCTGGCCGCGGGTTACGTCGCCGAAGGCTACGGGCCCGAAGGCGTTGCGATGTGCGCCCTCCGATAGATTATCGAGGCGTTCGCCGGCGTGGCGCTGCTGATCGGCTGGATCGTATCCCTGCGTACGGCCTTCGTGGCACTCGGCTGGCTGGGCGCGATCCTGTGCGCGGCGCTCCCCGGGACCGGCGTCTGGCTGCTGTTCGACATCAAGCTGCTTCACGACCCGGACTCGAACGCGCTGACCTGGATCGCGCTCGTCATCGTGGGCATCGTCCTCGGCATAGGCCTGTCCTGGGCGATGATTCGCCCGGACCACCGGCCAGATCGAGACGCAGTAGTGCCGTAGCGTCGGTCGGGGCCGGCCGCCGCTTGCGACCGCGGCAACGCGTCAGCCGCCAAGCCGGCGCTTCAGGATCGCGTTGACCTGAGCCGGATTGGCCTTGCCCTTTGTCGCGGCCATCGCCTTGCCGACGAGCGCGTTGAACGCCTTCTCCTTGCCGGCACGGAACTCGGCGACGACCGCGGCGTTCGCGACCATCACGTCGTCGACGATCTTCTCGATGGCGCCATCGTCGGAGATTTGCTGGAGGCCGTGCGCGGCGATGATGGCGTCGGCGTCGCCTTCGCCCGCCCACATGGCGTCGAACACGTCCTTTGCGATCTTGCCGGAGATCGTGCCGTCCTCGACGCGCGCGATGAGACCCGCGAGGCTCGCCGGCGTGACGCTGGCATGCTCGAGGTCGACGCCGCTGCGATGCGCCGCCGCCGCGAGCTCGCCCAGCACCCAGTTCGCGACTGTCTTGCCTGACACCGCGCCGGCGGCGAGCGTCGCGTCGAAGTAGCGTGCGGTGGCGACGCTGGCGGTGAGCTGCACGGCCTCGGCGTCGCCGACGGCATGCTCGCGCACGAAGCGCGCGCGCATCGCCTCGGGCAGCTCCGGCAGCGACGCGCGCACGCGCTCGATCCACGCGTCGTCGACGACGAGCGGCGGCAGGTCGGGGTCGGGGAAGTAGCGGTAATCCTGCGCGTCTTCCTTGCTGCGCATCGAGCGCGTCTCGTCGCGATCGGGATCGTAGAGCCGCGTCTCCTGCACGACGGTGCCGCCGTCCTCGATCAGCTCGATCTGGCGGCGCACCTCGAACTCGATCGCCTGCTGCAGGAAGCGGAAGCTGTTGAGGTTCTTGATCTCGCATCGCGTGCCGAGCTTCGTCGCGCCGATGGGCCGCACGGACACGTTGGCGTCACAGCGAAAGCTGCCTTCCTGCATGTTGCCGTCGCAGATGCCGATCCAGCGCACGAGCGCGTGCAGCGTCTTCGCGTACGCGACCGCCTCGTCGCTCGACCGCATGTCGGGCTCGGACACGATCTCGAGCAGCGGCGTCCCGGCGCGGTTGAGGTCGATGCCGGTCATGCCGTGGAAATCCTCGTGCAGGCTCTTGCCCGCGTCTTCCTCGAGGTGCGCGCGCGTGAGCCGCACGGTCTTCGCGCCAGACTTCGTCGCGATGGCGACGCTGCCGCCCTGCACGACGGGAATCTCGAACTACGAGATCTAATAGCCCTTCGGCAGGTCCGGATAGAAGTAGTTCTTGCGCGCGAAGACGCTCGCGCGGTTGATCGTGCCGCCGACGGCGAGGCCGAAGCGGATCGCGCGCTCGACCGCGCCCTTGTTCGGCACGGGCAGCACGCCCGGAAGCGCGATGTCGACGGCCGAGGCCTGCGTGTTCGGCGCCGCGCCGAACGCGGTCGACGCGCCCGAGAAGATCTTCGACACGGTCGAGAGCTGCGCGTGCGTCTCGAGGCCGATGACCGTTTCCCATTTCATGATGCGAGCTCCGGCGCTTTGCGGTGCCAATCGGTCACCTGTTGATAGCGATGCGCGA
>Ga0157378_10002495_pt1 | contig 16371 bp, 18 predicted proteins | sample M65metaG_FD_115309 | JGI IMG/M metagenome (GOLD analysis project Ga0157378, IMG submission 115309) | Miscanthus rhizosphere microbial communities from Kellogg Biological Station, Michigan, USA - M6-5 metaG | ecosystem: Host-associated > Plants > Roots > Rhizosphere > Soil | place: USA: Michigan...
ATAAAGAAAGCCAAACAGAAGTAACTCAGAACGCCACAATGCTCAATACAAGTGCCAGTAGCGGTAATGCAACGGGTAACGGAACAATGATGGCTGGAAACATGACCGGCAATATGACTGGAAACATGACTGGAACAGCAGGTAGTGAAATAGATATTTCTCCAGGATCATCTTCTCCTAGTAACGCAAAATTCTTTGAACCTCCCGCCTTGACGGTGAAAGCTGGTACAACAGTAACTTGGAAGAATACGGACTCTACACTACATACCGTAACTTCAGGAAGTGCTGAGGGTGGCGAACCAGGCAAGGACTTTGATTCAAGTTACTTGGCAGGAGGAAAGACTTTTGAACATGTATTTAGTACTCCAGGGACATTTGATTACTTTTGTACTCTTCATCCGTATATGAAGGGTCATGTAACTGTAAACTAAATCCCTCCCTTTTCTCTTTTATTTTAATTTAATATTCAAAGAATTACTTCTCCTCTGATTCATCTTTTCTAGATTAATTACTGTGATAGTTATCAAAAGAATAAACTAAATCCTGATAACTTCACTAAATTTTTGAAACCACTATCGGGCCAAATAATCTTTAAGTTTGTTAATTGGTGTACTGTTATTGTCAAAGTTTTGATTAGCCGAGACATTTTGAAAAAGCTTGCTATCTATATTTTGTAATTTGCTATAACTCTTTTGCAAATCAGGCAATAATGGGTCATCAATGTTATTCAATAGTTTGTTAATATCTCTCATAGTTAGAATTGACAACACCAACTTACTATCGTCTGGAGAAATTACTGGTATTTCAGACAGGGCAGTCTTACTTACCAGTTCAAAATAATCCAGAATTGAATCTAAGGGACGTAACATAGGCGGATCGTATATCATAACAGATTCAATTGTCCCCTCTTTCATTGGTACATTTGACAAATGCTCAAAATATATCATGCCTTCAAATTTGTCTGAGTTATTGGTAACAACTAATGTTTTTACATTCAACTCTTTCATTATATGAACAGCATCATTAATAGTCGTATTCCGATTTATGTTATAGAAATCAGAACTCATAACATCTCTTATGAGGTAATTTTTTAGCTTAGAATCATGTTTCTTATCCTTTAAGATTTGCGTTCTTATATTAGTAACATAATTTTTGTATATATAATTATTCTTGCCTGAAATTATATTTGAAATTATAACTGATATTACGGTAGGAATGAGTAAAGTATAACTTCCAACGATTTCAATCCCGATAACAATTGCAGAAATTGGAGTCCTAGTACTAGCAGTAAAGAAGGCAAGTATTGATATCAAAGTAGCGGATGTAGTGTCTATGAACATGAAGATTCCAAAAGAATGAAACAGCGTAATCAGGGCCGAACCAACAAGTCCACCTATAACCAGTGAAGGACCAAGCAGACCGGTACTATTTCGCGATCCATTAGAAACTGATGTGGCAAAGATTTTCATAATAATTACAGGGAACATTATCCACAGGGGAAAAATCTGGTGATTACCAAGTGCTGCAACTTGTAACCAACCGTAACCAGTACCTAATATTTCCGGAAATCCAATTGCGAATATACCAATAATTGCCCCACCTAGAGCGGGCTTTAAGTACAGTGGAATTTTCATGTCCTCGAAATGTTTTTGAAAAGTCTGAACGGTTCTTACATATCCTATTCCTATTAATCCTATCATAGCAGCAATTAGACCATATGCTCCTATTGAAAGAAAACTTGTTTTTGTAATAAATTCATGAGGGATATACAAGAAAGACGGCCAATCCAAAACAATACCTGAAATAATATAACTCGTTATTGACGCCAAAAACGCAGGATAAAGAGACTTGATGATAAAATCTCTTCGATAGAGTAATTCCAAACTGAATATTGCTCCGCCAAATGGTAACCTTAAGATGCCTCCTATTGCAGAGCCCATTCCAGCTGCAATGGCTATACGGATTTCCTCTTGATTTAGTTTGAATAACTTGCCTATTATAGATGCTAGTGTAGATCCAGTATTTGCTAGAGAATCTTCAACCCCGCCGCTTGTTCCGCTTCCTATAGCCAGTATACTGGAAAATAATTTTAACGACGAAATTTTTAGACTAAATTGATTTTTCTTATTATGAAATTCATCACTGATCTCATCTATTCCATTTTTGCCTATAGCTGTTGAGAGTTTTGTAGAAAGTATTCCTATCAGCAAACCAATTAAACCTAAGGTTGCTGGGATGAGCCATGGTTTTAATACATACAGAGAATAATCAGAAGACAGGCTTGCCACATCTTCTGGATATGGCTGGATATATCTCACTATATCACTTAGAAAAAAAGATGAAAAAATTCTAACTGCCTCAAAGCCGATTATCACCAGAAATCCTGATAGAGTTCCTATGATAATTCCTATGACTGTCCATTTTCTCAGATATACAAGGTCTAGGGTCGTCCAGTCAAATCTACCTACAAATCTTTCTAAATGTCTTGATAAATTCAATTTGTTTTATGGATATTGTGATGAAATTGTAGGCTCATATTCCTTGAGCTCAGTTAATGTTTACTATTTTTGTTAAAATTGTTATACATTGCCATGTCTCAATATTTTTTGTAGAATATTGAATTAATTTTATGGCCTGACTTAATGTTTAAATCTTAATACTACTTTAAATTACTCGAGAAAATATTCCAATACAACAATGAATATGCTTTTGTTGGTGAGTGCGATATTTTGTGCAGTGTTATTGCTTTTCGTTGCATATGCGTTTATCAACAATAGTGATTTCAAATTACTTAATGAAAAGCCAGATTCTACGACTTTGGAAATCGATACATCTACAGATAATGAGAGTACAAACGAAACAGAAAACCAATAGCTTGAAGATAGATTAATTAAGTTTCGTAAATCTATCCTTTGGATTAGTTTGACTTAGCTTACTTTCAGATCAAATGAGGCCTGTTCTGTTTTTATAGGAATAAAATTGATCCCCATGACACTTACTTGAACTGAATATTCGCCTCCTTGACTAAATTTATACGGAATAGTGACGATTCCCTCTGCTGTGTGGAGTAACGGTTGTCCAGTCGAAGACGATGCCCTGAAAACTTCACTATTCATTTTCGAGATTGAAAGATCATAGTCTACGTGAACCTGTACTGTTTGAGAAGATGGTTGTAAAAAGGTAATCTTAAATTGTGAATTCCCACTTTGTGTAACTGGGAAAGGTTGAACTTGTAAGTCGATATCCAGGCTTTTTCCATCGGTAGCTTCTTTTGTATCGGCAGAAGTAATTTGTGTATTTTTAGAAACGGTAGCATTAGTACCATTCGTCGCAGCATTAGTACCATTCAAAGCGTATGAAGTTTGTATAAAACCAAACCCTAATTCCTTTGGGGTTGCTACAACAACGCCAACTACGCCAACAAGTACTGTAAATGAGAAACAAATGAGGAAAGAAGCTACAATAGTCTTTTGATTCATTAATTATGATAAGGATAAATTATCTAATAAATCTTACAATATCCGAAACCAGAAGATACTTCCAAACCAACAATCCCCTATCCACTATTATGTTACTTGTTGATTCTATATTGGATATACTCCTCCCGCTTCTTCCTCAGGATAGTCAGGGAAATTGTACAAATGTAATTGATTGCTACATGCAATCTATCCACTTGAGATCCACATGAGTGCCTAATTAGTATCTAGAATATCTGGAAACTCAATAGAGAAAATTTGAAATAAACATTTTTCCATCATTAAGTTTCTATATCTTTAATAAGTAAATTTAATAATCATTAACATGTATGAGTTTAGGAGTTCTCGTAGAGCTCTTTTTACCATTATTTCTGTCGGCATAACGTTGTTGACGGTTTCTATATTAAATTCAGTTTATTCGCAATCTCCGGGTACTTTTTCGGTATCTTCAATGGTCCTTGGAAAAGATAAACCAGTCTCAATGGCAATAGATGAAAAAACAAATAAAATTTATGGAATATTTGCGACAAGCTCAGGAGAAAAGAATTTAATCTATGTTATTGATACTGCTCAAAACAAGCTTTCTGACACAATTAAGATCGGATCCCAAAAGAGTGATTTTCTGACAAATATTGCAATAGATTCTGATAAAGGTGTTATCTACGCGGCAGGTCAGCATATAGTAAAGGAGAATGGTACCGACGTTGCATACGACACTCTTTATGTCATCAACTCAACCGATAATAAATTCAAGAGGATTCAATTGTATGGTGAAACTGAAGAAGGTAAAGAAGGATCATTGGCAGGCATATCTTTCAACCCTGTTACCAATACGATATACCTTGGATCATTATATCCTGAGGGAGGAAAACCGGGCTTATATGTAGTAGATGGAAAATCATTACAATCAGTGCTTATCGATAAATGGCAATACGGAATAAAGGATATACAACTAGATCCAGAATCTCATTTATTATATGCCGGAGCAAAATATGACAATCTCATTTCGATAATAGATGAATCAAATAACATCATAACTGACAATATAACAGCACCAAGTCCAATTGCGATGACTCTCGACAAAGAAAAGAATGTCTTGTACGAGGCAGGTTCTGATGGAAAAGTTAATGCGATAGATCTCAAAAGTAAGAAGAACATTTCAAGTATACAAGGAGAATCAGTAAAAAATATCTTGTTTAATCCAAATGACAAATCACTCTATATAGTTGACCAAAATTTAACCAATATATTATCTAAGAATTCAAACGGCACAAAAAGCATGGCTATATCAGTAAACACGACTAACAACATCATAAATAAATTTGAAACTGATTTTATAGTTAATAATATCGTAATCAACCCTTCAACAAACCAGGCATATCTCTTAGGTTACGATGGCAATAATTCGAAACTATTCATTATAAAACCACAGTAAAGAAACTCGACCTCACCAACCAATTTAACAATGCCGGTTACTCTCATTGAAGCTAAAGAACTCTAGAAGAAATCATCAAGTAAATGTATTCAATGTCAAGAAGAATGGTGATTTCTAATAGAACTCTAGTTGTCCGTTCAGATCATGAGCCGGCGGTATCACAAAGATCTACTATGAATGTATTGTTTAATAATTCAGAATAAAATGGAAAAAAGATACTTTTGTTTTGAATGTGGTACAAATGTTATTGAGCATAAGATGGAAAACAGAATAGCTGGCTGGTTTGGTATATGTAAGAGATGTAGCAACAATAACTAGTATATCGATAATAACAATTTGAACTAAAACAATAGGAGTAACGCTTTTTTAATTAGTCAAATTTGATGCAGGTACTACTTGATATCGTCTCCCTCTCTCTGAGATGATCCAATAATTATATCATAATTTTCATATTGTAATTCGTGTGCCTAAAGTCATGGAAGGTAATTTCACTTTTTCCTGTTATTATTTTCATCAAGTTTGATCAATGAGGTCAGCAGCAATTTTGAATTACAAAAGTAGCATTGATGCCTTGACCATGTTATTGAGTTTGGGAGGTAAAATTACTAAATCCTCAAACCATTTATGCCTCATGTTAAATGGCATAAAATATTATTCGTTAGAAGTAAGCGTAAATGGAAATAGATATCTCATACAAGCGTTTGAACAAGAAGCATGCGAACTTCTCGATGCCGTAATGAATATGATTGGAGAAGAAAAAACCGTAGTATTGAAAATTGAAAAATTTTTCAAATGACCCATAGAATTTTTTGGGCCAATTAATATTATCCTCTCTTTCTCAATCACTCGTTAGATTATTATCTTTGATGTGCTTTGATTAATCTGTTGCAAACAAGGAGCAATGATTGGATTAACCTTACTGTAAAATTCAGTAGTAGTTGTAAGTCTTGCGGAAAGAAGATATCGAAGGGTGAATTAGCATTATGGTCAAAAACAAGTAAATCAATAAAACATGTAGAATGTCATACACGAGATTTATCCGATCCATCCTATGTTTCAGTAAATTCTAAACAGCTAAAATGCGCAATCTGTGGATCATTTGCTGGATGCACTGAATGTGAGTTTGAAAAAGATTGCGATAGAGCTATTGTTTCCCAATTATGTGTATGTAAAAAATGCTATGATGATAAATTGGCATTGGAAAATTATTATGGCGTCATCAACCCTTTCATATCAGGTAAGAAATCTTGACATCTTTTTGATCTAGATAGATTGAATATACTTGCTACTAGGGATATTTTTGCTTTCAAATAGTGATTAAATAATAGGTACTAGTAGATTAATTGATGGATAGTCGGGGGTATTATGCGACTCTAGGAGTATCTCAAGATGCCAATTTTCAAGAAATAAAAAAATCATATAGGAGGCTCGCAAGAAAATATCACCCGGACAGAAATAAATCACCAACTGCGGAAGAGACAATCAGAAAAATTAACGCAGCGTTCGAAATTCTTTCAGATAGGAAAAAAAGAAAACAATATGATTCAGATTCATATGATAAATTTGATTCAGATGAACCCAGTAATGAAGTAAACAATGAAATCTTATCAAGTGGAAACAGATTGAATCCAAATAACTTTACAAACCACCACCAATCCCATACTAACCTTGGACATGATAGCTTACTCCTAGACACCATAAGAAGCAGATTCCATATCCTAATTGAACCGTCCTTGTGTTTGGCGTTTGGCGGATGTGAAACGATAGCACCAAAAGTGTTTGTCGTTGATAAGAGTAAACACATTAATCCAAAGGCAAGGGTCCAATCAGAATCCGCTGATACTCTTGACAGGATAGTTATGGCGGCTCAAGCGTGCCCTACAAAAGCAATAAAGATTATCGATAGATATACTGGAAATCAAATATTTCCATGAAAAAGATATTGATTATTGAATTATTCCCTAATCAGAATTGAATAGTCTCATATGTTCAGCCATAAGACACCTGTTAAATACAACATTAATTTTATTTTCTAGAGCGATTTTTTCTGCATCGGTATTGTGTATTCCTTCTTGTAACCAGATAACTCTAACACCTGGTTTTTTTACTGAATCTTCTACCACCGAATAAACATCTTCAGAGGGTCTAAATACATCTACTATGTCTACCTGGGATTTGATATCCGATACTTTTGAATACGTTCTCCTTCCTAGTATCTCATTGGCTAACGGATTCACTGGTATAATGTTATACCCTTTTTCAATCATATATTTAGGAACAAAATGGGCAGCTTTTACGGGATCCCTTGACATTCCAACTACTGCAATATTCTTGAAAGTGTACATTTCCCGAATTTCATTATCTGAATGATTGTCTCTTGGACTCATAACAATGCAATGCGGTTATCATTTAAAATGATTAAGATTTGGATGAGTCTATAGTTTTTATATTGATACTATTTGTATTTCTTTTGTGAAATTATCCAAAAAAACTCATGTCTACAGCTCAACTAGAAGTGAAAGTAAGAAAGTTGAAAAGATCAAGAGAAGGAAAAGAAACAAGCCAAAGGCCTGATAAATTTAAAAACTTGACCTATAAACCCGAAAATTAGGTGGAAAATCGCCTTTAGTTTGGAAAAGTTCCACATTCTGCTCTATATATTAGCGTTCACAGAAATATTTACGACAATGCATATATATGAGAATAAAACATAAATATAAGAAACAACATTGTCTCAATTTTTATGGGGTATTAGAATTGGTTAAAGATATTTCCTTATTCAGTGACCGCTGTCCAAGATGCGGAAAAGGTCCTATGGTCACAGATAATTCAAGCGGAGAGATGTTTTGCGGAAATTGTGGCTTTGTGGTTACAGAACGCATTGAAGAAACTGGACCGGAATGGAGGGCATTCTCAAAAGAAGAACATGAAGATAGAAGTCGTGCTGGCATTCCTACGTCCCTTGCAATGCATGACATGGGACTTGCTACTATAATTGGACCGGTTGACAAAGATGCTTCTGGAAAGCCATTGTCGGCTTCTATGAAAAGTACTATTGAAAGATTAAGAACCTGGGATAGTAGGAGTCAAGTACATGAACCAGTAGATCGCAATTTTAGGCAAGCTTTTAGTGAACTAGATAGGCTAAAAGATAAGCTTGCTGTTGGGGATGCAGTAATTGAAAAAGCAGCGTATGTGTACAGAAAAGCACTTGAAAAAGGACTGGTCAGAGGAAGGTCTATTTCTGCTCTAGTAGCGGCCGCGTTATACGCCGCTTGTAGGGATACTGAAACACCTAGAACTTTGAAGGATATTGCACATGCCAGTAATATTAAGAAAAAAGACGTAGCAAGATGCTATAGGCTTTTGATTAGAGAACTGGACTTGAAAATGCCTGTTGTAGATCCTGTTAAATGTGTGGCCAGAATTGCAAGCAAGTCGGGGCTTTCTGAGAAAACCAAAAGAAAAGCATTGGAAATATTGAAAAAGGCTGAGCAAGGCAAAATATCTGCTGGAAAAGATCCTATGGGATTAGCTGCAGCTGCTCTGTATGTAGCTTGTGTAATGAATGGTGAAAATAAAACTCAAAAGGATGTTGCAGAGGCTGCTGGAGTGACTGAGGTAACTATTAGAAATAGATACAAGGGACTAAAGATACATCTAAAATTATAGCTTTCTTTTATATCAATTTATTTTTAGGACTAGATTATTTTGTGGATTAAGCTTATCTTATCTGAAGCTTATTCTAAAGTTACTAAGTTAAAGAACTAAAAAAATAGATAAAAAAGAGAGGTTTCTTTTAAATTACTTGCCACGGTCTTGTTGCGAACGTTACTCCGAGTCCAGCACCAATCAGTATTACCTGATATGCTACATTGCCCCATGGAACTGCTTTCAAGATTGCTGGGCCAGATACCTGTATAGTTTGACCGGGACCCAATCCAGGACCGACATGTTCGACGTTCAATTGTGTGTGAACATGGTAAATACCTGGTTCAAGAGCTTTTGCAGTAATTGAATATGGAATTGTTCCTTGTGGGGGAATATCGAATATATTTCCTGGAGGATCTCTTGCAACAAACTCCCATCTGTTACCTGCATTGGTTGATTCACTAAATAGTGATAACCATGCTCTTAATGGCTTGTTTACAAGACTTTGTAGATTTCCAGTCACAACCAGCTGATCGCCTGTATTCAATGTTTGTGCTGAGAAAGCTTCATCCTGAATTCTTACGAATCTACTCTGAAGCTGAGCTTGAACACCATGTCCTTCAGCATTTTGAGCAATTGCTATGATTGTCGAAGTGGACATTACTATCGCAAATAGTGCAACTACCGCTATTTTTATGTTGGACGTATAATTTACACCTAGCCATACCAGAAATAACAAAGATATATGCTTTACTATGACATTACTTTCCTCAGAGCATATTTACCTATTATTTAATAGCTATATTGCCCGCCTGGGGTAATATTCTTAGATCGCAGATAATAATCATAGGAATTTCTAATTAAAATTTAGCATTAGCTTGTTTCAGACGCAAAATTTAAAAAGGAATCCTTTGATGGTAAAATTAATGACTTTACCAAAGGGATATGGCGGCGGCGGCGGCGGTGGCCGTACAAGTACAGGCAGTAGTGACGATATAGAGCGCATGATCGGTCGACGTGTAGAAAAGATGACACCTGTTTACATCATAGGCTTCATTCTGTGTTGGGTTGCAACAGCTGGTGGTGTGTACGTTGGTGTAACAGTGTATCCATGGGCATATCCGTTACCAAGTGGTCTTTATGCTCTATCAGTCTTGACAGTCATTGAAGCACTAGGATTCTTCTTCATCATGAAGATCACTAGAGAAAAACTAGGCTACGCCTAAACTTTATTTTTTAATATTAACTTTTTTTAAGAACTATAACTTTGTCAGCCTTTTTCGCAACATTAGAATAATCTAAATTTATCTTTCAAATATTTCACAAAGCAAATTATTGATATCATATACAAAAGTGTATCACAATATTCATACTTGGTTATTAAGAATATCAAAATAAAATTTTATATAGAACCTCTAGGAGTCATTTGGTAATGGTCTGGCTTAGACGCACTACACACTATCTATTCATAGTTGTAGTTGCTGTAAATAGTACATTATTGACAATCAACGCAGGAGACTACATCTTCTACACTGATTGGGCGTGGACATCATTCGTAGTGTTCTCAATATCCCAATCAACCATGCTAGTAGTTGGTGCAATCTATTACATGCTATTCACCGGAGTACCAGGGACTGCAACATATTATGCAACAATCATGACTATCTATACATGGGTAGCCAAAGGAGCTTGGTTTGCACTAGGATATCCTTATGACTTCATCGTAACACCCGTCTGGATACCTTCAGCAATGCTGCTAGATTTGACATATTGGGCAACAAGAAGGAATAAACACGCTGCCATTATTATTGGCGGAACGCTGGTTGGTCTTTCACTGCCAATATTCAATATGATCAATCTGTTGTTAGTCAGAGATCCACTGGAGATGGCATTCAAGTATCCTCGTCCAACATTGCCTCCGTATATGACGCCAATTGAGCCTCAGGTCGGAAAGTTCTACAATAGTCCCGTGGCGCTAGGATCGGGAGCTGGAGCTGTGCTAAGTGTTCCGATAGCTGCACTGGGTGCGAAACTCAATACTTGGACATATAGATGGATGGCCGCGTGGAGTAAGTGGGATTAACCCCATCCTCTTCATTTTTATTTTCTTTTTAAAATCTCAAGTTAAAAGCTTCTTATTCAATTCATACTAAGAAATTAAGTAGGATACATTGTTCTTTGATGCAAAGTATAAGTTATAGCTAGTTTACTTTTAATTCACTAGATGTCTTCGAATGATAATTCTCCGGAGGAAATAGTTACATGCGAGATTTGCGGTGTTGCAATTGAAGCTTGCACGTGTTCTTGTCCTTATTGTGGAGAACGAGATTCATGCGAATGTTGTTTATATGATGCTGCTACTGGCGGCGGTTGATGGTTTCATATTTTATATATCTATAACTTGATTAATAGTTTGGAGAAGAATGCAACTCATTGTCCTTTATGTCTAATGTGAATTCTATATCCTGGTTAATTGGCGGACCTCAGGGAAGCGGTGTTGATTCAGCTGCAAATATTTTTGCAAAAACTTGTGCGAAAGAAGGATTTCATATATTTGGAAAGAGGGAATTTTATTCTAACATTAAAGGAGAGCACAGCTATTTTACAATAAGGGTTTCTGAAAAACCTGTGAATTCCCATTTGGAAGAAATCAACATGCTAGTATCATTTGATGCAGAGACCGTCTTCAGACATGCAGACAGAGTATCTTCCGGGGGTGTGATAATTTATGACTTAACTCTTGCCGAAACAACATTACTCGAAGTACCTACAATTGATTTTGAAGCAAGTAATAGAATACGTAAATTGCTGGAAGATTCTGGACAATCTGTTAATTTGAGCGGTATGCTGGAATTTGCAAAATCGAGAGGTTGCATAGTATATGGCCTACCGTATTTTGAAATGATTGAAGCGGTAGCGAAAAAAATGAACGATCCTAAATTGAGTAAATTGGCAAGAGTAGTTAATGTTATGGCGATATCGGCTTCCATTTCTTTACTTGGTATCAAAAAAGAAGCTCTAACAAGTGCTATTCAAGATATCTTTGGATCAAAGCCAAAACTAGTCACAATTAACATCGAAGCAGCCGAATACGCCTATTCCCAAATGAGCGCTAAAATTGATCTTAAGACTACCAAGTACAAGATTATCCCTAAGGATACCCTACAGGATTATCTTTTACTCTCAGGCAGTCAGGCTGCAGCAATTGGTAAAATTCTCGGAGGTTGTAGGTTTCAGACCTATTATCCAATTACTCCAGCAAGTGATGAGAGCGAATTTCTAGAATCAAACCAAATTATTGACCAAGCTAATGGCAAAAACGGATCCATGGTTGTAGTTCAAACGGAGGATGAAATAGCTGCAGTTACTATGGCAATTGGAGCTTCATTGACCGGCGTCAGGACGGCTACCGCAACATCTGGACCCGGCTTTTCATTGATGGCTGAAGCACTAGGTTGGGCTGGAATGAATGAGGTCCCTTTAGTAGTTACAATGTATCAAAGAGCAGGGCCTTCGACCGGATTACCAACAAGACACGAACAGAGCGATTTGTTATTTGCAATAAATGCAGGACATGGAGAATTTCCAAAAATAGTGCTAGCCTCTGGTGATATCGAAGAATCTTTTTATGATTCAATAAAGGCCTTTAATTTTGCAGAGGTTTATCAATTACCTGTAATTCATTTGCTCGACAAAGCGATTAGTAGTAGTATCAAAACGTGCAAAAGATTTAGCAATGAGCTCAAAATTGAAAGAGGCAGATTCAAAAATAATGTGGACAAAAATGATGTTGAAGGAGCTGCAGGTCACTTTCAAAGATTCAAACTTGACGATTCTCCAGTTTCTACAAGAGTTCCTATAGGAACGGAAAATGCAATATATTGGAATACTGGAGATGAACATACAGAAGAAGGCCACATTTCAGAGGATCCTGAAAATAGGAACAAGATGATGGATAAGAGAATGAAAAAGCTGGATATAGCATTAGAAAAAATTCCTGATGACGATAAGGTGACATGTTATGATTTCGGTCCTAATGCTAAGAACGTCATTATCAGCTGGGGCTCTACAAAGGGTGCAATTCTAGAAGCCATCGAAAAATTATCAGAAGAGGGAAATAAATTTAGATTTATTCAAGTTCGACTACTCCATCCATTTCCCACTGAAACTGTCAAAAAATTCTTGGTCGACGCCAACCAAGTAATAGATGTGGAAATGAATTATACATCTCAGTTAGCATCATTGGTACAACAAAATACTGGCACAAAAATTGATTACAAGATAGTGAAATATAATGGAAGACCAATGTCCACAACGGAAATTTATATTGCTCTAAAAGCTATATTATCAGGTACCAATGAAAGGAGGATTATATTAGATGGCGGAACTTAAACTAGCTGACTATAAAACAACGGTACACAACGATTGGTGTCCCGGATGTGGCGATTTTGGAATATTAAACGCAATTCAAATGGCGTTAAGCGATATGCAGGTACCTCGTCATAAAGCAGTTATTTTCTCGGGAATTGGCTGTTCAGGTAAAACTCCGCATTTCATAAATGTCTATGGTATTCACACTTTACATGGAAGAGTTTTGCCATTTGCACAAGGTGCAAAAATTGCCAATCCCGATCTTGAAATTATTGCAGTTGGAGGTGACGGTGACGGTCTTGGAATCGGAGCAGGTCATTTCGTAGGAGCTGGCAGGAAAAATGTTGACATTCCATATCTCATTTTTAACAATGAAGTTTATGGTCTTACAAAGGGACAGGCTTCCCCTACTCTCAGACTGGGAGAAAAAACAAAATCCCTTGTAAGTCCAAATACAAGCAATTCTGTAAATCCAATTGCGCTGGCATTTGTGTCAGGGTTTACATTTATCGCACGATCCTATTCATACGATGTCAAACATCTAAAAGATACAATACAAAGGGCAATAAAGCACAAGGGTTTAGCTTTTATTGACATTCTACAGCCATGTCCAACATACGATGACATCCATACAAGAGAATGGTTTCAGGGAAAAAACAAATTAGAATCTCAGACAACGGGTCCTAGAATATACAAAATAGAAGACACCGGTTATGACGGAACAATACATGATGAATCCGAAGTTAGTAAAAAGATGGCCAAGATTTTAGAATACTCTGCTGAATGGGGAGATAAGATTCCGATTGGTATCTTTTATCAGAACGAATTAGTTCCAACCTATCATCAAAGAATTTCAGAGAATAATAAAGAATACCTTGCCAGCCCACCTTCCAGCCAGGTAATATCTGATAATGAGAATAAGCCGACCGCAAAAATAGATAGAATTTTAGATAAACTCAAGGTAGGCTAGTGATAAAACTAGTTAAATCATTAGTTCTTTATGATATGGCCATATCATAATAGGCCATGCTGGTTCAAAATGGTGAGTCTAATGCCTATTCAAATTTTGTTAACTCTATTAATTCAGACCAAACTAGACGCATATATGAATACACTTTATCCCTTTTCTTAAAATATTATCAAACAGACCTCGGTTCTTTCCTTAGATTAGACCGACAAGAAATATCGAATATCATCATAAATTATTTATTAGAAAAAAAGATTTCAAGACAATACAAAAAAGTCATATTTTCTGCGATAAAGCACGCTTGCGAAATGAATGATGTTATACTTAACTGGAGAAAATTAAAGAAATTCATAAAGTCTGATTATGCAGATAATGGTATTAATGGTAAAGATAGGGGTTACACTCATCAAGAAATTAAAACAATATTGGTATACTCGGATCAAAGATTAAAGACCGCCTTTTTAGTTTTAGCGTCTACGGGTATGAGAGTAGGCGCATTACAAACAATTAGAATTGGTGACCTGGAAAAAATAGACAATTTATACAAAATAATAGTTTATGCCGGAGATAATGAAGAATATTTTTCCTTTACAACTCCTGAATGCGCTAAAGAAATTGACTCTTATCTAGACTACATAACCAGAAGAGGTGAAAAAATAACACAGGATTCCTGTCTATTTGTTAGAAAATTCAGTTCAAAAACTCAGGTTAAGGGGTTACCTTTCAAGGGAAAATCATTATGGGCCATACTTGAACAAGGTATTTCTAACACTGGTTTAAGGGAGATAAATAATGGAAATCCTTTATTGGGAACGCAAATATCCATGGTACTCAAGATGAGGGCAAAGAAGCAAAACAAGTTCTACAAGAACTGTTTGACAAAGTGAAACAACCCCCAACAGAAAAAGACTTAGAAAGATCCGAACTTACGTTTTAATCATATCTTTCTTAAGGATGTGGTGATTTTAACAGGAAATGAAAGATTCAAGACACCGCCATGGGTTGGTAGGATAGAATCCGTTGATGGATTTTCTCTAGGCAACATATTATGATAATCCATACAAAAATTATTTCTTTTTAATCTTCTTTTGTGTTGGCTGATTTTGTTCTCTTCTATGAATATAATTATCGTTTTCATCTAATCCCGCTGATGCTGGAACTACTTTGGGTTCTCCGCCTACTGTATATTTATTATAATTGGTAGCCGTGTCAAGGTCTTCTTTTTTCGAATCAGTTCCATTTTTCTCCTTGTGCTTCTTTCGATATTCTTGGTGGCCATCATTCTCGTCAGTATTACTCATAATTGATAAACAACACTCTATTTATTAAATCAGAGATCCATACAATCAAAAACCAAGCAAGATACCATCTTTACTACGTGGATTTAGAATCATCCGACGAATTTATTAAATGGAGAATAGAAAAATTTAGGTGAATGACCGAAGATCCTATAATTACACAATTACGAGTTGCGGACGAGGAAATCCTTGCACTAATGGAGAAGACTGGAACCAATTTTGGAGAATATAATGCACTAGTTGTAAAACGGCACAAACTTTACTTGAAATACGAAAAACGTGCAAGTGATAATACAACGAGATATCTAATAAGCACAATCAGGCAAAACATATTGACGCAAATTAAAGTTTCAGTATTAGAAGCGGAAATAGTAAAACTAACTATTCGTGTGGAGAATCTGGAGAAAAATACTTAATAAATAGAAAAGTGCTATAAATTCGTGACAAAGAGAAAGGAAATAAAAATTATAAATGAGAAGGAGGCTAATCTCACATTTATAGATGCAGGGTCTACTGATATAAAAAAAGAGTCAGATGGTAACGATCTTAATAAGAGATACTCGAATACAGTAAAGGATATGATTAAATCTCGTTCAGTTGACTCCATGAAATCAAAAATTCGGCACAAAAACAGGATTGGTGCTGACAAATTATAGATAAAATGAACAACTCTCCCCCTCCATAAAAAACTCTTTATATTAAATTCTGATAATTCTAAATCGATTCATGACGATAGAACAGTTATTACAAGATGAAATTCAAGATGCTAAAAGATGGATTGGAATAGAAATAGATGAATCAACCTACAAACGCAATCTTGTAAAACGAGTTGAATTAATTAATTGGGTTCTAGAACAAATGAAAAATCCAGATATTAATATTTGTGAAACCATAGAAAATAAAATGAATGATATTATAGAGAAGATAAACAAAACAGATTCTATTTTAGAGGCTAATCCATTAGATGGTGAACTAAGAATCTTTGATTGGATTTTTATCAAGTTTGTAAGGATCAACAGAGAATATTGATCAATAATATTTCAAAAAAATGAGTCAGGTAAAATATCCTCTCAGGTATAACTTATAATTTATTGAGAGTAGAATCAGACTGAGTACCAAAACCTTAGTTCCAATTCCTACTGGGCCAAACATATTTTTAATATTTATTGTTAA
>Ga0157378_10002499_pt1 | contig 16362 bp, 20 predicted proteins | sample M65metaG_FD_115309 | JGI IMG/M metagenome (GOLD analysis project Ga0157378, IMG submission 115309) | Miscanthus rhizosphere microbial communities from Kellogg Biological Station, Michigan, USA - M6-5 metaG | ecosystem: Host-associated > Plants > Roots > Rhizosphere > Soil | place: USA: Michigan...
AGTTCGACGAGGTCCCGCGATACCGGCTGTACGGCTTGGACTATTCGCGACGCGTGGTTCCGATATCCGAACTGGGCTTCCTGCAAGTGATCGACCTGCCCTTCGTGGACGACATCGAGATGTCCTACCGAGCCTCGCGGTGTACGCGGTGCGCACCAACGAGCGGCGGTTGGCACTCGTACAGGTCATTGCCCTCGCGGACGACACAGTGACGCTGCGGTACAAGACATTCGGGTTCGCCGATCCGGTGGTGAAGATACTCGGGGCGTTCGCATGCCCGCCCCGCACACACGGCCCAGTCGTGCTCGACGGAAGCGTAAAGGTGGACAGTGTCGCGACGCGTCCGCCCATTCCGCTGAAGACCGAGTTGCCGGCGAAACTTGCTCCTCTGCTTGCTGTTTCGCGTACCAAGCGGCGCGAGGCGGCCCCGAGGCCGCTTCCCGAGGTCGCACGCTTGCAGGAGATGGCGTCGCTGGAAGGCGCGCTGGGGTCGAGTCAGGTGCAGCTGCGGTCCGGCGATGCGCGAGTCTCGTTGCCGGCGAGCGAGTTGCTGGAACTGGCCGATCTCCGTCCGGTCGCGATGTCGGATGCCATCACACGCAAGTCGGCGATCATCGGTGTGCAGCGGCAGCGCACCGCGGTGTTCACCGCAACCGTCGACCGGATCAACGGCGTTCGGTCGGTGACGTGGTGGATCAACCAGGTGTTGCTCGATCCTTCCCACGGCGACGCGCAGATCGACGGGGTGGGCTACAAATACAGCCAGAGTGGGCTCCAGCTGACGCTGACGACGGACTCGAAGTCGGCCTACGAATTCGAGCTGCGGGTGGCGGTGGAAAATCCGAACGCCGACCGGTTCGAGACAGCCATTTGTGTGCCTTTCGACCCTGTGTGCAAACAGACATTCCCCGTGGTGGGGCATTGGCAGGAGCTGATCGGAGTGGTGAAAGGCGTGCCGACAGAGGTCGTTCGATAGCCGATCTCCACCCGATCTCCACACCATCTCCAAGCTCCAAAGCCGCTGGCCAGACAGCATTTGCAGCAACAGCAGATCGCTGACAGGCAGAAAGGCTTGGACATGTTGAATTTCGTCATCACCCCGCTGGCGGCCGTGGCGCTGGGGGCCGCGGCCCTGGGTCTGGCAGGCGCGGCCGCGGCCTTCCCGAACACCGGAACGGCCGCGGACGTCATCGACAACCTGACGGCTGAGGGCTACAACGTGCAGGTCAACGGGCTCGTCCAGGTGCCGCTGAAGCTATGCAACGTGACGGACGTCCACCCCACGCTCGATGATTCGGCGACGCTGCAGGAAAAGCAGCATACGCAGGTCTTCGTCGACGTGTCGTGCCCCTCGCACGACTGACACCCCGGCGGCCAACGGTGGCGGTTGCTAGCATCCGCTCGTGAGCCGTGCACTCGTTCTGGCCGCCTGCACAGTTGCTCTGTTCAGCGGGTCCGCCATCGCCTCGGCAGACCCGGCCGATCAGGGCGACGCCGTTTTCGCCATCGGCAAGTGCTTCGACCCGAGTCAACCTCCGCTGCAGCGGCCTGGCTCGTTCGCCTACAACTGCGACACCACCGGCATCATGGAGAACATGACGTGGACGTCGTGGGGCGCCGACGGGGCGCACGGAACCGGCACCGACAGCGCCGTTTCGTGCCAGCCCAACTGCGCACAAGGCACCCGGCTGTTCAACCCGATCGTCGTGCACGCGTGGAACGCGTCAGCGCCGACGAGTCCGGCGTGCCCGCAGAACGTTCGGTTCTACTCCGACTTGACGATCGCCTATCCCCACGGCGCTCCGCCCTGGATCAAGCCGGGCACCACGTGGTCTCCCGGAACCGATTTCGTGACGGTCGACGGCATGCCTGCGGTTCACTACTCCGGATTGACGCCGACGTGCGCGCCGCTGTGACCTAGCAGTTGACGGTCACCGGCCAGACGTTCCAGATGTCGTCGCAGTACTCCCTGATCGCGCGGTCCGACGAGAACTTGCCGCTGCGAGCCGTGTTCAGGATCGACATCCGCGTCCAGGTGGGGATGTCGCGCCAGGCCGCGCTCACCCGGTCCTGGCACTCGACGTAGGACGCGTAGTCGGCGACGACGAGGAAGGGATCGTCGTAGCGCAGGTCGTCGCAAGGCGTCGGCGGACAACCCGGTGCGGCTGTGCTCGTGGGTGGTGGCTGGGTTCTGGACGACGTCGGTCGTCGGCGGAGTGTCACAGGCGTGGACGACCGCAAAATGAACACCAGGGGGATGATGTAGCAATGCGTCGCGAAGTGAACACCGCAGATGGGCTCCGTGAGATCGTCGGGCATCCGAACTCCTACGTGGCCAACAAGGTCGGCAACCGGCTGACAGCCGTCCAACAGGATTGGCTCGCGCATTCCCCGCTGGGTTTCGTCGCGACGACCGACGCACAAGGCCGTGTCGACGTGTCGCCGAAGGGCGACCCGCCCGGTTTCGTCCACGTCATCGACGACACGACCATCGCGATCCCCGAGCGGCCGGGCAACAAGCGGGTGGACGGATATCTGAACGTGCTGCAGCGGCCCTACGTCGGCACGCTGTTCCTCATTCCCGGACGTGGGGACACGTTGCGGATCAACGGAACCGCGCGAATCCTCGCCGACGCCGACTACTTCGACGCGATGACGGTCCAGGACAAGCGACCGATCCTCGCGCTGGAGATCGACGTCGAGGAGGTGTTCTTCCACTGCGCCAAGGCATTTCTGCGCTCGGAGACCTGGGACCCGTCGACGTGGAACCCAACCTCGGTGCCAAGCGTCGCGCAGATCGCGCAGGCACTCAAGAAGGACATGAGCCTCGCCGAGCTCGAGAAGTACTACGGCGAGGACAACATGCGAAAGGTGCTGTACTAACTGCGCAGGATTGGGTGCTCAGATCTGGTTGACGCCGCCATCGACGGGAATATCGGCGCCGGTGGTGAAGCTGCTCAGGTCCGACGCCAGGAACAGCACGGCGTTGGCGACCTCCTCGGGCTTGCCGTAGCGGGCCAACGGGACGATGCTGCGCTGGTAGTCCTCGAACTGTTGCTCTGCGGTTGGTCCTTCGAAGGTCATCCGGGCGAGCGTGTCGATGCCGGGAGTGTCAGTGGCGCCGGGGCTGACCACGTTGACGCGAATCTTGCGGTCCCGCAACTCACTTGCCCAGGTGCGGGCCAACGAGCGCAGCGCCGCCTTGATGGCGCCGTATACGCCGATGCCGTCGTTTCCCCTCGCGTTGGTAGTCGACGAGTTGAGGATGATCGAGCCGCCGTCGTTGAGTAACGGGAGCGCCTTCTGCACGGTGAACACGACGCCCTTGAAGTCGATGTCCAGCTGATAGTCCAGGTGCTCCTCGGTGATGTCGCCGATCCGTGCGACGTCGACGACCGCGGCGTTCGCGAACACCACGTCGACGCGTCGACCGCTGTCGGCGACCGCGGAGTACAGCCGGTCGAGATCTTCCTGCTTGCTCACGTCGCCTTGTACGCCGGTGACGTTGTCGCCGATCTCCTTGACGGCAGCATCGAGTTCGGCCTGGCGTCGTCCGCTGATGAAGACGTACGCGCCTTCCTCGACGAACCGCTTGGCGGTGGCCAAGCCGATGCCGGTGGTGCCGCCTGTGATTACCGCTGTCTTGCCCTTGAGAAGTGCCATCGTGTGCCTTTCGATAGTTCTGGACCATTCGGTCAATAATTAACGACACGCGACCCGCGACTTCTATTCCGGGCTACTTCGAGCCGGTCGGGATCAGTGCAATCATCTGCTCGGCCGACGCCTTGAGCTGCGCGGGCTTCACCCCGCCCTTATGGAGCGCTTCCTGCCCCCTCATGAACGCCAGCACGGTCGTGGACAGCGCCTGCGGATTCTGCTTCTTGTCGATCGTGCCGTCGCGCTGCGCCTCTCTGATGCAGTCGGCGAGTTCGGCGCCCCATGTCGCGTAAGCATTTTCGACGGCACGCTCCACGCTGTCGTCGGTGGCGCTGAGTTCGGCTGCGCTCTTGGCCATCATGCAGCCGCGGCGCGCCTTGTCGGCGGCGATGGCTTTGAGCTGCGCGCGGATGTGGCGCTTCAGCCGGTCGTAGGCGCTGTATCCGGGGTCGCGGAGTTGGGCGCGAACAGTATCGAGCGAGGCGTTGATGTAGTCGTCGAGCGCGCGCATGAACAGCCCGTGTTTGTCGCCGAACGCTCCGTATAGGCTGCCCTTGCCGAGGCCTGTGACGGATGTCAGGTCGTCGACGGACGTCGCGGCATACCCGCGCAACCAGAACTCGTCGCGGGCGGCGGCGACCACATCGCTTTCATCGAACTTGCGGGGACGGGGCACCCTTTCAGAGTACGCCGTTATGGAACGAGCGGTACGGATCGGCTCTTGACGAGCACCGCGCGGGTGTAGAGCAGGTGAAAACCTCGGCGTTGCACGTTCTGCTGCGATTTCGAACCGGGCTGGGTGGTGACGACGGCGATCTCGCAGCCGGCGCGGACGGCGTCGGCCAGCCGCGCCGACAACAGCGCGGTCTGCACGCCGTGACGACGATGCGCCGGCGCCGTCGCCGCACCGGTGAGCTGTGCCACGCCTTCCGATATTTGCATGCTCGCACCGCCGGCGACGACGCCGCCGCGCAACGCGAGATACGGTGTGGCGCCCGCCTGTTCCATGTCCCCGATCGCCTTCTCCACGACCTCGCGCGGAAAGTCCTCATGGGAAGGGACGCCTTCGATGTCGGGATGGGCGAAGCCCTCGACCACGATATCGAGCCACGCCGCGCGGTCGTCGCTCAGCCGCACCTCGACCCCTGACGGTGGCACCGGCTGCTGCAGGCCCTGCAGAGATCGGCCCAGCACGTTCTCGAACGACACCAGTTGGTAGCCCCGGTGGGTCAATGCCGCACCGATGGCGGGATCCGCGAGGTTGGAGAGCTCGACCTGCGCGGCGCACGCGCGTGCAGCGAACGCCTGCTCGATCTCGTCGAGAGAATCGCCGCTGGGTACACCGCCGAAGCCGAGCCCCACGATCTTGTTCAGCGGCGAGCCGTCTTCCGCGTAGCACGCTGCACCGCAAGTGATCGGGATCACAAACGCCCCGGCGCCGACGCGCACGCGGGCGGCTTCGGTCGCAGCAGTGATCAGTTGTGTCTCGACTCGTTCGATGCGCTCGGCCAGGGCAACGCTCCCGAAAAGCGGCGCCGCGTCGGTAGTCATCGAATGGTCACGTTAGCGGTAATGGGCCGCGGACCCGAGGCCAATAGGCTGGCGGGCGTGCGGATCGGTCGCAGGGAGGCGGTGGCGGTCACCGTCGGCGCGCTCCTGGTGGTCGCGGCGTTCGTGGTGCCGCATCTGCACCTGGGCATCGTCACGCCGCTGATCCACTCGTCGGCCCAACGGTTTCACGACTTCGCCGACACGGCGCCGATCTTCGGATGGTGGAACGCCCATGTCGGTTGGGGCACCATCCCGGCGATCGTCATCGGCGTCGCCGCGGTGGTGTGGGGCCAGGCGGTCGCGCTCCGCCTGCCGTGGCGTGCGCTGCCGTGGGTCACCTGGGCCACCGCGTGCGCGTGGGCATTCTCGCTTGCCATGATCGACGGCTGGCAGCGCGGCTTCGCCGGCAGGCTCACCGCCCGCCATGAATACCTGCGGCAGGTGCCGACCATCACCGACATTCCCGAAGCGGTGCGCACATTCGCCAGCAGAATCCCTGATTTTCAACCGAATTCGTGGATCACGCATGTGTCGGGCCATCCGCCGGGCGCGCTGCTGACGTTCGTCTGGCTCGACCGCATCGGACTGGGCGGCGGCGCGTGGGCGGGGCTGCTTTGTCTGCTCGTCGGCGCCAGCGCCGCGGCCGCGATCGTGGTGGCCGCGCGCGCCCTGGCGGACGAGGACACGGCCCGGCTCGCGGCGCCGTTCGTCGCGGTGGCGCCGACGGCCATCTGGGTCGCGGTGTCGGCCGACGGTTACTTCGCGGGCGTCGCCGCGTGGGGCATCGCGCTTTTGGCGTTGGCCGCCCGGCGCACGGTGCGGTGGCCGGTCGTGGCCGGCGCCGGTGCGGGGCTCCTGCTCGGCTGGGGCATCTTCTTGAATTACGGACTGGCGCTGATGGCACTGCCTGCGGTGGCGGTGCTGCTCACGGCGGTGGACTGGCGGGCCGCCATGGGCGCTTTGGTCCCCGCGGTGATTGCGGCCCTGGCGGTCGTCGGCGCGTTCGCGATCGCGGGGTTCTGGTGGTTCGACGGGTGCACGTTGGTCCAACAGCGCTACTGGCAGGGCATCGCCAACGACCGGCCGTTTCAGTACTGGTCGTGGGGGAACTCGGCGTCGGTGGTGTGCGCGATCGGGTTGGGCAGCGTCGCCGGTATCGGCCGCGCATTCGACGTCGCGGCGATCAGGCGGCGCCCCGGCCTGCGTCTCGTGGTGCTCGGCGCGCTGCTGGCGATCCTGTGCGCGGATCTGTCCATGCTGAGCAAGGCGGAGACCGAACGCATCTGGTTGCCGTTCACGGTGTGGCTCACCGCGGCGGGGGCGTTGCTGCCGCCGCGGTCACAACGCTGGTGGCTGGCGCTCAACGTCGTCGGTGCTCTGCTGCTCAACCACTTCATCCTGACGAACTGGTAGCAGCCGCGCCGCCAGCAGGTATACCAGCACGCACATCCACACGACTGAAAGCGAAATCGACAGCCCCAGTGGGTAATTGCGGTCGAGCACGGTCATGTTGTCGGGCCGCATTCCGGGTTTGCCATAAACAGGTACCGCCAAGAACGCCAGCACGACGCTACAAAACACAGCCAGGGCGATGGGCGCCCACCATTTTCCCGGGATCAGCCGCCGACCCACGAAGCCCAGCGCCACGCACACCGGCGCGAACACCGCGTCGTGCAGCACGACGCCCACCAGTGCCCACACGAGGATCCGCATGGTGATCACCGGCGGGTTCTCCCACAGCAGCACCGCGCCATAGGCCCCTATTGCCACGCCCAGCACGATCAGCACGAATCTCACGGCGCCACCACCTCGACGCGCGCCAGCCATTTCGTCTGCAACACACCGGGTCTCGTGGGCGCGATCAGCCGGCAGGGATACCCGTGGTCGAGGTCCAGCGTCTGGCCGTTGAGTCTCAGTGCGATCAACGTCTGCGTGTCACGGGCATGCCTGGCAGGCAGGACGGTCCGCGAATACGGCCCCGGCGGTTCCAGCGAGATCATCCGCACGTCCGAGTCGCGTGAGCCGCCGACGGCTTCGACGAGATCGGCAAGCACTATCCCGGTCCACTCGGCGTCGACGCTCCACCCTTCGACACATGCGATCGGCAACCGGTGCGTGGCCTGCGGCATCGCCTGCAGGTCGGCGAGGCTGAATGCCCGCGTCGCCGATCCGTTCGTCACCGTCAGCCGGTAGTCGGGTGACCGCGCGCTGCGCAGCACGCCCGCCGCGATCGCCGACCGGTTGATCGGAACCCCTTGCGGCCCTTGCCCCGAACGCGGCGCGAGCACCGACACCTTGCGAAGCAGTGGAATCGTCTGCCCCGCTGTGATGACCGTGGCGAGCGCCACCGCAAGCCACGTTCCGCGTAACAGGGTGCGCCGCGTCGGCCCGACCAAGACAGGCGTGTCGTCGACGGGCTCCCCCAGCGCGCGACGGATGACCGGCAGCTTCACGCCAATGTGTACGAGCACCGCGCCCACCGCGACGTAGGCCATCGCGTAGTGGCTGGTGGTGAAGAAGAACTTGAACGCATACCACTGCGCGATGTTCAGCAGCCCGGTAGACAGCTGAAACAACATCGACCCGACGAGCACCAAGATCGACAAGCGCTCGATCTGGCGGACCGGACCCCCGATGATCGGACGCTCGAACAGCTTGGGCCACACCGACCAGAGCTTGACGATGATCAGCGGAATGGCGGCGATGCCCGAGATGACGTGCAGGCCCTGGGTCACGCGGTAGAGCCAGACCGGCCGGGTGGGCCAGAAGAACCACGGCTGCGGGTGCTGGATGAAGTGGCTGATCAGCCCGGTGACGAAACAGATCGCCACCGCGACGCCCAACGCGAGGCCGACGCGCGCGGTGACGGCCGTGCCGCGCAACGTGTCGGTTTTCATATCGCCGCCAGGCTGACCACCACGCGGCGGCCGATCGGGTGGATCGCCGCGACCGCAAAGCCGGCGTCGTCGGCCAACCGCGCCGCGCAGTCGATGCCGACCGATGCCCACCGGAACCATGGGCCGATGGCGCGCGACGATTCAAGCCGGACCCATCCCGAGTGGATTCCGTCGATTGCCGAGTCGAATTCGGCCAGGCAGCGTCCGCCCTGTCGAAGCAATTCGCCAGCCCGCCGCAGGATTCGCGACGGGTCACCCCCGAGGCCGACGTTGCCGTCGGCCAGCAGCACGTTGTGCCACCGGCCGGTCCCGGGCAGCGGATCGAAAACGTCGCGGCGCAGAGCAGGGGCGCCGCTGCGGCGCGCCAGTGCGACGGCGGTGGCGGATTGATCGACCCCGAGCGCAGGCACACCACGCTGGACCAGGTGGGCCACCAAACGCCCAGGGCCGCAACCCAAGTCGATCGTCGGGCCGTCACAGAGCCCGACGACGGCACGGTCGAAGCGCGTGTCGGCGTTGCGGCCACCGAGCCAGCTGTGTACCGGCAGCCGGTCGACACTGCCGTCGTCGTGACGAAGCCAGCAGCGCTCACCGTCGAGGGCGCGGTCATAGAGGTTACCGAGCATGCGAAACATTCCGGGTTGCGCGGGCGAACCGGCTCGCGGGCGCACATTCCCGCCGGACCGCATCGACGTCGTCGAGGGTGTCCACATCCGCCAGCGTGGGAACCAGACTCACATTGGCTCCAGTGTCGGTAAGCGCCGCCAGCGTTACAGCGCCGGTATCGGAACGCGACATTGGAATCGAACGCAGGCAGTCGGCCATCATGGCATCGGTGGCGCCGAGCACCCACCAGCCGCCGTCCCTTGCGAGACCGAGCACCGCGTCGGCGGCGAGAAGTTCCCGCGCACATTCCGCGATCAGTTCGGCGGTGACCTGCGGGGTATCCATTCCGATCTGCAGCACCGGTAGAGCGCCTGCGGCCGTTGCGGCGTCGACGTGCGCGTTGGCCAGCCGCGCGGCGAAGTCAGCGCCACGCTGCGGCACCACGGTGAAATCGGCCAGCCGAGCCCGGATTTCGTCGGCGCGATCAGCCGCGTCCAGTTCGCCGGTCAGCGCCACCACCCGCTCAGCGACCGGCGCCGCCGCCACCGCGTCCAAGGTGTCAAGGAGCGCGGCGGCGGCGATCTCGGCGGCGGCCTGATCGCCGACGCCGGCCGCAAGGCGCGTCTTCGCCTGGCCGGGGACCGGTGCCTTAGCGACCACCAGCACGACGACCGGGATCACGAGATCACTCGCCAGAAGTCCAGCGCCGCGATGAAACTCCCACGGACCGAGCCGCTGACCTTCGACTTGCCGCCGGTGCGCGGACCGTACGCGACGTCGCGTTCGACGACGCGCCACCCCGCTTGAGCCGCTCGCACGAGCAGTTCCAGCGGGTAGCCGGATCGGCGGTCGGTCACACCCAGTGCCAGTAGCGCCTCGCGGTGCGCCACCCGCATCGGCGCGATGTCGTGGACGGGCAGGCCATATCGAGTGCGCAACCGCCAGCACACCGCCGCGGTGCCCAGCCGCGCGTGCCACGGCCACCGCAGCCCGTCGACCGCGCGGCGGCGCCCGATGGCCATATCGGCGCCGCGGCCGAGCTCGTCGACCAACGCAGGCAGTTCGCGTGCGTCGAGCGACCCGTCCGCATCGATCACGGCCACTATCGGCGTCGCCGCGGCCATCACGCCGGCATGCACGGCCGACCCGTAGCCCGGTTGGGTTTCGGCGACCACTTCGGCGCCGTGCCGTCGGGCTACGTCCGCGGTGCCGTCGGTGCTGTTGTTGTCGACCACCAGGGCCCTATACCCATCGGGCATCGCCGCCAGCACCCCCGGCAGCGACGCCGCCTCGTTCAGGCAGGGCAGCACCACCGTCACGTTGGGCATATCTGTGGACGGTAGGCCGTCCACGACGCGCTCGGCAACGAATGAACAATGACGGAACGGTGACATAGGCGCTGGTAGCAGTGCCGCGAGACTAAGGTCGGAACCATGACGCGGGTGCTGATCGCCGACGACGACATCGTGGTGCGCGATGTCGTCCGCCGATATCTGGAACGCGATGGCCTCGACGTCTCGATCGCGCACGACGGCACGGAGGCGTTGCGATTGCTCGGTTCCGAGCGCATCGACGTCGCGGTGCTCGACGTGATGATGCCCGGCCCGGACGGCCTGACGCTGTGCCGCAGCCTACGGCAGCATGGCGGCTACGCGGTTCCGGTGATCCTGCTGACCGCGCTCGGTGAGGAGGACGACCGGATCGCCGGCCTCGAGGCGGGTGCCGACGACTACCTCACCAAGCCGTTCAGCCCGCGGGAGTTGGCTCTGCGGGTGCGCTCGGTGCTGCGGCGTGCGCCGTCGCCGGTGAGCGTGACGCCGCTGGACATCAGCGTCGGGGACATGACCGTCTCGACGGCCGCCCGGTCGGTGACCATCAAAGGCGAGCCGGTGAGCCTGACCAATCGCGAATTCGATCTACTGATGTTCTTTCTCACCCATACCGACGCCGCCTTCTCCCGGGAAGAACTGCTGAAACAGGTGTGGCGCTGGGATTTCGGCGATCTGTCGACGGTGACCGTGCACGTCAAGCGGCTGCGGTCCAAGCTCGGCGATCACCATCGGGTGCAGACGGTGTGGGGACGCGGATACCTGTGGACTGGCGGCGATGAGCGCTCGCGCGAAGAGCAATCCTGATGCCGGCGAATGACTTCTGGGAGATCGTCGGATGGGCGCTGGCCTGCTCGGTGCCGGTGGTGCTGGCCGGGGCGATCATCATCCGGTTGGCGCGGTCGTGGTCGCTGGCGGTGAGCATGGTGGCGCTGGTGCTGATCCCGACGATCGCGACATTCACGGGTGTGCTGGGCGCCAGCGGGTTCATGATCACCGAGACGTTCGAGCGGACGGCCGTCGTATTGGTGATCGTGTCGGTGGTGACGATCCCTGCCGCGGTGATGCTGGCGCGCTATCAGGCCCGAAGGACGGTGTGGGAGCAGGAGATCCGCGATTCGGAGCGGGCGGCTGAACAGTCGCGACGCCGGCTCGTCGCGTTCGTCAGCCACGACCTGCGCACGCCGCTGGCCGGGATTCGGGCGGTGTCCGAGGCGATCGCCGACGGCGTGGTGCCCGACTCCGAGGTCCGGGTACACGCGAAAACGATTGAGCAGGAATCGATCCGGCTCTCGGAGATGGTCGATGACCTGTTCGAGATGTCGAAGATCAACGCGGGCGCGGTCGAACCGGCGTTCGACAAGGTGGCGCTCGACGAGGTCGTCGACGATGTGCTGGCCGCACACCGCATCGCCGCCGAGCGCGCGGGAGTGTTCTTGAAGGCTGAGCTGCCGGACGAGCCGGTGCGGGTGCTCGGCAGTGACCGGGCGTTGGTGCGGGTGCTGTCGAATCTGGTTGCCAACGCGATCGCGCATACGCCGGAGGGAGGCAAGGTGTCGCTGGCGCTCGGGTCCGACGAGAACGGCGCGTGGGCCCGCGTCGACGACACCGGCGTGGGCATCAACGAGGCCGACCTGCCGCGGGTCTTCGATGTGGCTTATCGCGGCTCGAACGACCGAGTGCCACGGGCGGATTCGTCGCTGCCCAGTGGTTCAGGGCTGGGCCTGGCGATCGCCGCGGGATTGGTGCAGGCGCATAGGGGCACGCTGTCGGCGCACAACCTGACCACGGGTGCGCGATTCGAGGTTCGGTTACCGCTGGCGGAGTAGGTGCTTCGCGGGGCATGTATCCCAAAGTGCCCACGTACGCAGCGACAAACCCGCTGTCGCTCGTTACACGGGCGATTTGTGCATGTGGTTCAGGCACTGCTCTTGTAGTTGAGTGTTCATTCTATTATCGTCGTTAACCTCAGGCCCGACAGGGAGGACCGACTATGGCCAGCAGGGCACTGCGAAAGTTCAAGTTCGAACGACGGGTGGGCCGCATCGTCGCGAATCCGCTCGTGGCGGCAATGGACCGCATCGGCATCCGCTCGTCGCACGTGGTGGAACTGGAGACGACGGGCGCCAAGACCGGCCGACCACGCCGCGTGCCCCTCACCGGCCGCGCCGACAACGCAGGCGTCTGGGTGATCTCCCAGCACGGTCGCCGCGCCGGGTGGGCGCACAACATCGCGGCCAATCCGAAGGTGCGCGTCCGCGTCGACAATCAATGGCGCAGCGGCACAGCAACTTTCGAACCCGACGACGATGTTCGCGCCCGGGCACGCAGCTTTGGTGGCGACGGCAAGCTCAGCCAATCCGCTACCGCGCTGACCATGCGCGCAATGGAAAGCGATCCGATGTCGGTACGGATCACCTTCGATTGAGGCTCAGTCCGGAAGCGAGTTGCTCAGCCGCTCCGTCGCGGCCAGATAGTCCTCGATGAACTCGCGCACCACCTCGCGGGCGGGCTTGACCTTGTTCATCAGTCCGACACCCTGACCGACGAAGTACGTGGCCAGCGCCTGCGCGCCCGGATGGCCCTGCGACGCCAGCACGTCGACGCGGCGGATGATCGGCTCGCTCAACATCGATTGCAGCGGCAACGGCAGCGGCTTCCGCCCACCCTCATTGGGCTGCCACGCGTCTGTCCACTCCGACTTCAGTTGCCGCGCAGGCTTTCCGGTACGCCCCGCCGAGCGTACGGTGTCGCGTGACGTCGCCGCCAAGAACTTCTGCACGGTGTGCGGCGCGGTCTCGGCCTCCTCCGTCGTCAGCCACACCGAACCGGTCCATGCCCCGTCCGCGCCCATTGCCACGGCCGCGGCCATTTGCCTGCCGGTCACGATCCCGCCTGCGGCCAGCACCGGCACCGCGCCCTCGATCGCCTCGATGACTTCCGGGATGAGCACCATGGTCGTCACCTCGCCACAGTGGCCGCCGGCCTCGGTCCCCTGCGCGACGATCAGATCGACGCCCGCCCGCACCTGTTTGACCGCGTGCTCATTGGCGCCGACGAGCGCCGCGACGGGGACGCCCCGCTCTTTTCCGGCTTCGATCATGTAGTCCGGCGGCACCCCCAGCGCGTTGGCGATCAGCTTGATCGGATGGCTGAACGCCACCTCGAGCAGGTCCTGGCCGGTGTCACCGGAAAGGAACGACGGACCGGTCCGCGGCGACTCCTCGGGCTCGATGTCATGTGCGGCCAGCAGGTCGGCGATGAAACCGCGGTAGTCCTCCGGGATCCGGCTGGCGAGCTCACCCCGCGACAGGTTCTCCCCTTTGCCCTCGAACTTCGCAGGCACGATGAGGTCGACGCCGTAGGACTTCGCGCCGACGTGGTCGTCGATCCACGACAGCTCCTGGTCCAGCTGCTGCGGCGTGAATGCCGTCGCACCAAGCACGCCGAACCCGCCGGCGTTGGTGACGGCGGCCACCACGTCCCTGCAGTGACTGAAGGCGAAGAGCGGGAAATCGATACCGAACTGCTCACAGATGGCTGGCTTCACTCAACCAGTATCACTAAGTGAAATCTGTCGACGACAGGAACCCTTCGACCTCGGCGAGCATCCGCGGCCCGTCGAGCAGCGCCGGGTCGTTGTGCCCGGCGCCGGGCACCAGCACGAACCGCTTCGGCTCGGCGGCCGCGTCATACACGCGCTTGCTCAGCGACAACGGCACGATGTCGTCGCGATCACCGGCGATCACCAACAGCGGCGCGGACACCGACGCGATCCGCTCGATCGATGGATACCGGTCGAGCAGCAGCCGCCGCACAGGCAGCCATGGATAGTGCACCGCGCCGACGTCGGGCAGCGACGTGAACGGCGACCGCAACACCAGCGCCGCCGGTGGCCGCTGGACCGCCAGGCCGACAGCCACTGCGGCGCCGAGGGACTCACCGAAGTACGCGACACGCTCGACGCCGGGCTGCGCAGCCAGCCAAGCCTCGGCGGCACGCGCGTCCGCCGCCAGACCGTCCTCGGTGGGGCGCCCGGAGTTACCGCCGTAGCCGCGGTAGTCGAACAACAACACCGAATACCCCATCCGGTTCAGCGCGGCGGCGAGTGGAGCTCGCATCGAGCGGTCTCCCGCGTTGCCGTTGAAGACCAGCACGGCTGAGCGACCTCCGGGCAGATACCAAGCACCCAAACGGATTCCGTCCTCGGTCTCGAGCACGACATCGCGCGCGCCCGGCCACACCGAGGCCGCAGACGGCACCGGGCCGGGCGACGGGAAATAGATCAGCCGCCGCTGCTGCGACCACACCACCGCGAACAGGCCCGACGCCACGAGCGTGACGATAGCGACAGCGACCGCGGTGCGGCGCATTTCACTCCCGAAGCGGCGCGTAGGCGAACTCGCGCAACCCGTCGCGTGGATCGACGGCCGCACGGAAGCCAAGCACGTCTTCGGCCCGCGCCGGGTCGGCGACGATGTGTCGTACGTCGCCGCTGCGGTACTGGCCGGTGACGAGGGGCAGCACCTCGCCGCGTGTCTCACACAGCTCGGTGGCCATCTCGTGGATCGAGATCGGTCGCCCGGAGCAGACGTTGAACGCCGAGAAGCCGGCCAGATTCGCCTCCACTGCCGCGACGTTGGCCGCGGCGACGTCGTCGACGTGGACGAAGTCGCGCATCTGCCCACCGTCTTCGAAAACCCTTGGCACGTCGCCTGCTTCGAGTTCGGAGCGGAAGATGGCCGCGACCCCCGAGTAAGGCGTGTCGCGGGGCATACCGGGGCCATAGACGTTGTGATAGCGCAGCGCGACCACCGAGCCGCCCGTCGACTCGGCCCACGCCAGCGCGTAATGCTCCTGCGCGGTCTTGCTCGCTGCGTACAGACTGCGCGGCCGAAGCGGCGCATCCTCGTCGACCAGCCGCCACCGCACCGAGTGTCCGCAGATCGGGCAACGATGTTCGAAGATCCCGGCGTCGAGGTCGGATCGCGTGCGCGGCAGCGGGTCGACCAGCCCGTGGTCGTCGCATTCGTATCGGCCCTGACCGTAGACCACCATCGAGGAGGCCAGCACAAGCCGCCGACAGCCCGCCGCGAACATCTCCGCGAGCAGCGCCGCGGTCCCGAAGTCGTTGTGGCTGGCGTAGGACGGCGCGTCGGCGGCATCAACGCCGGCACCAACGACCGCCGCCTGATGACAGACCACGTCGATACCCTCGAGCAGCGTCGCCAGCGCGGACGCGTCACGAACATCGACCCGCCGAATATCGGGCGGCAGTTCGGCATCCGGGCCGTGCGCAGCAGTGAGCATCGCGTCGAGTCCCACCACCTCGTGGCCGGCGCCGGCCAGTGCCGCGGCCACCCGCGTCCCGATGAATCCGGCCGCACCGGTCAGCAGCACCCTCACGGCAGCTCGAAGGGCAGTTCGACGCCGTCGTGTGGCAGGCAGTGGGTGCATGTCGAGACCCGAGCCACGTTTCCTATGGCCTCGTGCACCAGCTTCTTGAACGGCACCAGGTTGCGCTCGAACTCAGCGAACACGTCGACGGCCCTGACTCCCGTGCCCGCCTCGATACCCGCGTCCAGATCGGTCACCAAAGCGATAGCGGCATAACATATTTCGAGCTCACGCGCCAACACCGCCTCGGGATAGCCGGTCATGTTGACGAGCGTGAAGCCCTGACTCGCGAACCACTGGCTCTCGGCGCGGGTGGAGAACCTCGGCCCCTGAATCACCACCATGGTGCCGCCATCGACGACGCCGGGCAGTTCTGTCACCGCTGCCCGCAGCGTCGGGCAGTACGGGTCGGCGAACCCGACGTGGATGCCGCCGGAGTCGAAGTAGGTGTCGTCGCGGCCTGAGGTGCGGTCCACCAATTGATCGGGCACCACCATCGCGCCCGGGCCCAGCTCGGGTGTCAGGCTGCCGACCGCGCACGGCCCGAAGATGCGACGCACGCCCAGCGCCCGCAACGCCCACATGTTCGCGCGGTACGGCACCGTGTGCGGGGAGAACTCGTGCTTGAGACCATGCCGGGGCAGGAACGCCACCTCGTGCTCGCCGACGGTGCCGACGGTGATCGGCGCACTCGGCGCACCGTACGGGGTGTCCAAATTGAGGGTGCGGGCATCGGAACCGAAGAACGTATAGAAACCGCTGCCGCCGATGCCTCCGAGAATTTTTGTGCTCCTCACGTGCGCCGCGATCCGTCCATTGTGGGTCATCCGCCGAACCGGTCGGATTGTCAGGTTCAGGTGCTTAACTCACCCGATGGGGGTTGGCGGCCAGTTCGGCCCCGACGGGCCCGCGATGTTCCGGGTGGG